>Ga0207088_1057_pt1 | contig 23673 bp, 20 predicted proteins | sample Alteio_BWMinHeat_52_FD_153564 | JGI IMG/M metagenome (GOLD analysis project Ga0207088, IMG submission 153564) | Enriched cells from forest soil in Barre Woods Harvard Forest LTER site, Petersham, Massachusetts, United States -... | ecosystem: Environmental > Terrestrial > Soil > Temperate forest >... | reverse complement strand
TGCAGTTGCGCCTGCCGCTTTGGCCAGGGTTGGTGCGTGGGAGGCCACCACCTGCGCACCGCACGACAAGGCCAGGGCCAGCAGCGCCGCGCCGGTCATCATTGGGTGCTGCAGTTGGTATTTCATTTCTTCCTCCGCTTAGATTTCGAAAAATCGGGGGAGAGAGACGCCCTCTCCCCCGGATGAAGCAAATTAGAACTGCGTCTTTACGTTGTTGACACCCGCGCTCTCGTTCGCCTCGCCGATGTGGCACTGGCGGCAGAACTGGGTGGTCGAAGCAGCCAGCGTCGGGCTGGTGTTGCCGGCGCCGGGGTTGTAAGGTGCGTTGACGAAGAAGTAGGTCGGATAAGCCGAGCCGGCAGCGATCGCCGTTCCAGCCTGTTTTCCTCGCGGTGGCGCGTAAACGTACATCACGTGCTGGTTATGGCAGGTGGTGCAGGTCATGAACGCGGTCGAAGGATCCGTACTGCCATTGGGCATGGCAAAGCCCCATTCCCACGGGCTGCCAGCGATGGACGGATAGCCGTAGTTGGCGGCGAAGTTGGCATAGGTCGTTCCCGGGGTCGGGACGATGCTCGCGATCGAGGTGCCGCTCATGGTAACGGTCAGCGGATCGGTTGCCTTTCCGCCACCGGCGCTAACCAAGCGGAGTTTGCCCAGCGTAGCCTGCGTTCCCACCGGGTGATCGTTGCCGTATCCCGAGGTGTTGCCGTTGCCGTTGTCGTTGCCCAGCAGCGTCGGGATGCCATTCGGACCGTAAACGCCCGCCGGCAACAGGTTGTTGGATTGTTCCCACGAGGTTCCCTGCATCATCTGTCCTTTGGCAATCACGCCATCGTGGCAGGCAAGGCACATCATGATCCCGCGCAACTCACTGGTGTTGGTGGTATAGGCAGCGGCCTGGCCCGGAAGAGCCTCGACGTAGCCGCCGTCGGTTGTGAACGTCAACGTCACCCCGAACAGCGGACTTACGTCCTGCCCGAACAGGGCGTTGCTGCCGGAGAGCGTATCAGTGTACTTCCCGCCAGTGACCGCGTTGCCGCCGCCGCCCGCTGCGCCGCTATGCGGAGCATGGCAGCCCGCGCAACCGCGGCCGCCGTTGTTGTGAGCGCCCAGAACGTCGATTCCCGTCTGGCCGCCCTTGCTGTTGCCGCTGTAGGTTTGTGCTGCCGCGACACTCACTGCCAGCATGACTGCGAAAATAACTAACATCGTCTTTCTCATAAAAGTTAAAACCTCCTGTTTGTAACAGCTGTCACTTCAACTGCTCGTTCTTAAGAACTGGAGCCCGATATAAGGCCAGACTCCTTTTGGCCGTCCGCGGACGTCCAAACTCTATCGCGCCTTCTGTGCCGCAGAACTCGTGGCGGCCGCGGGAGCGGCGGTTTCCGGTGCAACCGCTTTTGCCGTGCCTGCCTTTTTCTTGTCTTCTTCCGCCTTCCGCCGGGCCAGCTCCGCCCTGGCCTCGTCGTCGGTGAAGTAGCGGAACATCTGCACCCGTCCGGGATACTGCTCGGTGGTGAAGATCCGGTTGTTCTTGTCGATGTAGAGTCCGGCTACCGACTGGAACATGCCCGGCAGCCGCCCGTGGGTTCCCATCCAGATCAGCAAATCGCCCTCGGGCGTAAAGCACTGCACCCGATCCTGCACGGCATCGGCGACCCAGACGTGCCCGTCGACATCAATCGCGATGCCCTTGGGCCGAAACAGCGTTCCCGGCCGGTCGCCCGCTTTACCGAACTCGCGGATGAAATTTCCGTCGGCGTCAAAAATCTCAATCCGGCTGTTATAGGAATCGCTGACGTAAAGATTGTTGTCGGCGTCGAGAGCCACATTGGTCGGAACCGAGAAGTTGCCGGGATCGGTCAGCGTGTGTCCCTTACCCGGAGTCCCAATCTTGCGAATGAGGTCGAATTTGTCGGCGTCATAGACGAGCACGATGTCTTGCGCCGCATCGGCCACATAAAGGAAGCGGTTCTCGTTGTCGACGACCATGCCGCCGGGGTCGACCATCCCCTGACTGATGGTGCCTTCTACCTTGTGGTTCTTGTCGAACACCACGATGCGGTGCATCTTGGTGTCGGAGACGAACAGGCGGTCGGAGTCGTCGATGGCCAGCCCCGCGATGTCGCCGAACCGCGCCTGCACGCCGTGCTTGATCATCTGCAGGTCTTTGGTTTCGGTGTTGAAGATGAAGACTGCGCCGACTTTGCCATCGGCGACGTAAAGATTCCCTTTCGAATCGACCGCAATGCCGTAAGGCGTCCACAGCGCGAACAGCGGCTTTTCCGCCTGATACTGCTCCTGGGTCTCGCCGCCCGCCATGCGATCCATCCACGAACTCTTTTTCTTGCCGGTCTGCCGAACGTACTTGTCGCAGCAGAAATAATTCAAATACTTGATCCGGGTGACGGCCGGCGGATTCGGCCACACGATTTTCGAATAGTCCAGCATGTCGAGGATGTTGGGCTTTTTGGGCGGTTCTTCCTTCGTCTTCTTGTTACCCGCATAGAGCGCGGCCGGATCAGCCAGGGTCACGAACATCAGCAACCCGATCACCGCCGCCGTGAACCTCATCGCCTTTTGCATCGTGTTGTGCGTCGTGTTGTGCGTCGTGCTCGACATCGTTCTCTCCCGTTCACACTTCTACTGGGTCAGGTTTGTATGGCACGCCATGCAGAACGTCATATTGTTGGCCTGGTCCTTTACCAGCATTGCCGGCTGCGCCGAGGAATGCGGCTGATGACAGGACAGGCAATTCACCGCCTTCAGAACCTTGGTGACGTCCGACGGGTCCATCACGTCGCTGACCGGATGCCGTTCCGTCGGGTGACCGCGCCCGTACTTGATGGGCAGCGTGGTTACCTTGCGGAAGTAGTCGTCGGGCAGCTTCACTTTGCCGTCGAAAATCGTCACCAGATGCTCACCCTCGACCTTCTGCGGATTCGCATCCGGACCATGGCACTCGAGGCACAGCTTGTTGGGAGTCGCGGCGCGCAGCAGGTGCCCGTTCTCTCCCCCATGCGGCTCGTGGCAGGTCGCGCAGCCCTGGATCGCGGCCGGCTGATGCCGGTGCGCCTTCTTCATCTGATCCGCCTGCTCGCTGTGGCACGCCAAACATGCGCTGACCGGATCGGGCTGCAGGAACCCGGGCGACTTTCCGCCGTGCGGGTTGTGGCACGAAATGCATTCGCCCTGCGCGCCCGGATGCGGCACCTTCGCCGTTTCGATCTTCTTGGCCTGATCGTCGTGGCAAGTTACGCAAAGGGCACGGCTGTCGCTGTTGGTCAGGACGACTTTGCCATCCTTGGCGGGCTGATGGCAGGAGTCGCACATCTTGTTCTCGAAGGGGTTGTGCAGAAACGTCTGCATCAGCTTCGGCTTCGCCGACTGGTGCGGGTTGTGGCACTGCATGCAGTTGGCGGCTCCGAACGGCTGCCCCATATGCGACTTCTGCAGCGCGGCATTCGCATCGTGGCAGTCGAGGCAGAGGGCCGGAACCGCTTTCTTCAGGTGCGCCGCAAATTCAATCTTTCCCCGGTCGCCATTCTTGTGGGTGACGTGGCAGGTGTCGCATCCCATGTCGAGCGCGGCATGGCGGCTGCCGCCTTTCGGAGTGTCGAACCCGATCTTGTGGCAGGAGAGACAGAGATTCGCTTCCCTCGTCGCCCCGAACGTTGGCTTGAGCAGTTGGTTGGGATTGTCCGACTCGTGAGGATCATGGCACTTCACGCAATCGCGCACCGCCGGAGGATGCATCGTCTGTCCCGGCTGCACCTTCTTCTCGTCGTGGCAACTCAGGCAGAGAGCCTGGGTGGTGGTGGTGGTGAGCTTGATCCGGGTGACGTCCTTCGTGACTCGGACTTCGTGACAGCTCAGGCACCCAGTAGCAATCGCGGAGTGAACCGCTTTTCCTTTGCTCTTGTCCTCGTGGCACTCCAGGCACTTCGCCGCATCTACGTTTTTTTCCAGCGGAACCGGGTGCGTCTTAGCCATGGCCGGCACGGCCGCCATAGCCAGAACACAAGCTGCGAACAGCAAGAAGCGGGGGAGCGCTCGCCCGCGGATTACTTCCGGGATCACCTGGACGCGATTTGTGGATTCCGGGACCATGCCATCATTGCTTGTGCACGAGCCTCTCCTTAACCTGCGCGAAGGATGCAACCCGCCACTTAGGCTGTAACGTATTGCCACAGAGCAACTTGGTGCGGACTCCCGGACTGTGGCCAATTTCCACGGCCCCTGTCCGATGAGGACGATGGGCCTTCTCCCTCACTGGCACTGGTGAAAAGACCCACGTCTGCCATGAACCGGAGTTCCAACTTTCCCGCGAAACCCTGTGATTTCAATCACAGGTGGTCGCCGCGGTGGGTGAAATCCCAACGGGACCTTAATGTTCCTGAGTGTTATGGCTCACGCAGAGCTGCTGACGTATGCCGCGTTGTTAATACAACCCCTTGATCCCACGGGATTTGATGCGAACCCGCAAGTTGGCGCAGAACGTGCACTACAGGGTGCGAGGAAGAGAGAAGAGAAACGATAATGGCCACGTCACTTCGATCCACTTTTCCGGGAACGATCCGCAAAATCTGGCAGACCCTCAGCTCCATCAAGACCGGCGTCATTCTAATTATTCTGGTCGTCATTTTTTCTGCTGCAGGAACTGTGATTTTGCAGCGCCCCATGACCGACCCGGACGACATGCAGCGCGCCTACTCGCCAGCCATGCTGCGCTTTCTCGACGTCACCGGCCTGACCGACATTTTCCACACCCGCTGGTTTATCGCGATGATGATTCTGGTCAGCCTGAGCATCATCGCCGCATCCGTGCAGCGCTTCCCCAACGCCTGGCGATACTTCGCGCGCCCTTATAAGAGTCCTGACGAAAGGTTTCGCAAGGCTCTACCGACGCAGGCACAGATTCCAGTGGCCGACGAAGAACGAGGATTGAGCGCCGCGGAGCGCGCCTTCCGGCATCTGGGGCTAAAGTCCGAGCGAATCGTAAGAACCGACAGCTTCTCTTTGTTTTCGGAACGCAGCCGCATCTCCGAAATGGCGGTCTACATCGTGCACGCCAGCCTGCTTCTGATCTTTCTCGGCTTCATTGTGGACTCGCTGTACGGTTGGCGCGGATTCCTGACGTTGAGTCCCGGAACCGCGAGCAACCAGATCGAAATGAAGAATGGATCGATGAAGACCATTCCCTTCTCGATCCGCTGCGATGGCACCGGTGAAGAGACTTACGCCGACGGCACGCCCAAGCGCTGGTGGTCAAAGCTTGCGATAGTCGACGCCGGGCGCGAGATTTCGAGCAAGGAGATTGTGGTCAACGATCCCTTGGTCTATCACGGACTGCGCTTCTACCAGGCCAGCTACGGCCGAACCGGCAGGCTCGATCAACTGACTCTGAACGCGATTCCGTCGAACGGCACCAAGGGCACACCACAGGAAATCTCGCTGACGTTAAACCAGACCGCCGCACTCGATCCCGACACCAGCGTTCAGTTGGTCGAGTTCATCCCTGATTTCGTGGTGCAGGACGGCCACGTCTACGCCCGCAGTAACGACGTAACCAACCCCGCGGTTCACATGATCGTGACGTCGAAGAAAGCCAACACCGGCGTGAACGTGTGGCTGCCGGCCATTCCCGGCATCGATGAGAGCGCGTCCTCCCCCTACACTTTCGTTCCCAAAGATCTGAAAACCGGCCTGTTCACTGGCCTGCAGGTCTCGCACGAGCCCGGCCAGTGGGCGGTGTGGGCTGGGGTCGTATTGATGGCGGTTGGCCTGACGTTTGTTTTCTACGTGGTTCACCTGCGCTTCTGGGTCGTTCCCGTGGTCGACGCGCGCGGCCAGACTGCGCTGTGGATCGGCGGTACCGCAAACCGCAATCGCGACGCATTCGAACTTAAATTCAAGAGTGTGGTGGAACGGATTCAGCAGGAACTGCAACCCGCGCTTGTGGCCCCTGCCCAGGCGCAGGCCACCTCGACCTCAGGAACAAAGCTCTCACGGGCAAAGATTTCAGAGACAAGAAATTCAAGAACAACCATCGCCGGCCGGTGAGTCCGGCAACGGAGGAAGTGTATGTCACGCGCCGCAAAAATTGAACAGCATCCCGCGACTGGCACCACATTGGTCGTGATGGTGGGCTTGGGAATTGCGTTCCTGCTGTTCATCGCTTTTCTGAATGTAGTCAAGAGTGGCAACATTCTGAGTGAAGCCAACCTGCTCTATGCCGCGCTCGTCTTCTACGCCGGTGCGGGAGCCTTGTACCTGGGCTTTGGCGTGACTGGAACCGAAGCGTATATCAAATACGCTTCTCTCATGACCTGGGCTGGCCTTCTGGCCAACACCGCCGCGGTAGCCCATCGCTGGTATGAGGCTGGCCATCCACCGTTCGCCAGCATTTATGAAATGCTGCTGAGTTTTGTGTGGACCCTGGCCGCGCTCACGTTGATCGCTGAAAAACGCTACGGCGTGAAGGTGATCGGCACTGTGACCATGCCGGTCGCGATTGTCGGCGTCATCTTGATGCAGCTTTTGCCCAGCGAAGTCCGGCCGCTCGTTCCCGCTCTGCAATCCACGTGGCTGCACGTCCACGTGACTCTCGCCATGCTGGCCTATGCAGCCTGTGCCCTGAGCTTCGCGCTGGCCATGATGTTCCTGATCCAGGACAAGGTGAAGACCGAGCTGTTTCTGGCCGCCACCACTATATTTACGGTCGGAATCTACGCCGCAGTCCTGACTCGCTTCGAGAAGTGGGGCGGGCTCAACGTGATCGCGTGGGACGCCGGGAATAAGACGGAAGTCTTCGTCTCGCGCGGCGTGCGTCTGTTCGTCACCATCCCCGATCTCGGCTGGCTGATGCTTCTCGTCTTTGCCGCGGTCTCTGCTCCTCTGGTGCTCTACATTCTGTCGCGCGTGAAGAAGAATGAAGGCTTGCTGGCGGTCGCCGATCGCGCCGTCTTCATCAGCATCCTGCTGCAAGCGCTGGCACTGGTATTTTTCCTGCTGCGAGTACGGGATGGCCAATATCCCTCCCTCGACGCCGACGGACTCTACGCCACCAGTTTGGCGGCGAGCCCCTTCATTCTCTCGGCGCTGGTGGGCGGCATCTTCGCCAACCTCCTCTATCTCTTGCTGCTGTGGCGTCGCGCCGATCTGGAACGACTTCTCCCCGATGCCGACGCGCTTGATCGCATCACCTACAAAACGATTTGCATCGCCTTCCCCCTGCTCACCCTGATGATCGCGGCCGGCGCCTACTGGGCCAACCGGGCCTGGGGTTCCTACTGGAACTGGGACCCCAAGGAGACGTGGGCGGCGATTACCTGGCTGGTCTATGCCGGCTACCTGCACATGCGCATTACCCGCGGCTGGCGCGGACGCCGTGCCGCCTACTTCGCCATCCTGGGATTTGCGGTCGTAATGTTCACCTTCTTCGGCGTTACCTACTTACTGCCTGGATTGCACGCGTATGCCTGAGACTATGAAGCAACAAATCGATCCGGACATTCCAGCGGACGAGGTCCCCGCGGCTGTCTCTCCGCACCCACGGAAAGGCTTTTTCAGCACGGCGTATTCGAGCGCCGCTTTGCTGGGGGATCCGATTTCTACCGGACCGGTCGCGGCCGATCCCGCGGCCGCCGGCACCGAACCCAAAGATCCCGACTTACCCTGGCTGCGCATCAACTGGGAAATCAAAGCGCTCGTTCCCATCGCCTGCGTTCTGCTGGGAGGAATGCTGCTGTTCCTGCTGGCCACGCTCTCCTGGCGCGATCCCGAACGCCACACCGTACTCTTGGTCGCGGGCGCTGGTGCGGTCGCGATTTGCGGCGCACTGCTGGTCGTACTCACCTACACCGTGCAGCGGCCCATGGTCGAACTGCAGCAGAAAATCGCCCAACTCGGCGGCGGCGATCTTAAAGTAGCCGTAAGCTTCGCCCACCGCAACGACGAGATCGGCGACCTCGGCCGCAACTTCAATCAAATGGTCATTCAACTCCGCGAAAGCCGGGAGGAGATCGAACGCCTGCACCGCACCCAAATGTCACGCGCCGAGCACCTCGCGACGCTGGGAGAACTGGCCACCGGACTGGCTCACGAAATCCGCAACCCGCTGGCGGGAATTGCCGGCGTCATCGAGATCATCAGCCGCGATCTGCCCGCGACCAGCCCCGCGCGTGCCGTGGTCAAAGACGTTCGCCAGGAGATCGCCCGCATCAATCACATCGTCACCGATCTGCTGCAGACGGCCCGGCCGCATCCCCCCACCGTCCGCAAAAGCGATCTCAACGTCACCGTCGAACATGCCGTCATGCTGGGCCGCCAGCAGGCGCTAGCGAAGTCGGTCGAGATCACGCTCTCAAAAGACCCCACGCTCCCCGAAGTCGAGCACGACAGCGATCAGATTCACCAGGTGCTGCTCAACCTGCTGTTGAACGCACTGCAAGCCATCGATCTTCAGGCGGGCGATCTTCAAGCAAGCCACCGCCGCGGAACAATCAGTGTCACCGTGAAACCGCAAGGAGCAACAGCGGTAGTCGAAGTAGCCGACAACGGCCGCGGCATTGCTCCCGATCACCTACCCAACATTTTCCGCCCCTTCTACACCACCAAAGGCGACGGCACAGGCTTGGGATTATCGCTAGCCCGCCGCATCGTGGAAGACCACCAGGGCCGCATCGACGTCTCGAGCGCAGTCGGGAAGGGCACCACCTTCGCAGTGGTGCTGCCGCTACAAAGAGCAGCAGCGCCCGTCTCTATGTCTTAGGCAGACCCACTGACCAGGCGTGCTGGACCTTTCATGAAAATTGCCCACCTCGTCAACAAGTGCTTTGGCCTCTTGATTACATCAACTATCAATCGGTATTTTCCGCGGTTCGCCAGTGATACCAAGAAGCGGGTTTGTGTGCAACGATTTCTGCCCCACTCGCGTACGCTTCGAATCAAAATCGAGATGGGTGATTGCCGCTTTAGCTTGACGGGAGGCGAGCGATACCGGGCGTCGGTCCCTGCCCATCCCCCGTACACTTCAATCACGCCCTGGACTGTCAGCGTGCTATCCCTGAAGCCGTCGTCGAAATAACGTCCTTGCATCTTTGCATGGAAGTGATATCGTTTGCCGATGTTTCGGGGCACCTGCGCTGATTCGACAGGTGGGAGGGCGTGAATGCAATCCATCTTGGAGTTGTCTGTCCTTCGACTCAAGCGTGCCGATACTCCTGCTTTCAAGACCCTGAAAAAGGCAGCTCAGTGGATGATGACAGCGAATCTTCCGCTGCCGCACATCATCCGACCATGCGGCCGCCTTTTGTACGACTTGCGGTTTTTGCTCCCCTTGCCATGGAGAAGACTGAAGTCTCTGCTGTATGTCCAGCCCCTTTTCGCGAGTCGTTGTGAGTCGATCGGTCGGAGAGTCCAGCTCGTAGCCTTGCCAGTGGTGACCGGCCATACTTTGCTCTATGTGGGTGACGATGTGCGATTCAGTGGGAGCTTCGCAGTTTCTTCGGGGAGGTTCTGCGACCATCCAACGCTTCGAATCGGTAATCGGAGTTTCCTGGGGCACGGTGTGACCATCACCTGCAATCACGAGGTCGTGATCGAGGAGGATGTGCTAATTGCAGGCGACTGCAAGATCTCAGACTATGACGGACATGCAGCTTCGCTGGAGAGTCGTCTCAAGGGGCCGCTTCCTTCTGCTGATGAGATTCGACCGGTTAGGATTTGCCGGGGCGCATGGATCGGTGCAGGCTCGTTCATTCTAAAGGGTGTCATCGTGGGTGAAGGGGCCATCGTGGGCGCAAACAGCGTTGTCACCCATGATGTGCCACCGCGAGCTGTAGCAGTAGGAGCACCAGCCAGAGTAGTGAAACAAACTGAGCCCTTGAGGGTGACAGTGGCTGGTCCGAAAAGCCTCGCCGGGTAGTTGGTGAAAAATCGCCTTATCCCTCATCGACTTCTGCGACCGCAAATCCATGGGTTCCCGCCCACCTCGCGCCTGCCCTCTCCGGCCCTTCCGTAGTAAGCTAAACAAGCATGCCTGCCGAGAAGATTCTCATCATCGACGACGAGCGCCTGGTGCGCTGGTCGCTGCGTCAGAAGTGCGAAGAGTGGGGATACCACGTCGATGAAGCGGCCGCCGGCGAACCCGGACTGCGCATGGCGCAGCAGGAATCTCCCGATCTCGTTCTGCTCGATGTCCGCATGCCGGACTTGAACGGCATTCAAGTCCTGGAACAACTCAAGAAGGCTCCCGACGCCCCGGCCGTGATCATGATCACCGCCGACCCGCAGCTCGACGATGTAAAGACTGCGCTCAAACTCGGCGCCTACGACTTCATCGGCAAGCCCCTCGACTTCGAGGAATTACACGTCACCATCCAGAATGCCCTGGAGGCTTCGCGGCTGCGCACCGAGGTCAAGTCTCTGCGCGGTGAGGTCCGCCGGAACACGGGCTATCACGAAGTCGTCGCCGTGTCTCCAAAATCCATGGAGCTGATGAGCTTCGTGCAGAAAGTTGCCGCGAGCGAGGCCACCACGATTCTGATTCAAGGCGAAAGCGGCACCGGCAAAGATCTGATCGCCAAGACGATTCACTACGACAGCACTCGCCAGAACGGTCCGTTCGTCGCCATCAACTGTTCCGCCATTCCCGAGACTTTGATGGAAGCCGAACTCTTCGGCCACGAACGCGGCGCCTTCACCGACGCCAAGGCAATGAAGAAAGGCCTGTTCGAAACCGCCAACGGCGGCACGTTGTTCCTCGATGAAATCGGAGAGCTGTCCCCCCTGCTGCAGGCCAAGCTGCTGCGCGTGCTCGAGGATCAAGTGATCCGGCGCGTGGGAGGCGTGCGCGATATGCAGGTGGATGTGCGCGTCATCGCCGCCTCTAATCGCGATCTGGAAAAGGCCGTGCGCGAAAGCCACTTCCGCCAGGATCTTTACTACCGGCTGGCGATTATCGCCATCTTCATTCCGCCTCTGCGCGAGCGCGCCGAAGACATTCTGCCGCTAGTCGATTTCTTCATCGACTGGTACAACCGCAAGTTCAAGAAGGCCATCCGCGGCATTAGCCCCGAAACGCGCCGCTTGCTGCTGGCTCACAACTGGCCGGGCAACGTCCGCGAACTCAAGAATTCCATCGAGCGCGCCATGATCCTGGAAGAGGAATCGATTCTGCGCCCGGTCTACATGCCGTTCGCCGTAGGAGAGGCCGCCCGCAGCGGCTTGACCGCCTTCGAGCACAGCAGCACTCCCGCCGATGGCGCCGGCAAGCAACTTCCCAATGGCCGCAGCCTTCCCCGCCTCTACATTCCCGAAGAGGGGACATCTTTGGAAGAAGTCGAGCGCGCCATGGTCGAGTTAGCCATGCGCCAAGCCAACGGCAACCAAACTCACGCCGCCCGCCTGCTCGACATCAGCCGCGACGCCCTGCGCTACAAGCTCAAGAAATTCGACCTCGCTCTCGCCGGCGACGACGAAGCTACTGCCGACTCAGTTCCCTCCGAAAACGCCTCCAGCTAGCGTTACCTGGCGCTCATATCCATCCATCGGAATCACGCCATCGCGATCACGCTCGTCAGTGACCAGCATCACTGACCAACTCCCGTACTTCGTCGAAACTGCAGATGATTCGTTCGTTCTTATCGAGTCTCGAAACTCGTCCACGAGATTCACCAGCTTCAGCGTGTGCGAAGCGCTGAGACCACTAAGGTTCCGAAAGGAAATGCAATCATGAAGGTTTCTAAGCTCGTAATCCTAATCGTGATGATCGCACTGGCACTGTTCCTCATTTTGCCGAACCTCTCCTGGGCCGCCGATGACGGCGCAACCCTCTATAAAACCAAGTGCGCGGCGTGCCACGGCGCCGACCTCGCAGGCAAACCGGCTGCCAAGATTCCCAGCCTGGTTTCCGACGATGCCAAGAAAACCTCCGACGCCGATCTGACCGACATGATCGCCAACGGCGGCAAAGATAAGAAAGCCATGCATGCGTTCGCGAACAAGGGCGTGACTCCGGACCAGATCAAGATGGTCGTGTCCTACCTGCGCGACGCGCAGAAGAAGTAGTTCGGGCCCACTTAGTGATGGTTCGTTAGCGATGGTTCGTAAGCATCGCTGTTCCGCAAGGCGAACCGCGGTGCCCAAACAGGCACCGCGATAAACGCGCGAGGGTGCGTGATCCGCTCACCAGCAAGCTCTGGCCCTGCCGGCTCGCCGGGTGCCCCTCCCGCAGTTCGCCACCACACGGAGCAGCCAGCCCGGGTCTAAGTGCTCACCCTTAGACTCGGGCTCTAGCCTGCCGCCCAGCCCCGAAGATCTTCAACCACCTAAGGACACGAAGGTCCACAAAGGAAACATGGGATTAATCCTTCGTGAACCGTCTTGCCCTTAGTGGTGATTGCCTTTCTAACCGCGAAAATGGCGCCAAACCGCGCTTCTTGCGAAATCGGTCACGCTCCGGTGTGATTGTAATCACAGCCTTTTCCCCATTCTGAAAGTATCCTCAACTTGATTGTGGGAGTTCTTTTAGAGTCATCCGCTGAGGGGGAACATCATGGGGGTCGCGGGCAATCATCCAATCATGGGCCGCATGGCTCAGGACTTTTCCAAAAATCCAATGCTGGTCTACTGGGAAATGACCCAGGCCTGCGGACTCGCCTGCAAGCACTGCCGCGCCGAGGCCATGCCGAAAGCGCATCCCCTGGAACTCAACACCGATGAGAGCAAGCGCTTCCTGAATCAGCTAGTCGGCTTCGGTGACCCGCTGCCGCATCTCATCCTGACCGGCGGCGATCCGCTCAGCCGCAAAGATATTTACCCGCTGATCGACTACGCCAACGGCCTGGGCTTGGAGGTTTCCATAACCCCCAGCGCCACGCCCGAGTTGACCAACGACGCCATTGCCAAGCTGAAGGCGCACGGAATCCAAAGCATGGGACTCAGCCTTGACGGCTCCACAGTCGAGCGCCACGACAACATCCGCGCCGTCGCCGGAACGTTCGAGCGCACCCTGGAAGCGGCGCGCCATTGCGGCCGCCTCGGCATTCCCATCCAAGTCAACACTCTAGTTGCGGAAGAGACCGCCGACGATCTGCCCGCCATCTACGAGCTATTGCGCACCAGTTTTCCCGTCATGCGTTGGAGTCTCTTCTTCCTGATCTCAGTAGGCCGCGGCAAAGCACTGAACGAAGTCTGCCCCGAAGAGGGCGAAGCCATCATGCGCTGGGTATTCGATCTCTCGCCCCACTCGCCCTTCGCCATCAAGACCACTGAGGCCCCGTCCTATCGCCGCATCGCGATCGACAAGATGCGCTCATCCGGAATGCCGACGCCAGACATGAAGGCCACGTCGGTCTACAAAGGCTTCCAGATTCGCGACGGTCACGGCATCGTCTTCGTCTCCAACCTCGGAGACATTTATCCCTCCGGATTCCTCCCGCTGCCCTGCGGCAACGTTCGCACTGGCTCGCTGGTCGAGGTCTACCGCAACTCCGAAGTCTTCCGCGCCCTGCACTCCCCCGACCAGTTCCACGGAAAATGCGGCGAGTGCGAATACAGCCACATCTGCGGAGGATCGCGCGCACGCGCTTATGCCTACACCGGCGACGCGCTGGGCACCGACCCGTTCTGTACCTATGAACCCGCATCCCCGGAGTCAGTCACGGTCTAGCAGGCTGCTGAAAAACTCCGTTTCTCGCAGGTTTTGGGAAGGGCACGACTTCAGTCGTGCCGTTAAGTCCTCTAAAATCATCCGCGCTTTAGCGCCTGAGGATTGCGTTCTGCTGCAAAAATGAGTTTTTCAGCAGCCTGCTAGAGCCGCATTCGTTAGCCCCGGACGTACGCAGGTAGGAAAAATCAACCGAGCCCCGCAGGGGCGGCACTGGTTCTCACGCACTCTCTTTAGCCCGTCGCGCCCACGACTGCCGCATCAAGAATACAGTTTGATCGGCGCAACCACCCGCGTGATCGTGCCCCCCGGACTCGGCTGGTCCGGCTTCAGCCCGTGTTGCATGGAAGCAAACAGCCCAATCAACTGCCCCAGCATCACATCCAGCACCGGCCGATATTGATCAGGAAACTCAGCCGCACAATTCAACGACAAAGAATAATCCGCCAGCGACGACACATCAGCGTCGCCCCGCGCCGTCACCACCGCTCGAACCCGTCCCAGGTGCTTGCGATCGATTTCCCGCAACAGATCGAGTTCGTAGCCGCGCCGCCGGCCTTCGCTCGACAGAAAAGCCACAAATAATGTTTGCCCGTCCACGCTCGACATCGGCCCGTGCCGCAACCCCAGCGGCGTCTCCGCCATGGTGGTGACCTTGCCGGCGCTCAGTTCCACCACCTTCAGCGCGCATTCGTCCGCCACTGCCCGCAAAACCCCCGCACCCACAAAACAGGCGCGCGTGCAACCCAACATCGTCATCGCCGCTGCCGTTTCGGCTGCCGCGGGCAGAAACCGCCGTCCGGTCTCGCTGAGGTGCGCAACCTCCTCGCCGAATTGGGCCAGATCCTCCAGATGCCCCACGCATTGCCCCGCCAGAACCATGTTGCTGAACGAACTGGTCATGGCCAGGCCACGGTCGTTCACCGCATCGTCCAGCACCAGCGCCACTGCGCGGTCGGGATGCTGCAGGCACAGTTGCGCCATCGGCCCCTGCTGGTTGCAAGTAATCACCAGATGCCGGATCTCGCGATTGCGAGCGAGCGCCTGCTCCAACAGCGCCACTCCCTCCGGACTCTCCCCTGAACGCGAAAACGAGATCCAGAGATACTCTCTTCCGGGCCGGTGGAACTCCTCGAATTCCGTCAGCAGGGTTGTACTCGGAATGGGCCAAACGTCACAGCCCCAGCGCCGGCGAAGCAACGGTGCCAGCGCCCGGCCGGTATAGTCTGACGTGCCCGCACCCACCAGATACACCGTGGGCGAAGAAGTGTTCCCGCGGCCGATGCCGGCGCGCCGCAGCACGTCGTTCAACGCCGCCTGGTGGTCCTGGCAGCGCAGGTAGGTCTTGCCCCATGTGTCCGGCTGTTGCCAGATTTCGCGGGGCGTATGCTCCAGACCGCGCTCGGTTCTCTCCTGCTCCGGCAAATCCAGCAGCGCGCACAATGGGTCACCCAATGTGGAATCTCCTCCCGCCAAGTCTATTACAATCCAACTCCGTTGAAAAGTAATCGAAAGAAAAGGAAATACCGTTCGGAAGAGAACGTTAAACCCTTGATCGGGGGAACTTGCACCCTTCCCCCAGCCAGGATTCTCATTTTCCTGAATCCTCAGCGACCTTTCAGCAACTAATCCACCTGGGCAGTGTTCTTTCTTTCAAAGGAGAAAATCATGAGCCGTGGTTCACAGCGTGGTTCGCACCGTGGTTTGCACCCTATGAGATCGTTGCTGCTGGCGGCCGTGCTGGCCTCGTCTTTGGCCGGAATCGGATGCGCCGAGCACCATGCCTACCGCGTGTACGATCCTTATTACACCGACTATCACGTCTGGAACGACGACGAGGTTGTCTACTACCGTCGCTGGGCCGATGAGAATCATCGGGATCGTGACCGCGAGTTTAAGAGGCTTCGCCCCGAGGAGCAGAAAGAATACTGGACCTGGCGCCACAACCACGGCGACCACGATCGAGACCACGACCGGGACAAGGACAAAGATCGTCACTAAAACTAGATCCAGGCTCTCAGTGCCCGAGCGCCCTGAGAGCCTGGTCCGTAGTCGTAAGTCGCGCCCCCAGTTGCTCTAACTCGGCAATCGTCTTCTTCCCATCTTCCTGTTTGAGAGTCTCAATCGCATCCTGAACCACGGCCACGCGCCGTCCTCGTTCGAGCAGACCTTTGACCGCAAAGCTGACGCAATATTCCGTCACCACCCCGAACACCACAAACTCCGCATGACTCCCCAGCCTCTGCACCAGCGCGTCCGCGTGCCGGCTCTCAAAAATATTCAGCGTCTGCTTCTCCAACAGGATCTGCTGGTACGGCGACAAATCCTCCGGCAGTTTTGCCTCCGCATCATTCGGCACCCGCGCAACTTTGTCAGTCAGCGCTTCCGGCACAAGCTCCGCCCCGGCAGTTCCCTTCACGCAATGCGGCGGAAAGATTTTGAACTCAGCATCGTCCGGCGTATGAAAGCATCCATGCGAAACTAGGAAAACCTGCCCCCGCCGCGCCGCATCGGTGAGCCGCCGAATGTTCGCCAGTAACCTCTCCGCTCCCGGCACGTACAGCTTTCCACCCGGCAACATGAAGTCCGCCTGTACATCCACTTCCCAAAATATAAAGTCGTTCGAAACCATAAGCTTCTTCCTCCCCACCGATACCAAACCAACGCAGCGCTTTAGCGCAGCGGCGGCCTCTCGCCCGCGCTGTCGAAGGCCGAGCCTAACACCATCGCTTTGGCTCTGACAAACTTCGCCCTACAACCGCGCCTCGCGTATGATTTGCAGGTCTCGCGAAACGAACCCGAGAAACCCTTCATGAGCCACGACGTCCCGCCAAAACCCGCCTCCACCAAGCTGGTAATCCGCAACATCGGACTCCTCCTCAGCGGAGACCTCGACCACCCCATCCTCGATGCCGACGCAGTAGTCGCCATCGACGGCAAAATCCACGCCGTCGGCAAAGAAAAAGACATCGACATAACCGCCGCCACCACCACGATCGATGCCCACGGCACAGCCCTCGCTCCCGGCCTCATCGACAGCCACGTGCATCCCGTCTGCGGCGACTGGACCCCTCGACAGAATCAACTCGGCTGGATCGACAGCTGCCTTCATGGTGGCGTCACCACCATGGTTTCCGCCGGAGAAGTTCACACCCCCGGCCGCCCCAAAGATATCGTCGGCCTGAAAGCCATGGCGATTTTCGCGCAGCGCGCCTTCCATGCTTTCCGCCCCGGAGGCGTGAAGGTCTACGCCGGTGCACCCGTCCTCGAACAAGGCATGGTCGAAGATGACTTCAAGGACCTCGCCGCCGCCGGCGTGAAATTCCTCGGCGAAGTCGGCCTGGGCAGCGTGAAAGACGGAACCACCGGACGCCGCATGGTCGCCTGGGCCCGCAAATACGGCATCCAGAGCACAATCCACACCGGCGGCCCGTCGATCCCCGGCTCCAGCCTCATCGACAAAGACATGGTCCTCGAAACCGACGCCGATGTGGTCGGCCATATTAACGGAGGACACACCGCACTACCAGATGATCAGATTATGGATATATGCTTGCGCTCGCCGCGCGCCCTCGAGATTGTTCACAACGGCAATGAGCGCGCAGCGTTGCTGGCACTGCGAACAGCCCGCGAGGTGAGCCATCTTGACCATGTAATCCTCGGCACCGATTCGCCCGCCGGTTCCGGCGTGCAACCTCTCGGAATCCTGCGCATGATCTCGATGCTCTCGTCGTTAGGGGAGATCCCAGCAGAAGTGGCAATCTGCCTGGCGACCGGAAACACCGCAAAAATGCGCAGCCTGAACTGCGGCCTCATCGGCCCGGGACGCGAAGCGACTTTCGTCTTCCTGGACACCGCCCAACAATCCGCCGGCAAGAATCTACTCGACAGCATTCAAAAAGGAGATCTGCCCGGAGTCGGCATGGTAATCATCGACGGCTCCGTCAGCATCCAGCGCAGCCGCAACACCCCGCCGGCAACGCGAGTCCCAGAGACCGTTTAGAGAAAGTGATCTGCATGAGGTGATTCTCGTTGAGAGCTTCTACAGTCAAGGTTTTCTTTCGGCTGAAACAAGATGAGTCTGGGTATCCACCTGTGACATCCGAGTTTCTGTGGTGTCTCCCGACTCAGAACGCGACATTCATAGTAGACAACATTCCCTTTTACGCTCGCGATATCAGTCTAGGAGATGAGATTTCGGTCGAAGAGTCTGAGGGGGAGCTGTTTTTTGCACATCTGATTCGCCCCTCGAAGAACTCGACCTTGCGCGTTCTTTTGAAGCGACCTGCGATGACAAAGGAAATACGAGAAAAGCTCGACGGTCTGGGCTGCGGCTGCGAACTCATGGATGGAATGAACCTGCTAGCGGTCACGCTGCCGCAGGAATCGAATATTGCCGAGGCGCTCGCGTTTCTGGACAACGAAACTGAAAAAGGAAACATCGGCATTGAGGAATCTGCCGTCAGGTATAAAACGTTGAAGTGAGGGCCGACAGTAGACCTAGATTTGAGTTTCCACTTCGGAGATATGCACTTGAAAGAAAACCATTCGCTGACGCGACTCGCCAAATTCGCTCTCATCCTTGCCTTGGCGGCCCCGCGCCTCTTCGCGCAAGAACCCATCCCCGCCGACTGGTGCCGCGCCCTCCCGCGCCCCCAATACAAATCTCTGGAACGCGTCCCGGTCACCAACCCCTGGTTCGAAGTCTACAAACCAGCCCCCGGCGTCTTCGCCATCTACGAACCGCACCAGGCCGAAGAAACCATCGGCTATCTGATCGTCGGCAAGAAGAAAGCTCTGCTGTTCGATACCGGTATGGGCATCAGCGACGTCAAGAAAGTCACGTCCGAACTCACCAAGCTCCCGATCGTCGTGCTGAATTCCCACACCCACGACGATCACGTCGGCGGCAACTGGCAATTCGCAACGGTCTACGGAATGGACACCGAATTCACCCGCAAGAACGCGCAAGGCTCACGCGAAGACGCGCAAGCGGAAATCACGCCCGACCAGATCTGCGGCACACTCCCCACAGGATTCGACCCAAAGACCTACGCGACCCGCCCCTGGAAGATCGCCGCGAAACTTCACGACGGCGACAAATTCGACCTTGGCGGCCGCGCCATCGAAGTCATCGCCACACCAGGCCACACCCCCGACGCCATTTCCCTGATCGATCGCGCCAACGGCCTGCTCTTCACCGGTGACACGTACTATCCCGCACCCATCTGGCTCTTCCGCCCCGAGACCGATCTCAACGCGTATGCCAAATCCATCCGCCGTCTCGCTGCACTAGCGCCACAAGTAAAGTTGGTTCTAGGCGCGCACAACATTCCCATCGCACCACCGACGGTTCTCGCGCGACTCGTGGCTGCATTCGACGCAGTCCGGGCGGGAAAGGTCTCCGCAACACCAGATTCCCCCGGCAAGGTTCTCTATAAGGTTGGCGACATTTCGTTTCTGATGCGCGCGGTCCCGGAACCCAAACCTCATTAGGGCTGTATCGCTGCAATCGGTCCCGTGCGTGCGCAGAGATCCTCATAAAGATGCACGATCACCGTAGTCGTCCCCATAATCAAAGCGGAGGCCATAAACACGAACACCAACCAGAAAGCGATTGGGATCACCCACCACGGAAAGTCCACGTTCGAAGGCACCAAAGCCGCCCCTACAAACAAAATGGCAAGCCCCGCAACAATGATGACCAGCACGATCGCATAAAGCCCCAGAACGGCTCCCGTTCGGCTTGACGCCAGATCGATACCTTTGCGAAGCGAAGTCGAGACCCTGGTGTCCTCGATCATCAATACTGGGATGGCGAACGACAGGAAAGCAAATCCAAGAATCCCGGGCACGAAGAAAAACATCCCGAAAAGTGAACACATAACGCCAACACACAATGACAGAACCAGCAGGCGCGGGAGAACCTTACGGATTCGCGAAAACACTGACTGCAACACAACCGCTTCGCCCTGGAGATCGGACCAAACCACTACCACGGCTCCTGCTGTGGCAAGACCGTGAGGCAAGGAAATGCAAGCCACGTAGGCGAGCAGGACGCCAACCTTCGCGAGCACGCTCAGGGAACGCCACAGTGTGATCGGGTCAGCCTGCGGGCTCGGTTCATGATAAGCGCGAATGACAAATCCAAAGATCAGAAAGCAGATTGCCATCGCAATATAGGGCCATGCCGCAGCCACCCACAATGGGACCAGCCGCCTCTTGATGACGCGGAGAGAGCCCTTCAACGCAGAAGTGAGTTGAGCCACAACGCCTTCTCTCTAGTTGCCGGCGATCCAGCAAGCGCCAGTTTCAGCGCAGCCCGTCTTCCCCTTTGATCTGCTCCTTGGTCAATCCGCCGACGCGAGCCAGCGGACGCCCGCTGTCCGTCACCGCAATCGCCACCATGATTTCATTCGCACGCGGCGCATCGTTGATTCGCACTTCCATGCCATCGAAGTGACTGCGCACAAACGCCGCGTCCTTGTGCCCCAGCGGAATATCGAGCGCCACGCCCAACCCGCCCCGCTTCTTCGACGACGGAATCAACGCCGCACCCTTGCCCAGCACACGCCGCACTGGCATCCCCAGCTTGGGATGCAGAATCGCCGCCGCATGTTCCAGTTCTCCGTTCTCGCCGACCGCCGCCGCCTTGCCATAACTCTCGGCCAATGGACCCGCAATTCCCAGCGCCGCCACCGCCCGCGCCGTAAGCAACTCTCCGAGTTCCTCTCCAATCGCCATCAACTCGGAAAGATCCTCCACATATTTCCCGGCGAACGGATTCTCAATCACCGCCACGGCCGCCGCCCGCTTGGTCGGCGGAGAAACCGCACGATCCATCTCGCGGTCCGTCTCTTCCACAAAAGTCGCAATCTTCCGAATCTTCGCTTTCATGTTTGTTGCCATGTTTGTCGTCATCGCAGTCCGTCTTCCCCTTTGATCTCCGACGCCTTCAGCCCGCCCACACGCGCATGCACCCGAGCCCCCGTCGTCATCACCAGCGCCAGCAGAATCTCGTCCGCCCGCGGCGCATCATTCACTCCCACTTCCATCGCATCAAAATGACTGCGCACATACGACGCATTGATATGCGTGATGGGCACATCCAGCCGCGTGCCCGGCCCGCCGACTTTTTTTGTCGACGCCACAATCGCCTTCGCCCCGCCCAGGATTTCACGCATCCCGTATCCGCCCGGCACATGCCACAACGCTCCGTGTTCGAGTTCTCCCGCGGCTCCCACAATCGCGCCCTTGCCATACCCCTCGACAACCGACGCATCTCCGCCGAGCGCCTCCACCAACTTGCGCGCCATCTCCAATCCCAGAGGTTTCAAGTCATCCATGAACCACTCAATGTTCGCCACGTACGCTCCCGAAAACGGATTGCGAATGACCGCAATCGCGGCCGCGCGCCGCAGTGGCTTCTCCGGCGCGGGACCTCCCTCGTGAAAAATCTCCTCTACGCAAATCGTTTTCTTCCGGATCACCACTTCAGGCATGCACCAGCCCCCTCTCGCGAACGGGCGTCGCAATCATTCTCGACGTTCCCAAAGCTCCGACCACTCGCGTTTCTCCTTGCACACTCAGCGCACTCGACCGAATCAGTCCCATTCGTAGCAGCCGTTCCGCGGTCAGTGCCCCCGCCTCCAGCGCCTGATTCACCTCGTCCACCGTTAACTCGCCCACTTTCTGCGTCACCGGTCGATCCCCGAGATCGCTATCCGGCGCAAGTTCGCAAGCCGGAGCGCGAAGAATGGCGGGATGCCCCGGCAGGTCGACCGCATTGGCAATGATCGTGGCCGCCGTATCGGCAGCCGCAGCACGATCCGCCAGTACGGTGACCGCGTCCGCAATCCCCAGCGAAAAGCTGCGCCCTCGCCACCCGCTGGTCGCAATGCCCCGCACCGGATCGTCCGCATGCACCGTAGTCGTCCCCAGCAGCGAAGGACGATCGGGCCGCTCCACCATCCCGATGACAAACTTTTCACCCGCGCCCAGATGCAGCGCAATGTCTCCCCCGTCGTTGACATAAGCGGATGACAGCTCAGCTGCCGCGACCATCGCCGCCAGAATCTCCTCCGCCACCGCACCCGCCACCGCCGCCATCGGCGTGACAAAGTACTCCGCAGCATAAGGCATCACCGCCGCCACCATCCTCCGCGCCACCGCACCCTGCGGCCATCCCAGTTCCACGGAGCAGCCCCGCCGCAAAAACGAAAGCTCGCCACACACCTCGTCGAGAATCGTCACAAACCGCGCGCCCGCAGCCCGATACGCCACCTCGACTTCGCGCGCTGCTCCAAACGCCTCCACGATCAAGTCGATCGGCCCATCGTGCATATGCAAACGGCGCCCGTCGGCCAGCATCCGGATCTGTGCCCGCTGATTCATCGTTGCTTCCCTTTTGCTCCGCTCTCCAGCGGCCACGGATTATCCGCGCGCGCCGCCACTCGCCGCCGGCTTTCATCTTCCGCCATAATCGAACTCAGAGGACGCACGTGCTCCGTATAACCGCCCAACGCCGCATAGTCGGCAAGCCTCAACGTAAACTCAATCGGAGCCACCAGCGCCGGCGTCGGCACCGATCCAAACGCGTCCTGCGGCATGCGGCTCACGTCGACCATAAACGTAATCCCTCCGCCCGGCCAAACGTAAACAGGCGCACCTCCACAAGTCACGCGCGTCAAAGTGTCACGCACCGAATGCGTCAGCTTCACCGGGTTCTCGGTTACGCCCGCCCGCAGCGATCCGCCCGCGCCGCCCATGAACAAAACCGTGCACAGCGCCGGCTCGCAATTCTCCTTGATGCGCGATACCGACTCGCGCAAATCCGCAGGCAATTCCTTTTCCCGTGGCTTCAGATCTTCATCCAGTTCGAAATAGCCGTAGTGCTCGCCCGTCGTACTAACCATCAACAAGCGCAACCCCGGCCAGGCCTTCTTCGCATTGAACTTTCCCAGAATCGTCAACGGGTCTTCAATATCGGTCCCGCCCCACGACGTCCCCGGTTCCGCCACTTGGAAGTATCGCCCCGGCGTGGACCTCCTTCCCTTCAACCTGATTCCAGTTTCCGCCACGCCCAGCAATTTCCCCGCCTGATGTTCCGACAGCACGCCCGTGATGTGATCGTCGACCACCACCACCTCGTCCACTTTGCCGAACCATTGTTTGGCAAACATACCGATCGTGGCCGAGCCGCAGCCCACCCGCATGCGCTCTTCCCGCGCGCCGTCCACTATCGGCGGCTGGCCCGCCTGCACCACGACTTTCGCGCCGTCTTCAATTTTCAGTTCCACTGCCTTGCCGTTGCACAAGTTCAGCAGCGTATCGCAGGTCGCCGTACCTTCGTGGCGGCTGCTTCCGGTCAAATGCCGTACCCCGCCGAGCGATAGCATCTGCGACCCGTACTCGCTGGTGGTCACATGCCCCACAGCTTCGCCTTGCGCCCGTACCTTGCTGCATTCCGCTCCCAGATGCCGGTCAGTGTCGATCTTCACCTTGACACCGCAGTAACTGAAAATTCCCTCGGTCACCACCGTGACCATGTCCACGCCTTCCACCTGCGACGAGATGATGAAGGGCGCCGGCTTGTAATCCGGATACGTCGTGCCCGCCCCGATTGCCGTCACAAAAGTTTCTCCGTGGCTGCCCAGCGTGCCGTCCCATTCGCGGCCGCGCTCCAGAAACGGTTTGATCGCCCCACCACTCTCGAGTGCTCGATTCAGCACCACATGCGGATCCAGCCGCACCAGCTTGCCTTCGTGATTTCCATACCGGTCGCACGCCCCCGTCCGCCCCGGCTTGATGTAACACAGCACAGGACACGCATCGCAGCGGACAGCGTCGTCAGCCACGCGCACCTCCGTCGCCCGCATGTGGGACAGACACTCCTGTCCGCCGCTTTTGATTTTCCTTTTGCGCGTCCAGAATGGCCGCGCGCACGCGATCGGGCGTCGCCGGAATTTTTCGGATGCGCACGCCGATGGCATCATGAA
>Ga0207088_1055_pt1 | contig 23999 bp, 17 predicted proteins | sample Alteio_BWMinHeat_52_FD_153564 | JGI IMG/M metagenome (GOLD analysis project Ga0207088, IMG submission 153564) | Enriched cells from forest soil in Barre Woods Harvard Forest LTER site, Petersham, Massachusetts, United States -... | ecosystem: Environmental > Terrestrial > Soil > Temperate forest >... | reverse complement strand
TGCCGTTGGGCGGACTCGTCGCCGCTGTGCCGGGAGCGATCGTCACGCTCGGCCCCGGCGAATCCGAATTTCGTCAGACCCACCCCATCCTCCGCGGCACGCGCCCCCTGCACATGACCGCAGTTCCGAAAGGCCAAATATTCTGGGGAGAGTATTTCGACAATCCGGCCCGCGATGAAGTTCACATTTACGCGTCCACCGACTCCGGCGCCACTTGGAGCGTCGCCTATACTTTCCCCAAGGGAGCCATCCGTCACGTCCACAACATCGTCCACGATCCCTGGGCAGACTGCCTCTGGGTGTTGACCGGAGATTACGGCGACGAATGCCGCATCCTGCGTGCCGCCTGCGATTTCAGCCGCGTCGAGTCCGTGCTGCAGGGCCAGCAGCAGGCCCGCGCCGTCGCGGCCATTCCCACCGAAGACGGCCTCTACTTTTCTTCCGACACGCCGCTCGAATCCAACTACATCTACCGCCTCGACCGCCAGGGATCGTTATCGCAACTCGCGCCCATCAGCAGTTACTCCATCTACGGATGCCGCGTAGGAAGCCGTGTGTTCTTCTCCACCATGGTGGAGCCCAGCGAAGTAAACCGCCACCGCCAAGTCCGCATCTACGGAGGCGACAGCGGCAGCCTCCAAAGCTGGATTCCGTTGCTGGCGTGGCAGAAAGACTTTTGGCCGATGGGCCTGTTCCAGTACGGCAACGCTTTTCTGCCCGACGGAAACAACACAACTCCCTTTCTCGCGTTGACCACCGTCGCCGTCCAATCCGACGACCTGGTCACCTCGCTCTACTCAGTCGCCACCTAAGCACTAAGCCATCTGGGGACAGCCGCCCTCGGCTGTCCGTCAAGCGCAGCTCGATCGGTTTTCCCGGACGGCCCCGCTGCCCCATCCCGCCGTTGCCGTAATATGGATTACGAATCCTCCGACCCGCTCTTGCCCCGTCTCAGCTATTACCGACGCATTTTCAGCGCCTACGTCCTCGGCGGCAAAAGCCATCTCACTTTCTGGCACGAGACCCCCGCGGAAAATCCAAATGCGACGCCCACCGAACTCGGCGAGTACTACATGCTGTTCGCCGAGAAGGCCGACTATCGGGGTTCCTATGACGCCGCCGGAGTCCCGCAACTCGACTACCACGGCAAGATCGGCCTGCAATACAACCCCATCGCGATCTCGCAGTACGGCCTCGGAAACTACAATCTGTACCGCCGCACCGCCGATCCCGAACGCCGCCGGAAATTCTTCATAGCCGCCGACTGGCTCTGCTCCCACCTCGAGCAGAATAAACAAGGACTCGCCGTCTGGAACCACCACTTCGATTGGGAATACCGCGACACTCTACGGGCCCCGTGGTACTCGGCACTCGCGCAGGGGCAGGGAATCTCCCTGCTGGTTCGCGCGCACAAAGAATCTCACGACGCGCGCTATCTCGACGCCGCGAAACGCGCGCTCGCGTGCTTTTACTTCCCGATCGAGGAGGGAGGCGTTGCCTTCACCGATGAATCCGGCGACCTCTGGTTCGAGGAGTACATCGTCTCGCCACCCACCCACATTCTGAACGGATTCATCTGGGCATCGTGGGGCGTCCACGATTATTTTCTCGCGACCCAACACCCCGCCGCGCAGCAACTCTTTTCGCGCGCGGTACAAACCCTGCTGCACAATCTCGATCGCTACGACCTGGGATTCTGGTCGCTCTACGAGCAGTCAGGCACCCGCCTTCCCATGGTCGCCAGTTCCTTTTATCATCGGCTGCACATCGTGCAGTTGCGACTGATGCATCGCCTCACGGGAGAAGACGCCTTCGCCCGCGTCGCCGACCGCTGGGAAAGTTACACCCTCAGCCGCCTCAACCGCACCCGCGCCCTCTGCTACAAAATCGCCTTCAAACTTTGTTACTACTAGACCTCAGGCGCGAACGTCGGCCCGAGCCGTTTTTTGCCAATGTTCGCTCGCGATCTGAAGCCGGGGCGGTTTGCGCTAAGATGTGACCACCCATGACCAGCGTCGTGCTAGCGTCCATTGTCCTGCTTGGCGGCTTCCCGCTGTTCGGTAGTACCAACCCTGCCGCACAACAGTTACTCATCACCGCAAAGCACCAGGCAAACCTGTTTCACGATCAGACCAACCCTATTCAACTGGATGTCGATTTCCTCTTGCAAATAAACGTTCCTGAGCAAGGGCATTTGACGCTCAAATGGCAAGCCAAGGATCGCTGGTGGCGCAGGATTGTCATGGGTAATTTCGAGCAAATCGAGATTCGAAATGGCGATAGGCTCTATACCAGCCGCGCTCTTGGCTTCACGCCAGAACGAATCGTAGAACTCATCAGTCTGCTTGAATTCGCGGAAGGCTCAGAAGGGCTGGTGGCCGGGAAACAGAAGGAGCGCGTTGAGAATGGCGTCGAAATGGTCTGCATACGAGTTGAAGGGGAGCAGAGGGGCAAGAAGCATGAGGTTTGCGTGAATGCTGCCACTCAAGACATATTGAGCGATGCGTGGCAGGAACCGCCTGATGAGCGGCGGACAGAACAGTACAGCGACTACTTCGATTTCGGAGGTCATCGCTATCCGCGCAAATTCCAACTTCGAGTGGGCGGGATCAACGTAATAACTGCGAACGTGGAGAATCTAAGGACCTCTGCCTTCGATGAAACTTTGCTAGTCGCGCCAAAGGGAGCAATCGAGCGTCGTAAGTGCGCCGACATGACCCATGTGGTGCCCGTAAGAACGCCCGACCCGATGTACCCAAAATCTGCGAGTGAGAACAAATTGACCGGTAACACAATTGTTGCAATGACCGTTCTGACAGACGGTTCCGTGACTGACATCCAACTCGTTGGTCGTGCAGCCCGCTCCATGGACGACGCTACCCTGCAAACCCTAAAAAGCTGGAGGTTCAAGCCCGCCATGTGCGGAACGGACCCGGTTGTCTCAGACATTGAAGTCGTAGTGAGTTTCAGACTCAATTGAAGCAGGATAGTCTACGTGAATCAGGCCATCGCCCCAGACCTCAGCTGCGCCTGCGCAGATGCTGTTCTATGGAAGTGTTCTGCCTGCTTTGGCTCGAAGCGCGAGAAGCTCCAACACCACCTGGTTCTCCGCCTGGGCAAGCTGCTCGACCGATTGGCCGTTGGCTTCCTTCAGCACGCCCTCGATCACCGTCTGCATCAGTGCCGACGTGACGTCGGGCATTTCGAGTTTCTTCATTTGGCCCACGAAGCCATCCATGAAGGTTTTCACAAAGTGCTGAATTCCGCCGGGCCCGCCGCCCAAATGCCACTGCAGGCTAGGGCCCATCACTCCCCACCGAAGCCCCGGCCCATAGCACACGGCGATGTCTGCATCCTCCACACTGACGACCCCTTGCTGAATCAGATAGAGGACCTCCCGGTAGAGCGCCGCTTGCAGCCGGTTCCCCACATGGCCCGGGAGAGCCTTGCGCAGCCGAATCGGTTTCTTGCCGATCGACGCGTAGAACGCCATGGCTCGTTCGATCACCGCCTCCGACGTCTTCGCCCCGCCTACTACTTCCACCAGGGGAATGACGTGCGGCGGATTAAAGGGATGACCGATCACGCAGCGTTCAGGATGCTGCTTACAGCCCGACTGAATGGCATCCATCGTAATGCCGGACGCGCTCGAAGCGAGGATCGCGTCCGGAGGAGCGGCTTCGTCCATCTGGGCGAACACTTTGGCCTTCAAGAGAGGCCGTTCCGGGACGCTCTCCTGCACAAAGTCAGCCTTCGACACCGCCTCTTTCATATCGGCTGTAAAAGTCAGCCGGTCGCGGCTTGCACCTGAAGCCAGGCCAATGACCGTGAGCAACTCCCACGCCTCGTCGACGCCCTTGCGTAAATTGGCCTCCGCGTCTGGCGCGGGATCCGTCGCGATGACGTCAAAACCGCTGGCCAGATACTGCGCCGCCCAGCTCGCGCCGATCAAGCCCGTCCCAACAATCGCTACGTTCCGAATCTGCTTATCTGCTATATCATTCGCCATGAAGAATCGTGTTTCCTCCCGTTTTGCTGCTACTCGTGCCGCAACGCCTCACTCGGACCCAGCCCGAAACGCCGGCCTTCGGGGTTACATTCCCGATTCGAGGCCAACGAGTGCTTTGGCGATGTTACAACAACCATCCAACCCACATCCCGCAGGTCACAGAGTGTCTCGCTTTATCAACAACCATCCTGACTTCTGCTCAAATGGCAGTTGTTTGATGGGGTCTTTCAGCCTATACTTTCGCCTCCAAGTGTGGCGGGTAACGGTACTCCCAGGAATTACATATGACTGACGCCCTCATCGCGCAAATCAGTTCCAGTGCCCGAAATCAAGGAGAAAACATGTTGGAGAAAATCACGAAGGTTTCTATAACGCTCAAGCAGTGCGTGTGGGCGATTTTCATTCTGTTCCTTGCTTCAGCAGCATACGCGCAGAATGTGCTATCCATCACGGTGAACTGCGACAACGGACAGTCGTTGAATCGCACTTTGTCTCAGCTGAATAAGCAATTGCCGACCACGGTACTCGTGCAGGGAACCTGCACTGAATTTGTCAAGGTGGACGGTTTTGAAGGCCTGACCCTGAAAGGCCAGTCCGGTGCGGCGCTACAGCAACCCGCCACGAATCCGCAAAACAACTCTTATTTGTTGTCTATCACCGGTTCGCGAGGCATCACCGTCGGTGGCCTTGCTGTCCACTCATTGCCGTCCATTTTTTCAGGGATTGGCATTGGAAAGGGCAGCAGCCAAGTCCAGCTTCAAAACGTGCATATCGACGGTTCCTGGGGAGTTGTAGTTTACGAGGAAAGCCAGGTTTGGCTGGTAGGAGTAACTGTCGACATAACCTCTGGATTTGCGGCTATTTCAGCGTTCGACAAGTCCGATGTTCACATTTTAGGTGGCCTGCTGCAGCGCCCGACCGACTCGAATTTCTACGCCGGTGTGTTTGTTGGCTCGGGCCATGTCACGATGCAGGGAATGACCATTCGCAACATGCAATCCGGCATCAACATCGGCCAGAGTGGGAGCGTGGACTTAGTCGATTTTGTTTCCACCGCACCCAGTGACGTGACCATTGATAACCCGGCCGGCACAAATTTTACCGGTGCCGTCGTGAGCGATGGCTCATCGCTTAACCTGGGAAGCGCCAGGCTGATTATCAAGAACGCTGGGCAGACATTTGGAAGCGACACCGGCGCGGTTTTCGTCACCAACGGTTCGACTCTGAATGCGGGCCCGAACCTGGTCGTGTCCGGCAGCCGGGGGCAGGGCGTCATTGTAACCAACAACTCGCACGCGACCCTGGCCGGGTCAACCATTACAGGCAGCCTTCACGGGGGTCTGGTTGTGGCCAACGTTTCCACGATTGACGTACAACCCAGCAGTTCTTTCACCCTGGTTGGTGGTAACGCGCCGGATTTGTTCTGTGATTCGAATTCGTTCATAACCGGGACCGCAAACCTGGCCGGCGTCCCTACCGTCAACTGTGGCAACCTGCTGTCGGGCAACACAGTACCGCTGCCATAGGGCCGAGTGAGCTTTTGGGGTTGCTCCAGGAGCTGAATGAACAGGGGTCCGTCCTACCCGCCTTTCGAACCCTCGAAAGGCGGGGCGGGCCGACGTTGTCTGAGACTGTTTCAGTTGTCGTCCAGTCTTCTTTCAGGAGAGGCCGTCGCTAGTTGGTTGAACAGGGCCTAAAGTCCAGGGTCAGTGCGACGTTGCCGGTGTGCTCGTCCAGTCGGAACCGTGGTCGACATTCACAGTCCGGCAACGTCGGAATGCGCATCAACGACAGCTCCCAAAGCCTGGCGTTATAGACGTCGCCGGTATGAATGGCCATGTTGCTCAGTATTTTCTGCTTGGTGGGTTCGTCGAAACCTAGGATGTTGACGCTGCTGATCAAAAACTGCTTGCCCTCGTCCACGTCGATTTCGAGGAACGCCAGCTTTTTGTCGTCGTCGAACGTGGTGGCAGGGACGCCCGTGTAGTTGATGTAGCCGTACTCGCCATACGCCTTGCGCAGATTCTCCAACCCTTCCGCAATCTTCTCGCGGCTAAACGTCTCGCCGTCATTGATCGGGAAAAGGCCACGTAGGGCCTCGACGTTGGTAATCGCGTTGTTATGCTTGAACGTGATCGCACCCAAGGTGTAGCGCACGCCCTCGTCCACGTGAACAAAAAGGGCAACGTGCACATCAGCAGCATTCGTCTTCAGCGTCTTTGCGTCTCCAGTAACCTCCACTTTGAAGTATCCACGGTTTTGCCAGCCTGCTCTGGTTCTTTCCAGCGCTTCTTCGATCACTCCGTCGAGCGCGTCTCCACGTGCTTCCCGCCTGATCGAAGCGGCGATCTCGTCCTGGTCCGAGACCGGCATTTGGAGGAAGCCCGAAAACGCGACGCTGTCGATTGAGACTTCTGGACCGAGGGTTGCGCTTCCTGGGAAGGGGAGGATCGCGGACAGCTTTGATCTTGGACTTCAGGAATCACGGCCGCTTCGGACTGCTGCGCATGAATCCGCGTCTGCCCAGCCAACAAACCCGCTGTAGCAAGAACCACGACCGGCGCTAGCCGAGGGCGCATGCCGGCATTATAGGCTGGTTTTGATCGTGGGCGACAGCAGGTGACAGCGCTCAGGACCCGGTCTTTACGTCAACCATGCGGACGGCCCGGAATGCCTCCAGCCCTAGATTCCCCTTGACATCGCTCGCCCCCGGCGGATAATTAAGCAACTCTGGCTGCGCGACCCGGACGCTTCCGCCAGCCGTCGCCACTAGCAAGCCTCCCCCCGACCCCTGGGTTTTCTCGCACGCAAAATGGAGTCTCCTGTGCCCATGAGTACCTTATGGTGGCCGACGATTGTGGTTGCGTCCACCGCTTTCTTTGCTCGGAGCCTTCCGGCTTCAAACAACCAAACTCCAGGAGGGAATCTAAATGCCAAGGACAGTCTGGGCCATCTGTTTCGCTGCTGTGCTCTTCTGCGCTCTGCTGGGGCAGAGCTTCGCAACAACCACGGTGGTTGTAGGTCCCAGTACGTGCAAGTCAACTTTAAAACACTACGCGACCATTCAGTCGGCTGTCAGTTCAGTTCCCTGGGGTACGACCGTTATGGTCTGCCCGGGAACGTATCCCGAACAGGTGATTGTCAGCCAGCCGCTGACCTTGGAAGGAGTAACCGACGGAGTTGGGAACGCGGCGGTCATCACCGTGCCCGGCGGTGGCCTCGTGCAGAACGGCACTTCCGCTGGTTTCGGACCGGTAACGGTGCAACTGCTGGTGCAGAACACAGTCGGAGTGAACATCAAGGACCTTGTTGTGGATGGTAATGGAGGCAATTGCCCGGCCGGCTCCAACCGCAACGTCGGCATTGGCGTTTTTGATGTTGGTACCGCAAATGACGGCACTACCGCCGCAACGATCGCAAATGTAGTGGTTCGCAATGACACGACATGTTTCGGCGATGGTATTCTGGCCGACACTTCCTTCATCACGATTACCAACAGCGAAATCCACGATGTCAACCAAACTGCCATTGACGCCTATAGCGGGAAGTACAGCATCACCAACAACAGCATTCAACGCGACACCGCCTATGGGATCGTTCTCGTCGATAATGCCAACGGTTCGGTCGTCTCCGGAAACAATGTCTCAGACGGCTGGAGTGGCATTTTGTCCTCCGGTCCCAACGTGGGTGCAATCATCACGAAGAACACCGTACTCAACCATGCTTATGTCGGCGTGTGGCTGTTCTTGACAAACCATCAGACCGTCACCAACAACGTCGTGAGCAACGCGTTGTGGCCCCTGGTGGTGGAAGAAGGCACCAATAACTTGGTGCAAAACAATAAGCTCAGCGATGCGATCTTCGATGGCATCCTCGACGAGTTTTCCTTTGGGGGGAATAACATCACCAAGAACACGGTGAACGAAGGTCTATTCGGGATCTTCGGGGATAGTACTGTGAGTGGCGATACCCTGGTTCCCAACACCTTTTACAACGTGGTGACCACCATTGACCCCGGACCGGTAACGGGACCCTCCGATCCGGTTCAACCCTAGGGGAACTCAACGAAGTCGGCAAAGCAACCCCAGCAGCTTACGAGAGAGGCGGACTCCCGTCCGCCTCTTGTGCTGTCGAAGATCGTCTGAGACCGTTTCACATGCCGTCCCAGTCTTCTTTTCGGCCCCTGCTATTCGTGCCGCAACGCTTCAATCGGATTCAGCCGTGACGCTCGGAAGGCCGGAATCATCCCGCTGACCAGTCCCACAAAGGCGAGAATCAGCGTCGATGCAATCAGCGTCCCCGGCGCAATGATCAACCGGATGTCGCCCGCCTCCCCATTCTTCGCGAACGCGCTGTACAACGTCAGCCGGCCCACCGAAAGCGCAACCGCGTAGGCCAGGATCACTCCCAGCACTCCCCCGATGAACGTGATGGTCAAAGCTTCCGCCAGGAACTGCAGCAGGATGTATCGCCGCGGCGCGCCCAGCGCCTTCTGTACGCCAATCTCCCGCGTGCGCTGCGTCACCGATACCAGCATGATATTCATCAGCCCAACTCCGCCGATCCCGAGGGTCAGCGTGCCAATAAAGCCCATCAGCACCTTCAGCCCGATCGTGATGATCTCGAACTGATGCACCTGCGTCATCAGGTTGAAAACTTCCACCGCCTGGCGGTCCGTTTCGTTGAACTTGTGCTCCGTCGCCATGATCGTGCGCACCGTCTGTTCCAGGCTCTCGTACTCCGGCGTCTGATAGGTGAACCAGATGGTGTCCAGATAATGTGTATTCTTCAGATCGCTCATCGTACTGAACGGTACGTACAAAACCCGGTTGATGTCGTCGTTGCCTTCCTGCATCTTGGCTTTCAGCACGCCGATGATCTCAAAACTCAGCCCGTTAACACGGACGTGCTCACCCAGCGCATTGCGTCCGGAAAATAATTTCTCCTTCGCTTCCGAGCCGATCACCGCCACCCGCGCCCGCTGAATCTCGTCTTCCGGATTGTAGAAGCGCCCCTGATCGACCTTCAATGCCCGCACGTCAAGCACGTTAGGATAGTTGCCGGTCACCGACCACGTGAAAACCCGGGTGTCATACTGAATGCTGACCTGCTTGCTCACCTCAGGCGTGATGTGGGTGATTTGTGGAAGATTGGTGGTCAGCGTCTCCACATCATCTTGCGTAAAGCGGACGAGAACTCCCGACTTCTGCCCGCCGGCCTGCATCGAAGTTCGGCCCGGCACCACAATAACCAGCTTGGTGCCAAAATTGGCAAAGATGTTCGCGCAGGCTTGTCCAAAACCATCGCCGTAAGCCAGCAGCATGACCACCGTGGCGATACCCCAGGCCATGCCCAGCATAGTGAGCGCGGTACGGCGGCGATTGTGGCGCATGGCTCCGTAGGCTTCCTGGAACAGATCGTGGAACATAGCGGAGCTTTTAAAATCCCTCCTGCCGGAGCGCTTCCACCGGCTGCAGCATCGCCGCTTTGCGCGCAGGATAAAGCCCGGCAACCACTCCGGCCAGCGTCAGGCTGCCAATTGCCAGTAAGGCCGACATCGGCACCAGCTTGGGCGGATCGAATCCGCCCGGCCCCTCAATATTCCCCATCAGTGCCATCAACCCCGCCGCCAGACACATGCCGATCACCCCACTGCCCAGAGTGAGAAGCAATCCTTCCAGAAAGAAATGAAACAGAATGCTGCGATTGGTGGCGCCCAAGGCTTTCCTCAATCCGATCTCATGCGTGCGTTCCGACACCGCGACCAGCATGATATTGATCACCCCGATCGCGCCCAGAGCCAGCGTCACCATTCCCACCGCTCCCAGGAACATATTCATGACGTCGAAAATGGTTCCCACCATTTTTGATTCTTGAATCGAGTCCCAGCCGTCAAACGCGTTTTCATCGTTGGCATCGAATCCGTGATTGCGCGCGACAATTTTGTGGACATCATCCTGCGCCAGCCGGTGCTCGTCGGTCGTGCGCGGCTGATATTCGACAAACGAGATGGAGTTCTGATGGCTCACTCCCTTGACCGGGAAGTTCGTGGCCATCACCGTAAAAGGGATGTAGCCGCGCATATTCAGCCAGGTGTTGTCGCCGCGCCCGAGGTGCGGCATGCTGCCAATCACTTCGAACCGGATCCCGTTCAGCAAAATGAATGCGCCCACCGCCGGCCGGCCAGGGAACAACGTCTTCACCAGCTCGTTTCCCAGGACAATCACATTTCGTCTCTGCGATTCATCCATTTCATTCAGCCAGCGACCTTCTTTGAGCGGAAGATAGCTGATCTCGTTCAGCTGAGGCTCCACCCCCAGAATCTCCACCCCCGCACTGGCGAATTCGCTCACTTCATGCAGGTCGGTCCGCGATAGCATCGGGCAGGCATTGCCCACGTGCGGGGCCTGCGTACGGATATCCACGTAGTCCTGGTAGGTGAGCAGATAAGGCCGGGCGGAGTTCATGCTGCCCTGCACCGCCGGCGCGCGCCCCGGAAAGATAAACATGATGTTCCTGCCGAACTCGGCCAACTCCCGCTTGTTGCCCGAGCGGAAACCTTCGCCCACGCCCACCAGCAGCAGTAACGACCCCACGCCCCACGCAATGCCGAACATGGTCAGGAACGAGCGCAGCTTGTGCGCCCACAGGTTGCGGAAGATCTGCACGAAGATGTCGAAAACCGTGCGCATAATAATGAAGACGCTCGAACTCTTCGATTGTTACATGACCGCAAGATTAAATTCTGCCAAACTAAAACCAAAGGTTCAGACCACTTGAGAGTGCACCCAGCTTCCCGCGGGGTTAACTTCGGAGTTGGATGCCGGCTTTGAGCCGGATGGTGGTATCGCCTTGCAGTTCCGCATGCACCTACCCCGAACCCAATTTATGCGATAGCCTCTAGATTCGCGTGAAAATCCTCTACGTCTCACAATATTTCCCGCCGGAGATGGGTGCGCCCGCGGCCCGCGCCTCCGAACTCGCCTCTCACTGGGCGCACGCCGGCCACGAAGTCTCTGTGCTCACGGGGTTTCCCAACCACCCCACCGGAGTCGTTCCACCGGAATGGCGCGCCCGATTGCGCCGGCTCACCTATCACGAGAACATCGGCGGCGTGAATGTCTTTCGCACCTGGCTTTGGCCCCTACCGAACCGCAAGGCCCATGAGCGCATGCGGAACTACGCTTCCTTCTGCATTTCCGCGGCCCTGCGTGGTTTTACCATTCCCCGTCCCGACGTGGTCATTGCCTCCTCCCCGCAACTGCTGGTGGGATTGTCCGGCTGGTGGATCTCTTTCGCCCGCCAACTGCCCTTCGTCTTCGAAGTGCGCGACCTCTGGCCGGAATCTTTGGCCGCCGTCGGCGTGGGCGATGCAGATTCCCTATTGCACCATGCGCTCTCGGCCGTGGCGGACTTCCTATACCAGAAATCCGACCGCATCGTCGTCGTGACTCCAGCCTTCAAGGAATATCTGATCCGCTTATGGCGCGTTCCCCCGGAAAAAATTGCAGTCGTCGAAAACGGAGTCGAGACCGACCTCTTTGCCCCATCTCCATCCCCGGCCAACCACACATTGCGCAGGGAACTCGGCGCGGAAGGGAACTTCCTGGTCTGCTACATCGGCACCATGGGAATGGCGCATGGCCTTGAAACCCTGCTCGACGCCGCTAGCCACCTGCAACGCCAAAGTTCGAACGCCCAGTTTCTGCTGGTGGGCGAGGGTGCGGAGAAAGAACGCATCAAAACCCTGGCCCAATCCCGCGGATTGGCCAACGTACGCTTTCTCGACCAGCAGCCCCGCGAGAAAATCCCCGCCTTCATCTCAGCTTCCGATGCGTGCCTGGTTCTTCTCAAGAAGACCGACGTCTTCAAAACCGTGATTCCTACCAAGATGCTTGAGTTCATGTCCTGCGCCCGTCCGGTCATCCTCGGAGTGGACGGCCAGGCCCGTCAAATTATTGAAGACGCCAAAGCCGGACTTGTAATCGAGCCGGAAAATGCAGAAGCGCTGGTCACAGCAATCAACCAGCTAGCCGCCAATCGTGACCTCGCCACGGCCCTCGGGCGAAACGGAAGGGAACACATTCTGCAGCATTTTTCTCGCGGCCGGACGGCCGAGAAATACATCGCCGTGCTGCATGAATTACTTCAGCATCTCTTGCGCAAGCCGCAGGCCGGCTGACTCCAGTCCTGACCCGCCCCGGAATTTCAGCCTCAGCGACTACGGATGTATCGTGTAGATCGTAACCGCCGTCGCGACGGACATGGCAGCTTCCAGGGACTTGCCCGCCAACACTTTGCCTCCGCTCACCGGAATGAAAAGAATGTCGTCCGCTTCCAGAGTGACGTCTGGAGATTTAGCCTCCAGCATCTTCTTGATCTGGAGCTTCGTCTCGGTCATCCCCGTCGGGCCCTTGTGAACGATGCGGGCGGCGCCCAGTTTCGCGGTGCGGTTCGTACCGCCGGCCAGAGCCAGCGCCTGCAGCACCGTCAGCGTCCCGTTATCCACCAGCAAGCCGCAGGGACGACCGACGTCTCCCACTACGTAGATCACAGGCGCCCGCGGAACCGTGATCGTGTCGCCCGGCAGGATCTCAATGTTGCCGCTCAAGTTGTCCGCCAGATTCCGCGGTAGGTCAATGCGAATCGGATCGGCCTGATTGCGTCGGATCACCGCAATCTTGCGGGAAGAGGACGAAGTGAACCCCCCGGCCTCGGAGATGACTTCATAGAGCTTGTGATCCGCCACATCCGGGTAGATGCCGGGCTTCGCTACCTCCCCTATGACCGTGACCCCTTGGGAAGACGCGTCGTCCACAAAAATCGTGACATGCGGACTGCGGACGAATCCGCCGTCCGTCAGCCGTTTCTCGATCAGCGTCTGCGCTTCCTCCTGCGTCAGCCCGTCCACATGGACGTAGTCGATCAGGGGAAGATAAACATCGCCGGAACTGCTGATCCGCGCCTTACTGGCCAACTCCGGAACGTTGTACACGTTCACTTCGATCAGATCTCCCGGACCCAGCTTCGCCAACCCCGATTGGTCGGGTGAGTCCGTAGCGGGAGTCTTGGCCGTCGCACCCGAGGCACTCACTGCGGCCTGCGGCACCGCTTGAACCGGTGGAAGCGCCCCTGGCAATTCCGCGGGAGGGATGGTCTGGCCGGGTTGAGCGCCGCTCTCCGGTTGCTGTGCGGCGGCGCCGCTCACAACGCTCACCACAACAAAGATTGTTGCTAGAACAAAGAATAAAGCGCGGTGAGCGAAACTTGACGTGCCCGACTCCATCCGAAGACCTCTGAAGTAACAAGTGAGAGTTGACCAGCAGTTTAGCACGGCACAGCCGGTTGCGCCCCCGCTATCCGCAAGGCCCCGCTTGAGTTTTCCACAGCTTTTTCCTCCAGGCCGATTGAAAGTCCCATTCTAGGACTGTTACAGTCGGAGCACCCACTAACGTCGTCCGGAATCTGTTCTATAACTATTAACCGCGGATCATCGCTGCAATACTGGTTCCAGCAGTGAAGTTCGAACAGTACGTTCGAACCGTGAACAGTATCGGCATGCCGCGTGTGCACGTCGGGCTGACCGAAGGTGGCATAGAAGGTGGCATAGTTTTGACGGGCATCTTCCTCGGGACGTTTGTTTTAGCGCTGCTGTCAGCTTTTGTACTGACGCGCTACGTTCGCAATTTCGCCTCTGCCCGGGGCTGGGTCGCCGTTCCCACGCAAGAACGTCATTTGCATTCCAGCCCTCTGCCTCGTCTGGGCGGTGTGGCCATCTTCCTGTCCTTCTCCTGCTGCATGGGCTTGGCCGCGCTGTGGGCCTGGTACAGCGCCCGCTTCCACTCCGCCTTTTCTTTGAAGACGATGCTGACCATCCTCGCGCCCGCGACGCTCATTTTCCTGCTCGGCGTCTACGACGATATCCGCGGCGTCGGTCCCTATTTCAAGTTCTCGGTGCAGGGCGTCGCCGCAACCATGCTCTTCATGGGCGGCCTGCGGATCGTCAACATCCCAGTCGTGTTCGGCGACGTGAAGCTCCCCTGGTTCGTGGGCTGGGCTTTCACGGTTATCTGGGTTCTGGCCATTACCAACGCGTTCAATTTGATTGACGGCCTCGATGGTTTGGCCGCCGGATCCGCCTTGTTCTCCACCCTGGTGGCCTTTGTCGTCGCTCTGCTCAACGGACCTTCCCTGGTCACGGTGATGACGATCGCCCTGGCGGGCGCGATTCTCGGGTTCCTGCGCTTCAACTTCAATCCCGCGACCATCTTCCTCGGCGACTCCGGCAGCCTCTTCATCGGCTTTGTGTTAAGCGCGCTGGCGCTGGAGGGAGCGCAAAAAGCCCCGACGATCGTCGCGGTCGCGATTCCGATCGTTTCTTTCGGCCTGCCAATTCTGGAGACGGCACTCTCCATCGTCCGGCGCCTGATCAGCGGACGTCCCATTTTCACTGCCGACCGCGAACATATCCATCACAAGCTTTTGCAGCACGGCATGACCCATCGCCAGGTCGTGATTCTCCTCTACGGCGTCTCCGCCATCTTCGCCATGCTGAGCTTGTTCTTGCTATGGCCGACCGGCAGTTCGCTGGGCTTGGTACTTGCGGTGTTGGGCATCGGGATATGGATTGGCGTGCAGCATCTCGGCTACCTTGAATTTGGCGAGTTGGCCCGCGTCGCCCACCGCACCCTGGATCAGCCGCAAATCTTCGTCAACAACCTGGCCATCCGCCGCGCCACCGAGGAACTCAAAGTCGCCCGCGACTACGATCAGGTTCGCCGCATTCTTACCGCTGCCTTCGGCAGCAACGACTTCGACAGCTTCGAACTCAAGCTCGACCTGCTCCCCGGAGAATTGGTCGTCTTCGACCCAGCCGACGCATCTGGGCCGCGCCGCTCCGGAAACTCATTCCGCTGGAGCAAACCCGGCATCCCGAAAGTCCCGGACAACTCCACCGTGTGGACCGTCGCTCTGAACCTGATGAGTTCCGCCAACCGCCGCCGCGGAACCCTGACCGTGCACCGTCTCTACTCTTCGCGCGATCTGCAAGTTGACATCAACCTGCTGACTGCGACTTTTCCCACCGTGCTCGCCGACGCCCTCGACCGCACCCTCGCCCATTCAGCGCATGTGATCGCTCTCCCCGATCAGGACAATTCGCTGATTGCCGCCCAGGCAGGGTAGTCGCACACAGTCAGCCTGCATCCCGCCTAACCTCGATTTCCGTCTCATGTTTTGAAAGAGCGCGGCTTCAAGCCGCTGCGGGAAAACCCAGCAAGGTGTGCATTACCGTGGAAGAGCGGCCCTTCAGGGCCGCGAAAGCCTTGTCAAATCAGCGCGGGCTTCAGCCCCTGTGGTCGTTGCGTCCTCGGGGAGCGCACCGTACGAATCATCGTGCGAACCTCAGCCTATTGCAGGATAAGGTACAGGGGAGAGCGTTCTTGTTTACAGCTTCGCGCTGGCGTAGGAGTTGATTTCGCAGTTCAAGCAAACTTCTTCAAAAGCGGGTGCCGTCCATTCCATGATTTCCCCCAGTGATAGTTCCGCGGATAGACCGGGAACGTGTGCTAAGAATAGCCCACCCTCGGGATGAAATCAATACTTTCCGTGAAAAATCCATGCACACTCGCGAACCCATCATTCCGATCCCGTTTTCCACACCCCGAACCACCCCCGCTACTTTCTCAACTTTCGCTCTCTGTTTACCTTCGACTGCACTCAACAGAAGCGAGGATTCCGCAATCATGTTCCGCAAGTCTGGGTTTGGCAAGAGTTTGTACGGCACCACTTTCAAGGACGTCAACTTTGTCCCTTTGCAATCCGCCACCTTCTGCGTCCAGTGTGAGCTGATCAGCACCAACAATAAACCCTACTGCCTGGCCTGTGGCAGCCACGCCCTGCTCGGCCTGTCGCGCGTGCTCGGCGGATCGATGCGCAACCAGCAGAACGCGCACCTCATTACCGACATCGAACTCAACAATCTCGTGCGCGACTTGCTGCGCACCGTCCCCGATCCTGAAGTTCTAAGCATGTCCGATCGTGGTATGTCCGACCATGGTCTGTCCGACCATTCCCGCCTGCCCTCGCTGGCCCAGCGCAGCCAGCTTCGCGTCGCCAATGCCGCCCATCCCGCATCCGGCTTCCGTGCTGTCTTCCCCAGTGAAGACCGGGAGATTCATGCCGCCGAGCTCGATCTGGAGCCCGCCATAAGCGCGATCACCGAACGCGCCCAGCATTTAACCGGAGCCACCGGAGCCGCCATCGCACTCCGCGCCGGCGACGAAATCGTCTGCCGCGCCCGCACCGGCCGCACCGCTCCCGACCTCGGAGTCCGCCTGCAGACCGACGCCGGCATCTCCGCCGAAGCCGTGCGCTCCGGCGAGATCATGCTCTGCCACGACGCCGAACGCAACCCCCAAGTCGACCTGGCCAGTTGCCGCCGCCTCGGAGTCCGCTCGATTCTCGTCTCCCCCCTGCGCCACTACCGCCGCACCCTCGGCGTTTTCGAGGTCCTGTCGTCCTCCCCCGGCGCTTTCGACCAGAGCGACGTGGCGACCATGCAACTCCTCTCCAGCCTGATGGTGGCCGCCATCTCCCGCATCTCCAGCCTGCACCAGGACCAAATCCTCCGGCGGGCCGGATAAGTCAGTCCTCAATTCCTCCATCGCCGACCACTTGACTGCAGGGAGAGTAGAATCGCTCCTGAAAGCCAGAATCGTGGCAGATAAGTGCGGCTCCTGCGGACCCAGTCCAATCGCCACGTGAAGCCGTCAAGGTATTCGCGATGCAGAAAGCCTTGTGCTGTGCCGTCCCGCTGGTCTCTGTCGCCCTTGCGCTGCTCTCTTGTGGTGGCGGCAGCAACACCGGCGCAATAGCGTGTCACGCGCAGCCCGGCACGACCTGCCAGTCCCTCTCCATGAACGGCGTCACTCGCACCTACTTACTGCATGTTCCGTCGAACTTTCAGCAGACCGCTAGCGCTCTCGTCATCGTTCTGCACGGATCGGGCGGCAACGGACTGGGAATGGAAATTGGCACCGGTTTCAGTGCTCTCGCCGATCAAGTTGGGTTTGCAGTTGCCTATCCCGACGGCTTGCTCGAGTCCAACGGCGGACAAACCAATTGGGCCTACTTCTTCAACGACTTCAACGACGACGTCGGCTTTTTTCGCCAGCTCATCCATACCCTGCAGGCGAGCGTAGGGCCTGATCCCAGGAGAATTTACGTCACTGGACTTTCGTCCGGGGCCCTGATGTCCCATCGCCTCGGCGTGCAACTCTCCGATCTCGTGGCCGGGATTGGGGTGGTCGAGGGTTCACTCTTTTCGAATGGGAGTCCACCAACCGTGCCGGCCGCACTCGCCCCAGTTTCCGTTCTGATCTTTCACGGAGACATGGACCAAACTATCCCGTATTGCGGCGGCCCAGTCGACGCGTCTCAGGAGCAGTCATTCAACTACTGGACTGGAGCTTCGGCTGACAGCTGTTCCAGTATCGACACCCCGCTTGCCTTGTGCGACGGCCAGGGAAGCATCACCGCAGTCGCTGAGAAGGATGCCACGAGTTGCAGCGGGAACACCGAGGTAAAGTTTTACAAGTTGATCGGAGGAATTCACACCTGGTATACCGTCCCCATGAACGTGTCCGGCCAGGTCCCTTTCAACCCGGACTTCAATTCCACGACGGGGCTGACAACCACGACCATCTTATGGAACTTCTTCAGTACCCACCCCAAACCCTAACTTTCCGCTTTCGGGAGACCGGTGCAGCGCTCCCTGGACCCGACGCGTTCTGCCTTAATCCAGGACCAATCCGGTCCCGCAACGTACTTCTGACTCTCTTCTTTGCTTACTTTTCCCCGGTTACCGCTCTGATATGGAGGCTACCGACTTCGGGCCCTTTCTTATCGCTGCCACCACCTCCGCGTTGCGTAACATCAAGATTGGGCTTATTGAGGTTTAATCCCTGCGGCTTCGACGATACGCGTCGCGCTTTCACTCTCGCTCAACACGAAGCGCGCGAATTCAGGCTGCGACATGCTCATCGGATCGGCCCCGTGCTTCGCGAGCCACTCCCCTAAATCCGGCGTGGCGAGCGCGCCTGCAATGTCCTTCGCCAGTTTGTCCACAACCCGCGCAGGAGTGCCGCCGGGAGTCCATACCCCATACCAAATCCGGTAGTCGAAGCCGGCCACGCCTGCTTCCGCGATGGTTGGCACCTCCGGCAGCAACGACGAGCGCTCCATCGTGCTCACGCCCAGCGGGCGCAGCCTGCCCGCGCGGATATCGACCTCGGCGAGTTGGATGGGCGCGAGCAGGTAGTCCGTACGCCCAGCGACCGTGTTGGCGATCGTGTCTGCGATCGCTTCATCCGGCCGTGCGGGCACATGTACCGCTTTAATGCCCGCCGCCAGATTGAATTTCTCGATCCCCAAATGCGAGCCGGTGCCCACACCAGTGGAGCCAAACTTCAGCAAACCCGGCTTTGCCTTTGCCGCCGCCACCAGCTCGCCGACGGTAGTGATGCCACTCAGCTTTCCTGTGACCAGCACGTAGGGCTGGCTGGTGAGCGGAGCGACCGGGATGAAATCCTTCAACGGGTCATAGGGCAGATTTTTCCGCAGCGCGGCGCTGTACGCCTGAGCGCTGGTGTTCACGAGCAAGGTGTACCCATCGGCTGGCGACTTGGCGACCTGTGCGGGGCCCGCCGTAGCTCCCGCACCGGGAACGTTCTCTACGGTCACAGGCTGGCCCCACAACTCAGTGAGCTTTTGGGCGAGGGCTCGGCTCACCAGATCGGGCCCACCGCCCGTCCCGAATGGCTCGATGAGCCGCACAGCCTTTGTTGGATAGTCTTGTGAACTTTGCAGCATTAGAGCCAGCGAACAAACAAACCCCAAAGCCATTCGGGTCGGCATCTTTGTCTCCTAACGGAATCTCGAGGCCAGGCCTGTGTACGTTGTGAATCCCCGATTCTCCGTGGCAAGGTCGTCCGACGTCAAATGAGCGCTTTGTCCCGCTTAAGTCAGCCGCATCGGGGCAGCCCCCCATGGCACGGGTGAGCCCCGCCACGAGGATTCCCACAAAGGGCCGCGTCGTACTTCTGACTCTCTTCTTTGCTTACTTTTCCCCCATACCGCGCTAATATGTAGCCACCAGGCTTCGGGCCCTTTCCCATGGCTGTCATGACCTCGGCGTTCCGTCCGGTCTCACCCAACCGTCGTCGGCGTGTGCGCCACAAAATCCAGACGCCGGCCTATGCCACTTTTACCGGGGAGTCCCAGGGCGCGATGCTCGACCTGCACGAGATCGTCGACATCAGCGAAGACGGCGTTGCTATTCAATGCCATTCGCCTCTTGAACTCGACCGGCGCGTGAATCTGTGCCTTGACCTAGCCGATTGCGCGGAGCATATCTACACCACAGGGCAGGTGGTCTGGTCGAACCCTTCGGGCCGCGCCGGGCTTCATTTTTCCGAGCTGCCTCCACAGTCTTTGTCCCGATTACGCGAGTGGCTGTTTGTGAACGTGATGGCCGGCGTAGCCAACGGCGAGACTGACATCGCCGCTCTATCCGGCTCACCCGCCGAAGTTGGTCCTCGTCCCGACTTCACCGGTACGCTGGCGGCGGTGAGCGCGGTCCAGCGCCAGGTGGAAGCGTTGGGTTCCGATCTTGCCGGCGCTCTGCAAATGATCGCATCGCGCGCCCAATCCCTGGTTCGCGCTTCCGGGGCCGCCATTGCGCTCGCCGACGCCGATCCGGATTTCATGGTTTGTCGCGCCAGTTCCGGCGCTGATGCGCCGCCCGTCGGCGCCCGCCTGCAGGTGGGATCCGGTTTTTCCGGCGAGTGCGTGAAGACTGGTACACCGCTCCGCTGCGATGATTCTGACTTCGATCCTCGTGTGGATCGCGAAAGCTGCCGCGCCCTCGGCATTCGTTCTATTCTTGCCGTGCCCGTCCGCGTGGGGCAGAAATCAATCGGGATTCTCGAAGTTTTCTCCGCTCAGCCCAATATGTTTTCTGAATCGGATGAGGGCGCGCTGCAGCGCCTCGCGGATACCGTGCTGGCCGCCGTCAACCGTGCCGCTCGCGCCGAAGATCTGCCACCCCTCACCGCCCCCACTCCTGATTCCCGGTTTGATCCGACGCCGGGGAGTGTGCTCTTCGCTTCCGAGCCCGAGCAAGAAGCGATGGAAAGCTCGGACGAGAAGCATTCCGGGGGCATCAGCCTGCCGCGTTCACTTCTCATCCTCCTGGTATGCTTTGCCGCTTTGATATTCGGTGTACTCGGCTTCGTTCTCGCTCCCTTGATTCAGAGCAAGCTTCAGCAGCGCGCCCATGGTTCCATTCAAACCGTGCTGGCCTCGTCTCAGCCGCCGGCGTCGGAGAACGCCTTGTCAGTTCCTTCGTCTGCTCCGTCCGTCGAAACTGCAACCCTCGACCAACTTCGGCAGATGGCGGAGAAGGGCGATCCCTCAGCCGAAAACGCTTTGGGCCTCCGTTATTTCCAGGGCGACGAAGGAAATGGAATCGGACGCAACGAGAAAGAAGCCTTCCGCTGGTTCCAGCGCGCAGCGGACCACGGCAGCCTCACCGCCCAGGCCAAACTGGGAGCCCTCTATTGGGGCGGGCGCGGCGTGCCCAAGGACGTCAATGAGGCCTATTTCTGGACCGTGCTAGCCCGCGCTCGCGGCGACAAAGAGAGCAAGGAGCTTGCCGCGGTCTTGGCCTCCGGCATGACCCGAAGCCAGGCCGCAACCATCGAACAGCAAGCCGACTCCTGGCTCCAGCAACACCTGACCGACTCCAAGCCATCCCCAGTCCGCTGAACAGTTCGATTTTCGCCCCAGCGGGGCGTCTGACAATAGCCCGGCGCTTCCAGCGCCGGGGAAGGCCGCAATCAGAGCGCGCCCTGGAGGGACGCGTGAAATACTCACCCAGACTCTTTCAGCGCTGCGATTAGCTTTCTTTCCCGGAATGGCTTGAGCCCCGGCGCACGGCGCTAGAATGATCTCAGAGGATCCTTTGCCCACCCTCCGCGACATCCTCGACCGCAGAGTCCGCGAGGCGGACGCTTCTCTCTACGAAAAACTCGACCACCACCGCGTCCGCTGCTTTTCCTGCGGCCACTGCTGCCCGATTCCCGAAGGCCAGCCCGGCGTTTGCAAAGTCCGCTTCAACCGCGGCGGCACGCTCTACGCCCCCTGGGGATACACCGCCGGCATGCAATGCGATCCCATCGAAAAAAAGCCTTTCTTCCACGCCCATCCCGGCGCGCTCGCGTACAGCTTCGGCATGCTGGGCTGCGATCTGCACTGCGGCTACTGTCAGAACTGGGTCACATCGCAGGCACTGCGCGATCCCAATGCGATCTCACCTCCGCTCGAAGTGTCTCCCGAAGTCTTGGTGCGTGACGCCCTCGATCAGGGCGCGAGAGTGCTGGTCAGCACCTACAACGAACCGCTCATCACCAGCGAATGGGCCGTCGCCGTTTTCAAGGAAGCAAAAGCCGCCGGCCTGCTCACCGGATTCGTTTCCAACGGCAACGCTACGCCGCAGGTTCTCGAATACATCCGCCCCCATCTCGATCTCTACAAAGTCGATCTCAAGAGTTTCGACGATCGCCACTATCACGAACTCGGCGGACGCCTCGCCCCCATCCTCGACAGCATCCGCCGCATTCACCAGATGGGATTGTGGCTCGAGATCGTCACGCTCCTCATCCCCGGTTTCAACGACTCCCCCGACGAACTGCGCCGCCTCACCGAATTCCTCGCCGCCATCTCGCCCGACATTCCCTGGCACGTGACCGCATTTCACACCGACTACAAAATGCAGGGAGAAGACCAGCGCAATACCACTGTCGAGGATTTGCTGCAAGCCGCCGAAATTGGCCGCGAGTCCGGCCTGCGCTACATCTATGCCGGCAACCTTCCCGGCATGGTCGGCCCCTGGGAAGACACCCGCTGCCCGCAATGCAGTGAGACCTTGATCAGCCGGTACGGCTATCTCATTCAAGACTACCGCCTGACTCCCGACGGCCGATGCCCCGCGTGCTCCTCCCAAATCCCCGGCCGCTGGTCCGCAAAATTCGACGGCCAAATCACCTCCCGCCCTTTCCTCCCGCACAAACCCTCTCGTTTATTTACAATCACAAGTCGTCAAGCGTGATCACGTAGCGACAGACGCATTGGTCCGTCCGCCGGAACTTGCCCTGAGCCTACCGCGAAGAGGCGAAGCCGGCAGAGCCTTATGCAAACTAAACTCACCCTCGCTCTGTTGAGCCTGCTCCTGCTACCCTCCTGTTCTCCGCGCGATGTCCTCACCCGCCGCCTCGCCACCGACCTGATCTCCGCGTCCAGCGCCTTCAAAGCCCCGCAGCAGTTTGCCCTTCAGACGGGAATCGTCACCAACAAAGATTACGCATCACCCGAATATCTGGTCCTTCAACAACACGGCTGGATCTCCGCCAGCACCGCTCGTTGCTCCCCAGGCGTCGCGGCGCCTCCTTGCTGGGATATCCTTCTGACTCCCTCGGGCGTGGAAACGGTTCGAGCCCTGGCTCCCACTGAAGGTACTGACAAAACGTCATTTTCCATTCCCGTCGCCCGCCGGGAACTTATCGCCGTCAGCGGCATCACCAAGCAGGGCAACCTGGCCGACGTCGATTTCACCTGGCGATGGATTCCGCTGAACGAAGTGGGCGCCGCGCTATACTCCGGCGATCTGCGCTACACCTCGACCGTCGGGTTTCGCTACTACGATGACGGCTGGCGCCCCCTCCAAACCGCTCCTCGCTCCGCGCAGACGCTCGACGATGCACTCAAAAACGCCGAGCCCGTCCGGTGACGCCCTCCGTGACATCCGCAGGCCTCGCGCGAATCGATCGCGCCGCGAAATTCCTCACCCCGCGCCGCGTTCGAGCCCACGCGACGATTCTTGCCGTCTGCCTCTGGGGGGTCTGCGCTGTCGACTTCCTCGTCCCCGGCTCCTATGACCGAGCAGGCAATATCAAATTTCAGGATTTTCTTTCGTTCTACATCTCCGGCAAGCTGATCGCGCAAGCCCGCGCCGCCGACCTCTACAATCAACCCTCGCGCGACGCGGAAATGCTCGCCATCGTTCAAACTCACGTAGCGACGGACGCATTCGTCCGTCCGCCAACCACTCCCACCAACGTCCGCCTGCCCAATCTCTACGCCCCCCAGTTCGCGCTCCTGTTCGTCCCGCTGGCGCGCCTTCCATTTCTGATCTCCGCGCAAATTTGGGTTGCTCTCAGCCTGATCTTCTTTTTCGCCTGCATCCACCTCGTCTTGAAATCGTGTCCATCGCTCCTCCCACACTCTCGAACGGTCACCCTGTGCGCCGCCGCCTTCCCTCCGCTGTTTCACTTCTTCGTGCGCGGCCAGAATTCCGTTCTCGCGCTCGCCTGTTTCACCGTCGCCTACCTGTCCTTCCGCGCCCAGTATGACTGGCTCGCCGGCATCGCGCTCGGCTTCTTGATCTTCAAGCCGCAGTTTCTGGTAGCGATTCCTCTGGTCCTGCTTCTGTCTCAAGCATGGAAGCCTTTGGTGGCGCTGGTCGTCTCCGCCGCCGCACAGTTCGCATTCACGAGAATCTATTTCGGTCCCGCCGTGATGCACGCCTACTTCGCCACACTCCAGCAAATTTCACGCGCGATCGACACAGCCGAACTCAGCCTTGCGCCCATCCAGATGCATTCCTTGCGCCCCTTCTGGTCACTGCTCATCCCGTGGCCCGGGGTCGCACTCACCATCTACGCTCTGACTTCCATTGCTGTCATCGTCATGGCCGCGGCCGCATGGAGATCTCCTGCTCCCCTTACTCTCCGCTTTTCCGCGCTGACCCTCGCGGCAGTCCTGGTGAACCCCCATCTCTTCGTCTACGACCTGCTGGTGCTCGCCCCCGCGCTGCTGCTCGTTGTGGACTGGACTCTCACCAACCCGCAGCACCCCTCTTCTTCAGCCCTTC
>Ga0207088_1054_pt1 | contig 24191 bp, 24 predicted proteins | sample Alteio_BWMinHeat_52_FD_153564 | JGI IMG/M metagenome (GOLD analysis project Ga0207088, IMG submission 153564) | Enriched cells from forest soil in Barre Woods Harvard Forest LTER site, Petersham, Massachusetts, United States -... | ecosystem: Environmental > Terrestrial > Soil > Temperate forest >... | reverse complement strand
AACCATTGATATCGGGTTTTTTTCCTGGAATCGTTTTTTTAAATTCGATGTGTAAAACTTTGGAATTAGGTATGCTTGATTCCACGAAGGTTTTCGCTTCATCCTGCGTTCCAGAAGTTCGCAAATCGAATTCAAAACATTTTTGATATTGAGTATTTGCTATCATGAAGAAAGATTGCCCGAAGTAAACTTAAATTTAACCAATTTGAGCTGGAAAATGGAACGACTCGTTTGCCATCCTAAGTTCCGGCGCACTCACTTACACTTTTCTTCGTTCATGTGGCGGAAGTCGAGAAATAAATCGTATATTTGTAATCCAGAGTGGCGAAAACGAAGACGAAAAAGCAGACGAAGTACATATTTATAACGGGCGGGGTGGTTTCCTCGCTGGGAAAAGGAATCGTCTCTTCTTCTCTGGGTCTGCTGCTCAAGTCGCGGGGGTTGCGTGTCACGATCCAGAAGTTCGACCCCTATATCAATGTCGATCCGGGTACGATGTCGCCATATCAGCACGGCGAAGTGTATGTGACCGAGGATGGCGCAGAAACCGATCTCGATCTCGGCCACTACGAGCGCTTTTTGGACGTCAACATGGCGCGCGCCAACAACACGACGACAGGGCAAGTCTATAACGAAGTCATTCAGCGCGAACGGCGCGGCGATTACTTGGGCGCGACGGTGCAGGTAGTTCCCCACATCACGGATGAGATCCGCCGCCGCATGACGCAGCTTGAAAAATCCGGTGATTTCGACGTTATTATCAGCGAGATCGGTGGGACGGTCGGCGATATTGAATCGCTCCCGTTCTTGGAAGCCATGCGCCAGCATACGATGAAAGTTGGCAAGAAAAACTGTCTTGCCATTCATCTATCTTACGTTCCCTATATTGCATCTGCCGGTGAGTTAAAAACAAAACCGACGCAGCACTCCGTAAAAACGCTTTTAGAAATTGGAATTCAGCCGGATGTGCTCGTCTGCCGCAGCGAGAAGCCGCTCACGAAATCATTGCGCGAGAAGATCGGACTTTTTTGTAATGTCGAGCCGCGCGCTGTTGTCGAAGCGCTCGATGCGCCGACTATTTATGAAGTTCCGCTCACGTTTGCGAAGGAGAACGTCGATACCATCGTTTTAGAAAAGCTTGGATTGCCCACAACGACAAAACGCGATCTTGGAAAATGGCGCAAGTTTGTCGAGCATGTAGAGCATCCGAAAAAAACCGTTCGCATTGCAATGGTTGGGAAATATATCCAGCTTCAGGATGCGTATAAATCCATCACGGAAGCGTTCGTTCATGCCGGCGCAGAGAATGATGCAAAAGTTGAAGTGGTATGGATTAATTCGGAAGAATTAGAGACGAAACGGAATATCGAATCCTATTTTGAAGGCATCAATGGCGTTGTGATCGCTCCCGGTTTTGGCTCGCGTGGTGTTGAAGGAAAGATCAAGGCGATCGAATATGTTCGCAAGAAAAAAATTCCGTTCTTCGGGATTTGTCTCGGCATGCAATGTGCGGTTATTGAATATGCGCGAAATATTTGCAACTTGAAGGATGCGAATTCCAGCGAATTCAAAAAAACGAAGGATAATGTGATCGACCTCATGCCCGATCAAAAAGCTGTGCAGACCAAAGGTGCGACGATGCGCTTGGGAAGTTATCCCTGCATATTAACGCGCGGCTCGCTCGCGAATCGTATCTATCGAGATCAGTTCATTACGGAGCGTCACCGGCATCGTTATGAATTGAACAATGCCTATCGTGCGCTGCTTGCTGATAAGGGGATGGTTCTGAGCGGTGTATCTCCGGATGGGAATTTAGTGGAAATTATCGAACTTCCAAAAGAAGTGCATCCATTCTTCATTGGGGTGCAGTTTCATCCGGAACTCAAAAGCCGCGCCACGAAAGCGCATCCGATCTTCCGCGAGTTTGTGAAGGCGAGTTTGGGCTGTCATAATATTTTTGGGGCTAATTTTTTTTAGTTTATTCCATAAGAGCGATACTGATTCAAGTATAGGAACTAAACAAAAGGATTCTGTTCAATCATTTGAAACCTCAGACCATCCAATGGAAACTTCAAATCCTTCGACAGAATCATCAAGCCCTCCGACACCATTCGAGAAAGTTCGCAAAGGAATGTCTCAGATTGAGGTTGAACAAATACTTGGAAGCGATCCGGACGTTCTGTCCGATCATGCTGATGGTGATGACACTTTTCTTGTTTTGGAATGGGTTGTTGACGGAACCGATATTAAGGTCGAATTCAAGAACGACAAGGTAACGAAGAAGGAAAAGATCCTTTAGCTCGATAAAAGGATATTATTCTCACGCGTTCGCGTGTTCAAGAGTGAATCGTTCGGCTTGGGTTAGAACAACAATGGCTGCTTCACGAGAAACCGAAGGAAAAAAATCGAGAAATTCCTCAAGCGAATAATCCTTTTCGAGATACGAAAACAAAGACGAAACAGGAACGCGCGTTCCAACGAATACCGGTGTCCCGCCAAGTACTTGCGGATTGATGGAAATAGGTAGATCGGAAAAGTTCTCTTGCATTGTTTTATCCTCTTTTTTGAAACGGGAATAGGGAGCTTTCCATTCCCATATCACTCTTCCAGCGCCTTCACGCCCGGCAGCACTTTTCCTTCCAGAAATTCCAAACTTGCGCCGCCGCCGGTCGAGACGTGGGACATTTTGTCCGCGAGATGTGCTTGCTCTAATGCCGCAACGCTATCCCCGCCACCAACGACGGTCGTTGCGCCGGTTGCGGTTGCGCGGGCCATTGCTTCGGCAATTGCGAGGGTTCCCGTCGCATAATTCGGCATTTCGAAAACGCCCATCGGGCCGTTCCATACAATTGTTTTTGAATTTGCTATTTCTTGCGTGAAGAGCTTGATCGTCTCTGGACCAATATCCATGCCCATCCAATCATTCGGAATTTGACCGACATTTACGGCCCGGTGTTCAGCATCGTTGTTAAATTCTTTCGCTACCATCGTATCGACCGGAAGAACCAACCACCCCCCGTCCCCCGCCTTGGAAAGGCGGGGGGGATTATTTAAAAGTGATTTTGCAAGTTCAACTTTATCATCCTCTACTAACGACTTGCCGATTTCTTTCCCTTGTGCTTTGAGGAACGTATAAGTCATCCCACCGCCGACGAGAACTTTATCTGCTTTTTGCAGCAAGTTTTGAATGACATCGATCTTTCCAGAAATTTTTGCTCCACCAATTATAGCAATGAATGGATGCGCAGGATTTGTGAGCACGCCGCCCAAGTATTTCAGCTCCTTATCCATCAAATATCCCGCAGCTTTCACACTCACAAAATGCGTGATTCCTTCAATAGATGCATGTGCCCGATGCGCAGCGCCGAAGGCATCATCCACATACACATCCGCAAGCTTTGCAAGTGCTTGTGCAAAAGCTGGATCGTTCTTCTCTTCTTCAGGATGGAAGCGAAGATTTTCGAGCAGGAGTGTTTCGCCAGACTTGAGAGCACTTACTTGCGCTTCCACTTCAGGACCGATGCAATCCTTCGTGAAAAAGATCGGAGTTGTCATCTTCTCTTTCAAATGCTGAAAGATCGGTTTCAAAGAATACTTCTCTTCAAATTTCCCTTTCGGGCGACCAAGATGGCTTGCAACGATAAGCCGTGCACCTCGTTTCAACAGCGCTCGAATGGTCGGTGCAGCAGCACGAATGCGGGTATCATCCGTAATGGTATATGGCGCTTCTTTCGTAAGCGGCACATTGAAATCGGCGCGGAGGAATACGCGCTTGTTTGTAACGTCGATATCGTCGATAGTTTTGTAGTTCATATTCGTAGCCGTGGGCTTTAGTCCACTGTGTTTCTTGCTTCGCGACCGTGGGCTAAAGCCCACGACTACACATCATGCAGCCTCTGCAAGTATCTTATGTAACTCCTGCACACTCCTGACCGTGCGTTCGCCCTTCCGCATGGAACTTATCGCGCTGACCACGCTTGCCGCTGCCGAAAGCGTTGTGATGAACGGAACTTTATGCTCAATAGCGGCCCAGCCAATTTGGTACTCCGCGATACGCGAAATTTCGCCGCTTGGCGTGTTGATAACAAGCTGCACTTCGCGGTTCTTTATCGCGTCAACGATATTTGGACGTCCTTCGCTGACTTTGCGAATCGGCTCGGCGGGAATACCATGCTCGCGCAGGAACTTGGCTGTCCCTGCAGTAGCAATAATTTGAAAACCGAGATCGTAAAAGCCTCGAATGACTTCGGTGGAGCGTGCGCGCTTATCTTGATCGCGCAACGATACAAAGAGCGTACCTTCTGCGGGCAGCTTCATATTCGCGCCAATATGCGATTTCAGAATTGCTTCGCCAAAGTCTGCTCCTACTCCCATCACTTCACCCGTCGAGCGCATTTCAGGCCCCAGAAACATTCTGACGCGCGGGAATTTATCGAATGGAAACACCGACTCCTTGATCGCAACGAACGGAGTCTCTTTCTTGAAATCTTTCACGCCAAGATCTTTTAGCGTGCGTCCGATCATTACTTTGGCAGCGATTTTCGCAAGCGGACGACCTGTTGCTTTCGAAACGAACGGCACGGTGCGGCTTGCACGGGGATTTACTTCGAGCACATAAACTGTGCTATCCTTCAGTGCATATTGGATGTTGATAAGGCCAACGACTTCGAGTGCGGTTGCAAGACGGCGGGTGTAATCAACGATCTGCTTGTAGTTCTCGTCGGAAATATAGTATGGCGGAATAACGCTCGATGAATCGCCGGAATGAATCCCAGCTTCTTCGATATGCTGCATAATGCCACCGATTATTACCGTTCCCTCTTTATCGCGCACGGCATCGACATCGAACTCGTAGGCATCTTCGAGGAAATGATCGATAAGGATCGGATGGCTCGGGCTGACGCCGCGCGCATTCTCCATGTATTCTGCAACAGCTTCCGGTCGGTAGCAAATCTCCATTGCGCGCCCGCCAAGCACATAACTCGGACGCACCAGCACGGGGTAACCAATTTTCTCCGCCACGCGAATGGCCACATCCGTTTCGAATGCGGTACCATACGGCGGACATTTAATTTTCAGCCTATCAATAAGTTCACCAAATCGTTTGCGGTCTTCCGCGACATCGATCATATCCGGTGATGTGCCGAGAATGGGAACCCCAGCGGCTTCTAATTGCTTCGCGAGCTTGAGCGGCGTTTGTCCGCCGAAGGTAACGATTACACCATCGGGCTTTTCGAAGTCAATGACGTTCATCACATCCTCGAACGTGAGCGGCTCGAAATAAAGCTTGTCGCAGGTATCGTAATCGGTAGAGACAGTCTCGGGATTGCAATTCAGCATGATCGTCTCGATGCCCTCTTCCTCAAGCGCAAGCGCGGCGTGGACGCAGCAATAATCGAACTCGATTCCCTGACCGATGCGATTCGGCCCACCGCCCAAAATCACAACTTTTTTCTTAGCCGATCGAACCGATTCATTCTCCTCTTCATAGGTCGAATAATGATACGGCGTCTCAGCAGAAAACTCTGCCGCGCAGGTATCTACCGTCTTAAACACCGGCACAATACCAAGCTCTTTGCGGCGCGCACGAACCTCGTTCTCGCCCACGCCGAAAATCTCGGCAAGCTGGCGGTCGGAGAAGCCATCGCGTTTCGCGCGGTAGAGGAGGTCGGGGGTAATTTGAAATTCTTGTGTCACGATATATTATTTAGAATTTCCAAATGAAGTAATTCCGATAATCGTTCAATTTGTGGCCCATCCCAATCTTCCTCCGGATCTTGCCGGTAATCGTTGAGAAGATCGAAGGGGCGGATCATAACCACCGGCATTCCTAATTTCTTCGCCGCCGCAAGCTCACCGTTGTCTCCATCCGCTAGATAAAGGCATTCCGAAGCGACCACATTCAACCTCTCAAGTGCCCGATGATAAAATTCCGGCAACGGTTTTCTCAGTCGCTCTTGAGATGAGAATAGTGGCTCGTCAAACATTGAGGCAATATTCAGCGAAGGCCAAATTTCTGGCACTTCATCAGTGCAGTTTGAAAGCAGGCCTATCTTTAGTCCTCTTTTTTTAAGTTCCGTCACTGTTAAAAGCGCATCCTTTCGTGGGGTAAGCCAACCGCGCGTAAATTCATAACGTATTTCGACAGCACGGGGAAGTGCCTCTTGGTTAATCGAACCTCCATTCATCGTCGCAGCAGCCGCAATAGACTTCGCTACCGACCCATGCTTACCTTGAGCGCGTTCTTGAAACGTTGCTTTCCATCCCTTTGCATAGTCTTCGGCTGGCACCCCAAGCACCGATGCTACTTCATGATGGAGTTGTGAAACTTCAGCATTCGTCGGATTATCGACGAGCGTTCCGAAGAGATCAAATAGAACAGCTTTTATCATGCGCGTGTAAAACTTTCAATTACAGTCCAATACACAGCCCAACAGATTCAACGATCTCTTGAAGTTGCGAAGCCGACAAGACACCGAGCTTCCGATGAAATCGCTCGAATGAAACAGATTTGCATTGGAACGCATCGGCAGCACTTGTTTTCGATAAACCATTCGTTAGGCTCGGATCGATTGGAGTTACCCACGGATAATCGCTATATCGCTCTTTCCAATCCGTGAAAGGAACGACTAACCGAACTTTCAGAAGACCGACGGCTGGATCCCCAATGACTACCGCAGGGCGAAGTTTTTGGATTTCATCACCTATTGCAGGATCAAACTGAACTAACCATACTTCACCACGTCGTGGAATCACGGCTTAGTATTCTATAATGTCTTCCACACCCTCGACCCACAAAGAGCCTCCCGGATTGTAATCTTTCACGGCCTTCCGTGCGGCAGCATGAAGTAATTTCGACCGCTCGGCTAATGGCATTTTACGCAACTCGGCTGCCGTAATGGTCTTTTGCGTCTTAGAGGAATTATTTCCCATCACATCGAGCTTTGGAATCCTTCGAGTACGAGTTAAGGACTTTACCGCCGAAAGTTTTGGCTGATGTCGGTTTCGCTTTTGTGAAGTTTTTTGCATATTCTTATTAACCGCTTTGGAGACCGCTCCGGTTCATGGAATAATTTAATCTACGCCTCCGACAGGCTGAAAGCCTGTTCTACATGACGTTCCGATTTCGCAGCTTCCCGCAACTCCCGTTCCCTCCTTACAATTTGCCACACCTGATCCAAGAACCATGGATCGATCTTTGTGGCTTCGTAAATTTCATCGAGCGAAAGTCCAAGCTGGAAGGCAAAGCGAATGTTGAAGATCATATCCGAACGGCGCAGGCCGAGGCGTTCGCGGATGGTTTCGGTGGCGTAGCGTTTTTCAGCTTCGGACATATTGGCGACGTCGAATTCATCTTTGCCATCCGCGCCGAGGCCATATCTGCCTTGCTCCAGCGAGCGCAGCGCCTTTTGCAACGCCTCTTTGAACGTGCGGCCAAACGCCATTGCTTCGCCAACGGATTTCATCTGCACACCAAGCTGGGAAGAGCTTGCTTCCAATCCTTTGAATTTTTCGAAATCCCAGCGAGGAATCTTTACTACGCAATAATCAATGACTGGCTCGAAGCAGCTTGGCGTCATTTTCGTGATGTCGTTCGGGATCTCATCCAGCGTGTAGCCGATCGCCAGCTTTGCCGCAATTTTTGCGATTGGGAACCCGGTTGCTTTCGAAGCCAGCGCGGAAGAGCGCGACACGCGCGGATTCATCTCGATCACAAGCATTCTGCCATCCTTCGGATTCAGCGCAAATTGGATATTCGAGCCGCCGGTCTCGACGCCGATGGCGCGAATGATTTTGATCGCGGCATCGCGCATCTTTTGGTATTCTTTGTCCGAAAGCGTTTGCGCGGGCGCGACGGTGATCGAATCGCCGGTATGCACGCCCATGGGATCGAAATTTTCGATGGAGCAAATAATGACGACGTTATCCGCCGTGTCGCGCATCACTTCCAGCTCGAATTCCTTCCAGCCAATAACGGACTCTTCCACGAGCACGCGATGCACGGGCGATGCATCGAGACCATGCTGCACGACATCACGGAATTCCTGCATGTTCCAGCATATTCCTCCGCCGGAACCGCCCATCGTGAAGCTGGGGCGAATGATGGTCGGGAACCCAACCAAGTCTATTAGTTCCAGCGCCTCTTCGACGGTATTCACAAACCCTCCGCGCGCCATTTCGAGACCGATGGATTTCATCGTCTCCAAAAACTCTTCACGATCCTCCGCGCGCTTGATGGCGTCCGGTTTTGCGCCGATTAATTCTACATTATATTTTTTGAGAATGCCGCGTTCATGGAGTGCCAGCGCATTATTGAGCGCCGTTTGTCCGCCCATGGTTGGGAGAATCGCATCGGGACGCTCTTTGGCAATAATGGCCTCGATATATTCCGGGGTGATCGGCTCGATGTAGGTGGCATCGGCGAATTCCGGGTCGGTCATGATCGTCGCCGGATTGGAATTGACCAGAATAACGCGAAAACCCTCCTCCTTCAGGACTTTACACGCCTGCGTGCCGGAATAATCGAATTCGCAAGCCTGCCCGATAACAATCGGGCCGGAGCCAATGATGAGGATGCTTTTTATGTCGGTACGGCGGGGCATTTGGGCCGTCTAACACGCAAGGCCTCGCCGGTGTGCCCAACCATCATGGCAGCATCGATTTGTACCTCGAATAATTGTTCATGTTCAACTGCGCCACACTTGCGTTCGGCATGTGACTCGACTTGAGATCGGAATTGATAGCATCGATACGCTGCTGATCGACGGGATGCGTCAGAAACAATTGCTGGAACTGCGAAGGCTGGCTTGGTTGCGCCGCAAGGGACTTCGTGAGGAATTGATTTACTCCGCCCGGCCACCAGGGCTGGCCGGACAATTTGGTGAGATCATCGAAGGAACCCTGATCGGCTTCGCGTTCATCATCTCGGCTGAAACGAAGCACGGTAAGCTGTGTACCAAGGTTTGCGGCAATAGTTCCGAGCGTCTGGGCAGAAGCTCCCGCTGATCCGAGTGCCAGCGACTCGACCAATTGCAGGCCATATTGCTGGGTCATGTTGCGGGTTCCATGGCGGTGATCGGCATGGGTTGTCTCATGCGCAAGTACGCCGGCAAGCGCGGATTCATCGTTGATGAATTTCAGCAAACCGGTATAAACATAAATCCCTCCGCCCGGAATCGTGAACGCGTTGATCGTATTCGGATCGTTAATGATCGTCACCTTATAATGAAAATCTTTATTTTGCATATTCGGCGATTGCACGATCCGTTCCTCGATCGACTGCAAATACGCCGTGAGCGTGGGGTTATTTAAGATGGGATAATGTGCGGGGTCGGCAGCGATCTGCTTTGCCATCTGCTGGCCAAGCGAAACATCTTCGGACTTTGGAAATAAATTAATTCCACTGGCGCAGCTCCAGAGAAGCGCCGGAACGAAAAGAGTACTTACTATGAGGATAATTTTGGATTTTGGTGAGATCATAATTTTAGCTTTTATTCGTTAACACTTTAAGCTGAACCCCTGTGCCCAAAGTTAAAGCACCTAGCTTCCCACAAACGCATCCCATAAATCGCGGTTCAGACATTTATTTCCTCACCATCACGATCTTCCCCACTTTGAGCGCACCATCGACGTGGAGGGAATAAAGATATTCCCCACTCGCCACTAAGTTACCGTTATCGTCGCGGCCATCCCATACGGCATTCCATGTGCCACGGAATGGGGATGCCACTGTTTTCGTCGAGCGAACCTCGTTCATGTTAAGATCAAGGATATTCATCACTACGGAGATCGGAGGGGTGGAATTATTCGAGGCAAAAATAAAGGTCTGGGAAGCACCATCGGAAATGAACGGATCGGGGAACACTTCAAGACCCGCCGCGGAGAGCGGCTGAATGCAAATTTCCGTATCACAGTATGCGGAAGAATCATCGAGTACGATCGTGGGCTGTGCTCCGATCGATGCAAATGTTATCGAGCCATTGCCCTGGAAGTTGCGATCCGTATCTCGCGCAAACACTTCGATGCAGGTATCCTGGCCTGAACCGGCATCCGCAAATTGCAAGGATAATGCAACTACGCCGATCAGCGGCAGTACCAAACCAGTAGCAATCGTTGAGATCGGGATGGTATCGACCGGCAAAACCTGTGCATCGGGAAGAATAGATTGGCCGCTATACCGTCGCCCTGTCTGGACGACTTCCGCTCCGAATTTCTCATACTCCTTGCAAAAAGAACTTCCATGATCCTGTCTGAGAACTTGGTCGATGCAGGTGATCGGATCGTTGGAACTATCGCGATAATATTCCCAAATTTTCCTGACAATGCTTGTATCGAAACGATGCGTGAGATATGCGAAATAAAGATATTGCCCATATCCTTCGCTGGGCGAAAGATCAAATCGGGTATCGATGGTGCTAAGATACGATGACACATAATTCAAATAATCTTTTACATTTGGAGTCGACAGCCACTCCATCCACACACTCGACATTTCCTGAAAAAAAACATAACTCGGATTGCCATCCGGCGGATGACCATACTCCGAGAACTGAATGTGATGGAAAAATTCATGAAAGATCGTGATACGCAACGCATCGAAACCATGCGTTGCATAGACTTTATCATTGAAAGAATTATCGACCACGCAATAGGAACGCACTCGCTCATTGCCGCTCGGCGAGGTTGGCAAGCCGCTGTCAGACATCGGAAAGGTTTCGCCATACGGCTGGAAATGACCAAAGTCGATATGCAACGGAGCGAGATAGATATTATGATGCGTGCCCTCGGTAAAAGCTGGTGGAGAATAACCAAGAATGCTCACCTCGAAGTCATAAGCGCTATCGGCTTCTTCCGCAGCACGGTGTGCATAAGCGGGAGCGGTAAGGCTATCGGTATCGCTCGCCACAGAATCGTAATAGATCATAAAACGACCCGAATTGCTTAGCAGCGAGTCTGTAAAAAGAATATCTGGCGGAGCTTGCAATGCGATGGGAGCATTCGAATTCAGCGCGAACGGCAATGTGGCACACTTTGTGGGGCGATGAGGCTGTTGCTGGGCAAGCACTGTCACGGGGATGCAAAAGCATACCGTAATTGTCAGAATCCGTGTGATTTGTCGGAATTGCACTGTCAGACTGTCAGAAACGAAGTGTAAGCCAGATTTTAGTGTTATATTGCATGAATCTGTAGAGAAGGACTGTAATTCCCCCGCCATTTCGGTGTTACTTTAATGGATGGGGGTCGTAATCCATTCCTCTCGGAATATTGTTGTAACATTCGAATGGCATAAACGTTGAATTTTTTAATAAGGAGAAAAGCTCCATGCCAATGGAAGGAAATTTTTCAAATAGAGTTCAGGACGTGATCCGCCTCTCGCGAGAGGAAGCGATCCGCCTCGGTCATGATTATATCGGAACGGAGCACCTGCTCCTCGGCATCATTCGCGAAGGCGAAGGCATTGCGGTGAAGATCCTCCGCAATCTCGGCGCCGATCTGTATAAGATCAAAAAAGCGATCGAGGATACCGTGCGCTCCTCCGGCTCCACGCTCACGATCGGGAACATCCCGCTCACCAAGCAAGCCGAGAAGGTGCTGAAGATCACCTATCTCGAAGCGAAGCTGTATAAGAGCGATGTGATCGGCACGGAGCATCTGCTCCTCTCGCTCTTACGCGATGAGGATAATATCGCCGCGCAAATTCTTAACCAGTTCAGCGTTACGTACGATGCTGTCCGCGCAGAGCTGGATAACATCATTTCTGGCCGCCCGACTTCGCCGCCCAAAGCTGCTACGCAGGAAAAGAAACCAGAGCGCACCAAAACGCCCGTGCTCGATAATTTCGGACGCGATCTCACCAAGATGGCCGCCGATGATAAGCTCGATCCTATCGTCGGACGAGAAAAGGAAATTGAACGCGTATCGCAAGTTTTATCACGCCGCAAGAAAAACAATCCCGTGCTGATCGGGGAACCCGGAGTTGGCAAAACCGCCATCGCCGAAGGCTTGGCTCTCAGAATCGTACAAAAGAAAGTGCCGCGCATTCTCTATGAGAAACGAGTCGTCACACTCGATCTTGCAGCGCTCGTCGCTGGAACGAAATATCGCGGGCAGTTCGAAGAGCGCATGAAAGCCGTGATGAACGAGCTTGAAAAAGCGAAGGATGTTATTCTTTTTATTGACGAGCTTCATACCATCGTTGGTGCTGGCGGCGCGAGCGGCTCGTTGGACGCCTCGAACATGTTCAAGCCGGCTCTCTCACGCGGAGACATTCAGTGCATTGGTGCCACCACGCTCGATGAATACCGCCAGTACATCGAAAAGGATGGCGCGCTCGACCGACGCTTCCAGAAGATCATCGTCGATCCGCCGACCGTCGATCAGACGATCACGATCCTCAATAATATCAAATCGAAGTATGAAGCTCATCATAGTGTTCACTACGGTGAAAAGGCTATCGAGCTTGCGGTAAAACTTTCCGACCGGTACATCACCGACCGTTTCCTTCCCGATAAAGCCATTGACGTGCTCGATGAAGCCGGTTCCCGTGTACATCTGGCGAACGTCCACGCTCCAAAAAATATCGAGGAACTGGAAAAGAAGATCGAGGACGTTAAGGGCGAGAAGAACTTGGTCGTTAAGACTCAGAACTTCGAAGAAGCCGCGCGGCTTCGCGATCTCGAAAAGAAATATCAACAGGATCTCGAATCCGCCATTGTGGATTGGGAGACCGAAAGCGGCGCGCAAGTATTCGAAGTCAGCGAGGATGACATCGCCGATGTCGTGGCAATGATGACGGGTATTCCTGTCAACCGCGTTGCCGAAAGCGAATCGGTGAAACTGCTGAACATGCAGGAGTCGCTTCGTGGCTCGATCGTCGGGCAGGATGAGGCTATCGAAAAACTTTCGAAAGCAATACGCCGCGCCCGCGCAGGACTAAAAGATCCGAACCGCCCCATTGGCAGCTTCGTGTTCTTAGGCCCCACCGGCGTTGGAAAAACAGAACTTGCGAAAACACTTGCGCGCTATCTGTTCGATACCGACGATTCCCTCATTCGCATTGACATGTCGGAATACATGGAGAAATTCTCTGTGAGCCGCCTTGTTGGCGCGCCTCCGGGATATGTGGGATACGAAGAAGGCGGGCAGCTTACGGAAAAAGTGCGCCGCAAGCCGTATTCCGTGGTACTCCTCGACGAAATTGAAAAAGCGCATCCGGATGTGTTCAACATCCTATTGCAAGTTCTCGATGATGGCCAGCTCACCGATTCGCTCGGACGCCGCGTCGATTTCAAGAACACAATCATCATCATGACTTCCAATGTCGGAACGAAAGACATTAAGAAGCAAGCTCGTATCGGCTTCGGCGAATCTGCCGGCGGCGATGAACACGCGAAAATGAAAGATCAGGTCGATGAGTCGATGAAACGGCTCTTCAACCCGGAGTTCCTAAATCGAATTGATGACACTATCGTTTTCCGTCATCTCGAAAAGTCGGACATCAAGCTCATCATTCAGATCAATCTGAAAAAACTGCTCAAGCGTGTTCACGAGATGGGAGTCGATGTCCAGCTTACCGACCGCTCACTCGATTTTCTTGCCGATAAAGGATTCGACAAAACGTATGGTGCTCGCCCGCTCAAACGCGCGATGCAGAAATACGTCGAAGACCCGATCGCAGAGGAGATCCTGAAGGGCACGGTCAAGGATGGCACCATCGTAAAGGTAGATGTCGCGGCAAATGGCGCGGAGCTTCTCTTTACGGTCGAATCGAAAGCCACCGCTGGCGAAGAAGCCGTTTCGAAACCCACCGCCTCGATCGACGAAGTAATGAAGGAAGCCGGAATTATTGCACCGCCCGAAGAGGAACATCACGAAGCGGAACATCCCGCAGCGGATGGTGAAGTGGCGGCGGCATAATCACATCTGAAAAGTGTGATTATTCCTTCGGATGCTATCATTGCTGTTGAGAAGGTGAGAGATTACCTTCTCAAACCGCTTGTTGATGGTGATAAATCTCGCTATCTCAAGCTTGGCGGTTATGAGCGTTCCGATTATACTCGGCTTGCAAAAGATTTGAGAGAGCAATTACTTCCGGGCGAAGGAATTTTTCAAGAGCCAACCCTTTATGGGGAAAAATACATTTTGCACGGATATTTAAATTGCCCTAATGGTCGTGAATTAGCGGTTAAGACGGTGTGGGAAAGGAACGATAACGGAGAATTTCGATTTGTAACTTTGTATCCAGGCAAACGAAGAAAATGAAATACGAATTATATACGCGTGTAGCTTTAGCGGTCGACATCCCCGAACACAACTTTAAAAAAGGGGATGTCGCGACGATCTGCGAATATTTCGAACCGGGAAAAAATCCCGAACCGGGACTTGCACTCGAATTTTTCAACACGCTCGGCGAAACGGTCGATGTTCTTTTCGTTCCGGAATCGTCGGTGGAACCGTTAGCCGCCGATGAGATTTGGCATGCACGGCATCTGGCGGAAGCGGCGTAGGATGTGAAGGAAACCGGCATCATCGGATCGCCAGAAGAAGAGCACCACGAAGCAGCATCTGGTGATCATCCAGAGACTGCGGAAGTGTAAGGTGAATCGCTAATAAAATTAAAGGACACGCGGAAGCGTGTCCTTTTTTTTGTGTAAACTAAAAGTTCAAAGTATGCTTTATACGGTTTGTGAATGAATGCTCTTTCGCCATTGGTGATTGGATAGCAGCAACTGCAGCGATTATTGCTGCAATTGGTGTTTGGACGAATTACATATTTCCGAAAATTACCGAGGCTCGCCGCAGAGATGGACTTGAGAAATATGTCAAGATTCTAATTGGCAAATCAGTAGGCACTTTAAACGATCTGAAGAACGAGTGCCAGAATATTGCAAATCAAATCAGTTCAAAAGATAAGAAGGATGTCTTTGCCAATGAAATTATACTTCGGACTGAACATTTTAAGGAAGTATCAATGGAAAGGCTTTTTGATCTTTTAATAACCTCAAGGGGGTTAAGTGAATCTGAATATGTTGAATCATTTTTTAATTTTTCGGACTCTATTATACGAGTTAATCATATTGGAAAAGCAGCATACAAAAATTTCTCGAAATTCAGTGACGAATTTGCAGAGAATCAAAGCGCAATCCATGGCGTCATTGCAGATTTAGTAAATTATATCGATGCAGTTCAAAAGCCGTTGATGCAAGGACAAGGTCAATCACAGCAGGTAATTGTTTTGGAGGATTCATTTGAACACAAGCTTATATCAATCCACATGACATGGAGTAAAATTGATGTGAACTCTGAAGATAAAAAAGTGTCACCAAAACAATTAGATCCATATGTGGTAGTTGAGGAACTCATTACTCCACTGAGATCTCTTTGTCAGTCGCTCCCAAAGCATCCAGCTTCATTTGCAGGAATACAAATTATTCGAAAGTTTGATGTTGCTTTCACTAATTTCGATACCATGAAGCGTCATTATGCCGCCCAATATTCAAATTATGCAGACAGCTTAGATAAGTTAGTTCTAAAAATTCAGTCCGAGTCAGGAAAATTACTACGTTTTCCGAGAGTCGATCGTGAATACTTTAGAAATATTTTTGGTCCTAATAGTCTGTCATAAATTTTATCTTTTGAGAGCCTTCAAATTACAAATGGCTCAACCTTTCCCCATTCATCCTCACCGCGATGCCGGAATGAAGTCGGGGCGGCTGAGGCAAGAAATGCAATTGCGTTTAACTCTTGATTTTTTCCATCACATAGCAGCACACCAGCGCCGTCCCGCTTCCCAACACTGCACCTCCCAAAACGTCCGATGGAAAATGCGCGCCGACATACATTCTGGAAATTCCAACGATCGAGGCTATCACTATACTAATAGCCGCATTCCACCATTGCAATTTATCGGCTCGGCGATAGGCCCATAGCAAAACCGTTGCTACGGTAAAAGCCGTCTGCGTATGGCCGGATGGGAAGGAATAATAATAAAGCCGATCGAACATAACATTGATATAAACTCTTCCCGCACTAATATCCGAAGCAAACACGGTAAGAGGCCGCGGTGAATGCACTGCTTGCTTAAGGATGTTCATCGCAATCCCTCCAACAACTCCTGCAAGTGCAAGCGCCAACAAATTCCACCAAAACGACCGCCTGTCTATTGCCAGGAGAACGACGATCGCGATTGGGAACGTAACCCATCCATTCCCGAGCCACGTTGCGTTCCCAAGCCACAGATCATTGAAACCGCACTTCCAGCCATTGTTAATGGCAAAAAAAAGCTGACGGTCGAGTTCGGTCATGGCAGCGTTAAACGGCCATCACTTCTTTTTCTTTGATCGCGATGAGGCTATCGATCTCCTTGATATTATGATCGGTCTTTTTCTGAACGTCATCCTCGCCGCGCTTGCGGTCATCTTCGCTGAAGTGGTCAGCTTTTTCTGCTTTCTTGAGATGCTCCATCGCATCGCGGCGCACATTGCGAACTGCGATCTTTCCTTCCTCGCCAAATTTCTTTACGAGCTTCGAGATCTCTACGCGGCGCTCTTCGGTCAGTGGCGGCATCGGGACGCGAATCATTTGGCCATCGTTCATCGGATTCAGTCCGAGATTCGCAGTGCGGATCGCCTTCTCGACCGCTCCCATCATGCCCTTGTCCCAAACTTGAATTGCAATCGTATGCGCGTCGCTCACGCTCAGGTTCCCCACCTGATTGAGCGGCACTTCGCTCCCATAGGCATCGACCTTTACGGTATCGAGAAGCGCCGTAGATGCACGTCCCGTGCGGATCTTCGTTAGCTCCTGCCTCACGTTCTCGACAGCCTTGGCCATACGGGTTTCGCAATCGTTCGTAATTTCTTTTATGGTATTCATAGGCTCCTGAACCTGGATTTATGGGATGTTTGGAATGTTTGGGATAATTGTCTATGCTTTCGATGAGGCAGTTTAATTCTTCAGGGTGATTATCCTATCCACCCCATACTAAACATCCCATTCATCCCAAACATCCCATAAATCCAGGTTCAGATGGTTGGCCGATACTTCTTGTTTCGCAATCGGTGAAACGTAAGCCGTTTCGAACCAAAATTGATGAGTAATCCTGTCTGAATATTATATGCTTCAAGGTAATTCAAAGCTTGGGCAATGTGCACATCACCGAGTTCTATAATAGCTTTGAGTTCAACAGAGATATTTCGATTAACCAAAAAATCTACCCGTCGAGTGCCTAATAATTGAGCTTTGTAAAAAATAGGCATTTCAAATTCCCTCTCGTACTCAATTCCTTGATCTCTAAATTCGATCTCCAAACCGGCCTGATAAATAAATTCCTGAAACCCGTTGCCTAATTCGGTATGCACTTTCATAGCACATCCAATAATTTTCCGAGTGATTTCGAAGTCAGGAAGGTCTTTATCGTTCATCGTACTTTATCCAAAACATCCCATTCATCTCATAAATCCAGGTTCTGAACCCCTTCACGCCGTCACGATGCTTCCTACGCCATCTTCGGTAAGCACTCGTTGTAAATTTCCGCGCTGATTCATATTAAAAACCACGATCGGCAGATTGTTCTCCTGGCACAGTGTGATCGCCGTTAAGTCCATGACTCGAAGTCCTTTTTGGAGCACATCCATATAGCTGATCGATGGCAGCCATTTCGCGTTGGGATTTTTTTCGGGATCGGAATCGTAAATGCCATCGACGCGGGTTCCCTTGAATACAGCATCGGCATCTATTTCAACGGCGCGCAGTGCGGCGGCGGTATCGGTCGTGAAAAATGGATTGCCCGTTCCGCAGCCAAAGATCACCACTCTGTTCTTTTCCAAATGGCGGATCGCTTTTCGGCGAATGAATGGCTCGGCAAATTGCGTCATCGAAATGGCGGACATCAACCTGCTATAAATTCCCGTTGACTCCAGCGCATTCTGCAATGCCAGCGCATTGATCATCGTAGCAAGCATTCCCATCTGGTCGCCCTGCACGCGGCTGATGCCTTCGGTGCTGCCGGAAACACCTCGAAAAATATTTCCACCACCGACCACGATCCCGATCTGCACACCCATCGCCGCGCTTTCAACAACGTCGCCCGCAAATTGAGCCAGCACTTTCGGATCGATACCATACTCCCGATCGCCCATCAGCGCCTCGCCGGAGAGCTTCAGGATAATTCGCTTGTAACGGGATTTGGAATTGTCAGACATGGATCAACAATACCAGATGTTATTTATTAAGCGCCCTTGTGCATCTCACCAAGCTGCATACGGACGAAACCGGTAACTTTTAATCCACCGGCTTCATTCAGAAGATCGGTGATCGTCTTTGCAGCATCCTTGATAAAGCTTTGCTCGACAAGGCAAAAATCCTGATAATACTTTTCGAGCTTGCCTTTCGCAATACGGTCGATAAACTCTTCTTTCTTGCCTTCGTTACGCGCTTGCGTACGATAAATTTCGAGTTCCTTCTCGATCTGTTCTGGCGAGACTTGCGAGCGATCTAAGGCAATAGGATTCATCGCTGCGATCTGCATGGCGATGTCGCGCCCAAGCGTTGCGCCATCCGTGCCACCGGAAATTGCAACAAGCACGCCAAGCTTTGCGCCGGGATGAATGTAGCTCGTCACAAATCCATTATGCTCATGCATAATTTCGAACCGTCGCGCTTCGAGCTTCTCGCCAAGGCGTCCTGTCTGCGCGCCAACTTCATCGGAGATCGTTGCGCCATTTGCAAGCCGAACCATCAAGAATTCCTCTTGGGAATTAGGAGCAGCTTTCAATGCGGCGTCGGCAACAGCCTGCGCGAACTGTACGAAAGAATCATTGCGAGCTACGAAATCCGTCTCGGAATTAACTTCCGCAAGCACGCCATGTTTATTGTCTTCCGCCACGCTCGCAACGATAATTCCCTCTTTCGCTTCGCGGTCGGATCGCTTAGCAGCCGAAGCCGCGCCCTTCTTGCGAAGGACTTCGATCGCCTTTTGCTCATCGCCATTGGCTTCTTCGAGCGCCTTTTTGCAGTCCGCCATACCGGCGCCGGTTTTATCGCGAAGGTGTTTTACGAGTTCTGCTGATATTGCCATTTTAAAATGCTATATGCTGAAATTCTATGTTAGCCCCCACTCCTTACCAAGGGGAGGGGTTGGGAAGAGCTTACTCTGCCGTTGCGGGAACCGGTTGCTGCGGAGCTGCCTGCTCCTTTGTCTGCAACGTCGGCATAAAGTCGCTTGCTTCGAGTTCCACGCGGCGGCCTCGACGTTCGAGATTCAGTTCCGGACGGCCTTCGGTCGCAGCGTCATCTACCTTACGAGCGCGAGCTGCGGCGCGGCCATTATTGATGGCGTCCGCAAAGGCATGAACGAAAAGCTGAACCGAACGAAGCGCATCGTCATTCGCCGGGATCGGATAATCTACGAGATCGGGATCGACGTTCGTATCGACGAGCGCGAAGATCGGAATTCCGAGCTTGCGCGCCTCTTCGACCGCGATGTGCTCTTTCTTGATGTCGATAATAAGCATCGCCGAAGGCAACCCACGCATCTCAACGATACCGCCCAGGGTTCCCGTAAGCTTTTCTTTCTCGCGGGTATAATCCAAACGTTCGCGTTTCGTGAAATTCTCGATGGAACCTTCTTCTTCCATCTTTTCGATCTGCTGAAGGCGCTTGAGGGATTTGCGGATCGTCGCGAAATTGGTGAGCATGCCGCCAAGCCAGCGGTCGATCGCAAAAAATTGACCGGAGCGTTCTGCTTCCTCTTTGACCATGGCGCGAAGCTGCTTTTTCGTCGCTACAAAAAGGAATTTTTTTCCTTCTGCGGATAATCGCTCCGCCGCTTCGAGCGCTTCTTCGGCAAGCTCTTGCGTCTTCTTGAGATCGATGATATGAATTCCGTTGCGTTCCATGAAGATGTAAGGTTTCATCTTCGGATTCCAACGACGGGTAAGATGGCCAAAGTGTGCACCAGAGGCCAGGAGGTCTTCTAAGCTAAGTCTCATTTGTATATTTGGTTATGCTCCGAGCAATCAAGATCGCTCATCGCGTTTCTCTACGGAGCCTAATTGCTATCCATTGCTGGACACCATGCAGTTCGGCTGTATCCGTATCTGTGATTCGTAGCCGTGACCTTTAGGTCACGGTGTTTATTCGCCGTAACCTAAAGGTTACGGCTACAAAATTATCGTTTCGAGAACTGGAACTTCTTCCGTGCTCCCGGCTGACCCGGTTTCTTGCGCTCGACCATGCGAGGATCGCGCGTCATAAGATCGGCTTTGCGAAGCAGCGGACGGTTCTCCTCGTTCATCTCCGCAAGTGCGCGGGCGATTCCCAAGCGCACCGCGCCGGACTGTCCCGTTGTGCCGCCACCAACGACATTCGCCTGTACATTAAAGCTGCCCAGCGTATTCGTCGCTTTGAACGGACGGATCACATCGTCGCGATGAAGCGAATTCGGAAAGAAATTCTCGAAGGTGCGATCGTTAATGGTGATGACCGATTCACCGGTGCTCGGCGTGAGAAAAACACGAGCTACCGCATTCTTGCGGCGACCGACGTAGATAGTTGCTTGCTTTGCCAATGTCTTATTATACTTTATACTAAATATTTATCCGATCGCAAAAGGCTGTGGATTCTGCGCCGCGTGTTCGTGCTCTGCGCCGGCATAGACTTTCAACTTCTTGAACGTCTTCTTGCCGAGCGAATTTTTCGGAAGCATACCCTTTACCGCTTCGGTAATGATGCGATCCGGATGCTTCGCCATCAATTCGCTGAATTTTTCGTGGCGTGCGCCGCCCGGATACAGCGTGTTATGGTAATACTCTTTTTGCGACATACGCTTGCCCGTCATTTTCACCTTCGAGGCGTTAACGACGACGACAAAATCGCCGGTATCGACATGATGCGAAAACGTCGCCTTATGCTTGCCGCGAAGCAGCGTCGCCACGCGAGTCGCTAACCGGCCGACCGTCTGGCCGTCCGCATCTACTAAATGCCACTTCCGAACGACCTCTTCCTGCTTGGTCGCTCTGGTACGAAATACGCTGGTATCTTTGGTTGCCACGATAAAATTTGGTTATCCCCGACCGTCCTTCGACCAACCTGGCCGACCATCCTGGTCTTTTGGGCGGCTCAATAAGCATCTTGAGCTTTCCTTAGTTCCGTTTTGATGCAAATTGTGGATAAGTTAATGTCAATACTTTTCTCTTGGCAATGCACCGGAAGCGCGCGCGCATTTGTGCTTCATGAACTGTGCCGAAAACAAGCTAATTTCGCCGCTTTCTTTCAGACAGCGCAAGATTTTTCGGCATTTGTGTCCGGAAGCCAGTTCCCGACCACTTTTTCATTCTTCTCCTTTCCCCAAGAAAAAGTTGGTTATTACGCGCAAACGCATTTGTTTTTCATGAACTTATGCAGTTTTCCATCAACTTTTCATTAATTTCATTAAGAAAACCATGTTCCTCATTTTCAATGAACGTGACCCCATACTCTTAACTCATAACTCTTACTTCTTAACTGAAACAGGTGCCCATCAAAGCAAGAACTAATATACGACGGAAATTGGAGGATGCTGGAAAATCGAATTTTTATGCATTCTCCTAACAGTGTCGGCAAAATTCTTAGTAGGAAAATACCCCGATTTTTCAGGATTCAACCGATACACTTAATGTTCTACAGAATGAATGAAACTCCCGAACGGAAACAACGCGATTGTTTTGATCGAGAAACTCGAAGGCTATTGCCTTAATCCCGATCATGAAAAGGGCAAGCATAAGGCTCGAGTTTTTATGCGCGCATTAGGGATTAGTCGTGAGCATGCGGCGATTCTAAAACAGGCGCTATTGTATCATGCCATCCATTCGGACTCGATCGAAATAAATTCCAACCAGTTTGGAAAACATTATCTTGTCGATTTCCTTTGGGAATATGAAGGAAGGAAAGCTGAACTGAGGAGTAAATGGACCATGCGAACCGGTGAGGATTTTCCACGGCTCGGTAGTTGTTATGTAAAAAGAAGGATAAAGGAATAAATCATGGAACATGACCTGAAGCTATTGGATGTCGTCGCATTGCTGGTCGATATCCCGGAATCGAAGCTTCGCAAGGGCGAGGTTGGAACTATCGTTGAGGAATTCGAGGATGGTGCCGTCGAAGTGGAATTCGCCGATAAGCGCGGCATTGCGTATGCGTTCGTCGATCTTCCAAAGAGCAAACTGTTAGCGCTCCATACCGTCGACGTGAGCGGAGAAGTGGTGTAAGTTAGTTGCGCCATCTGAGCCTCCTATGGAAACCGAAACCCTCACCCGCCGGAGAAAGCCGAGCGCCGCGTTCGATGCGCTGGAGATCGAGCGCGAGGAACTGCTGCGCCGCTACTTTCGCATGCTCGAAACCACCGACCGCATCATCGAGCCGCTCACCATCGAGGATTGTGTCGTACAAACCTCCACCGAGTGCTCACCCATCAAATGGCAGCTCGGTCACACCGCGTGGTTCTTCGAGACGTTCATTCTTACGCCACACGCGCAGGGCTACCGCGTGTTTCATCCGAAGTTTGGTTATTTTTTTAATTCCTATTACAACACCATCGGCGCCCGCACACCGCGCGATATGCGCGGCCTGATGACCCGCCCCACCCTTGCAGAAGTAAGGAACTATCGTTCGCAGGTGGAACGCTCCGTGGAGCGGCTTATCTCAGAATGCACGAGCGATGTGCTTCTGCAGGTCGCGCCGCTCGTCGTTATGGGAATTAATCACGAGCAACAGCATCAGGAACTGATGATAACGGATGTCAAAACCGTACTTGCAATGAATCCGCTGCGTCCCGTGTATCGTGAGCGGGAAATTATTTCAGCCTCAATCTCACCTTTGAATTGGATCTCGTTCGATGAAGGCCTCATTGAGATCGGCGCTCATGGCAATGACTTCTATTTCGATAACGAAGGCCCGCGCCACCGGCAATATATCGAATCGTTTCAGCTTTCAGATCGACTTATCACCAATGGTGAGTATAAAGATTTCATCGCCGATGGCGGATATAGTAATCCCAAGCTCTGGCTCTCCGATGGCTGGGCGCATTGCCTATCCGACGCATGGCAAGCTCCAAAATATTGGGAATTAAACGAAGGTGAGTGGTGGGGGATGACCCTCCAAGGCTTCCGCAAAGTCGAAGATTCGGAACCTGTCACGCATATCGGCCAATTCGAAGCCGACGCATACGCAACATGGAGCGGCGCGCGTCTGCCAACTGAATTCGAGTGGGAATTCGCCGCAAGAAATATTCCCCTCGAAGGCAATTTCCTGGACGATGAAAATTATCATCCCATTCCCAATGTAGCGCAAACTTCAGTTTGCGACCCCGCCGGGAAGTCGCAAACTGAAGTTTGCGCTACATTGCCGACACAAATGTTCGGCGACACCTGGGAGTGGACGCGCAGCGCCTACCTGCCCTATCCCGGATATAAAGTGGCCGAAGGCGCACTCGGCGAATACAACGGCAAGTTCATGTCCAACCAAATGGTGCTGCGCGGCGGATCCTGCGCGACGCCGAAAGATCATATCCGCTCCACCTACCGTAATTTCTTCCCGCCCGAATCGCGCTGGCAATTTAGCGGAATTCGCTTGGCAAGAGATGTGTAGCGCAAACTTCAGTTTGCGACTTCCCGGCGGGGTCACAAACTGAAGTTTGTGCTACATTAGGCAGAGTAAATTCCCATCACCAGTCACGGCAAAAATCTCTGCCACACCATCCCCATTAAAATCCGCCGCGATCGGTGAACCCATTGCTGATCCTGTCTCAAATTCATCTATAATAGCGAACTGCTTGCCGTCATAACCGATGGCAAGAAGCCTTCCATCGTTCGTACCAATAATAAATTGGGAATTCAATGTAAGAACATCGGTGCAAATTGCTTGCAGATCAATAGAAGCTCGAAGCGCGCCTGTTTCGTAATCATAGATTCGGAAGGTTCCATCGGCATGTCCTTGTCCAAATTCCAATTTGCCATCGCCATCGATATCCCCAATGCCAGGTAAGCGATAAAGCACATCGCCAAATACTGCACGATGCCACCATTTCGGCATTCCTGACTTGTCGAGAATGCCAAACCCTCCAAAGCATCCGCCAATTATTTCTTCCTCACCATTTATTATCGGAGTTCCATACGCCGTAAACGGATCTTCGATCGAGGAACTTGTCGAAAGCG
>Ga0207088_1035_pt2 | contig 24378 bp, 16 predicted proteins | sample Alteio_BWMinHeat_52_FD_153564 | JGI IMG/M metagenome (GOLD analysis project Ga0207088, IMG submission 153564) | Enriched cells from forest soil in Barre Woods Harvard Forest LTER site, Petersham, Massachusetts, United States -... | ecosystem: Environmental > Terrestrial > Soil > Temperate forest >... | reverse complement strand
GTTGCGTGATCTACGTCACGTTCGCTCCCACAGCTTCTGGAACCCGTAACGGTGGTCTGACCCTCAGCGACAACGCCCAGGGCAGTCCTCAGACCGTGAATCTTAGTGGGACTGGTTTGGCCGCTTCTGCTCCCATTGCCACCTTGGCCCCTACCAGCGTGGTCTTTCCCGGCCAGCAAGTTGGCACCTCCAGTGCGGTGCAAGTTGTGACCCTCACCAACACCGGCACCGCAACTTTAAATATTAACGGCATCCAGTCAACGGGAGACTTCACCCAAATCAACGGCTGTGCGGCCACCTTAGCTCCCAACTCCGGTTGCACGCTCAACGTTACCTTCACTCCGACAGTAACCGGAAGTCGGATCGGAGCACTGACCCTCAGTGACAACTCTCAGGGCAGCCCTCAAACCGTGACTCTTGCCGGGACTGGTTCGGCCGCCTCGGCCCCCATCGCCACCGTTAGCCCCACGAGCTTGGCCTTTCCTGGACAGCAGGTGGGAATCTCCAGTGCAATACGAACCGTAACCCTCACCAACAGTGGTAACGCGGCATTGAGTATCAACAGCGTCCAGTCGACAGGGGACTACGCGCAAACCAACACATGCCCGACGGCGATAGCCGCTAGCTCCAGTTGTACGATCAGCATTACGTTCACTCCCACAGCTTCTGGAATGCGCAACGGGACCCTGACCATCAATGACAACGCTCTGGGAACTCCACAGATGGTCGGACTGTCCGGCGCAGGATCAGATTTCGGGCTGGCGGGTTCTCCGAGCAGCGATACCGTTAAGGCTGGCATAACAGCCAGCTACACTCTGACTCTTAGTCCACAGGGTGGACCGTTCACCAGTGCGGTCCAGATGAGCTGTGCCGGAGCGCCCGCTCTGACGACCTGCAGCCTATCACCGACCAAGGTGACTCCGGGCGGAAACCCCGCAACGGTCACCTTGAGCATTTCTACGACGGGATCTGTCGCGCAGGCAGCTAACTTTGGTTCAACGCAAGATCGTCCGATTGCAATATGGATCCAATTACAAGCCGTTGGCCTATTCGGAATTATTCTGGTGGGTTTCCGGGCTCGATCGAGAAAGCTTCCGATGATCATCCTGCTAGTTCTTGTGAGCGGGGCCCTGATCTTCATGTCTGGATGCGCGGGAGGAACCGGCATCGTTTCGCCGCCCCAGTCTGGAACAACTCCTGGAACCTACACGATCACAGTCACAGGAGCCTCGGTCTGAGGACTGCCCTGGGCGTTGTCGCTGAGTGTCAGTGCTCCGTTCCGACTTCCGGTTACAGTCGGCGTGAAGGTGACGTTGAAGGTGCAAGTGGAGTTGGGAGCCAATGTAGCGGAACAGTTGTTGACTTGGGCGAAGTCACCGGCGATCTGGATGTTGCTGACGTTCAACGTCGCGTTCCCGGTGTTGATCAGGGTCACAGTCTGCGGCGCACTAGAAATTCCCAGCGATTGAGGTGAAAACGCCAGGCTTGCGGGACTCAGAGCGGCAACAGCACCGGAGCCGTTGCCGCTGAGGTTGATGACATGGGGCGCCCCCGTTGCGTCATCTTGGATCAGGATCGATCCGGAGCGGGACCCCACTGCGGTGGGGGTAAAAGTCACAGAAAACGCGCAGCTACTTGCAGCCGGCACGCTGGTTTGGCAGCTATCCGTCTCGGCAAAGTCACCGGTGGTCGTGATCGACGAAATCGATAGTTGCGAGCTACCCATGTTGCGCAACAGGACAGTTTGGGGCTGGCTGCTTGAGCTGACCGGCTGACTGGCGTACTGCAAAGAGGCGGGACTTAAGGCAACGGCAGGCGCGGACGCGGCTCCCATCTTGAGAATGAAGGCGTCAGTATTCCCTCCCAATACACTCTGGAACGCAGCCTGTGTCACCGGGAAATCGCTAGAATCGGTCAGGCCGGTTATATAAAGATTGCCAGTCGCATCGAGAACCATTCCTGCCGGCGCCGGCTGATCATTTCCGCTGCCGCCGAGATATGTGGCGAATAGCTGTGTGCTGGCCGTCGGGTCAATCTCCACCAGCAAAACATCATTTCCGCCAGAGAAGCTTTCGATCCCGTTCACCGTGCTGAATAAGTTGCTTCCCGTGAAACCCAGAATATAGGCATCATTGTTGCCGTCGAGAACAACTGCCTGGGGCACAGCACTGTTGTTCGGACCAAGGTAGGTCGAGTACGCTAGCGTCGCACCCGCAGAGTCGAACTTGGTCACGAAAGCGTAGTTGCATCCCGACCCATACACACCGGGATCGCAGATGCCGGTGGAGGTGAGGGGGAAGGTTCCGTTCCAACTAAACGTAATTCCAGTTACATACGCTGAACCGGAGCCGTCCACGGCTATGGCCGTAGGATCGGTTACGACCCCGTTGGGATCGTAGAAGTACGTCGAATACTGCAGACTCCCGCCGCCGCTAAATTTGCTGACAAAACCTACTGTGCCATTCTGTTGGGTAGAATCTGTCGTCTGATAAGCGCCCTGCGTGACAGGAAAGTTGTAAGTATTCGTGCTGCCGGTGATATAGGCGTTACCCGCGGCGTCCAGCACCATGCCGAGAATGAAGCTGGCAGGCGGTATCCAGCAAGGAGTTCCCCCGCAGTTGAGCGGCAGATTCGAATTGCCGCCGAAATAAGTGGAGTAGGACAGGGACGATCCGTCCGGGGTGAACTTCGCCAGGAACCCGTAGTCGCCATACATCCCTCCAAGGTTCGCTGAGACGCTGGACTGATACGCGTTGACGACCGGAAGATTTGTTGACGACGTGTATCCGGCGATGACCATTTCCCCCGCAGGGTCAATGGCAACGCTGGACGGTAGATCCGAACCATTTCCCCCGAAGTAAGTCGAGTACAAGAGCGACGAACCATCCGGAGAGATCTTAGTGAGAAAACCGTTCGATGATCCGGGATAGGTTCCCTGAAACGGATTGAGCATCGGAAAGTCGGCGGATGCCGTACTGCCGGTGACGTAAACGTTATTTGAAGAATCGAGTGCCAGGGCGTAGCCAAAATCTGTGTTGCTGCCGCCAATGTAGTCGGCATATACGAGATTCGACCCAGTCGGGTCGAGCTTCGCGACGAACACGTGGTCCACTCCGGTTGGAAGTGAGCCCAGAGTCGCCAGCGGAAAGTCAGCTGAGTCTGTAGACCCCGCCACGTACACGCTGCCCGAGCTGTCCACGGCGATTCCCGCAGGTTGGTCAGTACCGCTTCCTCCCAGGTACGTCGAGTAGACGAGCACGGGGTCAATCACCAGCGGCTTCGCTCGATCGTAAGAAGCCACGTGGAAACTGACGTGTGTCGGATCATTTACGACGTATCCCCCGTCAATGACGACACGTTGGCCGTTGGACTCTTGGTAGACAACCGGGCTCTCGAAGTGCAGCTCTCCACTGTCTGTCTTCAGCAGTAGGTTGCCTGCCGCGTCGACTCGAATCTCTCTGGCGCCTGTGATTTCGAATTGAATTCGATTGGGGTTCGCTCCCGGCGAGACAGCAAAGTCACACTCCAGCTGTCGGCTGTTTCCGTAATAGACGAGATCAATTCCGGGATAAACGCTCTTATATCGAACTCTGGTATAGGTCGGCACATTAGTTCGCCACTTAGTGGGATCATTGCCGATGAAGTAATTTACCTTGCCGGGCTTTCGATCTTCCCCGATGACTGCGGGACTCTTGGCTGCTCCCGACAACCGAAACTGGATGGTTGCATTCGAAGCCGATACGACGTTGCTGGTGGCAGGCAAATTGTTCGTCTGTGGGATCGACACCACCTGGGTCGGACGTAAAGAAAGCACCATACTGCCTGAAGTGAGAAACGCGGTGTATCCTCTGCCGCGGAACAAGAACTTGACCTGCGGGTCGGCCTGGCCCTGGTTCGCTTCGAATACGGGGGACAGCTTGCCATAGTTGGCGTTGGTTCCCGCACTCAAAGCGCTGCGGACATTTGGCGGCAACGGTGCTGAGGCCTGCTGCCCGAACGATGCCATGGCTGTCAACACGAACGAAAAGAGAACCCACGCAATGTTCCTGAGTCGCATCATTGTCCCTCGCACTTCGAATAGTTTGATTTAAGCAAGCGGCAAGGGGAGCCGTTCGCCAGAGCTCTCGCACTCGTCGGTTAATTGCACGATGACTGCCGAAGAGTTCTGCTGTGAGGGATGGCACGTAGCCCTAAGACCCCAAGGAGATTAGGGCTTAACCCGATTGAAAGCTCTTTGCGAAGGCGGCTGGAACCGAGGCTCGATTCGGGAATACTGTCCCACTCTTGGACATCACGGGCGGCGGTGCTTGCTTAATTCTCAGGTTGGTTTGGTCAAGTCTGGGCTTAAGAACCAGCTTGGCGAGTGCGAGGGTCCTGGAATTCGTCTGGCATTCTTAAAACTGTACGATGTACAACACTATCCCTGCCATTCGTATTTGCCGCAGCAGCACGGTACGGTTTCGGTAGGCTGTTGTTTGGTTAATTGCTTTTTACAGACAGGGCACGGTTTAGTCATCACGTACTTCATACGCCTCGGTGGGGTTCTTGACGACCCCTATTGGCCAGTTGTCGCTGGTGGTTGCGCTGGTGGAAGAGCGGCTCCCATTAACTCTGTGGACGAGATCAGTGAGTGCGTAATCACGCGCACAGAAAGCATGACGCGATTCGGTACTCCGACCTTTCGCAGGAGTTTGGCTACGTGAGCTTTCACCGTGCGCTCTTCGATTCCAAGAGGAGCAGCGATTTCCTTGTTTGTGCAGCCCGCCACCAGCATCCTGAGTACTTCTTTTTCCCGGGTTGTGAACGGTCGTTGGCCCACAGAGAGACCGTGGTTCGAGGATCGGTATGCCTGCTCCACGAACATGGCGAGAACCCGCCTTGGAGCCCAAACCGAGCCAGCTAGTACAATTCGAATTGCTTGCACGAGTTCGCCGACCGATGCAGCCTCGTCGACACAGCCTTTCGCGCCAGCTACGATCGCCTTCAGGATTGCAGCTTCATCCATGTTGCATCCCGTCACGATAACGTGCAGGCCCGGGCGGAGTGCCTTCAGAGTGGTCAACACTTCGAGGATATTCCTGCCGGGATTAGTGCCCAGCAGACCGACGTCAACTTCCTGATTTGTGCCGATTTCAGTGAAAGACACGGACTGTAGCTCGAAATCGGTTTCTGAGCTCAACAGAGCGCGGAATCCCAAGAACCGAAGCGGATCGCTATCGATCACCGCGATGCGGACGGTTGTCTTCTTGGCTGGAGAGGTTTCCATGAATCTCCTTATGATTTCGCTCGCTGTGAGATCGCTGCCTGCAGCATTGAGTTAGCACCATTTCGACGCACGCGTGATGCCACAACCGATGGCTGAATTACCTCTGTGCTTTGAGCACTATAACGCGCGCACGCTTCAGCCGCTGTGTCTGGAGGTCTGTAAAGATGCCCTGAAACCAGACCGCAGGGTGCACGGCTCGTTAGGAAAGCGCTTATGGAGCTACACTCTCTCCCTGTCATCACATGAGACACGGCCCCTTAGGTTACCCGAGCGTCTAAGCGCTGTCTCGTAAACGGACATCAATCCTTGAAGCAGACGCCCGCGCGCAGTCCGGCGGTAACGAGGTTTGTGAACCCTATTTATTCTCTCGCAAGATGCTCCAACGACAACCACTTACCACGTCTCTCAGTTGTGAGGCATTACCCCCCGCCCGTAATCGATGGCAGGGTTCGTGCACAAACATATTCGATCCACTCGTGCTCCATCTTGAAGCTCAAAATTAGCCAGCGCCAGTCGTCTGCTCTTGGCGACCGCGTCTGCACAGGCAGGCGAAGGCGCGATTATCTTGCCTCAGCGCTCCCCCAGAAGGCTGCGGTCCGAGAGACTCAGAAGCTAGAAAAACTAAGGAGTAAAGCGTGAAACTGCTGATCGCTGAAGACGACCTGTTTTTCCAAAAGATGCTGCAACGTGTTCTCACGCCTGATCATGAACTCGAAATCGCCCATGACGGAAATGAGGCTTGGGCGATGCTCCAGCGTCCCGATGCACCACGGTTAGCGATCCTTGACTGGGTGATGCCTGGACTGAGTGGGCCGCAGGTCTGCCGGAAGGTGAGAGCATGCGCGGCTCTATCTCCTATGTACTTGATCATCCTGACTGCGAGAAATAGTGAGGCAGACATCGTGTCCGGACTCCGTGCGGGTGCGGATGACTACATAACCAAGCCCCCCATACCGGCGGAACTCCGAGCCCGGGTGAGAGTAGGGGAGCGGATCTTGGAGTTACAGGCAGCGGTCGAGGAGCAATCGATCCTTGCGAATCAAGCATCGGGTCGAGAAAACCATCTGCGTGAGTCACTCGCGGGTTGTCCAGTCCTCCACGGGCTGCCTGGACGAGAACATTTGCCCGGAATTGAAGCTTGCCCGCGTCAACACTTCGAACCCGGAGACTACTGCTCAGTTTCTGGTGGGGAGTCCGGTAGCGTGATGCTTCGGCCCCTGAGCCTCTTACAGGAGAATCGCAATTCCCATCGCTGAGAAAGACGGGATTCTTATCCCGGAATCCGAGCCGCGCAGTTGGGCTTCCGAAACCATCCTCGTTGCGGAGGACGATCCCATTTTTCGCCGGCTTCTGAAACTCTCTCATGCTTGAACAACGCGTCACCCTTCGCCACGCTCTTCTGTCCGTTGCCTTCGTGCTGGTATTTCTTCTGCTTAACCGGCCGGAAGTCATTGTAATCTCCCGCCTCGGTGCCGTGGTCTGGTATCCGGCTACGGGATTGGCCCTGGCAATCTTGCTCGGGATCAGCCCGTGGTACGCGTTCCCGGTCAGTTTTTCCGTCGCTCTTGCTGGGATACTGATCTACGACCAACCCATCCTGACATTCAGCGGAACGATCGAGGCTGTCGTTAGTGCGGGCATTTACGCGGCGGCCGCATACGCTTTACGCGGCCCGCTGCAAATCGACCTTGGGTTACGCCGAAGGCGAGATGTCGTTCTGTACGCCTCTGTGACTACGGCGGCTGCACTGGTATCCACCGGCGTTGGTGTTGTCTGCCTGGCTGCAGACCGCGCGATCCATTGGAACGAATTCTGGCCGTCCGCTTCGATGTGGTTTCTTGGCGACGAGATCGGGTTGCTGGGGGTTGCGCCCTTTCTTCTCATTCACGTGTTTCCCTGGGTGCGCAGGCAACTTTCTCCAGGGTCATTTGAAGGTGATCCGCAGAAGAGGCATGCTAGTAGGAAGACGCGCAGTTCTTGGATGCTGGTGGAATTAGGAGCCCAAATCTGCGCACTTCTTCTTTCTTTGTGGATGTTGTTCGGGGCGCCATTTCTGCACTTTCAGGTTTTCTTTATCACCTTCGTTCCTATCATCTGGATAGCGATGCGACAGGGAGTCCAGAGAGTTGTCTCTGGTTTGCTCGCGCTCAATTTTGGCATTGTAGTCGCGCTGCATTTCTCGACGCCGACGACTGTCCTGCTCCCTGAATACGGCCTCCTGATGTTTGTAGTCTCGGCTACAGGACTCATCGTGGGATCGGCGGTAACGGAGCGGCAACGGCTCGCGGTTGAGCTACTCGAACGCAGCGCCGAATTGGTGGATGCCAATACTCAGATGATTGCCGCTAAATACAAGGCGGAGGGAGCCAGTCGGATCAAGAGCGAGTTTCTGGCGAATATGAGTCACGAAATCCGCACCCCGATGAACGGGATTGTCGGGATGACGGAATTGGTGCTGGACACGGAGCTGACGCATGAACAGCGCGATTACCTCCTGATGCTGAAATCCTCGGGGGATTCTCTGCTCGGGGTGATCAATGACATACTCGATTTCTCCAAGGTGGAAGCTGGAAAGCTGGAACTTGACCCTGTTGAATTCAGTCTGCAGGACATGATCGGCGAGACGCTCAGAGGGTTAGCCCTGCGAGCCCATGAGAAAGGCCTCGAGCTCGCGTACCACGTTGATCCCCAGCTACCCGAGTACATGGTCGGCGATTCCGGGCGACTGCGCCAGGTGTTGGTCAACCTCGTGGGCAATGCCATCAAGTTCACGTCCCAGGGAGAAGTTGTTGTCCGGGTACAGATGGATTCCTGCAGCAATCATGAGCTTGGTCTGCATTTCAGCGTAGCCGACACCGGCATTGGCATAACCGCGGAGAAGCATTCTCTCGTCTTTGAGGCGTTTGCCCAGGCCGATGGCAGTACAACACGCAACTACGGCGGTACTGGTCTGGGACTAGCCATATGCTCACGGCTGGCTGGACTGATGGGTGGGCGAGTCTGGCTGGAGAGCACGGTGAGGGAGGGCAGCACATTTCATTTCACGGTCGTTTTCAACATTGCTGAAACGCCACGGGCTCCTAGAGTTCCGACTCAAACCGCTGCGCTTGTGAACCTTCCCGTGTTGCTGGTTGATGACAACGCGACGAACCGGCAAATTCTACTGGAAATCACGAAAAGTTGGGGCATGAACCCGACCGCTGTGGAGAGTGGTAGCGCGGCCATGGAGGCCATCCACCAAGCCGAGGCGAGTGGCTCCGGCTTTCGCATAGCGATCATTGATAGTCACATGCCCGAAATGGATGGACTTCAGTTGGCGGAACGAATCAAGCAGAATCCGCGTCTAGCCGGCACGATTGTCATGATGATGACTTCTGACGATGGGCGCGGACAGATCGAGCGCCGCTGCGGGATGGGGATCGCAGCGTATCTTCAGAAACCGATACGACAGTCGGAACTGCTGTCAGCGGTCCTGGTGGTTCTCGGCCAAACATCGCCGGGTTCTGGACCCGGCTCAGTGACTAGATGCAGCCCAGCCAAGACATCGATAGAGCTCCGGATTCTGGTGGCCGAAGACAATCCGGTGAACCAGAGGGTGGTCGTGCGGATGTTGGAGAAAATGGGACACTTGCCGGCAATCGCTAACAACGGGCGGGAGGCGTTGTCAATGCTCGATGCGGGGACCTTTGATCTGGTGTTTATGGACGTGCAAATGCCCGAGATCGGTGGCCTAGCGGCAACCCGGAAGATCCGCGAGAACGAGATGAAAACGGGGAATCACATTCCGATCATCGCCATGACGGCTCACGCAATGAAGGGCGATAAGGAGCGATGTCTGGAGGCGGGCATGGACGCATACATCAGCAAGCCCGTGTCCAGCCAAGGAATCGCAGAAACGATCGCCGAAGTCCTCCGCGGGGAAGCCCAAGTCCAGGTGATCTCGGTCTCTCCGCCTCCTCCGGACGCACCGCCGATATGGGATCGCCGCAAGGCGCTGGAGCGGGTGGATGGCGACGAACCGCTTCTGCGCGAACTCGTGCAGATTTTCCTGAAAGAAAGCCCTTTGCAACTAGCCAGCTTGCAGCAAGCAATCGAAACGGCCAATCTGGAGGAGATCGAGAGAATCGCACACACTCTTAACGGAGAATTGGGCTGCCTGGGGATGGCAGATGCCGCGCAGAAAGCAAAGGACCTTGAACATCTGGGGCATGAACGCACATTGCAACTTGCGGCCGACCTGTTTCCAACATTCGTGGCCGGGGTATCTGCGGTTGCAGCAGCGATGCGCGATATGCTGGATGAGAGGCGCGAGCCGGTTGATCTTTAGTCCAAGCGCAAGATGAATTTCCTTGCGAGACGGACGCGCAAAGGTATCTGAGCGATTTCCGGGAATTGGCGAGATTCCAGCGCGTGGACATCCTCCTCAGGTTCGCGCCCGCAATATCGCCCGCTCCACTGCGGCCCGCGGTATAGAATCATGGTCCGCATGATCTCCTATCCCGCCGCCCGAAAACCGGACATCTCACGTGCTTTCTCAACCGGACATATCATGTGCTATCGACAAACCAGAATTTGCCTCTTGACTCGTTTCCCGTATTTGCTATAAGCGTCCTATCAGGTCCTTTACCCCTGCGGGGCGTGGCTCAGCACGGCTACGGCGTGACTCAGGCACCGCTCTCTTGACTGCAAGGAGCCTTATTTTCGCTACGGAAAGACGAGATTTGCATGTTGGTATGCTGTGTTTCTCAACTCCCGCTGTCGATTCCTGCCATTCGCTGCTCCACTCAGACGTGCTCAACCTGCCATCATTGTCAGAGGAATAGTCTCAAAGGCCGGAGTGCCAAATGACTTCATCGACTACTCTCAAGTTGCTGGCGATTGACGACGATGTCCAGAACCTCGAGATCATTAAGTTGGCGCTCAAGCGTCAGGGCCTGGAAATTATGACGTCCGACGATCCCGAAGAAGGTTTCGACATATTCTTGCGCACGAGGCCAAGGATTGTTTTGTTGGACCTGGTGATGCCAAAAGTCAGCGGGATTGAGATACTGGAACGCATGGTGGGCGTTGACCCCGGGGTGGACGTGATTTTGATTACCGCGCACTATTCCGCTGAGTCCGCGGTAGAGGCGATTCAAAAGGGCGCTTCTGACTATCTGACGAAACCGCTTGATATCGACAAGCTCCGGTCACGGATAGCCACTCTACTGGAAGAAGCTCAGGCGCGACAAAGGACTCTACGCCTGGATCAAGAACTCATTGATGCATATCAATTCGAAGGCATGGTTGGGCGCAGCCCTCTTATGCTGGAGGTCTACGCAAGGATTCGAAGGATTGCTCCGCACTTTAGAACCGTGTTGGTGACAGGAGCTACCGGAACGGGCAAAGAACTCGTGGCCAAGGCTCTGCATCGGCTAAGTCCAGCCGCACGAGGCCCTTTTGTAGTTTGTAACTGTTCCGCACTGGTGGATAACCTCGTGGAGAGCGAGCTCTTCGGTTACGTCCGGGGAGCGTTCACAGGCGCCACTCAGGACAAAATCGGCATGTTCGAACACGCCGACGGTGGAACGATCTTCCTGGATGAGATCGGGGAGCTTGCGACCGGGGCACAAGCCAAACTGTTGCGGGTCATCCAAAACCGACAGGTGCAGCGTGTAGGTTCTGTTACCCCTCGAAATATTGATGTGCGCGTGATCGCAGCTACACATCGCAACTTGAAAACAATGGTCCGCGAAGGTCAGTTCCGTGAAGATCTGTACTATCGTCTGGCGGTCGTCGAAATCCCGCTCCCAGTGCTGGCAAGCCGTCGCGAAGATCTGCCGCTACTTGAACGATACTTCATTGAAAAATTCTCCACCGAATACAACAAACCGATCGCAGGACTCGTGCGAAGGGCACAAACCCGATTGGCAACCTATCCTTGGCCGGGAAATGTCCGGGAGCTTGAGAATGTGATCGGCAATGCGTGCATGATGACGGATGGAAACTTGATCGATATTCGCGATCTGCCGGAGAGGCTGCGCGGACCGCTGAGTGAGGATCTGGGAGGAGACGAGAAGTTCCTCTCTCTCGAAGAGCTGCAACGCCGGCATATCCTGCGTGTGCTGGAGGGTGTCGGTGGCAATAAAGCCCGAGCGGCAGAAGTGTTGGGCATTGGTCGCGCAACCATCTATCAACTCCTGTCGAGAATGAAGATTGAAGAGCCCAAAAAAGGGACCGCGTAGCGGTCAGGCTGCGTCTCTCACGGTTCTCTTTCGCCTACTGATCCGTCGAGGTTCATGCCAAACCATAAAACCGGTGTCCAGTTGCCGGACAAGAGTCTGAGACAAAGACGACTCCCGCTGCCTTAGTGCGTCAGCTTTCTTGGCCATGTCGACTTAACTCCCACGCACTCATAGCCGTAGAGGGATCCGGCAGGCGAGTGTCTTCGGCCCCCACCATGCATGCATGTGCTTGCTGATCCGTTCCAGCAGTTTCCCCAAATGGTCGGTTGCCCCAAATGTCTTAAGGGGGAGATGCTCATGGGCAGCATCTCATAGTCCTCATATTTCAATGACTGACCACTCTCAACCCCGGTTTAGCGCAGATCACACTCCGATCCCTATACGCCAAGTGGAGGGTCGCGAGTGGTGGCTATGGGGGTTCGCTGTAGCAGTCACTCTGGTTTTGACATTCGGCATCCTTTCTTTGACCTTCGCCGGTTTTCATTTGCCCGGGGACGACTTCCATTCCCAGACTCTCAAGGAGTGGGTACGCGGGCTGGCTGCGCTTGTCTTGCTATTCGACATCTACACCGTGTATCAGCATCTACAACTCCAGCGTATCCGCCGCCGGCTAGCCGAACGGGAACGGCTCTTTCATCTAATCACTGAAAACGCGGCTGACATGATCGCGGTGATCGACAGGCAGGGAAATCGTCTTTACAACAGTCCCGCCTACGAAAAGATACTGGGATACAACTCAGAAGAACTAGCGTCCAGTTCCTCCTTTGAACAGGTTCATCCCGACGATCGGGCGCGCGTCCTGCAGGTCGCTCAAAAGGCTTATTCCACGGGTGGCGGAGAGCGTCTCGAATACCGCATCCACCACAAAGATGGCTCCTGGCGCGTTCTTGAGTCTACATCGAGTGCGATTCCCGGCCCGAATGGCAAGGCGGAGGGTCTAGTCATCGTCAGCAGAGACATTACCGAACGCAAGCGAGCTGAAGCCCTGCTGGACCATCGCGCCTTCCACGACGGCTTGACGAACCTTCCAAACCGAACCCTCTTTCTCGATCGACTGCAACGGGCGATCGCAGTCTCGCAGCGGCACAGGGAGTTCAAATTCGGTGTCTTATTCATCGACATCGATAAATTCAAGGTATTCAACGACAGCTTGGGCCACGCGGCCGGAGATGAACTTCTGATCCAGATTGCGCGGCGCCTGGCAGCCTGTATCCGTAGTGCTGACACTTTTGCTCGCGGAAGCACGGAACAATCCCCTGCGGGCGACAATACGCTGGCCCGACCTGGAGGCGACGAATTTGTTGTGCTGGCCCCGGATTTGCGCGACCCCAGCGACGCCATCCGCATGTCCGAGCGCCTTCAACAACGTCTGGCCATCCCCTTCGCCGTGAGCGGTCACGAGATTGTGATCACCGCTAGTATCGGCATCGTTTTCAGCGGCAGCAGCAGTGCAGATGCCGAAGATGTACTGCGTGACGCCGAGATTGCCATGTATCGCGCTAAGCATGCCGGAAAGGCTCGCTGTGAAGTATTCGACAATGCGATGCAAGCTGACGCCGTCAAACGGTTGCAACTCGAAACCGACTTGCGCAAGGCCTTGGAGTGCGATGAGTTCCGCGTCTACTACCAGCCTCTCGTGTCATTGCAAGACACTCGGATTGTGGGATTCGAGGCGCTTACTCGTTGGCAAAGGCCGCAAGGCATTGTCATGCCAGGGGAATTCATCTCTGTCGCCGACGAAACTGGTCTAATTCTGCCCATGAACCGCCAATTGCTGCGAGAGGCTTGCCAGCAGATTCGCCGTTGGCAGTCACTGTTTCCATCCGATCCGCCTCTTTGCATCAGCGTAAATGTCACGGCCAAGCAGTTCGCACAGCCGGACCTGGGTTCCCAGATTAGCGAGATTCTTGAGCAAACGGGGATGGATCCCCGCTGGGTAGATCTCGAGATTACCGAGAACATCGCAATGGGGGACGCCGAAAGATCTGCAGTCGTTCTCACGGAGTTGAAGGCGCTTGGCGTTCGGCTGAGCATCGACGACTTCGGCACAGGTTACTCTTCGCTTTCTCGTCTTCAACGTTTCCCCGTGGACACATTGAAAATCGACCGAAGCTTCATCGCTGGCATGGACTCCGATCCTGAGACTCACGAGATTGTCCGCGTCATCGTCATCTTGGCCCACAACCTCGGACTGAAAGTGGTCGCTGAAGGCATCGAAAACCGGGAGCAGATGGAACTGCTTAAACACCTTGGCTGCGAACTGGGTCAAGGATATTTGTTTTCCAGACCTGTCGCCGCAGACACGGTCGTGCAACTTCTCGCGAGTCAGCACGCGGCGCGGGAAGGGTTGGACCAAGGGTCGACCGTGACCCAATCGTTTCCACGGTAAAGGGATCCGCGGAACACGAAGTCAAGAACCTCACGAGGGGACGGTTGGCAACATGTAGCGGATGATCCGGCTTCGAGCGCTGAACTTTCGCGGCATGAAATGACAATAAATGGAGATACGATGATCACAGCCAGTGCTTTCCAAGATGGCGTAGCCAGCGCACTTTGCGAGCGAAGACAGTTTCAGCGTTCACACATGGCAGTTCAGACGGAACTGCGTGTACAGGGGAATGAAATGCCCATCAGAGTGGAAACGGCCGACATCAGCATGTCTGGCTGCTATGTTGAGATGGCGGTCACTCTTGAGGTAGGGACGGCGCTGAACATCGTCCTGTGGCTCGGTCACGAGAAACTAGCAATCGCCGGGAGAGTGGTAACACGCCATCCCCTGTTTGGGAATGGCATCGAATTTAACACCCCGCCCCAAGATTCAGAGCAGAGGCTGCAACTCTTCCTCGATGTCGACGGCGCAACCTCAGAGGACGGTCAGGCGGGCGGTTTGGAGGATCCCTTACTTGTATGCCGATACTTGTGATTGAAGACAGCCGGTTTCTGCGTTTGGCGCTCGAGAGGATACTGATCAAGGCCGGCTACCACGTGGTTGCGGTTGGAGACGGCCAGGAAGGCCTGCTTCGCGCGCAGGATAAACGGCCCGACCTGATCTTGCTGGATATGATGCTACCCACGCTGGAAGGCACTGAAGTGCTGCGCCAACTCAAGGACAACCCGATCACGAAACACATTCCGGTTATCGTTCTGTCCGGTCTCTCGCAGAAGAATGAGGAGAAGCTCAAGACGGCAGGAGCCGTGGCTTACTTCGAGAAGTCACTTCTGAACTTGGACAAGGATGGGAGCAGTCTAGTTCAAGCTGTGCACAATGTGGTGGACGAACTGAGGGGCGTGGAAGATACTCCCCGTCTGCTCGCCCGTGCTGGGATTAGTATCTGAAAGCCGTGCACTTAAAAACGCTGCGCGATCCCAGTCTTTGGAATGCCAGTCTGATTTGATTTTCAGTGACCCGCGTGATCTCCGTCCGAAGAGGGCAGCAGGACAGATCCAAATGAAACGGGGTTCAACACGAGACGTTCGAGGCCCCAAGAGCGACCGAAGCACTGAAACGTTTGCAATCGAAGTCCATCGCGGAAACATAAGGTAGCAGAATCCAGGACTTCGAACAGCGAGTCCCCCCTTGGTATCAGTAAATCAGTGAAATGATTCCATAATAATCTTTCGAGGGTAGTCGGTTTGGCGCACTAGTCATACCGCATCGCCTTCATTGCCTCTGGCGAAATGTGCGTTTAATAAACGTGCCGCATCGGCGCGCCATGAGATGACACGGGTACGGGGCAGCCGTGTGCAGCCGTGGCGTGCTCGTTCATTGCCCTTGCCGCTTGGGTGCGGCAGTTTCCGTCTTGGCTGCTGAACTCCTGCGTGGTGACGGAGTGTCTACAAAGTACGCACTTGAATTTGGAAAAGCCGTTCATCATTTTGACGGTGTAATGTCTCACAGCTTTGATTGTAGTCGCTTGTCCCATCGGATGACTCCTAACTAAAGTTACTCCCGACTCCCCGTTCACGAATGAAACAAGAATGTATCGACAACTATCGCAACGCCGAACAACACACAAAGATTGTTACTCCATAAACATATGACTATAACCTGGGTCTCCCAACCGCCTTGCTTTGCTCGCTGAAACAGCTCGTCGAAGCGCACGCCATCGTTCAGTCGTCCAAGAAAAACACCAAAGCCGCAAGGCGTGACGTACTACCGTTTGTTCCTTCCTTTCCGCCAAAAGTACACGATGGAATCAAATCCGCAGAATCAGATCTGCTTTGGACACAACAACTTACACGGTTGAATGCCGAGGGCCACTTACATGCATCGATTAAGTGGAAAACACGTCCTTTCTGCCCGTTGTTCGGGTTCGTTGTAAAGAGCTGTTGATCACAGGTGTGCGTCGAGCTACAGCGAGCTAGGATCCCCCCCAGTTCCTAGACTATTCCATCGGAGGTCTGGCAAATGGATTCCTTCACTGTGTTGTGCAATGACCGCCCACGCGCTTTGCGAAGCTCTTCGAGAATGCAAAGAGGAGAAGCCGCTATGACACCATTGACAACGAGGTTCCGAGCTGAGTTTGACGTAGAAACCAAAATCCTGCTGATACGAGTTGCGGGTCGGCTCACGGATGAATCGCTAACAGCGCTTGACGAGGCAAGTCGAAAGTATTCGACCACCACTGGTGCCAAGGTGGTTATTGTGGACTTGTCATCCGTTACTGAGTTCGTTCTGTCCACTGAATTCATCCGGCAAAGGGCACGTCAGGAACCAAGCACGGCCGACCCTCGCATTATCGTTGCCCGGCAACAATATGCTTTTGGTCTATTTCGCATGCTTCAACTCCTGGGAGAGCCTACACACACACCACTGCAAATCGTTCACACTTTGGACGAGGTGTTTGCAGCACTCGGCATTCCGTGCCCACACTTCAAGCCTTTAGTAGTCCCGCACGTTTTAGCCGAATACCCCAGGAATATAGAGGCGATATAGAAAGAACGATCCACGGTTCGGTGCGTAATTGACCATTTGTTCGTCGGGCGGACTGCCGCATGATCGGCAACCAGGACAGGAGCGAAACCTCCGCCCGAGCTGATCGCGAAGGAGAGGAGTGACCCACATGAGCGTCACCAAATTTGTTGTGAAAGTGAACCGACGCGGTACTCGTGCGCCCGAATACGTGCAGCGAGTTGATTCGAATCCCATCCAGATGACAACCAACCGTAAGCTGGCATTGCTGATGGGCAGATTCACCGCCGAAGACGCTGTCAGATTCCTGCAAAACGCCCGGTGCAGCCCTGAGTTGGAGCCCGTTCACGTTAGTGCCTAGCTTTCCTGCCGAGGATGGTGTGCGAGCAAAGGCGGCTCTGTTTTCGCTAAAATGATCCTTTCGACCGCGAATTGAAGAAACGAAGCCGAACACGAAGGATTCGCGCCACTTCGTACGAGTGGTGGCATTGAAACGTAGGGATTCCACCGCACCGATCCCTGCCGATATTTCGGCGGATATGCCGAAATGTCGGCGTGGACCTGTCTCCAATGAATTGGAGAACTATGCACGATCCTCCGTTTCCAACGGCCTTCGGTGCTAGGTTGTGTGGAGTCTGGCATGCGACCTCGTTTGGTTCAGACCGATGATTTGCTCATGAGAACCGAGGATGTTTGCTGTGACTAAGCACTACGGTGCGCTTCGGAGTCCCCGAATACAGGTGTCATCTGCGTTCCTGCTTAGGTTGTCGCCGAGGGGATAGTAGCGAGGAATGAAGCACCCCCCACCCAATTAACGACCACAAGTGTAGTACAACAGCGCTGCGAACGGGCTAGACGTACTGTCCCGGCCAATCAAGGACGATTATGTTGTTCAATTTTGAACAGACACGGCGAGGATTCCTTGGCAATATGCGGCCATGTTGAGTCGCGCTGGCTACCGGCCAATAGAATCAGACTTGCGATCTAGATACGACGCTCGTAAGTTGAGCCTGACTGTTGACCTAAGCACGATGATCCCGATTTCATCTACATTCGAAGAGGAGCATGTTGTACATTGACTAAAGATGACGCGACAGTGAAGGACCAACGCAGGCGTTAGCTCTGGTCGATGCTTTTGTACTTAAGCTTGAAGCGAGCCGACAGTTGGTGCCCATGGTTGCTGAGCTTTGCAGCCGGAATCAGGACGCAGAACGTAAGCAAGAAGGCGTTTAGCACGAAGATCGGCGATAAATGTTGCCTCGCCCTCCCCCGTTAGGCCGCCTTGGATAAGTTCTACGCTTTGTGCAACCTCCACACGAGGGGGAGGAGTAGTCATTGTGGCACACCCTATTAAGAAAGATGATCCCAAAGTGGAGCGCAAAGACGCGGATGACGCGCTTCGCGCTTCTGAGGCTAGATACCGTCGACTGTTTGAAACAGCCCAGGATGGGATACTAATTCTCGATGCTCACTCGGGATTGATCACCGACGTCAACCCTTTCTTGATTCGTTTGTTGGACTATCCCCGAGAAGACTTTCTTGGCAAAACACTTTGGGACATCGGTCCATTCAGGCAAATTCAAGAATCGAAGGCAGCATTTCGAGAACTGCAGGACAAAGAGTATATCCGATATGAGGATCTGCCACTCGAGACCAGGAGTGGGCGGCGTGTCAATGTCGAGTTCGTCAGCAACGTCTACGGAGTAAATGGCAAGCGCGTAATTCAGTGCAATATTCGTGACATTACCGCGCGCAAGCAGGCGGAAGAAAGCTTCGCCGCTCAAGCCAGGGAATTGGCCAGACAGGCCGAAGAACTCGGGCGCTCGCGGCAGTCCCTGGAAGACAAGACACTGATGCTCCAATCGGTGCTGGACAGTATGTCTGACGGGTTGGTTGTCGCGGATGAGCGGGGAAAAGTCGTCGTTTGGAATCCGGCAGCGGACAAACTGCTTGGCCTAGGTGCGGCGAAGATAGATATTCAGGAATGGAGCCACCACTTCGGGTTGTACTTGCCTGACATGGTGACACCTTTCCCGTCTGATCAACTCCCATTGACCCGCGCCATTTACGGAGAGGCCAGCACAGCCGTGATGTTTGTACGCAATCCCGCGCTTGCCGAGGGTATTTTCGTAGAAGCCCATGCCAGCCCTCTGATGGACAAGCACGGCACAGTGAATGGTGGAGTGGTCGCTTTCCGGGAGATCACGGAGCGGAAGTTGGCGGAAGAGGCCTTACTCAAATCAGAAGAGAGGTTCAGTAAGGCCTTTCGCAACAACCCACTGGCAATCACGATCTCGACGGAAGCGGAGGGGCGCTATCTGGACGTGAATGAAGCTTTCCTCGGTCTGCTCGGATACAGGCGCCAGGATGTCATTGGTCACACGGTGGCAGAACTGCACTTTTGGAGCGAACCTTTGGATCGCATCGAGATGCTGCGACAGCTAAGGGATGACAAGCGGGTGGCAAAACACCAAACCCGATACAGGACCTCGAAGGGAGAAAGTCGAGAAGCAGAGGTGTGGGCGGAGTCGATCGAACTGGACGGGCAAGCCTGCGTGCTGGCGATCACCCGCGACATTACTGAGGTCCAGCAACTGGAAGCGCAGTTCCGTCAGGCCCAGAAGATGGAAGCGGTAGGGCGTTTGGCTGCAGGCGTTGCGCATGATTTTAATAACGTAATGAGCATTATTATGGGCTACAGCGACCTCTTGCTAGGTCTGATTGCGCCAGAGAATCCGATGAACCGCTACGTGTCGGAAACCAAGAAGGCCGCAAAACGGGCTGCATTGCTTACAACGCGACTCCTGGCGTTCAGCCGCAAGCAGGTTGTCTTCCCCAGAATCCTGGACCTAAACGACGTGGTTCATAACGCAACTAGCATGTTGCTGCAACTGGTCGGAGAGGACATTGAAATTGAGTTTCGCCCGACCGCACCGCTCGGCAGCATCAAGGCCGACCCGAGTCAGATTGAACAAGTCTTGATGAATTTGGTGGTGAATGCGCGAGACGCGATGCCCACCGGAGGGAAGATCGTCATCGAGACAGGAGAAGCTGAACTGGACGAGGACTACGCTTCCCGGCACCCTGGTTCGGAGGCCGGACAACATGTTGTCCTGGTGGTAAGCGACACCGGGTGCGGCATGGATAACAATGTCAAATCGCAAATCTTCGAGCCTTTCTTTACCACCAAGGCGATTGGGCAGGGAACGGGTCTCGGACTCTCGACCGTGTATGGAATTGTGAAGCAGAGCGAAGGCTATATCCTCGTGTACAGTGAACCCGGCAAGGGCACGGCGTTCAAGATTTATTTCCCAAGACTTTACGACAAGGCCGAAATGCTTGCGTTGCCAGCCAAGGAGGCCGAACCCCCGCGAGGGTCAGAAACAATATTGGTGGTTGAAGACGATATGATTCTGCGTGAACTTACGGTCAAACTCCTGCAAGATGGCGGCTACCGGGTGGTCGAAGCAGAAGATGCGGAGGACGCGCTAGCAATCATGGCGAGTTCTCAACTAGAAATCGACTTGCTCTTGACGGATGTCGTGATGCTCGGAACGAGTGGGGTTGAGCTTGTGAGACGCGCCGAGGAAGGCCATCCCAACCTCCGTTCGCTGTTCATGTCGGGATACACGGGCGATTTGGTCGGGCGACAAGGCGTGCTAATCGAAGAGGCTTACTTCCTGGAGAAGCCCTTCACAAGGAGATCGTTGCTCACGAAAGTTTACGCGGCTCTGCACCGCGAGTCTGCAAAACCACAATAACATTCGCCACCCTTCCATGGTTCAGAGCTGCTGCGCTACCCTTCCGTCGGGGCACTGCCCATGTCGGTCAGCAGGAGCCGCAAATTCCCAGAATTCGTAGCGTAGGCGAGTCCAGTGGTGATGTCGATGACACCGGCTCGGACGAGTTTTTCGATCTCGCCATCGAAGTGCTGCATTCCGTCGGTGTCGCCATCGGTCATCGCTTCGAGAAGCGTTTTGCCATCCTGCTCGCCCTTTTCGATGTACTCGCGGGTGCGGAGCGTTGACTTCAGGATTTCCACGATCGCCACGCGTCCATTGCCGTCTTTTCGCGGTATGAGGCGCTGCGAAATAATCGCCCGAAAACTCTTTCCCAAGCGGTTGCGAATGGTGTCTTGTTCCCCCATGGGAAAAGCTCCGATGATTCGTTCCACGGTTTTGGAAGCGTCAATGGTATGGAGAGTCGAGAGAACCAGATGGCCCGTCTCCGCCGCTTCCAGTGCGATTTCAATGGTTTCCTTGTCGCGCATTTCTCCGACGAGAATCACTTTGGGAGCCTGTCTTAATGCGGCCCGCAGAGCGAGCGCAAAGCTGGGAGTGTCACTGTGGAGTTCGCGCTGGTGAACGATGGAACACTTGTGCCGATGCATGAACTCAATGGGATCTTCAATGGTCAAAATGTGGTAGGCGTGGCTTTCATTAATGCGATCCAGCACGGCGGCCAGGGTGGAGGACTTGCCCGATCCCGTGGGACCGGTTACCAGAACGATGCCATTCTGCAGGTCGGCGATTTCAGAGAGTTGCGGAGGCAGCTTCAGGTCCGCGAGAGTGGGAATGACCTGAGGGATTACGCGCATGACAATGGCGTGGCTTCCGCGCTGTTGAAATATGTTGACGCGAAACCGGCAGCGGCCCGGCAGACGATACGAAATGTCACACGATCCCAGGTTCTGTAGCGAATCGGTTGCCTGTTTGTTGCCCTCAATCAATTCATAGGCGATGCGGCGTGTGTCCTCCGGAGTTAACGGCGGCATGCCGGGGATTTTGACCGGAGTTAGTTTGCCGGAGAGTTCCACCATGGGAAAGCTCCCCGGCGACATGATGAGATCGCTGACTTTGCTGGACACGGCCAACATGGCCAGCAATACGGCCGGGGTCGGAATCGGCTTAGCTGCAGGCGCGACTGGAGTCGGGGCTTTCTGGGGGGCAGTTGCCACTCTGTGATCCTTTCTTAGGTCTAGGGAAATTTACTCAGGCGCGCCGGGGGCACGTGTGTTTTTTCTATGAATGTTGGGGAAGCCTACCTTCTCTTTGCGTTCTCTTGTTCTTTTAGATTCTCCGCATTCAATATGCTTCAACGCGATTTCTGCCATTTTCCTTGGCACGATAGAGTGCCAGGTCTGCCTCATTCAAAAGAGCCTCGACGTTTGCGTTTCTGTCGCCTGCAGCGCAAGTGACCCCCATGCTCACGGTGACTCGCTCAATTCCTTTAGGAGACGTGACCCCAGTTGAGGAAACCAGTCGCCCGATTTCTTCTGCTCGACGAACGGTTGTCGCCCGGTCACAGCCAGGTAAGATCAGCACGAACTCTTCTCCGCCGTAGCGGCCCGCTCCGTCGTAGACCCTCAGATCGGATTTGAGCCGACGGGCCACTTCCTTTAGCACAGCATCTCCGGCCGAGTGTCCAAGAGAGTCATTGACGCTCTTGAAGTGGTCAATATCGGCGAGAATGACTCCGACGGGGCTGGTTTCGCGCTTCGCGCGAACTAATTCGCGATCGAGCCAGGCAACGATTTCTCCCCGGTTCATCAGCCCAGTGAGAAAATCGTAGGTCGCTGCAACTCGAAGAGATTCTCGCGCGGATACCAGTTCCTCCTGCAGATCGAGGATTCTCTTTCCCGCCAACAAACGCGCTTTCAATTCTGGCGGATGAAATGGCTTTGCGAGGTAGTCATCGGCTCCTGCCCGCATCCCCTCCAGAAGGTCATTTTTTGCATCCTTGCCGGTGAGCAGAACTATGTAGGTATAGTCAGAAAGCGCCTGGGCCTTCCTTATTCTGCGACAGAGTTCGACTCCCTCAATCTTTGGAAGAACCCAGTCCAGCAGGACCAGTCTTGGCGCGTCGGGCGCTTGCAGCAATTCCCATCCGGTTGCACCATCTTTGGCGATTTGAAGATCGAAGCCCCATTCTTTGAGATGACCGCTGATAAGATGTCGATATACCGGGGAGTCTTCCGCCAGCAGAATCTTTCTTTGCGATCCCTGCTCGCCCGATTGTCTCTGACCGACGGTAATCGCATCGCGCACTTCGACGCCTGTCGAAACCACCTCGTGGCCGCTCGCATCTGTAAACATTGAAGCTGCACAACCCTTTCTCGCCGCTATTCTCATATTTCGGCTAGTGGTTTCTTTACTTGCATTTTGTCTTTCAGCCAGTCATGCAAAATGTTCACATCGACAGGCGGGATGCGGAGAAACTCGCAACCGATTCTTCCGAACTCCCGCGTCCACAGGACGCGTGCTTGGATGTGAATGTCTCGGTTCGCACCAGGCAAGAAAAGTCGAAATGATAATCCGTCTCCAACAATGAACTTCTCTTCGCCACAAAGTCCTACTCCGCCGTCGCCGATATCCATGAGGTTCATCGGTGCAGTCCGGTTTCGGTCGTCCGTTACACTAACCGACATCATCAGGGCATGTCGCGCATGACGGCGGTAGTCCTGCAACATTCTGGAATAGGCGACTCTCAGAGACTTCCTGCCGGATTCAGCCGTAACAGGTTTCCTCAGGACAATGTGAACACCCGGCACACGGCGATCCGGAGGGGAAATCGCAACAACAGTTGGTTTCTGCCAATTACCTGACTTCCAGATTTCGTGCAAGAGTTCGGACGAAGACTCCTCTTCCCAATCGATCACGACCAGATCTGTACCGCCCTTCGCTAACCGGCTAAGCGCCTTTGACGAACTCAGGCAGACTTCGGTACAGATCGACAGATCCAGCAGTATTCGACTCACGATGCCAAACACTCCCGGATCGTGAGTAACTAGCAAGCACTCAAACGCCATGTCTGATGTCATATCCGATTTCTTCCGAGCAAAAGGGGATTGATGCGGCGAGAGGGCCTTTTTTCAGTGCTTCGACAACTTCTAGCCCTGGGAGCTTAGGCAGCATCATAGTTTCCAGCAAAATAAAACCAGGAATTTTAACGTGCCTCTATCCGTATTGCCTCCTCCCCATGGCTAGCGCTCACTGACCGCGTATTCCGTTCGGGCCAGCGTCCCTTCGTTCGCCATTCGCATGAACTGCTGTCGCCAACAAAGAGAATCAATTTCGAGGGAACTCCATTCATTTGTGAGCACTCGGATGCCCAACACCTCTGCCAACAAACGCACCGATTTTCGTGTGTTTGCTGCCATCAGTAGATGTTGGGGCCGTCCAGAATCCGGACAATTGCCCATTAACCAGACCACTCAAAGATTGAAACGTACGAAGGCTAGAATCCTGAAGGATGTTCCGGGCTTGATCTAGGAAAATCAAATCCGTTTTATGCGGAGTTAAGGAGACGACTCTTTCTTGGATTGCGGTTAACCGGCAAACCCTTTCTACGCTGGCATTCCCATGGCCTCTTGCGAGTCTGCTCACTCTCATTCCAGTGCAACAGGCAGCTTTTGTGTTGGCCGTTGGTACCCATTGTGTTCCGGTAGCAATTCCAACGTGATCCCACAGCCGCGCCCTATAGATCATGCCTGTGGACGACAGCCATAGTGTGTAAAAGCTCTGAGAAAAGAGGGATCGATGGTCTCCAGCAGAGCCGCGCTCAAAGCCGAACACCGGTCAGTGGTTGTTCGAAGGTATCGTGGTCATCCTTGCGTCCTCAATGCCCGAGTACATGGATGCATCAATCCAAACAAACCTGTGGCGGTGATGGTTCGGCTCAAGGAGCGTTCCGTCGGGATCATTGTTGCCAGACACACCGTTCTCGGGAATTCGGGGTCCCGGTGTTGTTCCAATAAGGCTATTTGGCGAATCGAACGCGCCCAGCTGAGGAGTTTTGGCGGCGATGATTGCTTCTGGTCTTTGCCGGATCACGTTCACCACGAACTTCGACAGTGTCGTGGAAGAAGCCGTCGCCGAGGTGGCAAGTCAACCTCTTTCCGCCTACCATCTCGAAGGTTCCACTGCTGCCAATCAGGCTCTGAACAACGAAGAGTGCCCAATTTACTGCACGCTCCA
>Ga0207088_1040_pt2 | contig 24559 bp, 19 predicted proteins | sample Alteio_BWMinHeat_52_FD_153564 | JGI IMG/M metagenome (GOLD analysis project Ga0207088, IMG submission 153564) | Enriched cells from forest soil in Barre Woods Harvard Forest LTER site, Petersham, Massachusetts, United States -... | ecosystem: Environmental > Terrestrial > Soil > Temperate forest >... | reverse complement strand
TCTGCGGCGGAACAATCAGAGGTCGGGACCAATTTTCAAGATCGCGGATGATCCGCGAATCACTCGCCTGGGGCGTTTGCTGCGGCGCTACAGCCTGGATGAACTGCCGCAACTCGGAAACGTCTTGCGGGGGGAGATGAGTTTAGTAGGGCCCCGGCCGCACCCGCTGGACGACGTTGCCGGTTATGAGATCGAACACCTGGCGCGGCTGGACGTGACGCCGGGAATCACCGGTCTGTGGCAGGTGACTTCCCGCCGCGATCCGTCGTTTCAGCGCGGCATGGAACTGGATCGGGAGTACATCCGGACGTGGAGCCTGGGGGCGGACATGCGAATTCTGCTGAGAACTTTTCTAGCCGTGGTGCAGGGGAGCGGGGACTGATGCAGGCGATCGCGCTGAGAGAACGGCCAGAGGTCGGAACCGATCTGTTGGTCTGGGCAGGTAAGGTGGTTCTGCGTCCGCTGCAGGCCCTGATGGCAGCGCCTTCTCTCCTTTTTCTGGCGGCGCTGACGGCGATGCTGCTGCGGCCTCCCGACGTCAAGTTCTATGAGATTGATCGCGTGGCGTTCGGGCTGATGGTGGTGGGAGTGGCGGGACGGGCGGTGGTCCGGCGGCAAACGCTGTTCGTGATGGAACGAGTGACGTGGCCGATGATCGGGCTGACGGCGCTGGCGCTTGTCAGCGTTATCGGGCAGCCTTTCGACAACGAGTCGTGGAACCTGCTGGCGGCAAAATTCATTGTGCCGTTTACGCTCTTTCATCTGACGGGCCTGGTGTTCACGGAGGAGAAGAGGTTTCGGCAGTTTGAGATCTTCGTCCTGGTGGTGCTGGCGTATCTGAGCTTTACGGCGATCGTCTTTCTGTTGGGGGCGCACTCGCTGATCTTTCCGCGATTCATTCTGGATGAAAGCGTCGGATTTCACGCCGACCGGGCGCGCGGACCGCTACTACAGGCGGTCGCCAACGGCGTGTCGCTGAACCTGCTGGGATTGCTGGCACTGCATGCCTACCGGCGGGGAAGCACGCGGGGAGTAAAGATTGCCCTGTTGCTGGCTTCGGTGCCGATCGCAATCCTGGCGACGATGACGCGAGCGGTCTGGTTGACATTTGCGGGAACGGTGGTGGCGCTGATCTTTCTCTCGAAGAGCCGTGCCCTGCGGCGTGCCTGCGTGGGGCTCGTGTTTGTGGCAGGACTAAGTCTGGCGCTGGTTCTTAGTTCTCCGGAATTGGGGTGCACGCTCACGGACCGACTGACGGAAAGCGGGCCGGTGGAATATCGCCAGGCGGTTTATGCAGGCGGCTGGCAGATGTTCCTGGAGCGTCCTCTAACGGGATGGGGATTTCATCAGATGCCGGCCGAGTTGCCACGGCACGTCAGCGGATACAACGAGAAACTGCTGTATCCGCACAATACGTACCTGGAACTGCTGGTGGAGCATGGTGTGCTCGGACTGGGGTTGTATGTGTGGCTGATGTGGGAACTGTGGCGGCTGAGGCGCGGGGCGATTCCAGCGCGTGAAGGCGGCGGGTTTCTGGATCAGGATTTCCATCTCCTGTGGCCGATTTTGCTCGCCGTCTATTGGGTGAACGCGGCGGTGGTCGTGATGAGCTATCAGTTTGTGAATGGATTGCTGTTCACCATGGCGGGGATGCTGGCCGCGCAGCGGCGGAGAGCGGAGGTTTCCCAGTCATGCTGACTGTTGCCAGTCTCGCGAACCTTTTTCCGTCCCCGGTAGAGCCTTATGTAGGCCAGGAGATTGAAGAATTGCGTAGGCGGGGACTTTGCGTGATTGCAGGCAGTGTGTGGAAGGCGAGAACGAGGGAAGAGGGTGCGCTCACCACCGGGTGTGCTCCGGAAGTCGTGCTGCAGCCCCTGCAAGGGACGGTTCTGTTGCGGGCAGCGTGGCTCTGTCTGACGAGGTGGAACCGGATATCTCCTTTGATTGTGCGCGTAATTTGCCGCGGGGCTGAGTCGCCCCTGCAGCGGTTGAAGGCCTTGCTGCACACCTGGTTGGGAGCCTGTTATGCGGTCCTGCTGGAGGAACGGGGAATCGAACACATCCACGTGCATCACGGGTATTTCGGTTCGTGGGTCGCAATGGTGGCGGCGCGGCTGCTGGGCGTGGGATTCACGATGACGCTCCATGGATCCGATCTGCTGCTCCATGGAACCTATCTCGACGTGAAGCTCAAGAATTGCGCGCTTTGTGTGACTGTCTCGGAGTACAACCGGCGCTACATTCTCGAGCACTACCCTGGCGTCGATGCTGAGAAAGTGACAGTGTCAAGGATGGGGGCGGACGTGAGCGAACGTACGCAAATCTCTGCTGCTGCGCCAATGAGCCGCGGTGAAGGCTTCCAGTTGCTGGCCGTGGGCCGGCTGCATGAGGTGAAGGATCACGCATTTCTGGTCAGGGCGTGCGCTGAACTCGACTCGCGCGGCGTGAATTTCGAATGTTCGATCGCCGGCGAGGGACTGGAACGGCGAAATTTGGAGTCACTCATCCGAAGGCATGGCCTCGAAGAGAAGGTTGTGCTGCTGGGACACGTGGCGCGCGAGCAGATGGACTCGTTGTACGAACGGGCCGACGTGGTCGTGCTGACCAGCCGGAGCGAGGGAATTCCGCTGGCGTTAATGGAGGCCATGGCGCGCGGAAAGATCGTCCTGGTGCCGGAGATCACCGGAATTCCAGAGCTGGTGATTGGGGGTAAGACGGGATTCTTGTACGAAGCCGGATCGCTGGACGACTTTGTGGATCGGCTGCTGTGTATTCGTTCGATCCTGCGAGCGTCGCCTCATCCCGACCTTCCTCATCCCGACCTTCATTCCGATACGGTTTGGGCGGCGCGGCGGATGGACTGGGTGCGACATGCCGCTCGGGTGCACGTTTTCCACAACTTCAACCGAAGCAAGAACCTGGAGTGTTTCTGCGACGTTTATATCCAGCAGATCGCCCAGCGGACGGAGAGCGTTCCCCATGAGAATCCTATATTGCAACAAATATAACTATCCCTTCAGCGGGACCGAGGTCTACCTGTTCGAGTTGATGGAGCTGATGCGCGCCCAGGGTCATGAAGTGGCGCTGTTTTCGATGGCCGACCCGCGCGGAGAGGCGACTCCGTACGATCGGCACTTTGTGCCAAACATTGACTTCAAAGATTTCAAGGCCGGGGTGGATTGGTGGCAGAAGGCGCGGCGGGCGGGCCATGCAATCTATTCCACGGACGCGCGGCGGCGAATGCGGGCGCTGATCGGGGAGTTCCGGCCGGATGTGGCGCATGTGCGAAATATCTATCACCATTTGTCGCCGTCGATTTTGTGGGAACTGAAAGCGCAGGGAGTTCCGGTCGTGTATCACCTGAATGACTTCAAGATTCTGTGTCCGAGCTACAACCTGGTTTCGCAGGGGGAGGTGTGCGAAGCGTGCAAGGGGGGCGCGTTTCGGCACGTGGTAACGACGAAATGCTATCCGGGACTCGGCGCGCGCATGTTGCTGGCGACGGAGGCCTACGTTCACCGATGGTTGGGCACCTATCGCAAATGCGTGGACCTGTTCCTGGCGCCCAGCCAGTTTGTTCGCGACAAGTTCGTGGAGCATGGATGGGACGGTGGCAGGTTCGAAGTGCTGCCACATTTTCAGAAGATTCATCCCCTGCGCGATTTGAAACGCGACGATGGGCCGCTGCTCTACTTCGGCAGACTATCGGCGGAGAAAGGAGTGGATGATTTACTGCGGTCGATGCAGAAAGTTCCGCTTATGCGGTTGATCGTTGCTGGCGACGGCCCGCAGCGTGGAGAGCTGCAGGCATTGGCGGTTTCGCTGGGATTGTCGAATGTGGAATTTGTGGGACAGGTGGGAAGCGCAGAGCGCGATGCGCTGATCGCGCGGTCACGATTCACCGTGCTGCCTTCTCACGCCTACGAGACTCTGGGAAAAACCATCCTGGAATCGTATGCCGAGGGGCGCGCGGTGGTGGCTTCGGATCTGGGATCGAGACGGGAACTGGTTCACGAAGGAGAAACGGGTTTGCTGTATCGCACCGGCGACGTGACTGAACTTGCCGGAGCGATTCAGGCGTTAGGTTCGATGCCGGAGCTGGCAGACAAAATGGGGCGCGCGGGGTGGGAGACGGTACGGCAGCTCCACACGCCGGAGGGACACTATCAGAAGCTGTTGAGTCTGTATGAAGGTCTGGCCGCGAAGAAGGCGATTCGACCGCCCGGGCCGGCGTTTGCTTTACGCAACGAGAACTTTGGGGCGGGTAGGAAACGGCGCCTGCGGGTGGCGTTCATCGGCGGGCGGGGAGTGATCTCGAAATACAGTGGAATCGAAACCTATTACGAAGAGGTGGGGAAGCGGCTGGTAGAGATGGGGCACGACGTCACCGTGTACTGCCGCAACCACTTCACCCCTGCGCTGGCGGAACACAATGGGATGAGGCTGGTGCGGTTGCCCACGATCCGGTCGAAGCATCTGGAAACGGTAATTCACACCCTGTTGAGTACCGCGCACGCGCTTACCCAGCGCTATGACGTGGTGCACTATCACGCGCTGGGGCCGGCGCTGTTTTCCTTTCTTCCACGGGTATTCGGAAAAACGACGGCGGTGACCGTACAAGGGCTGGACTGGCAGCGTAGGAAATGGGGACGGCTGGCGTCGGCGGCGCTGAGACTGGGAGAGCGAGCGTCAGTGCGGCTTCCCAATGGGACGATGGTAGTGTCGCGGACTCTTCAACAGCGTTACCGCGAGATCCACGAGATGGAAGCGTTCTATGTGTCCAACGGGGGAGTGCTGCGGGAGCGGAGTGAGCCCAGGAAGATTTTGGAGTGGGGACTTGAGCCGGGTAAATACATTTTGTTTCTGGGAAGATTTTCGCCGGAGAAAGGCTGCCACTTGCTGGTCGAGGCCTTTGAGCAGATCGAGACAGATGTGAAGCTGGTGATGGCTGGGGCTTCAAGTTACTGCGACGACTACAGCCGGGAGTTGCGAAGCCACGCCAGCGAACGCATCCGCATCCTCAACTGGGTGTCGGGCGAGACGCTGGATGAACTGCTGACCAATGCCATGGTGTTTGTGTTGCCGTCGGACTTGGAGGGGCTGTCCTTGGCGTTGCTGGACGCCATGGGAGCGGGCTTGTGCGTGCTGACCAGTGATGTTCCGGAGAATCGGGAAGTGGTCGACGGAGCCGGATTCACGTTCCAGCGCGGGAGTGCGGTGGATCTGGCGGACCGGTTGCGGTTCCTGATCGCGAATCCTGCGGTGCGGGAAGCAGCCGGGACAACGGCGAAGAAGCGGATCGAAGCGGAGTATCAGTGGCAGATGGTTGCCGAAGGCATCGAGAGAGTCTATTTCGAGGTACTGGGCCCGGGGCTCATGGAGGCACCAGCCAAGAAGCCTAGCGCGAGCGCTGTGGAAGTTGGCGAGAGCGGAGCCGTGGAACGGCGGGCGGGATAGTTTTGACTTTAGAACCATAGTAGACAGCAAGAACGAGCGGAGGGACGGGCCTAAGCCCGTCCTTTTTTTGTTTACAATCAAGTGCTCGCTTGCGATGGTGGAACCGTGCTGGCGTGAGCACATTGCGATGGGAAAAACTATTCTGGTAACAGGTGGAGCGGGGTTCATCGGGTCGAACTTTGTCCTGCAGGAGATGCAGGGGGAGTCGGCGTCGATCGTGAATTTGGATAAGCTGACGTACGCAGGGAATCTGCGGAATCTCGAGAGCCTCGCAGCGGGCCGGGGGTATGAGTTCGTTCATGGCGATATCGGCGATCGCGGTCTCGTCCGGCAACTGTTGGACAAACACCGGCCGGGCGCGATCGTGCATTTCGCGGCGGAGAGCCACGTCGACCGCTCGATCCGGGGGCCGGAAGATTTCATTCGTACCAATGTCGACGGGACATTCGCCTTGCTCGAAGAGACGCGGGCGCACTGGAGCGCGCTTCCAGAAGCGGAGCGAAAGAGCTTCCGGTTCCTGCATGTGTCCACTGACGAAGTGTACGGCTCGCTCGGACCCGACGATCCGCCGTTTTCCGAAACTACTCCGTACGCCCCGAACAGTCCGTATGCCGCGTCGAAAGCGGCGTCCGACCACCTGGTGCGGGCCTATCACCATACTTATGGACTGCCGACCCTGACCACGAACTGCTCGAATAATTACGGGCGATTCCAGTTCCCGGAGAAGCTGATTCCTCTGATGATCCTCAACGCGCGGGATAGCAAAGCGCTGCCGGTGTATGGCGATGGCAAGAATGTTCGCGACTGGCTTTACGTGGAGGATCATTGCGACGCCATCGCGACCGTGCTGCGGCGTGGGCAGCCGGGAGAGACTTACAACATCGGTGGCTGGAATGAGAAGCCGAATATCGAAATCGTGCAGACCATCTGCGACCTGGTGGATGAGATAGCGCCGCGCACAGAGGGCTCCCGCCGCGAGTTGATCACGTATGTGAAGGACCGGCCGGGACACGACCGCCGCTACGCGATGGACGCGCGCAAGATCGAACGCGAACTGGGATGGAAACCAAAGGCCACGTTTGAAAGCGGCATTCGCCAGACGGTTCGCTGGTATCTTGAGAACGAAGCGTGGGTGCGGGATGTGACGAGTGGAAGTTACCGGCAGTGGGTGGCCACGCACTACGCCGGGCAGTAGCGGAAAACTCGACGCGAAAGACAAATCGAATCCATGCCAGAAAGCACGCGCTACAAGGGCATCATTCTCGCCGGAGGGTCGGGCACGCGGCTGTATCCGGTGACGCAGGTCATGGGGAAGAGTCTGCTTCCGGTGTACAACAAGCCCATGATTTATTACCCGCTGTGCACGCTGATGCTGGCGGGAATTCGGGATATTCTGGTGATTTCCACGCCCGAGGACACGCCGCGGTTTCAGGCGCTGCTGCGCGATGGCAGCCAGTACGGGATCCGTCTGCAGTATCTGGCGCAGCTCAAGCCCGAGGGAATTGCGCAGGCGTTTCTCCTGGGGGAAAGATTCCTGGATGGCAGTGCCTGCGCGCTAGTGCTGGGCGACAACATTTTTTACGGGCACGATCTGGCGAAAGACCTGCGCGAGGCGGCGAGTAAAGTTTCGGGAGCGCGAGTGTTCGCATATCCGGTGCATGATCCTGAGCGCTATGGAGTGGTAGAGTTCGATGCCGGCGGACGCGCGTTGAGCATCGAGGAAAAACCCAAGCAACCGAAATCGCGATACGCGGTCACCGGACTTTATTTCTACGACGATCAGGTGGTGAAGATTGCGAAGTCTCTAAAACCCAGCGCGCGCGGCGAACTGGAGATCACCGACGTCAATCGGGCATACTTGAAGGAAGGACAACTGGAAGTTGTGGTGATGGGGCGCGGCATGGCGTGGCTGGATACGGGTACGCACGAATCGCTGATGGATGCGGCGATGTACATTCAGGCCATCGAAAAACGGCAGGGGTTGATGGTGGCGTGTCCGGAGGAGATCGCGTATCGCTCGGGCTACATTACCGCGGAGCAGGTGGAAAAGATCGGAAGCACCATGAAGAACAGCAGCTACGGAGCGTATTTGCTGCAGCTTTTGCGGGACAAAGTATTCTGATGCGATCGTGCGCGGGGCGCAGAGACTGATGGATGCGATGCGAAAAATCCCGACTTTTCTGCCCGGCGTCGTCATTCTGGAGCCGCGCGTATTCGGCGATGAGCGAGGATTCTTCCTGGAGAGCTACAACCAGAAAGTATTCGCGGCGTTGAGAATCGGGGAGCGCTTCGTGCAGGACAATCACTCCAGTTCGCGGCGGAACGTGTTGCGCGGCCTGCATTATCAGATCAAGCAGGCGCAGGGAAAACTGGTGCGAGTCGTGGAAGGTGAAATCCTGGATGTGGCCGTCGACCTGCGCCGGAGTTCCCCGACGTTCGGCAAATCGGCGGCGGTGCTTCTGTCGGGCGAAAACAAACGCATGCTGTGGATTCCGGCGGGCTGCGCACACGGATTCCTGGTGCGATCGGAGAAGGCGCATGTGCTGTATAAGGCAACGGACTATTACGCTCCGGAACATGAACGCACGCTGGCGTGGAACGATCCGGATCTGAAGATCAACTGGGAACTGGACGGCGATCCTATTGTGTCGGCGAAAGACCAGCGCGGCCTCGCCCTGCGCGACGCCGAGACCTTTGAATAGCGGCGGGAAACGACTGACATGAAAGCAATGATTCTGGGAGCGACGGGTTTGCTCGGCAAAGCGCTGACGCGCGAATGGAGCGGAGACGAAGTGATCGGCCACGGCTCGCGCGACGTGGACATTCGTGATGCAGAGAAGGTCAGGGCGGCAGTAGAAAACGCTCGCCCCGACTGGATTGTGCTGGCCGCGGCGTATACGGACGTGGACGGCTGCGAGAGTCATCCGGATCGGGCGCTTGCGGTGAATCGCGATGGGCCGCTGAATGTGGCTCGTGCCGCGAAGCGGGCCGGCGCGAAGCTTTTGTTTCTCAGTTCCGACTACGTGTTCGATGGGAAAAAGACGTCGCCGTACGAAACGGGAGATACGCGAAATCCGCCGAGCGTTTACGGGCGATCGAAGGCGGAGGCGGAGGTCCAGTTGCTGAAAGTGTTGCCGGAGTGTTGCATCGCGCGGACTTCGTGGCTGTTTGGGACGGGCGGGAAATGCTTTCCGGATACGATTCTGAAACTGGCGGCAAGTCGTCCGGCGCTGGATGTGGTCAACGACCAGCGGGGAGACCCGACGTATTCGGTGGACCTGGCGAGGGCGATAATCGGGTTGTGCCGCAACCAGGCGGCGGGGATTGTGCATGCGACTAACGCCGGGGATTGTTCGTGGTTTGAATTCGCGCGCGAGATCGTGAAGGGCGCTGGGCTGACCACCGAGGTGCGCCCGGTCAGCAGTCAGCAAATGGCGCGCCCAGCGCCGCGACCGGCATATTCCGTTCTTTCGTCGGAAAGTCTGCGGCAGTATGGAATCTCGATGCCCACCTGGCAGGATGCGCTGCGGCGATACTTGCAGGAGCGAAACGCTTGAGGCTTCTTGCCTGGACGTTGCTTCGTCTCGCGTGAGGCTGCTACGATGCGGCGGGGTTGCTCCTCTTGAAGTCCATCCTGAATTACATTGACGGGCAGTTTGTGCGCGGGAAGCGAGAGTTCGCTGACGTGAACCCCGCCGACGGCAGCGTGATCGCGCAGGTCTCGGAAGCGGACCAGGGATTGGTCGACGACGCGGTTGGCGCGGCCCGCAAGGCCTTGAGCGGAGAGTGGGGCCGGATAGGAATTCGCGAACGCGCCGCCCGGTTGAATAGAGTTGCCGATGGTATCGAAGCGCGCTTCGATTGCTTCGTCGCGGCCGAGGTGGCGGACACGGGCAAGCCCGTGGCACTCGCGTCGCGACTGGATGTTCCGCGCGCGGCAGCGAATTTCCGCGTTTTTGCTGACGTGATCAAGACGATCGGCCTGGAATCCTTTCAGACCGAGACTCCGGACGGCAAGAGTGCGCTGAATTATGCGGTGCGCAAGCCGCTCGGCGTGGTGGGCATTATCACTCCGTGGAACCTTCCTCTTTTATTGCTTACATGGAAAGTTGCGCCGGCTCTGGCTTGTGGCAACACCGTGGTGGTGAAGCCTTCCGAGGAAACTCCGGCGACTGCGACGCTGCTCGCGGAAGTGATGAAGGAAGCGGGAATTCCTGATGGAGTCTATAACGTCGTCCACGGATTCGGTCCGAACTCGGCGGGAGAATTTCTGACGCAGCATCCGGATGTGAACGCGGTGACCTTCACGGGCGAGTCGCAGACTGGTGCCGCGATCATGAAGAACGTCGCGGCCTCCGTGAAGTCAGTGTCGTTTGAACTCGGCGGCAAGAACGCAGCCATCGTGTTCGCTGACTGTGACTTTGAGGACGCGGTGAATGGGATCAGTGAGGCTGCGTTTCTCAATGCCGGGCAGGTTTGCCTGTGTGCCGAGAGAGTGTACGTTGAGCGTGCAATTGTTGATCGGTTCGTCGACGCTTTGAAGCGCAAGGCGGAAAGTCTCCGGGTGGGATCTCCGTTGGAAAAGAGTACAGATCTCGGACCGCTGATTTCATCGCAGCATCGAGAGAAAGTGCTCTCGTATTACCGGCTGGCGCGCGAAGAGGGAGCCGTGGTGGTGGTGGGGGGCGGCATTCCTAAGTTTGGCAATGAGCTTGACAAGGGTTTCTACGTGCAACCGACGATCTATACTGGGTTGCAGGAATCGGCGCGCTGCGTGAAAGAAGAAATCTTCGGACCGGTTTGCCATGTCGCTCCCTTCGACACGGAAGAGGAAGCGGTGAGCATGGTGAACGATACGAAATACGGCCTCGCCGCTTCGATCTGGACGACGAACTTGAAGCGCGGCCATCGCGTGGCGCAGCTGATGAATGTAGGCATTACGTGGGTGAATTGCTGGTTTCTGCGCGACCTGCGAACGCCTTTTGGCGGCGTGGGGCTTTCGGGAATTGGGCGCGAGGGCGGGGTGCATTCGCTGAATTTTTATTCGGAGCTGAACAATATTTGCATTCGGCTGTGAGGCTCGAGACAGAACATGTCGAAGGTCGAAAGCAAGGTGATCGCGGGGAAGGCGAAGCCGCGCGGCAAGTATCCGCACGTCAAGCGGGCGGGCGATTTTCTTTTTGTGTCGGGGACGAGCGCGCGTCGCGCCGATAACACGATTGACGGTGCAGAGGTCGACGAGTTTGGAACGACGCATCTCGATATTCGAGTCCAGACGAAAGCCGTCCTGGAGAACGTGCGCGACATCCTGAAGCATGTGGGCGCGCAACTCGACGATGTTGTCGAAGTGACGGCCTACCTGGTAAACATGAACGATTTCGCGGGATACAACGCTGTGTACGGAGAATTCTTCGGCTACGACGGGCCGGCTCGAACCACTGTGGCCGTCCACCAGTTACCTCATCCACATTTACTGATCGAAATCCGGGCCATGGCGTACAAGCCGGAGAAAATGAAATAAGGGGGCGCAATGCCGTCCATCAAAAGCCTGAAGGCATTCAACTTTCAAGCCTGGATCGATGAGAACAAAGAGAAATTCAAGCCACCGGTCGGAAACGCGCAGGTGTGGGAGGACGGCGAGATGATGGTGACCGTGGTCGGAGGGCCAAACAGCCGGCGTGATTATCACGACGATCCGACCGAAGAGTTTTTCTACCAGTTGAAGGGCAACATTTTTCTTCGCCTCATGGAGACTCCGGGTAAGCCCCCACTCGAGATTCCGATCAAAGAGGGCGAGATTTTTCTGCTGCCGAAACACATGCGGCATTCGCCACAGAGATTACAGGCGGGCACCATCGGAGTGGTGGTTGAGATGCCGCGGCCCGAGGGCGCGATGGATGGGTTCGAGTGGTATTGCCAGAATTGTCATCAACTGGTGCATCGCGCGGAAGTGAAGCTGAAAAGCATTGTGCGCGATTTGCCGCCCTTGTTTGAGCAGTTCTACAGCAACGAGAGCTTGCGCAAGTGCAAACATTGTGGCGCGGTTCATCCCGGCAAACCGTAGACCCGGAAAATCGTAAATGCCAGTCATCGACATCCACAATCATTTCTTCCCGCGCACCTGGCCTGACTTGGCGGCACGCTACGGCACTCCCAACTGGCCGTGGATCAAGCACACCGAGCCGGGCAAGGCGGAGGTCATGGTGGGCGATCGATTCTTCCGCCAGATCTATTCTGCATGCTGGGATGCCGAGGTGCGCCTCGGCGAAATGGATCGAGACGGCGTTGAGATGCAGGTACTCTCGTCGACGCCGGTGCTTTTTGCATACGAGCGGCCGGTGGAACATGCGCTGGATTGTGCGCGTTTGTTTAATGATGCGGCGCTCGAGTTGTGCGCGCAGGGCAAGGGAAGGGTGAAATCGTTTTGCCAGGTTCCGCTGCAGGATATTGACGCGTCCTGTAAAGAGCTGAGCCGGTGCATGCGAGCGGGGCATCTCGGAGTGCAGATTGGCAATCATGTGGCAGAAAAGAATCTCGACGACCCTGGCATCGTGACCTTTCTTCATCACTGCGCGGACGAAGGTGCGGCGGTGTTGGTTCATCCCTGGGACATGCTGGCTCCGCAGCGCATGCCGAAATACATGATGCCATGGACGGTGGGCATGCCCGCCGAAACGCAGCTCTGCATTGTCGCGATGATCCTGAGCGGAGCTTTCGACAAACTGCCGCCCAAGCTGCGCATTTGCTTTGCACATGGAGGAGGCAGTTTTGCGTTCCTTCTGGGGAGACTGGAGAATGCGTGGCAGCATCATCCGGTGGCGCACGGAGTTTGTGAGTTGCCACCCAGGCAGTACTTGAGTCGCTTCTATGTGGATTCGGCGGTGTTCGATGAGCACGCGCTGCAGTTCTTAGTCGGAACCATGGGACCTGAGCGCGTGATGCTGGGTTCGGACTATCCCTTTCCGCTGGGGGAACATCGCGTGGGCACATTAATTCGAACGAGTCACCTGTCCGCCTCGACCAAAGATCGTTTGCTGGGCGGGAATGCGATGGAGTTTCTCGGCATCGAGCGTGAAAAGCTTTCAGCGACCAGAGGCGGGGCAACGCCCGAGCCTGCAAAACCGGTCGCGCCGCCCGGCGAACAGCTAACGTACAGTTCGTATCTGAAGGTTCCGGAATTGCTACAGCTGCAACATTCACAGTCCTCGCCGCAGCATCACGACGAATTGCTGTTCATCATCGTGCACCAGACTTACGAGTTGTGGTTCAAGGAATTGCTGCACGATCTGGATGCGGTGGTTGCGAACCTGCAGGGAGCAGGGGCAAATCCAAAGTCTCGCGACGAGGTCTATGAGGCGGCGCGATTGCTGCGACGCTGCACGGAGATTACGCGAGTACTGGTGGAGCAGTTCACCATCCTTGAGACCATGCTGCCCACGCATTTTATGGCGTTCCGGGGCAAGCTGGAACCGGCCAGCGGCTTTCAGTCGGAACAGTTTCGGGAACTGGAGTTTCTGTGCGGCCTCAAGGACGAGAAAATGTTGCGCTATCACCGGCCGACGCCGGAAGCGCATGCCCTGCTGGAGCGGAGACTGCGCGAGCCTTCGCTGCACGATGTTTTCTTTGACGCATTGCGGACCATGGGCAAGCTGCAGTTTGAAGACAACGCGACTGAGCGGCAGCGGTTTGAAGCTCGGGCACGGGCCGTCCTTTCTCTTTACCAGGATGAACGCAGCCATCGCGATTGGATTGACGTGTGCGAACGATTAACCGAGTTTGATGAACTCGTGGTGAGCTGGAGGCTGAGGCACATTCAACTGGTGGAGCGGGTTATCGGCGCGCGCATGGGAACCGGCGGGAGCCCGGGATCGTCTTACTTGAAACTTACGCTGGATAAGAAATTTTTCCCGGAATTGTGGGAGGCACGGACGCTGCTGACGGAGTAGCTGAGTGAGCTTGCCCGATAGAGTCGAAGTCATCTTTTATTCTCGTCATGACAGCTAAGGCCACGACTGTTTCGCTGATTGGCGCGGGGCTCAATGGGCCGCTGCTGGCGCTGGGCCTGGTCAAGCGCGGCCTCAGGGTGGAGATCTACGAGAGACGCCCGGACATGCGGCGGGTAAGGGTGAGCGCCGGACGATCGATCAATCTGGCCCTGTCAACACGCGGAATCTACGCGCTCACCGAGGCCGGACTATGGAGTGGCATGCGGAAGATCATTGTTCCGATGAAGGGGAGGATGATGCACTCGGCCACTTCGGAGCTCACGTTTCAGCCGTATGGGAAGGACGAGGCTGAAGTCATCCATTCTATTTCGCGCGCCGAGTTAAATATTGCGCTGATGAACGCCGCAGAGTCGCAAGGCGTGAAGATCCATTTTCAGCAACGCTGCACGGGAATCGATCTCAAGACAGGAACGCTCCAGTCGCGGGATGAGCGGACTGGCGAGGACCAAACGGTTGAGTCAACCGTGGTGATTGGGTGCGATGGATCGGCGTCAGCGATTCGCGGCGAAATGCTGAAGCTAAACCGGTTCAACTTTTCGCAGCAATATCTCGACTATGGGTACAAAGAACTAACCATTTCCTCCGGTCGAGACGGGAAGCATGTTCTGGAAATGAATGCCCTGCACATCTGGCCGCGAGGCAACTACATGCTGATCGCGCTGCCCAATGTTGACGGAACGTTTGCCTGCATTCTGTTTTTGCCCTTCGTGGGGACAGATAGTTTTGCGCAATTGGGCACGCAAGCCGGGGTCATCAAGTTTTTCCAATCGCGGTTTCCAGACGCGGTCCCTCTTATGCCAAGCCTGGCTGACAACTTTTTTGCAAATCCCACGGGCGCGATGGTAACGATCAAGTGCTCACCATGGCAGGTTGACGGGCGCGCGCTGCTGCTGGGGGATGCGGCGCATGCAATCGTTCCATTCTTTGGGCAGGGAATCAATTGCGGCTTTGAAGACTGCACCTGCCTGTTGGAACTGCTTGATCGTCACGGACCAGATTGGGGGCGCGTTTTCGGCGAGTTCGAGGGGGCGCGAAAGATCAATACCGACGCGATCGCCGACCTAGCGGTGGAGAACTTTGTGGAGATGCGCGATCGCGTGGCCGACCCACGATTTCTGTTTCGCAAGAAAGTTGAGTTGGCATTGGAGGCAAAATATCCACAGTTGTTCGTGCCCAAGTATGCGATGGTGACTTTTCATCGCATACCGTACGCGACTGCCTTGCAGCGCGGACAAGTGCAGGACCGCATGCTCACGGAACTTTGTGATCCGATCGAGCGCGTGGAGGACCTCGACTGGAACAAGGCCGACCGACTGATCCGCGGCGAGCTTACACCTCTGGAGCTGGTTTCGTGACCAGCTTCCAGTTTGAGGCCGGCGAAGACTTTGCGGTTGCCATGGACGCCCGCGATCCACTGGCGCATTTTCGCGAGCGCTTCTGTCTTCCGAAAACAGAAAGCGGCGAAGACTGGATTTATCTATGCGGCCACTCGCTCGGGCTACAACCGAAAAGTGTGAGATCTTATCTCGATGAAGTTCTTCGAGACTGGGCAGACCTCGGCGTGGAAGGGCACTTCCACGCCCCGAACCCATGGATGCCGTATCACCGGTTGCTCGCGCAGCAGACTGCGGCGCTGGTCGGAGCGCAAGCGGCCGAAGTCGTGGTGATGAACTCCTTGACTGTGAATCTTCATCTGATGATGACGTCGTTCTATCGTCCAACACATAAGAGGCACAAGATTCTGGTGGAACGTGGAGCGTTTCCCTCGGATCAATATGCGGTGGAATCGCAAGTCCGATTCCACGGATTTGATCCTGCTTCGTCGTTGCTGGAACTCACGCCTCGCGAAGGTGAGTCCTGCATGCGTGATGAGGATATAGAGTCTTTGATCGAACGCGAGGGCGACTCGATTGCCCTGATCATGCTGGGCGGAGTGAACTATGTCACGGGTCAAGTCTTCGACATGGCGGGAATCACAAAGGCAGGACAACGAAAGGGATGCGTTGTGGGATTCGATCTGGCGCACGCCGCCGGAAGTATACCGCTGCGCCTTCACGACTGGGGACCAGATTTCGCGGTATGGTGCAGTTACAAATATCTGAACGGCGGTCCGGGCTGCGTTGCGGGATGTTTTGTCCACGAGCGTCACGCGCGCGCGTGGGATCTGCCGCGGTTCGCGGGATGGTGGGGGCACGATGAAAAGACTCGTTTCCAGATGGGTCCGGATTTTCATCCGATGGCGGGAGCCGAGGGCTGGCAATTGAGCAATCCTCCGATTCTAGCGTTGGCCGCTTTGCGCGCCTCGATGGAGATTTTTTCCGAGGCCGGCCTCGAACGGTTGCGCGCCAAGAGCGTGTCGCTTACCGGGTACATGGAATTTCTGCTCGGCCCACAAGTCTCGGCGAAGTTTTCCATCATCACACCCCGCGAACCGGAGCGAAGAGGCGCTCAACTCTCGATTCGAGCGTCCAGCGCGGGCCGCACGCTATGCGACCGATTGGCGGCCGCAGGCGTAGTTGGAGACTGGCGTGAACCGGACACGTTCCGGGTCGCCGCGGTGCCGTTATATAACTCATATCAGGATGTTTATCGCTTCGTGCAACGTTTCTCGGCCGCACTTTAGTGGGCCGATCTACCCCACCTCCGTCTAGCTGCATTGATTACTTCAGTAACGCATTTGAGCGCTCCAGCGAACATACAATTTGAAGCGTGGGAATTTCTCCGCTCCAGCACGCTCGGAAGTGGACGGCGATCGTGTGCGCCGTAGTGTGCGTGCATGTCTTGTTGTCGCTGTTGGCGCCACGCGGATTTGCTCTCACTGCCTTCGGCGACATCCTGCAAAACCTCGTTCTGCTTTGCGCTGCCGTCGCATTTCTCGCCAACGTGAGAACCGCTTCCCCTAAGGCCAGACTATTCTGGGCGCTCATGGGATTAGGTCTGGGGATGTGGCTGGCTTCGCAGGTCATGTGGACGTATATCGAGGTCTACCTGCGGCACGAGGCGCCCAATCCATTTGTCGGAGACGTGATTCTTTTTCTGCACGTTGTTCCGATGATGGCGGCCGTGGCAATTCAACCGCATGTGCAACAGGACAACCGCTCCATGCGAGTCGGAACCCTGGATTTCGTGCTCCTGCTAACGTGGTGGCTGTTTCTGTATCTCTTCATTGTCATCCCGTGGCAGTATGTGCACCCCGTCGAGTCCGTGTACGGCAGAAGTTTCGACTTGCTCTACGTTAGCGAGGAACTTGTCCTAACCGCGGGCCTCTTCCTGGTGTGGCGGCGGAGCCGGGGAGCGTGGCGAAGTATTTACTTCCATCTGTGCGCGGCAACCCTGTTGTACTGCGTCGCCTCGCTCATGGCGAGCGAGGCCATCGACTTACACCTCTATTACACGGGCAGCCTGTTTGACGTTCCGCTGGTGGCGGGGATGGCGTGGTTTGTCCGCGTCGGTTTCCTGGTGCGCGAAACCACGATCCAGAATGCCGTCGAGGAGGCGCCCAGTAGCGGTTACGGAATCTGGAAAGCGCGTCTTGCCATGGTGGCCGTAATTGTTACTCCACTGATGGTGGCGTGGGCGCAATTCGGCGGAGATGCGCCGCAGAGCGTTCGCACTTACCGGTTGCTGCTGACCGTTGCCGTGATGCTCGTAATGGGTGCGCTGGTGTTTCTCCGGCAACATCTGTTGGATCAGGAATTGCTGAGCCTGCTGCGATTGTCGCGGCAAAGCCTGGATGAAACGTGCCGGCTGAAGGACGAACTGGAGAACAAAGAACATTCGCTGAGATGGCACAGTCTGGAATTGCAGCGGAAGAATCTGGAACTGCAGGAAATCTCCTTCACGGATGTGCTCACCGGAGTGTGGAACCGGCGCTATCTCGAGGAGATACTCACCGCCGAGGCGGGACAGGTGCTCCGAAATTACCAGCGCGCGCGGGGAAGCGGCATTCGGAAGATGGATCATCGCGATCTGGTATTCATCATGGTCGACGTGGACTTCTTCAAAGAAGTGAACGACCGGTATGGTCACCCCGCCGGAGACACGCTGCTGCAACTCATGGCGCAGCGGCTCTCTACGGTCGTGCGCAAGTCGGATGTGCTGGTGCGCTGGGGCGGAGAAGAATTCCTGATCATGAGCCGTTCGACCGATCCCTCTGGGACTCCTGCATTCTGTAGCCGTGTGCTGGAAGTGATGGCGTCGGAACCGTTCGATCTTGGCCACGGAATTACCGTGACGAAGACCTGTTCCGTGGGGTGGGCGGCCTATCCCTGGAGCCGCGGGGCATTTGAGGCGATTTGCGCGGAGGAGTCGATTGCACTCGCCGACGCGGCTTTGTATCGTGCGAAGGCGCTGGGCAGAAATCAGGGCGTGGGCATCGTCGCGACGGATGCGGCGAGCCAAAATCCCGAGGCCGTTGATCTGGTGTCAGTGTGCCAGGGGAATCCTCCACTCGCACGGATGATCAGAACCGAGTGCCCGGGTGCGGAGACAGCTGTGGCCGAGAGCCTGGAAGCCGTGAAACCCGTTGACAAGTCTGAAACATAAATTTTCTACCGAGTGCGCGATCCCCGCCGAATGCCCTCGACCACGGGTGCTTGACCTGTGCGAGCGTGTTGACTACATTGAGTAGCCGGCTTCACAGCTGCCGAGGCATAACTCCTAATGAATGCAAAAACTCCTTCGCGCAAGACCGGCCTTCGTCAGAAGGCACAACTCATGTCCGCATCTGAGATTGAGCGCACCCTGGTGCGATTGGCATATGAAATCGTGGAGAAGAATGACGGGGTCGAGAGTCTGGGGCTGGTCGGAATTCGGCGCCGTGGAGTTCCGATCGCGGAGCGGCTGGGCAAGATCATCACGCGCATCGAGAACGCCAAGGTGCCCGTGGGAAGCCTGGATATCACGTTTTACCGCGATGATCTTTCGACCCTCGGACCCAAGCCGGTAGTGCAGGAAAAAGAGATTGGATTTGAGATCGAAGACAAGAATATCGTGCTGGTCGATGACGTTCTGTTTACCGGGCGCACGACGCGGGCTGCTCTGGACGCACTTTTTTCACACGGCAGGCCGCGCCGGGTGCAACTGTGCGTGCTGATTGATCGCGGACACCGGGAAATCCCCGTCGAGGCGACCTTCGTGGGGCGCAATGTGCAGACCACGAACAACGAAGTCATCGAGGTCAAGCTGACTGAAATCGATGAGGCCGAGAAAGTTCTGCTGATGGAAAAATAGCGAGCAAGACCAATTGCGCAGCAAACGAAAAGGACGGTGGCGCGAGCCACCGTCCTTTCATTTTGGAGTCACAACTTGCTTACGCGATCCTCGTGCAGACCGCCTTGGTTTGGGTGTATAGGTTGAGCACGTCGTGTCCCATCTCGCGGCCCCAGCCGGACTGCTTGTAGCCGCCGAACGGCATCGCCGCATCGAAGATGTTGTAGCAGTTGATCCAGACGGTGCCGGCGCGAAGCTGTTCCGCCATGCGATGCGCCTTGCCGATGTCGCGTGTCCACACGGCTGCAGCCAGGCCGTACTCGCTGTTGTTGGCGCGCGGAACGATTTCTTCAGGATCGGTGAATGGCATCGCTGTTACGACCGGTCCGAAGATTTCTTCCCGCACGACTTTCATGCTCTCTTGCGTGTTCACCAGCACCGTGGGTTCGACGAAGTATCCGCGATCGCCGGCCCTGTGCCCACCTGCGAGAGCCTTTGCGCCCTCGGAGAATCCGGAATCCAGGAAGCCGCAAACGCGGTTCATTTGCTCTTCTGAAACCAGGGGGCCCATCTGAGTATCGGGATCGAGGCCCGAGCCAACTTTGATTTTGCTGGCATGGTCCGCGACTCCCTCCACGACCTGATCGTAAATCGATTTCTCGACGTACAACCGCGATCCCGCGCAGCAGCACTGGCCATGGTTGAAGAAGATGGCGCTGGCAGCACCGGGAATGGCGCTCTCGAGATCGGCGTCTTTGAATACAACGTTGGGAGACTTGCCCCCCAACTCCAGCGACACCTTCTTGAGATTGCCGGCGGCGGCGTGAACGATCAGCTTGCCGACTTCTGTCGATCCAGTGAAAGCAATTTTGTCGACGTCGGGATGCGCGGCCAGCGCGGCTCCCGCGGTTTCGCCGTAACCTGGGACAACATTGACCACGCCTTCGGGGAAGCCGGCTTCCATGATGAGTTCGCCCAGACGCAGCGCCGAGAGCGGAGTTTGCTCTGCGGGCTTCAGCACGACGGTGCAGCCAGTGGCCAGCGCGGGTCCAAGTTTCCACGCCGCCATGAGCAGCGGGAAATTCCACGGGATGATTTGCCCCACAACTCCAACCGGCTCGCGCAGAGTATATGCGAGATATTTTGCGCCGGGCGTGTAGGGAACCGAGAGCGGAATGGTGTTGCCTTCGATCTTGGTCGCCCAGCCCGCCATATAGCGGAACAGGTCGACGGCGAGCGGAACGTCGGCAGCCTTGGCAATGTTCAGCGGCTTGCCGTTGTCGAGGCTCTCGATGTAGCCGAACTCCTCGGTATGCTGTTCGAGCAGATCGGCGAGTTTCCAGATCAGGCGGCCCCGCTGAGACGCCGTCATCCGGCGCCAGGGGCCATTATCAAAGGCGTGGCGAGCGGCCTTCACGGCTTGATTGATATCCTCGCGATCGCCTTCCGCGACCTGAGCGAGAACCTCACCGGTGGCTGGATTGTACGTAGGAAAGGTTTTTCCGGAGGCGGCGTTCACCCACTTGCCGTTGATCAGCATTTTTCGTGGTTTGTCGATGAACTCCGCGACTTGCGGATGAATCTGGGGGGAAACTGCGATACCCATACGTCCTCCTTCTGGTTTGACGAACGTGGTCAAACAACGACTTGCAAGAGAGCCAGAGACTAATGATGCCGGGCGAATGAAAGTGGACCGAGGTATGCTAGCGCCAGGCCGAAACAATTGCAATGGCGATTCGGCTGGTCCCGATTGTGGCGGCTGTCGGATAATTCTCTGCGATGCAAGCCACCAAGCAACCGCGCGTCAAAATCTGTTGCATTTCAAGCCTCGACGAAGCGGCGCTGGCCATTGAGCACGGCGCCGCCGCGCTGGGCCTGGTGTCCGCGATGCCCAGCGGGCCCGGCGTGATTTCGGAAGAGCAGATTGCGGAAATCGCGGCACGGGTACCGCCGCCAGTGGCCACCTTTTTGCTGACCGCTCGACAGGATGTAAAGGGCATTATCGAGCAGCAGCGGCGCTGCCGGACCAAGACGATTCAGATTGTGGATCGGCTGACGCACGGTTCTTACGATGATTTGCGCCGGGAGCTGCCAGGCATTTCGATTGTCCAGGTCGTGCATGTCGTGGGTGAGGAGTCGGTGGAGGAAGCGTTGCTGGTGTCGGAGTACGTGGACGCGATTCTTCTGGACTCGGGAAATCCCGCGACAAAAGAGTTGGGCGGAACCGGGCGGAGACACGATTGGAGTGTGAGCCGCAAGATTCGCGAGCAGATTGCGATTCCCCTTTTTCTAGCGGGCGGGCTGAAGCCTGATAACGTGCGGCAAGCCGTCGAGGAAGTCGGACCCTTCGCCCTCGACATTTGCACCGGCGTGCGCAGCGAGGGAAGGCTGGACGAAGAAAAGCTGCGCGCTTTGTTTGCGAACTTGAACTCCCCGTTCGCGTGAAACGGCGGCGCGGGTCTTTTCTACGGAACGTTCTCCGAATCATTCTCGGATCAATCGCCCGATCATTCGCCGTAGGGAACCCAAATGTTTTTTACCTGAATGGCGTGTTCCAGAAACCAACGGCCTTCCGCCACCGTGGGGTTGAACCAGTCGATGACCCGGCCCTCGTTGGTCCAGACCTGCTTCAAGTTTCCGGTGGACATCGCTTTCGCGGCCGCGACGGTGGCCTCGTCTCCATAACACCAGATGCCATCGACGTCATCGTGCTCGGCAAGTGTCTTCAACAATTGCGAGGCATAGCCCGTTACGATGTTCACCGCGCCGCCGGGCAGATCACTGGTGTCGAAGAGTTGATACAGATCACCGGTAATCAGCGGGTATTTCTCCGAGGGAACGGCAATCACCGTGTTGCCTGCGGAGAGAAGCGGCAGGACGAGTGACAGGAAACCCAGCAGCGGCGCTTCCGTGGGGCAGATCACGCCGACGGTCCCAATTGCCTCGTTCATCGCGATTGCGATATTGCGAAATGGTGGATTGTGAACCGCGCCATCGAACTTGTCGGCCCACGCTGCATAGGAGAAAATGCGCTCGATGCCAAGTTCGACTTCCGATGCAGCTTGTTTCTCGCCAACGGCCGCCGCGAGTCGATGAACGATTTCTCCCTGCCGCTGGGCGAGGTTTTCCGCGCAGTAATACAGCACTTGAGCGCGATTGTGCGCCGTTGCCTTTGCCCATGCTCCGGCCTTGCGAGCGGCTTCGACGGCGTTGCGAATGTCTTTGCGATTGCCGAGAGGAGCTTCGCCCAGCAGCCGGCCATCCGGCGAACGCACTTCCATGCTGTAGCCCGAGTCGGGACGTGCCTGCTTTCCGCCGATGTAGAGCTTGACGGTGCGGTCGATGGCGGGCGTGCTGGCCTCCGGCCGCTCTTCAACCTGGGCAGCGGCGAGAACATTCGCGGCGGGCAAAGTTGGAGCATGCTTGAACCATGCGGGCTCCATGTATTCCAGCACGCCTTCTCTGCCACCCTCGCGGCCGTATCCGCTCTCACGGTATCCGCCAAAGCCGCACGCTGCGTCGAACATATTCGTGCAATTCACCCATACCACCCCGGCTTTGAGTTGCGCGGCCACATGGAGCGCGACATTGATGCTCTCGCTCCACACACACGAGGCCAGGCCGTAGACCGTGTTATTGGCTAACTCAACCGCCTCCTTCGGAGTGCGGAATGTCATGGCCGCGAGAACGGGGCCGAAGATTTCCTGCTGAGCTACGATCGAGGTAGGATGCACGTTGCTAAGCAGCGTCGGTGGATAATAAAAGCCGCGCGTGGGCAGCACAACCTGCGGCTGCCAGCAGGTCGCCCCGTCCGCGACGCCTTGCGCCACCATGCGCTCGATGCGGTCCAATTGCACGCGCGCAACGATTGCGCCGATGTCAATGGCTTTGTCGAGCGGCGGTCCGATGCGCAGGCTGCTCATGCGATCACGAATCTTCGACATCAACACTTCGGCGATGCTCTCCTGCATCAACAGGCGCGAGCCCGCGCAGCACACTTGCCCCTGATTGAACCAGATTCCGTCGACCAGGCCCTCGACCGCGCTGTCCAGGTCTGCATCTTCGAATATGATGAATGGGGACTTGCCACCCAGTTCGAGCGAGAGCCGCTTGTGGCTTGCGGCGGTTGCACTGCGGATGGCGCGTCCCACCTCGGTCGATCCCGTGAATGCAATCTTGTCGACGTCGGGATGCTTCACCAGCGCTTCGCCGGTCGAGCCATCGCCGGTCACGATGTTCACGACACCGGCAGGCAAGCCCGCTTCCTGACATAGTTCAGCAAACAGCAGCGCGGTGAGCGGAGTAAACTCGGCGGGCTTCAGAACCACGGTGTTTCCCGTCGCTAGCGCCGGAGCGATCTTCCACGCCAACATAAGCAGTGGAAAGTTCCACGGAATGATCTGCCCTACGACGCCACAGGGTTCGTATTCGGGGAATTCTTGCTCGAGCAACTGCGCCCAACCGGCGTGGTAGTAGAAATGCCGCGCCACCAGCGGAATGTCGATGTCACGGCTCTCCCGGATGGGCTTGCCGTTGTCTATGGTTTCCAGAACCGCGAGGAGCCGGGAGTGTTTTTGCACGAGCCGTGCCAGCGCGTAGAGATAACGTGCGCGGACATGCGGAGTGAGGGCGCGCCATTTCGGAGACGCGGCGCGCGCCGCACGAACAGCTGCGTCAATGTCGACAGCGCTTCCCTGAGCAACGGCAGCCAGCTTCTCGCCGTTCGAAGGATCGATGGTGTCGAAATATTCTCCGGCTGCGGGCGGATGCCATGCTCCGCCAATGTAGAGTCCAAAACGCCGGCTGTGGTGCTCCAGCCATTCTCCCGCTTCTTTGGAATCTTCGGGAGCCGGTCCGTACTCCATGCTGACGAATTTTTCGGCAATGCTCATTGGGCTCGGCTCGCTTGCTCTCGTTTTACCACGATGATTCCGCCACGCATTCGCTATGCAATCGGATGACGATACTCGGCAGAGTAGCGGCCCGTTGCATGATGCTCCAGTTGCCGCTCAATGTCTCCCAACAATCCGCTTGCACCGAAGCGGAATAGTTCTGCGCGCATCCACGACACGCCGAGTTCTTCTTTCATCATGGCCAGCCAGTCGATGGATTGTTTTGCCGTGCGAATCCCCCCGGCCGGCTTGAACCCAGCTGCCATCCCCGTTTGTTGTGCGTATTCGCGGATGGCCCGAACCATGACCAGGCTAACCGGCAGCGTGGCATTGGTCGATTCTTTGCCGGTCGAAGTCTTGATGAAGTCAGCGCCCGCCATCATGGCGACCAGACTAGCGCGCGCCACATTGCGGAACGTCAGCAGATCGCCGGTGCCGAGGATGACTTTCATGTGCGCCGCGCCGCACGCCTGCTTGAAAGTCGAGACCTCGTCGTACAGAGCCTGCCACCGTCCACCGAAAACGTGTGCGCGCGTGATAACGACATCAATCTCATGCGCGCCCGCTTCTACCGACCGGCGAATTTCCGCGACGCGTTCAACGAATGGAGACAGGCCTGCGGGAAATCCAGTGGAGACTGCCGCAACGTGAACGCCGCTTCCCTCCAGTGCATGCAGCGCGGTTTCAATGAGACTGTGATAAACGCAAACGACTCCTACCTTGATGCCGAGGTCTTCGATCCCGAGCTTCTGTTCGAGATCCTGCTGGATTGGCTGTCGGGCCTTCGCGCATAGTCGCCGCACGCGCTCATCTGTGTCGTCGCCGGAGAGCGTAGTCAGGTCCATGCAGGTGATCGCACGCAGAAGCCACGCGGCCTGCCATTCTTTTTTCACGGTTCGGCGGGCCACCTGCGTCTGGGCCCGGCGCTCCACGGCGCTCGTGTTCACTCGAACTTCCTGAACCCAATTCAGATCTAGGGGAATACCGGCATTT
>Ga0207088_1051_pt1 | contig 24720 bp, 22 predicted proteins | sample Alteio_BWMinHeat_52_FD_153564 | JGI IMG/M metagenome (GOLD analysis project Ga0207088, IMG submission 153564) | Enriched cells from forest soil in Barre Woods Harvard Forest LTER site, Petersham, Massachusetts, United States -... | ecosystem: Environmental > Terrestrial > Soil > Temperate forest >... | reverse complement strand
CGGGGATGCTGGACTTTGGCAGGATTGAGGCACCGGATCAAATTTGGGGGTTGGTGAAATACATGCGTACTTTGCCGGGTACAAATACGTCTGGTCTCCCCGGCAGAATCGACTCATTTCGTAACCGACATAGAGATGGACAACCGTGCAAATTCAAAGAGCCACAGCGCCCAACCACGTTTTCACCAACGGGCGGGCGAAATCCAGTCTTATGGGACCGTAAACCATGCTCTTCCGCTCGAACTCGAAGAGCCAGTACGCCTGGAGATGACAGAACAGTTAAACCAATTGCTGGCGGATACCATCACTCTTCGTGATCTGTACAAAAAGTCTCACTGGCAGGTTGCCGGCCCTACTTTTTATCAGTTGCATTTGCTTTTCGATAAGCACTATAGCGAGCAAAGCGAACTGGTTGACTCAATTGCCGAAAGGATTCAGGCGCTTGGAGGTGTGAGTCTGGCGATGGCAGCAGACGTGGCGGAAACGACCCAGATTGAACGACCACCTCGCGGTCGAGAAGAAGTACCTGTTCAATTGTCGCGCTTGATTGACGCACATCAAGTGATCATACGTCAGGTTCGACTCCTGGCGCGCCGTGCAGTTCAGCTCGGCGATGACGGCACGAACGACTTGGCTGTGAGCGAGGTGCTCCGTACCAATGAGCTACAGACATGGTTCTTGAGCGAACATCTGGTAAACGTGCCCCTGGTTAAGGCGGAAGAGCCTTCTGTGGGTACCGGCGCTGCATAAGGATGGATCGGGGCGCGCAGCAGCGGACTTTGAATTATTGATCTATGGACGGAATCTCATGCAGCCGACTGATGCCTTAGTCTTCATTCACAGGTGGGTACCTGCGCAATCAGTTGTCTCCGATCCAGTGACGCTTCTGCTTCTGGACGGAACTGGAGGCGACGAGAACGCTCTTGTGCCCATGGGAAAGGAATTGTGGCCCGGTGCCGCGCTCCTCGCATTGAGGGGCAAGGTCTTGGAGGATGACTTGTCCTCATCCTTTGGACGGTTCACCGAAGCCGACACGGGAGATCTCAAGTCCAGGACGGAAGAACTCGCACGTTTTATTGGCGCCGCCTCCAAGCGATACGGTTTCAGAGAAAGAAGACTGATTGTCGTTGGTTACGCCAACGGTGCAAATCTCGCCGCCAGTTTGATTCTGCTTCACCCGCATTACCTTGCAGGTGCTGTTCTTTTCCGAGCGATTGTGCCTCTGGTGCCCGATCTGATTCGGGATTTCGGCCATCTTTCGGTATTTATCGGAGCAGCCCGTCTGGATCCGCTGATTCCGTCAGGTCAGCCTGAAGAACTGGCAGCCCTGTTCGAGAGCGGTGGCGCCGATGTAACCATTTCATGGCACCAGGGTGGACGCGAGCTAGGCGAGGATGAAATTCAGGCAGCCAAATATTGGCTGGCTCGCGAAAAGATTCGAAGAAAATTGGTCGCGTAAGCGCCAGATCGGCATGTATCTCAGCCGCGAAAAACAACGAAGGAGGAACACGATTTATGACTACTAAAACGAGACATAAGCAATTAGAGCCGGATTCGTCGTCTGCAGGACAATCCGGTGGTGATCAAGGCTTGCCTCGCGATGCTACCGTGGATTCTGAGAGCGTCGAAGAATTGCTCGAAGAGGGGAATTCGTTCGAGGCAGGCATCGTTTTCGGTGTGGAGAACTCTAAAGATCCTGGCGTTTCCGAAGTGACTACACACGAGTTTCCGGAAGACGATGTTCCCGGTGAATACATAAACCAGGACTAATCAGTCGCCCAGTGAGAGTGGCTTCAGACACAACCCTGGTTCCTGCGGGGCTCGAAGAGCCAATTCGGATTACAGAAATGAGTGGTAACAACCTCTCCAAGTTGCACAAATTCAATGGTTGGCGATGTGATTCTTGCGGAGAACTCATCGCCAGTGTCGACGCCGGCTGGGTAGAGTGGCTCTCATCGGAGGGCGATCGCGGATTGGAAGTCTTGAGTGGGCTTCAGCTTGTTCACCGTGGCTCCGTTCTGCCCAACGGTCAGGGACAAACCTGCCGCTACGACTGCCTCGAGGAATTCAGAAACAGCAAGACAATCGTTGAGGGCTTACCGCTGGAGCGTTTTGTCGGACCCGATGGCCTCATGATGCTGTTTTCGTTCCTCGCTGCTGGGAATTTGCCTCAGGAGGAGATCCTTGAGCTTGCAAAACGGGTACAAATTCCTGGGTACGAACTCGCCCGGCGTTTGTTGCAGGAATCGTCTTCGTCGAAGGTTGTGAGGCCGCTCCTGGGACATGGGTGTTACCTCCAATCGGAAATCCACGAAATGATTGTCTTGGCATTGAACAATCGTTGCATTGTCGAGCCACGAACGTGACTGCGCCTGACCATGTCAACTTCTCCCATACAGGAATACCGCAGAGACCGGTGGTGGTTCCCGGGTGTACAATTGTTGGCCTGTAAAGTACCCCGAAAATCAAAGTCAACCCGCACATCTGCCTTTGCCGAGCAAAAGGCCTCGGCCATGGTGAACTTTGATGAAGGTCTCTCACGACGCAATCACACACGGCAGTACCGACGATGAAAATCCCGCTCGGCAGCGCCCTCATCCATCTCTCGCACACCGACGCCGAAAAGGAGCGCTAAACAATGCCTAAACTCGAGCGTTCACAGTGGTATGACCTATGCCGTGACATGAATTGGAGCTTCAAGTACGTGACGGAGGAAGAAGTTTTCCCCGAAGCGCTTTCGCACAGCCATGGCATACCGGCGGCTGCGTGGTGGGACTGGGATGAGCCTTACAAGATTACTTACCGCGAATACGTTCACAACCAGGCGGAAAAGGAAGCCGGTGTGTACTCCGTCCGATCCGCCCTCGCCCGCTCCAAGTTTTTTGAGAACCTCGACCCGGGCTGGAAAGCGGCGATGATCGCGCACTACGCCGTCTTCGCCATGCCCGAATATCTCGCCACCTTCGGCGAGGCGCGAATGGGCCGGTTCGGGCGCGCCGCAGCTTGGCGCAACATGGCATTGTTCGGTACGCTGGATGAAATCCGGCACGGCCAGATCCAGTTATCGTTTCCTCACGCCCTGCTCCACAAAGAGCCGCGCCTCGACTGGGCGCACAAGGCCTTTCATACCAATCAGTGGGGAGCGATTGTCCTCCGTCATCTCTTCGACGACATGTTGACGGCGAATGATGCTGTGTCAATTGCGATCCAACTGACCTTTGTTATAGAAACCGGCTTCACGAATCTACAATTTCTGGGGCTGGCTGCCGATGCTTTAGAGACGGGCGACGTGGAATTCAGCACGCTGATCTCCAGCATCCAGACAGACGAGGCTCGTCATGCTCAGCAGGGTGAGCCGACGCTGCGAATCCTGGTCGAGCACGGCAAAAAAGCAGAGGCCCAGCGCTTGATCGACGTTATGTTCTGGCGCGGATGGCGAGCCTTCGCCCTCTTGACCGGCCCGGCAATGGATTACTACACACCGCTTGCGCATCGCCGTCATTCCTTCAAAGAGTTCATGCTCGAATGGATTATCAAGCAATTCAACGATCAATTCCGAGACCTTGGGCTGGAGCGTCCGTGGTATTGGGAGCTTTTCTTGCAAGAGTTAGATTGGCTTCATCACGCACTCCACTTGGGGCTCTGGTTCAAGCGACGGACGTTATGGTGGAACCCAGATGCGGGTGTAAGCGTCGCGGAGCGTGAGTGGCTAGAAGGCAAGTACCCCGGATGGGATAAGCGATTCGGTACATATTGGGATACGATCGCTGAGAATGTGCGACGGGGGCATATCGACCACACTCATCAGGAAACGCTCCTTGTCCCGTGCAACATGTGCCAAATCCCCATATGTAGCCCGACGGTCGCGGTACCCCCTCGGCAGCTCACGCACAAGGACCGGGTGTACACCTTCTGCTCCGAGCCTTGCAGGTGGATCTTCAAGCAAAATCCGGCACGCTATGCAGGTCAACTGTCGATCGTAGACCGCTTCCTGGCCGGACACATTCAGCCACCCGACATGAAGGGCGTACTGGCCTATATGGGCCTTTCCCCTGCCGAGCAAGGCACTGATGCGACGAACTATTCCTGGGCTTTTGAAGAGCCGCAAGCCGCAGCTGCGGTCAAACTGCCGCAAACCGCGACCGCGCTCAAGGTCGCCAGCTAACAAAGGAGTGAAGAGTATGGCCGCGGTTCCACTTCAGGCAGTTTTTTCGCAGAGATTTTGTGACATTGCTGGTGCTCGTAGATGATGAAGACACGATGGAGGTGGTCGCTCAGAAAGTAGCCCATCATGTAATTCAACGACGCTTGCCTCCGCAGGATGCCCCCATGCGCGTGCAATATAACAACCGAATTTTGGCACCGGAGCAAACAGTCTCTCAGGCAGGGATCCTGCCGATGAGTTTTGTGGAGGTTTTTTACGATGCCTGAGAATGTAGCTACGCTGGAATGGATTGCTGTAGCTACCCTGGACGATTTTTGGGAAGGTGAGGTGACAGATGTTCAGGTTGGGGATGAGCTCATACTGCTTGTCCACTTGAACGGTGGCGACATTCGCGCTTATCAAGGACATTGTCCGCACCAAAAGACCGCCCTCGCCGATGGGGAACTCGAGGGAAATGTCCTCACCTGCGCAGCCCACTCGTGGCAGTTCAATTTATCTACCGGAGAAGGCGTCAATCCAAGGAGCTGTCAGCTTTATCGTTACCACGTCAAGGTCCAGGATGGAACTATTTTCGTTGGCATTGGCAAAGGAGAAGATGGAGAAAATCCATGGAGAGTGTGCAACCCCCAAAATTCGTAGGCCCGGTGTTACGCGCCATGAACCAAGACATCATCGAGGCGCTACTTACAGCGATCGAAGCTGACAACCCGGATGCCGAACTCTTGTATGAAGACCACGGCGGGTATGTGCGGATCCACGCTCCCTGGCGTTGCCGTGTAACTCGTAAGAGCCTGGAAGCAGCATTGGGACGATCTTTTCGACTGGGCGAGCTGGAACCTTCCCTGTCCGGCTTCGCCGGACGCATGCGCTTTGTGGGCGATGAGGTACTCGAGTGGTATTTGGAACGGGAGGATTAGCGATGACAACGGTACGCCGGCGTGAGCCAGCCAAAACATGGAGTCTATTGGGCGATGTGCACAAAAAGCCGAGCGAGTACGAGGTTGTCACTACGAAGTTGCACTACCATTATCGTCGGCAGCCTGCTCCGTTTGAACTCGATCCAAACGCACCCATCAACACCTGGTACCTCCGATATCGGGAAGGTTCTCCCTTGCAGGCCGATACTTGGGAAGGTTTCCGCGATCCGCACCAGTTCACCTATCAGGTGTACGTGCAGCGACAAGCCGAGCGTGAAAGCTATCTGGAGAATCTAGTGGATGAATTTGAAGGCCGCAAGCACGACTCCGGGCTTCAGAGAGAGTGGGTGCGGCTGTTGGATCGCCTTTACCTGCCCGCCCGGTTCCCCATGCATGCCTTACAAATGAGCGCACTTTACGAAGCCCAGATGGCGCCATCATCATTTATTACGAACGCGGCCTACTTTCAGGCGGCGGATGAACAGCGCCGAATACAATGGCTGGCTTACCGGGCAAAGTCGCTCTCACTCGAACATGATGCGGAGTTAGCCTCCAGTGCACACACTCGGCGTCGCTGGGAAGAGGATGCCGTTTGGCAACCCCTACGCGAGGCCGTGGAAAAAATGCTTATCGCCTACGATTGGGCTGAGGCATTTGCGGCGCTCAATCTGGTAGTGAAGCCGGTCTTCGATGAAATCTTCAACGTACAGCTCGCTGAGCTAGCGCGTGCTCATGACGATGCTCTACTTGGGTTGATGCTCGACGACTTTGCGCTCGACATGCAGCGCTCCCGCGATTGGAGCGTCGCGCTCGTCCAGTACGCGACGACACAGCATCCCGAAAATGCAAGGTTGCTCAAGGAATGGGTGGACGAGTGGAAGCCGCTGGCTTATCGGGGTATGGAAAGTGTAGTCGAGCTGTTCGTAGAAGCGCCACGTCGGCTGGAACCCCGATCAGCCTCAGAAAAAGTGCGAATAGCGCACGAGGCTTTCCTGGCTCGCTGTGGACTTGATAAAGTAACTCCGATTGCGAAACCCGAGGTGCTGAAGTCTGGAATCGATGCCATTGGTGACATGGTGGCCTGGGGTGCCCACTTTTGCCTCTTCTACGAGACAAAAGAGGATCTCCTCGACGCATTGATCTCATATTGCAAATCGGGTTTGGAGAACAACGAATACTGCCTGTGGGTTGTGACCGAGCCCTTAACAATCGAAGAAGCCACAGCTGCTCTGAGAAAAGAGGTAGACGACTTCGATAAACATCTGGCGGAAGACCGTATAGGAATTGTGTCCGCCAATGATTTTTTTCTCCAAGGTGGAAAGTTTGATCGCGAGCGAGTCGCGGAAGCTATGGTTTCGAAACTCTCTGCCTTGTCGGCCAGAGGTTATGCCGGCGTGCGGTTGACCGGCGATACCAGCTGGGTCACAAAGAAGGACTGGATTCCTTTTTGCGAACTCGAGGACGGCATCAACCAGGTTATCGGCAATCAGCATTTAGCCGTCCTCTGTACGTATTCGCTTGCGGCCTGCGGAGCGTATGAAATCCTAGATGCGGTGCGTACGCACCAGTTTGCTCTTGCAAGGCGGGAAGGAAAGTGGGTCGTTATCGAGACGGCCGCGCTTAAGCAAGCCAAGGCTGAGATCAATCGACTTAATGAGGAACTCGAACAGCGTGTCGTACAACGGACGAGCGAACTGACAAAGACCGAACAGAAATACCGCGTGATGATAGAAACGGCTAGTGACGCCGTGGTCTGTATGGACGAGGGCGGCGTAATTGTCCTAGCAAATCCCGCCACCATGCGAGTTTTTGGGTATGAACCAACTGAGGTGATTGGAAAGCCTTTGACTGTGCTGATGCCAGAATTCTTGCGGAAGGTACATGAGGATGGATACAGACGGTATTTGGCGACGGGACAGCGGCACTTGAACTGGCAGGGTCACGAGCTCACTGGACTCCGCAAAAATGGGCAGGAGTTCCCGGTGGAAGTCACATTCGGAGAAGTGACCGCTGACGGCCATCGGATATTCACGGGGTTTGTCCGCGATATCAGTGAAAGAAAGCAGGCGGAGGAACTTCGAGCCTCGTTACACCAAACACAAGGGGAGCTTGCTCGGATCTCCAGACTGACAACAATGGGCGAATTAACCGCATCCATCGCCCACGAAGTCAATCAGCCGTTAACCGCCATTACGAATAACGGCAGTGCGTGCCTGAGACTGCTCGCCAATCAGAATCTCGATCCTGAAGTTCTTCGGCGAGCTCTCGAGGAAATTGTTGCTGATGGCAATCGTGCGAGCGCGGTTATAGCCCGAATCCGCGGATTCATAAAGAAGGCGCCTACGGAAATGAGCGAATTGGATGTGAACGAGGTGATTCAGGAGGTGTTGGCTCTAGTTGGCCCTGAGCTTCAAAAGAATCGAGTAACGCTCAAGTGCGACCTAAGAAAAGGATTACCGCTCGTCCTGGCTGATCGCGTTCAGCTGCAGCAGGTCCTGCTGAACTTGGTTGTGAATGGCATCGAAGCTATGACCGCACTCACAGAACGACCTCGCGAGCTCGTGGTGCAGTCCCAGATCGAGGAGTCTGGGGACTTAATGGTCACAGTACGTGACTCAGGCACCGGCCTTAGTTCGGAAGCAGATCGCGTCTTCACGCCATTCTTTACAACAAAGGCGAATGGTATGGGAATGGGTTTGCCTATCAGCCGCTCACTCATCGAAAGCCACGGCGGTCGACTATGGGCCACCTCCAACTTTCCCCACGGTGCCGTGTTTTCGTTCACCCTACCAGCGGCCGGGAGTTCTTCATGACTGCGGCTCCCGTGGTCTTTGTTGTAGATGATGATGCATCCGTACGTTCCTCGCTCAAGTTTCTCTTAAGTACGGTGGGTTTGCAGGCTGAAACCTTGGACTCTGCTGACAGCTTTCTGCACAAAACGCGCCCTGATGTCCCTAGTTGCCTTGTGTTGGACGTCAGGCTACCGGGATTGAGCGGTCTCGATTTTCAACGCGAGCTTGCGGCGCGAAATATTTGCATCCCCATAGTTTTTCTTACCGGACACGGCGACATTCCCATGAGTGTTCGTGCTATGAAAGCGGGAGCGGTCGAATTTCTTACCAAGCCGTTTCGGGACCAGGATCTTCTCGATGCTGTTCGCGTCGCACTTGATCGGGATCGCGCGAGGCGCGAACAGGACACGGAAATGGCGGATCTTCGGCGGCGCTTCGACTCTCTGACCTCTCGCGAGCAGGAAGTAGTTTCAATGGTTGTTGCCGGAATGCTCAACAAACAAATTGCTGCTGAACTGGGAACCGCGGAAAGCACCGTAAAGGTTCAGCGCAGCCGGGCGATGGAGAAGATGAAAGCGGAATCCCTCGCTGACTTGATCAAGATGATTCAAAAGGTCCAACCACCCTCGCAAAAAGCGTCGTAAACCAAAGCTTACGCGCATCCTCCCTTGTGAGAAGCTCGAAATACCAATGCTCAATAGATTCTTTTCTGGGCAAAGACTAACTTGACTCCCATGGAGTTGGTGAGTGCCGAAACGTATAATCTCCGTGGTTGACGATGACGAGTCCACACGCAACAGCACAACACTGCTGATTGAGTCTCTTGGCTTCGAAGCAGCGGGCTTCGAATCTGCCGACAGTCTCCTGAAGTCTAGTCAACTGGAAGAGACATCGTGTCTCATCGTTGACGTGCGAATGCCGGGCATGAATGGGCTGCAACTCCAGAGCGATCTCGCCGCCGCGGGGTATAAGATCCCCATCATTTTTATCACCGCTTACGATGATAAAGAATCGCGACGGCGGGCAATGCAAGCCGGGGGCGTCGCGTTCCTAGCAAAGCCGTTTACCGCCGATCTTTTACTTCAAACCGTTCGTTCGGCTTTACCCGTACAATCAAGAGCAAGAAGGAAACTAATATCGCTAGTTGACGACGACGAGTCCATCCGCAGAACTACAACACTGCTCATTCAGTCTTTTGGGTTTCAAGCAGCAGCTTTCGAATCTGCCGAAAGTCTCCTGAAGTCTGGCCAACTTCAAGAGACATCATGCCTCATCGTTGATGTGCAGATGCCAGGCATGAATGGCCTACAATTCCAGCGCCATCTTGCCGCATCGGGCTACAAGATTCCTATCATTTTCATCACCGCCTACGACAACAAAGAATCGCGTCAGCAGGCAATGCAAGCGGGCGCCGTCGCATTCCTAAGCAAGCCGTTCAACGACGAACTCTTGCTCGAAACCATTCACTCAACGTTGCGGGATGGGGAATCCGGTGAGAAAACGACGTGACTAGAAAGAAATCGTAGACCTGCCTCTTACTCTACAGCCGAAACCTGCGGGAGAATACTCAGCAAACAAATTGCTGCTTAACTCTGATCGGCCGGAAAGCGCCGTAAGGGGCTTCGGAGAAGAATCAAGCGAGATCGCCTGCCGAATTGATGGGAATGATCCGAACTCACCCGTCCTCGTAACGAAAGCTTACGCGCATCGTCTTTTTGAGAAGTGCGCAGTACGAATGCCCAATAGATTTTCTTTCCTCCCCAGGATTAACTTGATCTCATGAAGCTGACAAATGCCCAAACACGTAATCTCGGTCTTGGAAGACGACGACGGATCATACGAATTGTTTTGCTCCAATTCCGAGCTTACAGGAGTTTCGTGGAGGGTGAGTTATGGAATGTGGGGTGACTTATGGAATGCAGAGTTCCTCAAAATGAACAGAATCGCCTTGAGTGTAAATGTGAACAGATCATCGGCCACAGCCCTGCTCTGAAGTCGGTGCTGGTGGAAGTGGAGCGTGTAGCACCGACCGATTCCACAGTGCTTGTCCTTGGGGAGACCGGAACAGGCAAGGAATTGATCGCCCATGCTATCCACAATCTGAGCGCGCGTTGCGGACGCCCATTCGTGAAGCTTAACTGCGCTGCTATACCCTTCGATCTCTTGGAAAGTGAGTTGTTCGGGCACGAGAAGGGTGCCTTTACCGGGGCCATAGCACAAAAACTTGGCCGCTTCGAAATGGCGGATACCGGCACTCTCTTTCTGGATGAAATCGGGGACTTGCCGCTGGCACTGCAGCCGAAACTTTTACGCGTTTTGCAGGAACAAGAGTTCGAGCGCCTGGGCAGTGGCCGTACGCATCGGATCAATGTCCGCCTGATTGCAGCCACGCATCGTGATCTCACAGAGATGGTGAGAAGAAGTGAGCTTCGTAGTGATCTTTACTATCGGCTGAACGTCTTTCCCGTTCTAGTTCCTCCTCTTCGGGAGCGCCGAGAGGACATACGACTTTTGGTCTCGCATTTCGCTGAGGCTTTTGCCCGACGTATGGGTAAGCGCATTGACAGGATACCGGAGAAGACCACGGATGCGCTGATGGCTTACCCTTGGCCAGGTAATGTGCGGGAACTACAAAACCTGATTGAACGAGCCGTAATTCGCTCAGATGACGGAGTGCTTCCGAATCCTCTGCCTAGATCGGAGGAGGATGAGCACACCACGACTCCTTCAGAGGGCACATTCATGGATTCGCAACGAGCCCTGATTTTGCAGACCTTGCGGGCGGCCGGAGGAATGATAGGAGGACCTCAAGGAGCTGCCGCGCGGCTGGGTCTTAAGCGTACAACACTAGTGTCCAAAATGAAGAAGCTCGGGATTTACCGACCACGGCGCCAAGGCTTCATGGAAGAGTTCAATGAGCGTTCGGAATTAGCTATGTGATGCACTGAATCACGAAGTGCCGGCGTACCGAAGCAGAGGCGAGGGCGCTGTAATGTCCGGGTTGTCCCAACTGTGTGCATCCGAGAAGGACGACTACGGCAGCACTCAAAAGCGCGATGTTCAGAGGGCCATGCTCGTGGAATTGATTGCGGGAGCGTAAAACTGAACAAAAGACAACCAAAGGCCCGCCTGCACTGCCGACTGCAATCAGACGCTTCCTTCTGCAAACCCAAGCGCTAAAACGCTGAGCGGTTCAAACCTCTTCATTATAGTTCTCACGTTCTCTGCTCTTAGCCTCAATTCCACTTCATAGCATGCCCGTTGCCATTTCGAGAAGGGATCTACCTGGCGTCACCGCAGGTCTGATCGGTCATTGACTGAGTTGTGCCGCTGCGTGTCGTCCCGAAGTCGCGTGTCGCGATAGCAACGCATGCAAGTCACGGTGTGCGTTGAGGAAACAAAATCGCGTCATCGTGGCTTAGACCATGCAGGTCCCTGAAAGGTCCATGACGCATGAAAGTGCGTAGTGGCGCTCGCGAATCCTTAGCGACGAAAACAAAAGGAGACTTGCTGACCGTTAATGGAACCCGGCTTGCACTAAACAGGCGAACAGGGGTTCCACCTATGGCGACCACGGCGATAGAGATAGATGCAGAATCATTTGCGGTCGAGGGTTATCAGAAAAGAGTGCAGGAGCTGGCAGACGCTATCACTAGCCACTCTCTTCGCTTTCGCCGAATCGCGCTGGGTCATCTGGGCAACGCAGCTGACGCGGAGGATGCAGTTCAGGATGCTTTGTTGTCAGCCTGGACACACGTATCCCAGTTCAAAGGGCGAGCAAAGATGTCTACGTGGCTGACGACAATCGTCATTAATTCCGCACGTATGAAGTTACGTCGGCGTTTCCCACACGTGCAGGTCGCACTGGATGAACCCTGTGGCGAGCAGAATCTCTCCCCCGCAGACTTGGTGTCGGATACCCGACCAGATCCCGAAGAGGCTTATCGCAAGCGACAGATTGCGGAAACATTGGCTCACGCGACTTTGCGGCTCTCGCCCACTCTGCGCACAACCTTTCGATTGCGCGATGTCGATGGTTTGAGCATTCGCGAAACGGCGCAGTTCCTCGGGGTGCCAACCGGAACAGTGAAGGCACGGCTCGCTAGAGCTCGTATGAGACTCAGACAAGTTATGCAGAAGAGCTTCCGGGACGGCGTCAAGCGATCCACGTACGGTCGCCAACAGGAATGCACCACGATCGAACGCGACGCAGATGTTGCGCGCTGACCAACCTCTTGAAAGACCACTCTTTCTCTCAGTAAAGGAGTTGCTTGTGGATAGCTTAATTCAGTCAAATGCAAATGTCAGATCTGCCATTGTGAACTGCATCTGCCCGGAATGCGGTGGAGCCATTGAACTCGACTCAAGCGAGTTCAGGTGCGTAGGACGATGTGGAAAAGATTGGCGACCCATCTGGGAGAGCGAACATTGCAACAGCATCCAAACACGTCGATGCGATAGCCATCGGCAGTTTCGCAAGAGCGGGCGGTGATTCGCTGTGTGAAAACAACGCCGGCTCAACTACAAAAAGTCCACGTCGGGATTCCGCCTTCTTTCGTGGATGGGTTAAGTGATGCCGATTCGCGAAATTGCATCGCGACTTCTTTCCCACGAGGCAAACTAAACTCAATCACTTTCCCAGGCTCGGTGCGAGCTATGCTAACTGTTTTCCGGAGACAATCCGGAACGTAAAATTCGATCACTTTCGCCATCACACCCTCCATTCACTTGTCGCATCGCCGTGAGTTCGCCTGCGGCTTGCTGATCACTTCGAATGCAACTGGCATGCCACGGCCATTGCTGATGCCTATTTACTCGAGCACCGCGAGAATGGCTCAGGTGCAAGCGGTAGTAGTCAACATCGTCGTCCAGCCAGGTTCGCGTGCGAGCAATTGGCAGTTGGCTTGCACCGATAAGGACAGCTTCGGAAATGTCGCCAGAGGAGGCGAGCATGAACGGTGACTATGTGTTTCTCTGTGGGGTAATGTGGTGCGCTTACGGACAACAGGATGCCGCAAGCGAGTTGTTAAGAGCGGTTAAGTCCGCGGATCCGGACCTCAGCGCATTGGCATCGGCGATGCTGGCTCAACGGAAGGAGACGAGACATCCGCTGACTGACTCGACGATTTGAGACCTCGCTGAGTCGCGGCAAAATAATTAGCCCAACCAATTGAACTTTCGGGTGATGCGGTGATGCGACCGGACCACTCCTCCTTCCAAGGCTGCTTCGTTTTGAGACGATTCGCGCTTTACAACAATCAGAACTGCATCTTGAGCGCCAACTGCATCGAGCGCGGGCCCCCGATCTGGTACAGCGGGGTGAGTCCGCCATTCTGTCCCCCGCCGCCGAGGAAGTTGTTCAGCGTTTGTGTGGCTTCGCCGAACTGTGGCGATGTCAAATAGTTGATCGGAGCACCGAAGTTCGGATGATTCAGAATATTGAAGAAATCGCCTCTGACCTGAAGTGAAAAATGTTCGTGAAAGCGAAACTGTCGGCGCAACGTCAAGTCCCACTGGGTTGCGCTGAAGCCGCGAAGAGCATTGCGCCCCAGATTACCTTGAGCGGTGGCAGGTACAGGGGCGCTGAATGCCGCCGCATTGATGACCTTGCCTCCAGGCGCGCCTGGCGGGTGAAGATAAAGGGGCACGCCAAGAACGACATTGGGTCGCTGCACACTGTTTGGGCCCGACAACGAAACGTATGGGAACGGATTGTCCCCCGTTACTACATTCACTGGAGGAGCCGCCCGGGAGTAGAGGATCGAATCCACAGACCATCCCGCGAAAGTCCCCTTCAGCACTCCGCTTTGTGGTCCCGGAATATCCCAGGAAACCGCACCCGACAAACTGCTTCGAACGTCGTAGTCAGACGGGCCCCGTTCATTCGATCCACTTGATTCAGCAAGCGGAACATTTTCAATATCGCCGTCGGAAGAAACGTCGTCCAGAGAGTGACTCCAAGTGTAGGAAAGAAGTGACTGTAACCCGTGCGAGAGCCGGTGACGATATTGCACTTGTAGGGCGTTGTAGCTGGAACTCCCAGCATTGCGCTGAACGTCGAAGCGATAGGTGAAATCTGGATTTGGAGCATAATAAATGTCTCTCCTCATTAATTTGCGACCGGTCGCGCCGACATAGGTCAGCCCAAGAACGTCATTCCCGCCAAAACTGCGCTCGATAGCAACATTCCACTCATAGGTCCTCGGTAATGCATGGTTCGGATCTACAACAGAAATGGATGGCACAGGAGGGCTCGTTGTGAAAGGCGGAGGGATGGCGCTACTGCCGGTCAACGGAAACGAGGCTCCGAAAAGAGACCGTTGTTGAATATAGGGAAATGAACTCATTGCATTTGTTATGTCCGCATACCCGAGGTCATAAAACACGCCCACTCCGGCTCTCATGACCAGATTTGAGGTTAGCTGCCATGCGAGACCGAGTCGGGGAGCGAAATCATCTTTTTGGGGATGCCAGAGCGCAGTTCCTTCCGGTGCCAACACAGTTGTCGCCAGGTTGGTCACTTGGGTGACAGTAAATGGCGGAGTCCCATTTGGCGATGTAGGCGCCGTGTTGTACTCCCAACGTATGCCGTAGATCGCGGTTAACTTACGAAATTTCCATGTATCTTGAGCGAAAAGACTGACGTTATATGTCACGAGCTGCACGTCGGGCGTTGCGGAATTTACATTCACTTGTGTTGCCGAATTAGCTAAAACATCTGTCAGCGCGTCGAAGAAAAATGCCTGGTGATACGAGTTTGGTTTTTCTTCAGGGTTTAAACGGCGAAAATCAATCCCGAATTTCAGTTGGTGGTTGCCTACCATCCACGATAGGTTGTCCGTGACATTGATCTGATGTTGTAGAGTGTGCCCGATTGGACCGACATCAAAACTAATGCCAAACGGAATCAAGCCCACTTGAAAAGTAAATAAGGATCTACTGAAGGATTGGCCTGTTGGGAATAGCTCTGAACCTGAAGGGGAAATTGCCCCTCCGAAGTCATCCATTGTCAGAAAGCTGTCGCCTTCGCTTAAGCTGCGATTGAACCGGAACTCATTCACTGCATGAGAGGCGATCGTCTGATCTGCACCCAACGTAAGAGACTGAGTACGATCCTTCGTATGCAGCAGAGTGCTGTAGTTGAAGGACAAACCAGCGCGCTGAATGAGGCTCGAAGGCGCGTCGCTGTACCTTGCAAAGAAGCTTAACCGAGGTGACACGATGTAGTCGACGCGCCCACTGTACGAATCGAGTGACGAAGGATCCGAGTAGCCAGCCGCAAATGCGGCGGTGCCGTTGCCAAGATCGGGACCGTTCGGCTTTGGAAATGCGTTGAGCAAAGGCTGTACGGCACTGGGCGCACTTTGACGCGCCGCGAGCGAGGGCTCAAACGTGTTGGCAATTTGGGGCTGACGGACGCGAAGCCCTTCATAGGAGCCAAAGAAGAACAATTTATCCTGCTGTATCGGGCCGCCAAACACCCCGCCGAAGTCGTTCTGCCGCAATGCGGGCTTGGCTAATCCGTTATTGTCAGCGAACCAGTCATTCGCGTCGAACACGTCATTGCGGAGATATTCGAACACTGTGCCAGAAAAACGGTTGCTCCCAGACTTTGTCACGACCGAAATCTGCGCTCCCGGTTGACGCCCAAACTCTGGAGCAAAGGTGGAGGTCTGGACACGAAATTCCTGCAACGCGTCCAGCGTCACAAGGTTGCTCATTCCTCCGAATGCGCTGGTTGCTGGGAGTTGGCCCGTTCCACCTTGGCTAAAGCTAGCGCCTGGCGTCCCCAAGTTTGCGCTCACGCCGTCCACCATAAAGTAATTGGCATCTGGGCGCTGGCCATTCACGCTGAATTGGCCCTGCTCATAGAAAGCGGCGGTCGGAGTCAGCACAACACCGGGTGTTAGATCAAGAAGCGAACTGAAGCTGCGACCGTTGAGAGGCAAGTTTTCCACGAACCGGTTTTCGATCACAGTACTCACGGCCGCGGTTTGCGTACCCAGCAGGGGCGCACCAGCCTCCACGTAGATTGTTTGGGAGGTAGAGCCGACTCGCATTACAAAGTTCAAACTGAGCACATCTTGCACGTGCAGGATCACATCTGGCCTGATGAGCGTTTTGAATCCCGACTTCTCCACTTTCAGCCGATATGGCCCAGGCGGAAGGTTTGGCAGGTTGTAAACGCCGGAGGCATTGGTGCTGGCATCGTACTCTGTGTCTGTGCTTGCGCTGGCAGCCACAACTCTCGCTCCTACGATCAGGGCCTTCGATTCATCCGCCACTGTGCCCACAAGGGTCGCATTCGTTGATTGCGCCCGGAGACAGGGACCAACCGTAAGAAGCACTGTGGCGGTATATGCTACAAGGAATCGCATCGTATTTCGCGCTTTTAACGTGGTGACTCTGAATCGATTGCGTTTTCCGGTCGCTTGATGATTGAGCCCATTATCGCGCTGCCGTTCGGGAAAGGTCACGCGGAAATCCCATTGCGTGCACACTCCACTCCTAAAAGGAATAGCTCCTTTCCTGTCACCCCAATGCACATGGCAGGCATTTTTGGCACGATGCTGAGAGAATCTGCGCCGGTATTATTATGGTTCCACATGGGAAGAGGCCGCAAGAATGTGGGTAATCGCTGGCTGCGCTTTATTATGAGCGGCCTATTTCTTGTGTGTTCTCTCGGCTCATATGCATTGAATCTTGAGCTGGATGTCAGCCAATATGCGCATACGGTATGGAGAGTGCGCGATGGTTTTACCCGGGGAGCGATTCAGGCAATTGCGCAAACGCCCGATGGTTATCTGTGGCTCGGAACAGAGTTCGGCCTGTATCGTTTTGACGGGGTTCGGGCGATTCCATGGCACGCGCCGTCAGGTGCGGTCCTCCCTTCAGGGGCTATTTACTCGTTACTGGTTGCGCGCGACGGAACGCTGTGGATCGGCACCGGAGCTGAGGGTGGCGTCGCGTCCTGGAAAGATGGCAAGCTTCGGCGTTATCACGAGCTCGACGGACAGAGCATTAGCTCCTTCCTTGAAGACGGTGAAGGCACGATATGGTCCAGCGGTCAGAAAAACTTCTCTCCTCCGCAGATTTGCGCGATCGAGAAAACCAGTGTTCGCTGCTATGGCGACGATGGCAGCCTGAGTCGCGGGGGACGGGTTGCTAAGATGTATGAAGACGCGAAGGGTACTGTTTGGGCCGTCGCCCAATTTGGGATCTGGAGATGGAAGCCAGGACCTCCGGGATTCTACCCGCTGCCATTTGGAATTGATACAACCCACGGAATAACGGAGGATAACGCCGGCAATTTGCTCCTCGGTGTGGCTGGAGGGATTCGACGCTTCCACGATGGGCAGACCGAAGCGTTTCGGCTGCCCAAACTGCAGCCCTTCACAGTCAGAACGATGCTCGATGACCGAGACGGTGGTCTCTGGATCGCCGCGTACCATGCGGGTCTTATCCATGTACATCGGGGAAGAGTTGACCTGTTTAGACAAGCAGACGGTCTATCGAGCGACGAGGTCATGGCAATCTATGAAGATAGAGAGGATAACCTGTGGGTTGCGACAGTGGACGGCTTGGATCGATTTCGGAACACTGCCGTTGCTACCTTTTCCCTAAAAGAAGGGCTGTCGAATGGACAGGTTCGGTCAGTCTTGGCTGACAAAGATGGAAGCGTTTGGATTTCGACGCCAGGCGGCCTCGATCGGTCGAGTGACGGGCAAATTGCCACCTACAACCACGGCGATGGAATGTTGAATGGGTTATCCCCGGCCTCTCTCTTTCAGGACAGGGGCGGGCGATTGTGGCTGTCGACGACTCACGAGATCGGATATTTAGAAGGAAACCGTTTTGTTGCCGTGACAAGCACCCCCGACGGCAGATTGTTGGACATCGCTCAAGATTCTGCCGGGGACATCTGGATAACCGATGGAGGAAGACTCCTTCATCTGAGCAGTGGCAAACTCGTCGAACAGATTCCCTGGAAGAGTCTCGGGCATAAGGACTTTGCTATCAGCTTAGCTGCAGACCCTTCACGAGGCGGTATTTGGCTTGGATTCTTTGGCGGGGGCATCTCCTACTTCGCTAATGGCAAAATTCAGGAGACGTATTCTTCCGCAAAAGGATTGGGCGCCGGTAGCGTTACGAATCTGCAAGTCGAGAAAGATGGCGCGCTTTGGGCGGCAACGGACAGCGGGTTGAGCCGACTGAAAAATGGGCGCTTCGCCACGATTGATCGCGAGAATGGATTGCCTTGCGATTCGATTCACTGGATGATACGTGACGATGAGGGCTCGTTTTGGCTGGACACTCCATGTGGTTTATTGCGCCTGGCGCGCTCTGAGATTGACGTGTGGACTCTCGCGGTCGACAACGGGCGAGCCAAGACTCTGGTTCTCCATCCCTCGGTCTTTGACAACTATGATGGCGTAAGGGAGCATGAACAGGCCTACCGACCCTACAATCCCCCGATCACGAAATCCCTGGATGGCCGAATCTGGTTCGTGTCCTTCGATGGTCTCAGCGTGATCGATCCGCGCCACCTTCCCTTCAACAAAGTACCACCGCCAGTGCACATCGAACAGATCACGGCGAACGACAAGACCTACGACGCGTCGAACGGATTACACCTCCCACCCCGAATCCGCGATCTTAAGATTGATTACAGTGCGCTCAGTTTTGTCGTACCGGAAAAAGTTCGGTTCCGCTACCAACTCGAAGGGCAGGATCGCAACTGGCGGGAGGTCGCCAACGACCGCGAGGTGCAATACTCAAATCTCCCGCCGGGAGATTACGTTTTTCGCGTGACCGCAGCCAACAACAGCGGCGTGTGGAACCAAGCAGGCACATTTCTGGATTTCTCTATCGCGCCGGCGTATTACCAAACTAACTGGTTCCGTGCGCTTTGCGTGGCCGCTTTCCTCGGATTGCTTGGGGGCGCGTATCAACTCAGAGTTCGCCAGTTGCGGAACCAAGAAACAAAGTTTCGCGAAGCAGTTGAGACCATGCCAGCCTTGGCATTTATTGCTATGCCAGACGGCCAACGGACATTCGTTAATGGCCGCTGGGTCGAATATACGGGACTGACGGAGGAGCAGGCCTTAGGCTCCGGTTGGCAGGCTGCGATTCATCCCGACGATCTCAGCCGGATTCTCAAAACATGGCATGAGTCGCTGATTGGTGGTAGGAGGTTAGAGTATGAGGCACGATTGCGGGACGGCCGGGAAGGAGACTACCGTTGGTTCCAGACGCGAGCTGTGCCTGTTCGTGACAAACGGGGGAAAATCGTCAAGTGGTATGGAGTGATAAACGACATTGAAGATCGCAAACGCGCCGAACAGCTTCAAGCAGACCTTGCTCACGTCAATCGCGTGAGCACATTGGGCGAACTGACCGCCTCGCTTGCACACGACATCAAGCAGCCAATTGGGGCGGCGGTAACAAATGCCGAAGCGTGCGCGCGACTACTTGATCGCGATCAGCCAGATTTGTTGGAGGCACGAGAAGCTGCACTGGAAATGGCCAGGGACGCTAGGCATGCAGCCCAAATCATCGACCGTGTCCGTTCGCTGTACCGAAAGGATTCTTCACACTTGGACATAGTCGATGTAAACGAAATCATTGGAGAGATGGTCCTGCTGCTGCGAGGCGAGTCCCACCGGTATGCGGTTTCGCTGCGCACGGATCTAGCAGAGGAACTGCCGACAATCACAGCCGACCGTGTGCAACTGCAGCAGGTATTCATGAACCTCATGCTCAATGGTATCGAGGCGATGAGGGAGAACGCCGGGGAACTGATCATCAAGTCGCAGTTGAGAGAAGATGGTAAATTGCAGATCTCGGTCACAGATAATGGCGTGGGCTTACCGCCTGAAAAAGCAGATCAGATCTTTAATGCGTTTTTTACGACCAAACCTCAAGGCACAGGTTTGGGACTGGCAATCACTCGCTCCATCGTGGAATCACATGGTGGGCGCCTGTGGGCCGCCGCGAACCCTGAACGAGGCACAACCTTTCACTTCACACTACCCATCAGAACGGCCGTCTCCGCATGACTTCCTCCGATCAACCTACCGTGCTCGTCATCGACGATGATTCCCGCATGCGAGCGGCCATGCAGCGTCTATTGAAGACGGTTGGTTTGCATTCCGAGTCGTTCGCCACGCCCAAAGATTTTCTGCAGCACAAGCTTCCAGTCGGCCCCAGTTGCCTCGTGCTTGATGTGCGACTCCCTGGAATGAGTGGACTAGACCTCCAAAGCAAATTAAATGAGGCGGGGATCGAGATCCCCATCATTTTCATCACCGGCCATGGAGACATTCCCATGACTGTCAAAGCAATGAAGTCTGGAGCGGTGGAATTTCTGACAAAGCCATTCCGCGATCAGGATCTGATCGATGCGATTCAGCAAGCTCTGAAAAAGAGTGTCGAGACGAGACAAGAGCAGAACGAGATTGCGCAGTTGAAGGAGCGTTACGCAAAGTTGACTGCGCGTGAGCGCGAGGTCATGCGTCTCCTCGTTTCCGGTATGCTCACGAAACAGATCGCCGCGACGCTGGGTACCAGCGAAATTACCGCGACAGTGCACCGCGGCCAGGTGATGCACAAGATGCAGGCTAATTCCCCCGCTGAATTGGGAAGAATGGCGGAAAAGCTTAAGCTTTCGACGATGACGACCGCACATCCCTGAAGACCTCTCCCGACCCGTCCGCCAGGATTACAAACTCCCTTATACATACACATAGGTGTCCCTATCGCAAACAATAATTGTTTTTTGCGGACAACGCATCAATCCTGTACACGTATGGCTAGGGAGAGGAAGAAAAGAATGGTTGCTGTTATTGAAGACGACGAATCGTATCGAGTCGCCGTGCGACGTTTGCTGAAATCGGAAGGTTTTACGGTGCAATCCTTTGCCTCCGCCGAAGAGTTCTTGAACTCTGGCCAGCAACAGGAAACCGGCTGCCTAATCTCCGATATCCGTATGCCAGGGATGTCTGGGCTGGACCTGCAGGCTAAGTTGAATGCTGATCGCTGTCCCATACCGACGATTTTTATTACTGCACACGGGGACGAAAACATGCGGTTGCAAGCAATGCGAGGCGGTGCAGTGAAGTTCATGGTCAAGCCCTTTGATTGCACGATCCTGGTGGAAAGCGTTCGAGCGGCCTTGGAAGGATAAGGCTGATCCAAGTCGAATGTAACGTTTTTGGTAGGAGGTAGTTGTGGGCGCGCTTGAGAGACGACGGTCTAACGAAGAGGACGACCGAGATCGACAATTTGATCATATTGTCGGCAACAGCCCCGCCCTTGAGTTAGTGCTTGCGGAGGTACAGCGCGTAGCGCCTACCGATTCGACTGTGCTGGTGTTGGGAGACACGGGAACTGGGAAGGAATTGATCGCCCATGCCATTCACAATCTGAGCGCACGCTGCGGACGCCCATTCGTGAAGCTTAACTGCGCTGCTATACCCTTCGATCTCTTGGAGAGTGAGTTGTTTGGGCACGAGAAGGGTGCCTTTACCGGGGCCATAGCACAAAAAATTGGCCGCTTCGAAATGGCGGATACCGGCACTCTCTTTCTGGACGAAATCGGGGACTTGCCCCTGGCCCTGCAGCCGAAACTTTTACGCGTTTTGCAGGAACAAGAGTTCGAGCGCCTGGGCAGTGGCCGCACGCATCACATCAACGTCCGCCTGGTTGCCGCCACCCATCGCGATCTGCCCCAGATGGTTGCTCGGAATGAATTTCGCAGTGATCTTTACTATCGTCTGAACGTCTTTCCTGTCTTGGTTCCTGCCCTTCGGGAGCGCAGAGAGGATATACCACTCTTGGTCTCGCATTTCGTCGAGGTATTCGCCCAGCGGATGGGGAAGCATATTGAACAAATACCGAAGACAACCATGAATGCGTTCGTTGCATACGACTGGCCCGGCAATGTGCGGGAACTCCAGAACCTCATTGAACGGGCCGTAATCCGATCGGACAACGGGGTATTTCCGAATCCCCTTCCGCCATCGCAGGGGAATACAACACCCCCGACTGCTGTCCAGGGCACACTGCGGGATCACGAAGCTGCCTTGATTTTGCAGACGTTGCGGGCCGCCGGTGGAATGATAGGGGGGCCGCAAGGAGCAGCCGCTCGGCTGGGCCTTAAGCGTACAACGCTAGTGTCCAAAATGAAGAGGCTCGGGATCTACCGACCCCGGTACCAACGCCCAGTGAGTGGGTTCAACGAAGGATCCGAATTGGCGATTTGAGGCCCTCGATGGGCCACGCCAGCACTTCATCGCATGGCTGCTTCATCTGGACCCTGCTCATCTGTTCCGAATCCGATCCAATCAGCGGGTAACTTCAAAAAAACAATGCCCTTGCCATGAGGTGAAATCTAGCCGCAGTCAATGTGTCCTGCATGAGTTCTGCTCATGTGGCCACGCAAACGGGCATGCACGCTCGACTTGTGTCGCTATTTCGCCATGAGAGTCGAAGAGGCGATATCCAAACTCGCGGCGATATCGAATCCTTCCATCGCCACTGTTTCTGGGCGTCGAGTTGACATCCGACGCGAGATACGTCAGAACGACTGACAGGACAAGTGTTGCATTCATTGTATGAAGGTATGGTTCACCACGGCTCTTTTCTTCGATCTGGTCACTTAGGCGAGGGCGTGCAGTTTAACCGTTTGGCACGAGTCTTGCACATCTCTCCAGAGAACCTGTGAGCAACATCACACATTCCCGGCCTGGAGGATCAGAGTGAAATCGAACAACCGACATTGGATGCTGATGCTATTCGTTTATGCGTGCGCCGTTATCCTGGTAGCAAATCACGCATTGGCAGTTAGCACTGCCAAGGCGCGCCAACTCTCGCAGGGCGAGAGCGCGAAGGTTTCAGGATTGATTTTGTCTCGTGATGGAGACCTCATCCGCGTTCACGACAAGAAATCAGGGGAGGTGGTTGTAATAACAATTGAAGACACCACCAAGGTCGAGCGCACTAAGTTCAAATTTCCATTTTATCGTCATATCGACATGGACGTGACCGCGCTTCTCCCCGGTCTCAACATCGAGGTGGAGGGCGTCGGTAACTCCGTTGGACAACTCGAGGCACACAAGATCTCCTTCACTCCGGATGACTTCGCGATCGAGGTCGCCGAAGAGCAGCAGGTCTTGGCCAATAAGGAGTCAACGCAACATGCACAAGCCAGTGCTGGCCAGGCCGCCAAGCAGGCAACTCAGGCGCAAACATCGGCTGATCAAGCTCAGAATTCTGCTGATACTGCACAAATCTCAGCTGATCAGGGGAACATAGTCGCGCAAACAGCTGTCGGGCTCGGTTTGGCGGATGCCGCTGCGGTTGCCGAAGTTAACCAGCGCATCACCGATCTCGATGACTACAAAAACGAGTTCGAGGTCGATGTTTTTTTCCCGGAAGGGTCAACTGTCCTGGGTGAGACCGCCAAGAAAGATCTGGCGAATCTGGCCGATATCGCGAAATCGCTCAACGGCTACCTGATCGAAATTTCCGGATACGCCGCGCACCAGAAATTCAGCACCGCGGAGGATCAGAAGTTCAGCGAGGAGCGAGCGGCTGCTGTAGCGCGATATTTTCTCGAGGTCAAAGACATCCCAATGCGACGTATCTTGGTGCCGGTCGGATACGGCGCTACCCATCCTGTTGCAAGCAATCAGAACGCTCAGGGCCGCGATCTCAATCGTCACGTAGACGTTAAAGTCCTCGTCAACAACGGTCTGGGACCAGGCATGTAGATCGGTGCTTCATTCCGAGCGCTTTCTTATGGTGCATAGCGGGCCTTCACGACAATTACTTTCACAAGGAGTCATATGTCAAAGAAATTTTCAGGCAAGATCGCGGTTGTCACCGGCGGCTCGGCGGGGATGGGCCTGGCTACCGCGAAACGCTTCGTCCAAGAGGGGATGGATCACGTGTTCATTACGGGCCGCGGTAAAGACGCGCTCGATGCTGCAGCTGCCGAGATTGGAAAGAACGTGACGGCGGTACAGGGCGACGTGGCCAAGCTTTCTGACCTTGATCGTTTATACGACACAGTAAAAAAACACAATCGACAGATCGACATCATTTTTGCTAATGCCGGCCTCGCGAAGTTGGCCCCGTTTGGGACTGTGGACGAGAAGTTTTTCGACCTTCATTTCGATGCCAACGTGAAAGGACTCTTCTTTTCCGTGCAAAAGGGTCTTCCGCTAATGAAGGACGGAGGCTCCATCATCCTTAACGGATCGATTGCCGATATCAAGGGCTTTCCCGCGATGAGCGTGTATAGCGCCACCAAGGCAGCGGTACGTTCCTTTGCGCGGACTTGGACCAATGACTTGCGGGGCCGCCGCATCCGAGTGAATGTGCTCAGCCCGGGTCACATCGACACTCCGATTCTTGAAGACCTTCAGCAGGGCGATGCGCTCGTAAAGATGAAGAAAGATATGGAGAACAATGTTCCGCTCGGCAGGCTGGGGGACCCGGACGAGATCGCGAAAGCGGTCTCATTCCTCGCGTCTGACGAGGCCAGCTATGTCTCGGGCGCAGAGCTCTACGTCGACGGCGGAGTGGCCCAGATTTAAACCTGCTACATCCAATGTCGTTGGCGCCGCATTGAAGCTGTTGAATGTAGGCCGGCAGACCGATGACCGACGAGGGGAGGACTAGAGATGAAAATCCTGCGGCCGGGAATTGTCGGTGGTTTGTCTGTGGCCGCGATGCTAACGGCAGCGCTGATTGGGATTTTCTTCTTTGCATGGAGAGTGGCTGGGCTGCCGTTCGTGCCCTTCGATACGTTTGATTGGCAGACGCGGGTACTTCCGGGACG
>Ga0207088_1050_pt1 | contig 25269 bp, 24 predicted proteins | sample Alteio_BWMinHeat_52_FD_153564 | JGI IMG/M metagenome (GOLD analysis project Ga0207088, IMG submission 153564) | Enriched cells from forest soil in Barre Woods Harvard Forest LTER site, Petersham, Massachusetts, United States -... | ecosystem: Environmental > Terrestrial > Soil > Temperate forest >... | reverse complement strand
TTGATAGCCAAGGGGGTCAGAGTTTGAGCTGCCCCCCCTAGCTCTTTTAAAAGAGCGGCAAAATAGCCTTCGGGCTCCTCTAGAAGAGCTAAAAGCAGGTGATTTTCTGTCACTTCCGTCTGTTTTTTCTCCTCAGCTAGAGCGAAAGCCCTTTGAATCGCCGTTGCTACACTATCGGAAAAATTTTGAGCCATACCCATTACCCACTTTTTTTTGAGTGTATAAGCGATTTATCAGAGAGTCAATAGTGTTTTTTAAAAAAAATTCTATATCTTAATAATATAAATAAATAAAAATGTTATAATTTTTGCAATTATCTAAAACAAGAGAGGAAACTATGTTATCAATAAGTAATGAAAATAAAGGATTTGTAAGTAAAGCGCTAATCGTTGGAGGCACTCTATGTTCGGGAGTGGGCCTTTTTACTGTGATTCTAGGAGCGGGTCATACCTGGGCTCTCCTTAATGGATTAGCTGCCCTCGTTACAGGCAGCGGCGTCTTCATCTACGGATGTACTTTGCAACCCACTGCCGAGAAAACTAACGAAGTAAGCCAAAAAGAGCTAAAGAGGGAAAAACAGGATGGGGAAACACCTAAATTATTACCTCCATTGAAACCAGGGCGAGGGAGGGAGCTACATTCATTTATAGAAGGGTGATGAATTAGTCAATTCTCAACTCCTAATATATTAACAATAAAAAAATAATCATCTTTTATAAAACGTTAATAAAATAGTGTTATAATAATAACAATTAGTTAACACGAGGAGAAATAAAGAGATGGCATTAGAATCAGCAGGTAATAATAGATGGGCCTATCAGACCGGAATGATCACAGGCTTTACGATAGCCGGAGTTGGTGCAGTCGTGACCGTAATTTTTGCGGCTCATGATTGGTCAATTTGGGCAAGAGTTAGCGGAATAGTTGGCGGAGCATTGGCTATGGGTGTTGGTGGGATCGTAGGATGTGTTGGGATAACGGGTTACATCAAGGACCCCAATCGCAAGAAAACTCCCACAGTATCGACTACAACTCTCCAAGCTCAACTAGCCACAGAGGCAGTAAAATATGGAAGAGAACATAACCTAAGTTCTTTAATAAACAAGGATACAAAATAATGTTAATGTTACACAATCAGATTAGGGGAAGTGCGATAGGAACTGGAACTGCAGGAGCTGTTGGAATGGCCACAGGAGCTGCCATGATCTTGGCATTGGGACATAGTTGGTCGCATATTGCCGGAGCTCTTGGACTCGCTATTCTTTCCGGTCTTTTAATTTCACCCTCTCTCTATTTTTTAATAGAAAAAGCCCATGAACTATGGGACAAAAGGCAGAAAGAGAAGCAACGAGAGACACATAAAGTCATGCATTCTCTTGAGCCAGCCACACAATGGGGCGAGAAGAAAGCATCATAAGGGAGAGACAAGTTGGAGATGCCGTCTAAGCTCTCTTAGAGCTTTGGGGTTATGATCTTTGCTAGCTGTTATCCTCTCGGCATTTTTTAAGTGCTCCCAGGAGTGAGCATAATCATCCCTCTCACCATAGAGAGCAGAAAGATAGTACTCCACTGTCGGATCATTCGGGTCGATCGCATGATAGTTTTGGAGCGCCACCAGCCCCTCCTTCGAACGATTAAGCTGCAGATAACTCACAGCAAGCTGAATCCAACCCTCTCTAAACTCCGGAAAACTCTTAAGGACATTACTAAGCGCTTCCTGTTTTCTTAAAATGGACTCCCTGCCCTCATCTACTTCTAAAAAAATTGCCCTAATCCCCTCTAAATTGATTTTTCCATTGAGATAGTCGATGGGCCTACTTTCTATAGCAATGCTCCCCTCATGCACTGCCCCAGCAACCTCTTTGAGGAGTGCTCGTCCTTTTTCCTCCTCTCCTATCAGAAGATAAGAAAACCCTAGAAGTTCATTGATAAGAGGATCTCCCTTTAAATAGGGAAGAGCTCTCTCATAGGCAGCGACGGCCTTGTCAAACTCATTGCGATGGAGAAAGACGGAAGCCTGGTTAAAATGGGTCATTCCAACAACCTCTTTTATCGTCCTTTGTTGAAGGGAGCGCTGAGAGATGGAGAGATAGGTCTCTTCCGGGAGGTTAACTCCCCGAGCTGTAGTCTCTATATTAATCAACTCATCCCCTTCCCGATAGCAGACATAAATATGTCCGGGCGGGGTGACGACCTCTAAATTCAGATCGATCCTTTGGGCAAGGGCAAGATAAAGAGTTGTCACACCCAGGCATACACCAAGGTGGTTATCCAATACTGAGGGAAGAAAGGTGTATAAATCGATATCCTTCGCATAAAGGGAGTGAGGAGGAAAACGGAAGCGCATCTTTTCAAAGACAAATGCATTTAAGGCTTTGATTTTTGCCTTTTGCGAACTACCCTGCAGAAGTGTTGCTTTCACCTGGAGCGCCATTAAATCGAGCATCGCTTCATAGGTCTTAACCTCTCTGGAATAACTCCCTATCTGAGAGAGGAGAAGCGCCCTTCCAAGATCGATCTCCGCAGGCTCAAGAGCTAGCACCTCCTCCTCTGTTTGCGCTTGAAACCCTTTTAAGCGCCGGTTGGGTAGAGCACTCCCCAAGCTTTCAATAAATTGAAGCTCCTCATCTGAAAAAACGAGCTCCTCACTCACTCCATCCCGATTGACAAGGGCGAGAATGGCATGGAGAGCTTTTTGTGAATAGTCTGCAAGACCCGTAAGGGGGCAGCGGCCTCCTAAAAGCTCCTCTGCTAACCGAAGAGCTTTTTGACCTTCTTGGGTTTCGGGGTAGAGCTCATAAAAGGCAAGAACCTCTGCTACGGAGTAGGGGTCTAAACTATTATAGAGGCTCTGCCGGTAGCTTTGCGGCGTTAAAAGAGAGGAGAGAGCCAAAACAACTGTAATAATGCCTAAATTCATGTATACCAATTAAAAAATTATCACCACAGAGACCGCGGGCACGACTTGAAAGAGTCGGGTTTGCCCGCGGGCAAACCCGACTCTTTATTCTTACTTTAGGGTTTTAATTTGTTAAGTCCATTGAGGGCAGCAATGCGATACCCTTCCGCAAATGTAGGATAATTAAAAACCTGATCGACAAAATAGTCAATCTTTGCTCGAAATGACATAGCAATCTGACCGATGTGTATCAGTTCTGTTGCACTCCGCCCGACAATGTGGGCTCCTAAAATTTCCAAAGTCTCTTTATGAAAAAGCAGTTTAAAAAGCCCAAATTGGCTAGCTCCGGCAATATGGCTTCTTGCAATCTCATAGTAGTAAGCGCGCCCCACTTCAAAGGGAATATTTGCTCTAAGAAGCTCCTCCTCATTTTTGCCGCAGCAGGAGATTTCAGGAATCGTATAAATACCTAGGGGAAAAAGTGTTGGAAAATCATGCGTTTTAGCGCCAAATGCGTGGCGGGCCGCAAGCCTTCCCTGCTCCATGCTCGTTGAAGCAAGGGCAGGATAGCCAATCACATCGCCAGCTGCATAGATATGGCTCTTTTCTGTTTGAAAATTTTTATTTACAGAAACATACCCATCTTCATTGAGATTCAGCTCTGCATTTTGAATAGAGAGGCCTTTCACATTCGCCTCTCTTCCAAGAGCATATAATACAAGTTCTGCTTCAAAAATGGTACCATCCTGGCAAAGAACAATTCCCTTGTTACCAGATCTGTAAATCTTTGTCGGTATCTTTCTTGGGAAAAATTTTAATCCAATCTCCCTCAATCCTACCTGGAGATGGCACCCAATTTCTGCATCAAGAAGAGGAAGCAGCCTATTTTTTTTATCAAGAATTGTGACTTCGGTGCCTAGAGCTGCAAAAAAACTTGCATACTCCGTTCCTACAATCCCTCCCCCTAAGACAACCATTGTCTTTGGGACTTTTTCGACAGCCAAGAGGCGGTTGGAATCTAAAATTACCTCCTTATCAAAGGGGACATGGAGCGGGTTTCTTGGGATGGACCCTGTTGAAATTAAAAATCTTTTTGCTCTGATGTGATGCACTATAGAGGAATCTTCATCAACAACAACGAGATCATAGGGAGATTCAAAACGCGCTCTTCCAATTAAAAAAGCGATCTTATTTTTTTTGAATTGGCGGTAGAGAATCTCTCTCTCTCCCTCTAAAACAGCGTGTAAACGATAATTTAAATCACTAATAGTGATTTCTCTAATGCAGCTCTGTCCATAAAAACTCCTCTCATTGTAACGCGATAGATCGATAATGGCTTCTCGAAGGGACTTTGAAGGAATAGTCCCGGAATTCAGGCAAGCACCTCCCGGAACAGGCTCTTTTTCAATAATAACAACTTTTTTACCAAGCTTTGCTGCCTGAATAGCACCTTTTTGACCGGCCGGTCCAGATCCGATGACTGCTAAATCAATTTCCCACTCTTCCATATCTTTTATTCGCAAACTCTATGCCATCCTTGTCAAATTTTTGCCTCTTCTGGTAAACTCATCCCTTAAACAATTTTTACCGAGAGTATCCATGTCGAAAGTTTGCCAGGTTACAGGAAAAAGACCCCGTATGGGTTTTAAGTATACCCTTCGCGGTATCGCAAAGAAGAAGAAGGGAATCGGACTTAAAATCACCGGAAAAACAAAAAGACGCCATCAGCCCAACTTGATGAAAAAGAGGCTCTTTCTTGCTGAAGAAAACCGTACAATCACTCTAAAAGTTTCTGCAAATGGCCTTCGCATCATCGATAAAAAAGGTCTTGGTGCAGTGGTACGAAAAATGCGTGCAGAAGGCAAAAGAGTCTAATCACTTCAACCTGATAGGCCATCCCTTTGCCTCCGCCGATTCTGAATTTACGTAGCTTTATCCAGCAACTTCGGAAAGAAAAAGAGATCGTCGATATCTTTGAAGAGGTTGATCCCAATCTGGAGATAGCCGAAATCCATCGAAGAGTTGCAGCGGCAGAGGGACCTGCTCTGTTTTTCCACCGCGTTAAGGGAAGCGGCTTTCCAGTAGTCACTAATCTTTTTGGGTCGATAAAGCGCATTAACAGTGCTTTTCAAAACCGCCCCGATCAAACCATTGCAGAGCTTGTCACCCTTTTAACCCGTGATTTTCCCCCGACGCCCTCCCTTCTTTGGAAAAAGCGTTCTCTTTTAAAAAAACTCTTCTCTTTGGGAACAAAAAAGCAGAGAAGGGGCCCGGTGACTGAGGTTTTACAGTCCGAAACCAATCTTGAAAAACTTCCTCTCCTTAAGACCTGGCCTTTAGATGGGGGCCATTTTGTCACGCTTCCTCTTGTTTATACAGAGCCTCCTACAGGTGGCCCTCCAAACTTGGGAATGTATCGAATTCAACGCTATGACAAGGAGAATGCGGGGCTTCACATGCAGATAGCCAAGGGGGGAGGTTTTCACTACCATCTTGCAGAAAAGCAGGGGATTCCCCTTCCGGTTGCTGTTTTTATTGGGGGGCCTCCAGCCCTTATTTTAAGCGCAATCACCCCCCTGCCTGAGAATCTCTCCGAACTGCTCATTGCAGGGCTTCTACAGGGAGAGAAGATTAAACTCACCAAGACCAAACTTCATCCCTACCCTCTCATCTCTGAATGCGAATTTGCCCTCCTTGGCGAAGCGCTTCCCTTTGAAAGAAGGCCTGAAGGCCCCTTTGGAGACCATTATGGGTATTACAGTTTAAAACATGATTTTCCGGTCTTTCGTCTAAAGCAGATCTATCATAGAAAAGATGCCATCTATCCTGCGACAGTTGTGGGCAAGCCTAAACAGGAGGACTTCTATATTGGAGATTATCTGCAAAAACTGCTCTCTCCCCTTTTTCCTATTGTCATGCCCGGCGTCAAAGCTATCTGGAGCTATGGAGAGACAGGCTTTCATAGCCTCGCTGCTGCGATTGTTAAAGAGAGGTTCTACCGCGAGTGCATGAGCTCCTGCTTTAGGATTCTGGGAGAAGGGCAGCTCTCTTTGACTAAATTTTTGCTCGCAACAGACCAAAATGTTAATCTTCAGAATTTCAAAGAGACCCTTACCTGCATTCTGGAACGCTTTGAACCAAAGACGGATCTTTTTATCTTCTCAAATCTCTCGCTGGATACCCTTGATTATACAGGGCCTAAGCTAAATGAGGGGTCGCGCGGAGTTCTCTTAGGGGTTGGAGAGAAGAAAAGGGATCTTCCAACATCTTTTCATGGCACACTTCCCCTTCCCATTACTAAAGCTGCATTATTTTGCCCCGGCTGCCTTGTAATAGAAGGGCCCCCTTTTACAGAGTTTGCTGATTTTGAAAGGATCGCTTCGCATGAGGCATTTGCCAAATTTCCTCTTCTTGTGCTTGTCGATGATCTTCATAAGGCTATGAAAAGCGTAGATGCCTTTTTATGGACAACTTTCACCCGCTTTGAACCTGCGGCAGATATCCACTCCAAAAGCTTCTCCTGCCATCGCCACCATCTCTGCTATGAGGGACCTATTCTGATCGATGCGCGGATGAAACCCACCTATCCTCCTGAAGTTTTACCCGACGAAAAAACAAACGACCTTGTCCTATCAAAATGGGACCGCTACTTCCCCCAAGGCATGGAAATGGGTGAAAGCTCCAACGCCCACGTCTAGACATCTTCAGGGGGTTTCTCTTTCTCTGGTACTGCTTCTTTTTTCACTCCCTCTTCAATTCCAACAATATCAGAAGTGTTGTCTGTATTTGACTGGCCCCTAACCCAGCTCCAGACCGAACGCGCTCCTTTAGAGATGGCTTTTCCTGCCGTAGTGAGAGTGGTCTTTGCTATAGAGGTAGTTCCAACAGCTACTTCTTCTAGTTTAACATCATTCTTCTCAAAAACATCCTTCTCTTTATCCAAAGCTGCTTCTGGTGGACCTGTTTCTACATCCACAACCGACTCTTCTATTAGATCTTCATCCGGCGAAGTAGGTTTATCTTTAGAAGCATCTTCCAAAACATGTGTTGGTTCATATTTGAGCTTCCAAGACTTTTGAGAAGAATCTGGAGAATTGTATTTGCTTGCTACATAATCGCTTAAACTCTCTTTTTTAGGTTTTTCCGCTTTCTTCTTTTCTGGGGGCTTAGGCTGAGATTTTTTAGGAGGTGGCTGCGACTGAGCTTTCTTTACGGGGTCTGGTTTACCAGTCACTAGAGGTTTTTTTGAAGGTTGAGAATCTACTTTTTTAAGAGGTAGCTTAGTTGCTGGTTTTGGTTGAACGGGAATAGTGGATGGGCGTTGCACTGCGGATTGATTAGATATTGCATTTTTTTTCTTTTCGGGGGATTTACAGCAGCAAACTGCTAGTAAAAGCATTCCAGCCATTAGGCTTACAAACGTTAATGAGCCTCCACTTATCACGGAGATAATAGATCCAATATTACCGATCGAGCCTATCAGAATTACTCCATGGTAATAGAAAAAAAAGCTTGTGCTTCCAAGCCCGCTCATCACAAGACCCGTAAGAATGGTGCTAACGAGCAGCGTAATAAAACAGCACTTAGCACCTGAAGAGGAGTCGGTTTTAGTAGTAATTTGTTTAGTTTTTTTCTGGGAGGAGAAGAAACAGGGGAAACTACTCGTTCCTTCAATGCGTCTTGCTTGTAACATAAATGGCTTCCTTTTAATTACTTTAATAAAAATTTTAATGCATTGACGAATTAAAAAGAAGAGCAAGAAAAAATTTTAAAATCGGCGAGTTCTACTATGACAATAGGGTTCCTTGCCGGTTTTCTCATAATAGCTTTGATGGTATTTCTCGGCAGGATAGAAGGGCCCTGCGGGAATAACCTCGGTTGCAATAGCAACTCCCTTGTTTTTTAAAATATTTATTAGGTTATTTGAAACTGCTTTTTGATCTTCAGTTAGATAGAAAATTGCTGAACGATACTGGGTCCCAATATCGGGACCTTGGCGATTACGCTCTTCGGGGTTATGGATCTCGAAAAAGAGTTTTGCTAGAGTCTCAAAGTTTGTTACTTTAGGGTCAAAAACAATCTCTAACGCTTCTGCATGGCCAGTTGTTCCCATGCAGACCTCCTCATAGCTCGGATCTGCAACAATGCCCCCAATGTAGCCAACAGAGGTGTGGATGACGCCGGGAACTTTTTTCATCAGATGCTCAACGCCCCAGAAACACCCCCCCGCAAAAATTGCTCGCTCATATCCCTCTTCTGTAAATGCAGGGATAAAGCGAAGTGAGATGGAATTGACACAATGCCTCTGATCTTTTGGAGTAAATCTCTCACCCAGAAATAGATGCCCTAAATGAGCCGAGCAGCGCCCGCAAAGAATTTCAGTTCTTAAGCCATCAGGATCGGGCTTTCTAATGACAGCCCCTTGGATCTCATCATCAAAGCTTGGCCAGCCGCAATTGGAGGAGAATTTATCGGTGGAGAGGTAGAGAGGAAAATCGCAACGCTTACAAACATAGAGACCCGGATTGGCCAGCTTATAATACTCTCCGGTACCGGGAGACTCTGTCCCCTTGTTCTCAATGACATATTCTTCTTGGGAGGAGAGCTTATGAAACCTTTTCATTTATGCATCAAACCATTTAAAGAGTTCATGATCAACGGTAGTAAGATAGTAGACCTCCTTAAAGGCCTCCTGAAAGTGGGGGTCTCCAAGCAAGATATGATCTTTGCCCTCAAAAAGAGCGCGCATGCCATGGGGTATCGATATGCCCATTCTCTTCATCTCTCTCTCAAGGTACTTATTGTAAAAAATCGTCTCACTTTCTTTAAATTCTACAAGCGGCTTCCCGCTTTTGATATTGACAAGCTTCATCATCTAATCCACCAACGCTTCTTTTTTATTATATAATTTTATTTATTTTTGTTTTCTCTTTCTTTTTTGGATTTTTTCCTTTGCACTCTGCATACTCATAGCCAAATGAAAAAATATCTTTTTTCTTATCGCACTTTTGGACTGCTTCTATTCCTGCTTCTCACTATTTGCTGGACGATCAGCGCATCCAAAGTAGAGTTGCCCCGCCGCGGAGAATTTCCCAAGCTCTACTCCAATCAATGCGAAGATGACTTAAGAAAGGTCTATTTAGAGGCTCTTGACCGGGCAGAAAAATCTATTGTCCTCATTATCTATTCCATGACAGATCGATATATCCTTGAAAGATTGCAAAAAAAAGCGGAGGAAGGGATTAAAGTGATTGTCGTTCATGATCATAAAACAAAACAATATGGATTTAACTCTCTTGGAAAAAAGATCATTCGCTATGCCAAAAAGGGAGGAGGAATCATGCACCAGAAGATTTTAATCATCGATGAGAGAGAGGTCTATATCGGATCAACCAACTTGACAAGTTCCTCTCTTAGAGTCTATGACAACCTTATCATGGGATGTTCTAGCAGAAAGCTTGCCCGTGCAATTTTAGGGAGGCATGATTATCTCGAACTTGCTCCAAGTAACTCTGAACATGAGTTTTTGATTGGAAAACAGAGGATAGAATTTTGGTCTTTCCCTGAAGAGGGAAAAGCGGGGCTTAATTATCTTATCGACTGTCTGGACAATGCACGCTCCACCTTAAAAGTTGCTATGTTTACCTGGACGCATCCCCTTCTGACCGCGGCTGTGATTCGTGCGAAGGATCGAGGAATAAACGTTGAAATCGTCATAGATCGCAATCAGGGAATGGGGGTTAGCAAAAAGAGCGTTGAAACTCTTGCTTTTGCAAAGGTACCTATTTTTTTTAGCAAATCAGAGCTCTGCCATCACAAAATGGCTATTATCGATGATTCTCTTTTAATTCTTGGATCTGCGAATTGGACAAATTCAGCTTTCACTCGCAATAATGACTGCTTTATTGTGATCCACAAACTCACAAAGAAACAATCGGACAAGTTAAAAATGCTCTGGAAGGTCGTTCGTTGCACCCGTGAACCCATAGTTCTCTCTGAAGAAAAAATCCAACTTGCAGAAGCTGCCTAGAATTTACATTTATGAAGCTCTATAGTATTCTCGTTTCTTACAGAGATCGAAAGAGGGCCTAAGATTCCTTTGGAGTGCGGTGACTTGCCTATGAAGATTGCGCTTTTTGGATATGGAAAGATGAACCGCCTCGTAGCCTCCCTCGCAAAAGAGGAGGGCCATGAGATATGTGCTATTTTCTCCCAGTCAAAAGCCCAAGGAGAGTTAAAAAAAGCAGATATTGCGATTGATTTTTCCTCTTCAACGTGCGTTCTTGCTCATGTGAAACTTGCAAGTCAAGCCAAGATCCCCATTGTGATCGGAACAACGGGTTGGAAGCAAGAAAAAGAGGCCCAGGAGATTGTAATGGAAGAGGGTACTGCTGCGCTTTATGCTCCCAATTTTTCAGTAGGCATCTACCTTTTTTATGAATTATTAAAAAAAGCCTCCACTCTTTTTCAAAACTATGAGGCTATTGGTATTGAGACGCACCATAGCAAAAAAAAAGATGCCCCTTCCGGCACTGCAAAAGAGATTGAAGCCATTTTTGATAATAAACTCCCCTTTCACTCAATACGCATCGGCTCCCATCCCGGAAAGCATGAGGTGGTTTTTGACTCCCCCTATGATACAATCCACCTTGTGCATGAAGCACGTAATAAAGAGGGTTTTGCAAAAGGCGCGCTCACTTGCGCGAACTGGCTTATAGGAAAAAAAGGATGGTATACAATTGACGCCGTTTACAGGTCTTTATACAGCACTGATCACTCCATTTAAAAGGGACGGCTCTTTAGATGAGGAGGGGCTTCTTCTTCTCATTCAAAGGCAGCTCCAGGCAGATGTTGACGGGATTGTCATCTTAGGAACAACCGGAGAGGCGCCTACTTTAACCGATCAAGAAAAAAAACGGGTGATTCAGCTCGCCAGAGCCGCTTGGCCTAAAAAAAGCCTGGTTGTAGGCACAGGAACCTATTCTACGCGCGAGACCATTCGAAATACACAAGAAGCCAAAGATCTCGGGGCTGACTGCGCCCTTCTCGTCTCTCCCTATTACAATAAGCCAACCCAAGAGGGACTCTATCTTCACTTTAAAGCCGTTGCAAATGCTGTAAACATTCCCATTCTTCTTTATAATATTGCTTATCGCACAGGAGTTTCTCAACATCTAGAAACAATCCTTAAGCTAGCAGAAATAGAGAACATTTGCGGTATCAAGGAGACATCGCCTCACCTAAATGCGACCTCTCACTTGATTTGGGAGAGCAAAAAAAGACGCCCAGGCTTTGTAGTTTTATCGGGTGATGATGAACTTAATTTTCCAATCATTGCTCTTGGTGGCGATGGAGCTGTCTCTGTTATAAGCAATCTTTTCCCTGAAAAGGTAAGTGAGATGATTAATCTTGCCCTAGGCAACCAAATTTCCTTGGCAAGAGAGATCCATTATCAACTTCTTGCCCTTTGCAGAGGAGCAAGCCTAGAGACAAATCCCATCCCCATAAAAGCTGCTCTGCAATCTTGCGGACTGCCAAGCGGCAACCCACGCCTGCCCCTAACTCCCCTCGCTGAAATGCATCGCCTTGAGCTTTTAAAAATTCTCGATACCATGGACAGATATGAAAAGAAAACCGCAGTTAGAGCTTCTTAAAAAAAACTATCTCTTTGTAGAGGTTGCTGCAAGGGTCGAAGCCTACCGAAAAAGACATCCTAATAAAGAGCTTATCTCCCTAAGTGTTGGAGATACAACTGAACCCCTTCTTCAAACTGTCACAGATGAGCTTGTAAGAAAATCTCAGGCCCTCGGCACAAAAGAGGGGTATCAGGGTTATGGTCTCGAAGAGGGGGCTATTGATTTAAGAGAGAAAATAGCCGCTAGTGTTTATAAAAATCACTTCTCCAAAGAGGAGATCTTTATTTCTGATGGCGCTATCTGCGATCTTGGAAGGCTTACAGCTTTTTTTGGAAGTGGAAGTCGCATAGCAATCCAGGACCCCTCCTATCCGGGTTACAGCGATGCTGCGAAGCTTTTGGATGCCAAAGAGATCGTCTACCTGCCCTGCCATAGAGAGGGGCATTTTTTTCCGGATCTGCGTTTAGTAAAAGAGGTCGACCTCATCTTCTTCTGCTCCCCCAATAATCCAACGGGTTATGCAGCTACCTTTGATGAACTTCAAAAGCTTGTGGCTTTCGCAAAAAAGTCAAAAGCGCTTATCCTCTTTGACGCAGCCTATGCGCATTTTATTCAAGGGAGGGCTCCCCGTTCTATCTATGAGATACCCGGAAGCGAAGAAGTGGCTATAGAGGTCCACTCTTTTTCCAAGCTTGCAGGTTTTACAGGGGTCCGCCTCGGTTGGACCGTTGTCCCAAAAGCTCTAAAATATGAGGGAGGCGAGCCTATCAATCCCGACTGGAAACGTTTTATCACAACGATTTATAATGGAACATCTAGCATTGTCCAGGCAGGAGGCGTAGCCGCTCTATCCGATGAAGAGGGATCTCAAAAAGTGATCAAACATTATATGGAGAATACCAAACTTCTTAAAGAAACACTTGAGAAAAAGGGTTATCCGGTATATGGAGGGGTAGATGCCCCCTATCTCTGGCTAGACTGTGGGGGACAAGATTCCTGGGAACTCTTTGATGAATTTTTAGAAAAAAAAGGGCTGATCACAATGCCGGGAGTGGGTTTTGGAAAAAATGGAGCGGGTTTTATCCGTCTTACGGGTTTTGGAAACCGCACTACAATTTTAAAAGCAGTGGAAAGATTAAGATGATCGGATGGATTGTTGAAACAGTTGTTGATTTAAATGAGAGCCCAACGCTTCTACCTACTTTTGACTACACGCATAACGATTTAAGAGTCAGCCAGTTCCTGTTTGGTGAGCGGGTCGAAATTCTGGATGAAACAAAAGAGTTTTTCAAAGTTCAAGCAGTTGAGCAGCCAAAATATTGCAAGAATATTGGCTGGCATAGTTATCCCGGCTGGGTTAGAAAAAATGCTCTGCTCCCTCTCACCTGCGATCTTCCTCCCAATCTTACTGTTGCAAAATCCCATGTCACCCTTTTTTTAGAAGATGGAGAGATTGATCTCTCTTTTGGAAGCTCTCTTTATGGAGAGAGCCACCTGGATGGTTGGAAAGTGATCCTCCCCAATGGAAAAGAGGGAACCTGCGAAAAAGCTGCCCTACGTCCCCTAGCCCTTTCTCGAAAAGACTTTGTTTTGGACGCCAAACGTTTCCTCGGCGCTCCCTATCTTTTTGGGGGCCGGGGAGCCTATCTTACCAAAAGACCCCTTGCTGCAAGTGTCGACTGCTCTGGGCTTGTCTCGCTTCTTTTTCGCGCGCAAGGGATAAATATCCCTCGCGATGCGCATGATCAAGCGCTTCAGGCAAAAAAAATCTCCTCCTCTGAGCTTCAAATTGGGGACCTTGTTTTTTTGCGGCCCCAGTCAAATATCGATCGGGTGACTCACGTAGTGGTTTATTTGGGAGAAGAGACTTTTATTGAAGCCCCAGAAAGCGGCAAACATGTCCACCTCCTAAAAAGAGGCACCTCTTTTTTGGAAGAGGGTGAGAATGTTATTCTAAAGAATAGGAGAGAGGCTAGTACTCCCCTCTTTGGTTCCTTCTGGCCATCCTAAGGTCGAGTCTGTGATCTCTGTGGTGGGGATTTGTTGTTAGAATTCGGAGAGGATTTTTAGATGGCCCCGCAGTTTTAAGATGGCCTTAGTGTGGATTTGGGAGACTCTGGATTCGCTCACCCCTAATACTTTCCCTATCTCTTTGAGCATAAGTTCGTCGTAATAGTAGAGTAGCAATACCTTCTTCTCCTGTTCAAGAAGAGTATCCATGGCTTTTTCGAGCAGGTTAGCACACTCTTTTTTATGAGCAATGTCACTGCTTGTTAAGCAATTCTTGTCGGGTATTCTCTCTGCAAGAGAAGTCCCTTCCTCATCATCTTGTAAAAGAGCATTTAAAGGGACAAGTACAATGGGGCGGATCTTTGCAAGAACCTCTGAAAACTCCTCCTTCGAAATCCCAAGATGTAGCGAGAGCTCCTCATCTGTCGGGTCTCTTCCCAGCTTTTGTTGAAGATGTACTTGTCCGGTAGAGATCCAATTAGCTTTCTGGTGGATACTTCTTGGGATCCAGTCAAGCTTGCGCAATTCATCGATGATGGCCCCTTTAATAAGTAGAATGCCATAGCTCTCAAATTTGCTCTTTTTTTCAGGATCATATTTTTCTACGGCGCGAATGAGTCCTGTCACCCCTGATGAGTAGAGGTCGTCAAGCTTAATATGGCCCGGTAGATCGGCAACAAGACGGGCAACCACCCATTTGACAAGATAGAGATAGTGAACGATCAATTCATCGCGAACTGATATATCACTACTCTCTTTCCATTCCTTCCAAAGTGTTTCGAGTTTTCGTGTCACAATCCATTTCCCTATCTAATCTCTATTTTAAATAAATTTCTTTACAAAAGCAAAGGAGATTATAGGAGGACGTCATTTGTGACCTTTCCAATGGTTTTAATGGTTTTTTCATCGGAAAGTTCATTATAGGAGAGTATCGGAAGATGCGGGAGGTGTTTTTCAACAATCCGCCTTAAGTGCAGCCGCGAGGAGGCTTGGGTTAAAACAACAGGGAAAACTCCCTCCTCTTTTGCAGCTTTTGTTAAACGTAAGAGAGCAGAGGTGATTTTTATTGAAGTTGATGGCCGTATGAGTTGATTTCCCCCATTCACAGCGAGCGCTATCATCTGCTCTACTTTTGGATCTATTGTAATAGCATGGACAATCTGATTTTTACCAAAGACAGCTTCTGAAATCCCCCGAGAAAGACCTCTGCGGACATGTTCACTCAAAAGATCGGGATTGGTAAGCTCCTCTTTGGGATTTTCGGGAATATTATCGGCAAGAATTTCTAAAATTGAAACGATATCCCGGATGGCTATTGACTCTTTAAGAAGGTTTTGGAGCACTTTAAGAAGAACTCCCAATGTGATCTTTTTAGGAATAAGCTCATCTACAACTGCAGAGTCATAAGCCTTAGCATTTTTAACAAGACGAGCCACCTCTTGCCGATTTAAAAGTTCATGGGCATGAGACTCAATCTGCTCTTCCAGGCCATTTACAAGCTTATGAATCTCCTCCTTATCACCTTTTTTCAGTTTTCCACAAAAGATACTAACTCCCTTTATTTTAAACTGATAGCATGTAACCTCCATTTCCAGAGAATCTGAGATATGGATGGGAGGAACTAAAATCCCCAATTTTTTAGCAATGCGGCTGCGGATCCCTTTCATTTCACCCAAAAGCTCTTCTGCATTTGCAAGAAGATGAATCCCCAACTCAATTTCAAGGGGATGAACTAAGAGAGCTTTTTCTACATCCTCTTGAACAATCTCCTCATCATCATTCTTATGCTCTTTTGGTTCCTCTTTTTTCTCTTTAAGCCTGACCCAACCCACAAACATTAAAATTAAAGCAAGGGGGATCATCACCTTTCCCGGCATGCCGGGTAAAAGCCCTAAAAAAAGGAGAAGAAGACCGCTGATAAAAAGAACTTTAGGGTTATAAAAAACCTGCTGCGGTAGAGTCAGGCCAAGGCTTCCTGAAGAGGCTCTTGTAACCATCATACCGGCTGCAAGAGAGACAAGAAGAGCTGGAATCTGAGAAACAAGCCCATCGCCTATAGTCAATAAGCTATAGGTCTCTATACTCTCATAAAAAGAGAGGTGGTTGACACCCACACCGATAGCTAACCCTCCAAAGAGATTGACAAGGGTTATGATTAACGCAGCGATGGCATCCCCTTTGACAAACTTGGAAGCTCCATCCATGGCTCCATAAAATTCAGCCTCTTCTGCTATTTTTTTCCGCCTTTTTTTGGCCTCATCGGGAGCGAGCATGCGTGCATTTAATTCGGCATCAATTCCCATCTGTTTGCCCGGGAGAGCCTCCAGAGTAAATCTGGCAGCAACTTCTGCTATCCGCGATGCCCCCTTTGTTACAACGATGAAATTAATAAGAGTCAAAAGAAGAAAGAGGATCATCCCCACAAGAAAGTTGTCGCGTGTAACAAACCCTCCAAATGCAGTGATAATATCCCCCGCCCTGGCATCTAAAAGAATCATGCGCGTCGATGCAATATTTAGCCCCAATCGAAAAAGAGTCATGCAGAGTAAAAGTGATGGGAAAGCGCTAAATTCCAGAGCATTTTCAATGTAAAGTGTCAGGAGAAGAGTGATGACTGAGAGGACAATGCTGATAGAGAGAAGAGCGTCCAAAACGATATAGGGCAATGGAAGAACCAGCAGTAGGATGAGCCCAATCACCCCAAAAGCCAAGATCGCTTCCGGATGACGAGCAAGCTGTCTGATCTTCCCTTTCATAAAATAATTTTTTTACACTTTTTCTCACATTTAGAATAATTTTTATAACTTTGCAATGCAATTTGTACCGACAGAGACAAAATTGGATTTTAGCCACTAAAAAAAATACCACAGAGATCACAGACTAGAGCTTTATATCTTGTCGTGCTTGAGGGAAAATAGGGTAAAATGCTACAAGGGGCTGTAACGGAGTATAGCGCAGCTTGGCTAGCGCGGCTGCTTTGGGAGCAGTAGGTCGGGGGTTCGAATCCCTCTACTCCGATTTTGCGTACTTTTTTTTCATTGATTGATAACCCTTTCTTCGATCATAATCCCTATCCTTATCATTTAGAGCATTGTTGAGTGTTTCATGGGAAAACTAATTTTTGAAGACACAGATGATGAGGTGGAGGTTCCAGATGGTTCCCCTATCGCTGAAGCATGCGAGGAGGCAGGCGTCCCTTTTGCTTGCACAGAGGGCATTTGCGGCACTTGCGTGATCGAAGTAAAAGAGGGGATGGAAAACCTCTCTTCCTTTACTCAGGAAGAGGAAGATTTTTTAGGAAACCTTGACACTGAAAGACTTGCTTGCCAATGCAAGCTAAAAAATGGCTGTGTAAAAATCACTTTTTAATTATTGAGGATAATCCATGTCTGAACAAGCAACCCAAAAAATTTCAAAAGAGATGACCATTGCAGAGATTCTTGAAGGGTTTCCCTATCAGAGTCAGCGCCTTGCTCAAATTCTTACCAATGCCGGTCTTCACTGTGTGGGATGTGGAGCTGCTACCTGGGAGACTCTAGAAGGTGGAATGCTCGGACATGGAAAAACAGAGGCGGAGATAGACGACCTTGTTGACAAGCTCAACCGTCTATTAGAAGAAGAGATACCCAATTTCGATACCATTACACTTACTCCTCGTGCTGCCAAAAAATTTAAAGAAATTGCAATCGAAGATGGTAAAGAGGGATTTGCCCTCCGTTTTGGCGATACAGCCGGCGGTTGCAGCGGCTTTACCTATATTATCGATTTTTCAGAGTGCGCCGCAGAAGATGATCTTGTTTTGGAGTCAGAGGGCGTCGAGATCCATGTCAAAAAAACGATGGTAAAACGACTAATGGGTTCTGTGATCGATTATGTTGATGCTCTTTATGGCGCAGGATTTAAAATTGCCAACCCCAATGTCAAATCCTCTTGCGGCTGCGGCACCTCCCAAAACTACTAATTTTTTCTTTGGGACATCTCATTAACTTTATAAGGGAGTTATTCTCTTTAAGGTCTCTTAATACAAATTAAATATATAAGGTGTATAGTTAAGGAACTGTAAACAGATTGTTATATGTGTTCCTTTTTTAGATCCTCATCTCTAATTTCTGCTGCTTCTACGCCTATTCAAAATAGTGAAAGGTGGTCTTTAGATCTATACACAATCTCAACGATCACTTCGGCTATTGCCTTATCGCTCCTCTTATTAGGCGGCGTGGCACTATCTATAGTGGCTATCTATTTCGTTCCAAAAGCCTTTTTTGTCCCATTGATAGCCACAGGATCTTCTGTAGCTCTTCTCTCTCTCTTTCTATTAACAACCCTCGTGATTGCAACTATTTGTAAAAAACGGAAATTGCCGATACAAACAGCGCCACAATCTAGAAACATCTCCCTTAATCAAGATCCTATTGAACCTGCAATTCCAAGTACCGAATCGGGATTACCGGGTAACTTTCTTCCAGGGTTAAATAATATTTGCTGGGCAAATACTGCTCTTCAAGCTCTTTGTATATTCGATCATGATCTAAAAGCCTATATGCAAAGTAGTGAAGTTGATGAAGATCTTCCCTTTGTTAACAATGTTCGAAAGATTGTAGCAAAGCTGGACGCAAGGCTACAAGTCTCTGCAGAGGAAATGAGAGAGCTGATGCATAGCATTAATAGTCCAAGACCTTGGTACATTACTGGAGCAGGCGTAGAATTTCTTGGTGTTGAAGTGATTCTGGATCATTACTTACACTCGGTTTTAAGAGAAAATCCCCTCATAAATATACCAGATATTTGCAAATCATCCATGTGTTGTGTAAACACTCGATGTTATCTAGAAAGGCCTAAAACTCTTACAGAAGCATTCCAGATATTCTTAGAAACGCAGAAGGATGGTAGGCCACCCGAGAAAGAAATAGTTATAGAGCCATTGCCAAAAACATTAATTTTCAAAGACATATCTGATTTAAATCGTAACGATAAGAAATTCATAAGCAGTTGGAGAGATCTCTCTCCTGAAGAGGATGGGTTCTATCATATTAGAATAAAAAATCAAGGACAAGAGATCCTCTATAAATATAGACTTATCGGAACGATCGCATTTGTCAATTCTAACCACTTAGTCTTTCGTAAAGCAACACCTGATAACAAATCATACCTCGTATATAATGATGCCCGCATAAACGAAAAACCTGGCCCTCTTCTCCTTAAAACAGACGTTGAATACGCCTTTTTTGAAATGGTTGGCCGCCCTATCACTACAAGTCTCATATGAAAAAAATTCTCAGCTTTCTCCTTTTTTTTATTCTACCTATTACAATTTTTGCTAAGTCAAAAATTATCGATGCTTTCCTTTTCTATAATGAATATGAAATTTTAGAAATCCGTCTTAATGAACTTTATCCCTATGTAGATAAATTCGTTATTGTTGAATTTACAGAAACTTTCAAAGGATTGCCAAAAGATCTTAATTACCCAAAAATAGCTCCTTTGTTAAAAAAATTCTCAGATAAGATAGTTTATTACCCTTGCGCAGATCGAATAGCGACGAGTGACCCTTGGAATAGAGAATTCTGGCAAAGAAGCAGATTGAATGTGCCATTGGCTAACCTCTGTAATGACGAAGATATTGTCATGTTATCGGATGTAGATGAAATTCCTCACCATGACACGGTCGTAAAAATGTCCGAGCAAATCTCTTCAGGAAAAGAAATTTTTGTAAGTGTTTATTATAACACCTATCAATTCTTTCTAAATCGTTTGGCTAATCTCACAGATTGCACAATCTGGACATCATGGGACTACTTCAAAAAGCATCATGCCCAAACTATGAGAGAAGCAAGACGTTATTGGGGATATCCTAAAACAGTTGAAAAGGGATGGCATTTGACTTCTATGGGAGGAAGTGACCGCGTCCTTCAAAAAATGAGAGATTTTTCCCATTCCGAAGACGATATTAATGAGATAGCAAATGAACCAAAAGGAAAACCAATAACCCATGAAACAATGAATAAGATCCGAAGAGCATTACCAATTGTTCCTATAGATGATAGCTTCCCTGAATTTATTTATAAAAATATAGAATATATGGATGAACTAGGTCTTATAGATCATGACATGACATATATAGCTCCTCTACCAGGCTAGCCGTCAGGCATAGCCTGTCACATGTGGATTGTCTGGCCAAGGCAGGTAAGAGCAGCCTCTTTAATAGCCTCAAGGCAGGTGGGATGGGCGTGCGAGGCATAGGCAAGCTCATGGACTGTCATCCCCTTTTCAATCGCAATAACCCCCTCGCCAATCATCTCCGAGGCGCTCGGTCCAATAATATGTATGCCGATAAGACGTCCACTCGTTTTTTCTGCAATCACTTTTACAAAACCATCTGTATCTCCGCTGCAGCGAGCTCTTGGAACAGCGCTAAAGGGAAATTTCCCTATCAAAATATCAAGATGTGAGTCCCGCGCCTCCTCCTCGCTCATTCCAACAGAGGCGACCTCCGGCCAAGTGTACATTACACTCGGAATAGCAGAGTAATTCACTGTGGGGCTTTTGCCCGCAATGATCTCAACTGCTGCAACTCCCTCTTCAGAGGCCTTATGGGCAAGCATAGGACCATCAATCAGATCCCCAATTGCATAAATAGAGGGGTGGTTTGTTCTAAAATTGGCATCGACAACTACTCTTCCGCCAATATCCAGAGAAACACCTAATTCCTCTAATCCAAGTCCCTTATGAAACGGACGTCTTCCTATGCCAATGAGAGCTGCGTCAGCATCAAAGGTCAACTCTTTCCCCTCATTACTTAGAGCCGTTAGAGAGATTTTGCCATCGATCACTTTGCCTGAGGTGATTTTTGTAGAGAAATGGAATGTGAGACCCTGTTTTTTTAATACCCTGTGAATCTCTTTTGAGAGCTCTCTATCGAGCAGTGGACAGGGGCGGTCAAGAAGCTCAATCACTGTCAATTCACTTCCCAAGCGCCTATAAACTGAGCCAAGTTCAAGCCCAATTACTCCCGCTCCAATCAACACCATTTTTTTGGGAACGTGGGCAAGTTCCAGAGCCCCTGTTGAGGAGAGAATCACCCTCTCATCAAAGGGGAGAAAGGGAAGAGGAATAGGTTCTGAGCCTGTTGCTAAAATAATGTGATTCGATTGGATAGTCGTCTCATTAACACGAATTGTATTAGGAGAGTCAAGATGGGCAGCTCCTTTAAAACTTGTAATCTTATTTTTCTTAAAAAGATAGCCCACCCCATCGACAAGGCCCTTTACAACCTTCTTTTTCCGCTCCATCATCTGCTGAAAGTTTATAGAGAGACCCGTGGCTTCAATACCATGTTCCTTTCCCTCTTTATGGATCTTCTCATAATACTCCGTTGAGTGAAGAAGAGCCTTTGAGGGGATGCACCCAATATTTAGACAGGTTCCCCCCAGAGAATCCTTTTCGATGCAGGCAACTTTAAACCCCAGCTGGGCAGCTCGGATGGCTGCTACATAACCCCCTGGACCTGAACCTATCACGGTAATATCAAATTGCTCCATTTCTTTTACTCCTCAGTAAATAATAGACGTGAGGGATCTTCCAAGACCTCTTTAATATGAACAAGAAAGGAGACTGCCTCTCTCCCATCCACAATGCGGTGATCATAGGAGAGTGCCAGATACATCATGGGACGGATCACTATTTCATCGTTGACGACAACGGGCCGCTTCATGATGTTGTGCATTCCAAGGATTCCACTTTGAGGCGGATTTAATATAGGTGTTGAGAGCATCGATCCATAGATGCCCCCATTGGTAATGGTAAAGCCGCCTCCCTCTAGATCAGAAATAGCAAGACCTCCTTCGCGGGCTTTTTTGGCATAGCTAGCAATCTCCTTTTCAATCTCTGCAAAGGAGAGGTGGTCGCAATTGCGTACAATAGGGACAACCAGCCCTCTCTCGGTCCCCACAGCAATTCCAATATCATAGTATTGGCGTGTGACAATCTCCTCCCCATCGATGTAGGAGTTGAGATGAGGAAAAGCCTTTAATGCCCCTGTAACTGCCTTCACAAAAAAGGACATAAACCCAAGCTTCACTCCATATTTTTTCTCGTAAGTTCCCTTATAGCGCGTGCGTAAATCCATTACAGCGCTCATATCCGCCTCGTTAAAAGTTGTGAGCATGGCCGATGTTTGAAGAGCATTGACAAGACGCCCTGCTATCACCTTTCGAATTTTAGACATGGGCTTTCTTGACTCCCGTTTACTCGTAGCAGGCGGGGTAGGGGCCTGCTCCTTCGCCGGAGCTGGCTCCCCTGGGGTATGCAATGTGGCAAGAAACTCAGGAGCCATCTTCCGGGCGCCGGATGAGCTCTCCACTTCAGGAGCCTCTTTGGGAGCAGTTTCCTTTGCAGGCTTTTCTTTTGCAGGTTCTGCTGCGGTGCCTTCGGTATCGACAAAGCCAATCACTGCTCCCACTAGCACTGTATCCCCCGGCTTTACATGCCAAGAGAGGACTCCACTTTGGGGGGCATAAAGAACCTGATTGAGCTTCTCTGTTTCAAGCTCGATAATCTCCTCATTTTCGGAGACTCTGCTACCTGCCTGTTTGAGTAGCGTCCCTATGGTTGCCTCTGACAGCGACTCACCCATAGGGGGTACTTTAATTTCCACTTTCATTTTTTACCTCATAAGCCATTGCCAAGATCTGGGCATGCTCCTTCACGTGCATTGTATGCGAACCAATTGCTGGAGAGGCAGATCTTGGCCTTCCCACGTAGCGCAAATCTCTACTCTCTGGAAGAAGCTCATCCAAGATGGGACTGATATACGCCCAAGCTCCCATATTCTTTGGCTCCTCTTGAACCCAATAAAAAGTCTTTGCATTTTTGTATTTTTCAATAACTCTTGAGAAATCCTCGCTATGAAAAGGATAGAGCTGCTCAATTCGAATAATCCCAATATGGTTAGCTTTTCTCTCTTCCCTTTCTTTGATGAGGTCATAATAGATGCGTCCACTGCAGATAAGGAGCCGCTCTATTTTCTCCTTATCCTCAGAAGGATCATCGAGTATCTCTTGAAAATTTTGCGATTCCAATTCCCTCATAGAGCTTAAAACATGCGGATGACGTAATAACCCCTTTGGAGTAAATACTATGAGAGGCTTACGGCTTTTTCGGACCACTTGCCTACGCAAGAGGTGAAAATACTGCGCCGGAGTTGTGGGATTCACCACCTGCATATTTCCATCCCCCGAGAGCTGTAAATATCTCTCTATCCTTGCAGAGGAATGCTCAGGCCCTTGCCCCTCAAAACCATGGGGCAGAAGAAGTGTCAGCCCAGAAAATCGATACCACTTCTGCTCGGAGCTGGAGATATATTGATCAATAATCACTTGCGCCCCATTTGCAAAATCCCCAAATTGCGCCTCCCATAAGACAAGAGCTGCGGGGTAAGAGAGGGAATATCCAAATTCAAATCCCAAAACGGCAAATTCAGAGAGGTGAGAGTTAAAGACATCAAAGCGTCCCTGCTCTTTTTTCAACTTGCTTAAGGGGAAATATCTTCTATTGTTCTCCTGATCAACAAGCATTGCATGTCTTTGACTAAAAGTCCCCCGCCGGCAATCCTGTCCGGAGAGACGTACATGGCTCCCCTCAACTAGAAGAGAGCCAAAGGCAAGCTGTTCGGCCATTCCCCAATCAATTTTCTTCTCATCAGGAGGCCCATTGCACATTGCTAGCCTCTCCTCAAAGAGCTTTTTCACTTTAGGATGAGGATGAAAGTCTTGAGGGAGAGTGCATATCCTTGTTGCAATCTCCACCAATTGCTTTTCTGCAACTCCTGTATTAACAGGAACAAAGAGATCTTTAAGTTCAACTCTTCGATACGCGCTCCAGACTCCTGCAAAGGCTTCGGGAATAGAGGGTCCTTTTTTGATTTGGAGCTCATCAAGTTCAAGGCGAAGTCCAGAAGAGAACTCCTTTTCACACTCTTCTGCCATTTTTTTCTCGAGATGACCATGACTGATAAGCTCATCTCGGTAGATCTCGCGGATCGATTTTTTTTTGCGTATAATCTGATATTCTAAGGGCTGAGTAAACGCTGGCTCATCGCCCTCATTATGGCCATACTTCCGATAGCAGTTAAGATCGATAAAAACATCACATCCAAAGCGTTGGCGAAGTTGAATGGCAAGCATTGCCGCAAAGACACACCCTTCTGGATCTTCGGCATTGACATGAAAAATGGGGAAACTAAAACTTTTGGCGATGTCTGTGCAGTGAGGTGTGGACCTAGAATCTTTGGGGAGGGTTGTAAAACCGATCTGGTTATTCACAACAAGATGGATAGTCCCTCCCGTTCCATATCCTTGCAAATTGCAAAATTGCAGGGTTTCATAGACAATTCCCTGTCCAGCAAGAGCTGCATCTCCATGCACAAGAATAGGGCAGATCTTTTTTTTCTCCTCATCCTGACGGCAAACCTGCTTTGCCCGCACCTTTCCCATAACAACAGCATCGACAGATTCCAGGTGAGAGGGATTAGGAGAAAGGCCAATATGCACTTTGTGTCCATTCTGAGTCACCACATCGGCGGAAAATCCCTTATGATATTTTACATCCCCTGACCCCTCTGTGAGGCTCGGATCATAGAAATCTTCAAATTCGCTAAAAACCATCTGATAGGATTTATTCATGATATTAGAGAGGACATTGAGACGCCCCCGATGAGACATCCCTAGAACAAATTCATCTATCCCAAGCATTGCACCTAACTCTACAACCTCAGACAAGATAGGAATAAGGGTCTCACCGCCCTCTAGAGAAAATCTCTTCTGCCCCACATACTTTGTATGCAAAAAAATCTCAAAGAGCTCAGCTTTATTGAGCTGTTGAAAGATCCTGTATTTCTCTTCAATGGAGAAGCGTGGACGAAAACGACTCTTTTCAATCTGGGTTTGCAGCCACTTTTCAAGCTCTGGAGATTGACAACCCATATACTCAACGCCAATTGTGCCGCAGTAGATCTGCTCCAGAGTTGTAATGATCTCCTGCAAAGGCGCAACTTCTTTTTCAAGCAATCCATAGGTTGGGAAGTTTTCTGAAAGCTCTGTTCTTTTAAATCCAAGGGTTTCAATTTCAAGCTCTCTTGGTCTAACCGGAGGCTTCGTCGCAATAGGGTTAATATTCGCCATTAAATGGCCAAAAATACGATAGGACTGGATTAAATGAAAAACCCTAAAGTCCTTGCACTCTTTGCCTTCTCTTCCATATCCTGCGACTTCCATCCCTTCAAAGAAATACCTCCAGGAGGATTCCACACTTGCGGGATCCTTTAGATACTTTTTGTACTCTTCTTCGATGAAACCCACATTAGCGATCTGGGCATAGTTCCAACCATGAGAATGCAAGGGTCCACTCCTCTTTCCCTGTTTTCATAAACAATTATTCTGATAAAGTAAAAGCTTTATTCCCTCTCGAGGTAATATGCATAAGCTCTTTCTTTTGCTACTAGGCTTGATCTCCTGCCAAAACTGCCCAAAAAGCTCTCCTTGCTTTCAGAGACAGGAGATTTGCGGAAGAAGTGGAGCTTCACCGATCTACCGTGCAAAAGCGCCCCTGGATTGGCAAAGGGTTGATCCTCTTTTAACAGAGTCTCTTGTTGATACAACAAAACCCCTCGTCACATTTCTTTCTAAAGCAGATGAAGGACTTATCCGCATCACCATCCATAGCTTTCCA
>Ga0207088_1017_pt2 | contig 25612 bp, 29 predicted proteins | sample Alteio_BWMinHeat_52_FD_153564 | JGI IMG/M metagenome (GOLD analysis project Ga0207088, IMG submission 153564) | Enriched cells from forest soil in Barre Woods Harvard Forest LTER site, Petersham, Massachusetts, United States -... | ecosystem: Environmental > Terrestrial > Soil > Temperate forest >... | reverse complement strand
GCTCAATATTATGACCTTGGCCTGCAAGCGCTCTGATTGTTTTATATGCTAAAATAATGCCGGAAGCTCCGGATATGCCAACCACAAGATAAACCCGCCAAGGACGATCACTTCTATTTGGTCGCCATGCAATTCCCAAGGAGCTAGATGAAACCATTCTGGAATATAAGAAAAACCGCTTAAGGCGATTGCAAAGAGAAATAGAGCTGTAAGCATCTGGATGACAAAATGGGGCCCTATCCTTTTGTAGGCTAAAATCACGAAAGGAAGGTTGAAGAGGATCAGAAAAACAGGGAGCAGATTCTTTCCAAAAAGAAAGGAGCCAATCATCGCTATACCCACAATGCCCCCATCGATCAGTTCATTGGGGATAAGGATGACTTTAATGCCAAGGGCCGCTAGAAATGCCCCAATCATAAGCCATGGCAGGCTCTGTAAAAAAACTTTTCCAAAACCATTATTAGAAGATGAGTGTGGCATATTTTTGCTTCAAACCAATGTTTTAGAGAAAAGAGCGCGGGAGACGGGGCTTGAACCCGCAACTTCCGCCGTGACAGGGCGGTGCTCTAACCAATTGAACTACTCCCGCAATACAATGCCCCCTTAAAGAGGGCAGAGGTTCAAAACTTCCCTTAAAGGGAAAATGGGCGCAAAAGGATTTGAACCTATGACCACCTGTGTGTAAGACAGGCGCTCTACCACTGAGCTATACGCCCAAAAAATAGAGGATCACAATACTTTACACCCTTATTTTCCCACAACAAAAACCTTGGAATCGTCTTAAAATATGTTTTTAATACTAACTTAATATTAAAAAAACACTTGTATGATAATATTAAAAGTAAATATTTAAAGTTAATTTAATTATGACTATAGAAGCATATAAAAGTAGTACCTTACAACCCCATATAACCGATATCTATAATGAATTTAGGGCTGGGAAGAACTTACATCCTATAGCCTACACCCCTTTAATTGGAACAGGAGTTCTTGTTGGTGCAAGTGCAGCCTGTGCTGCTTTCGTCTTGTATGCCTTCTTTGCTAAAAGCACTCTCTTCCCGGTGTGGACTCAAATAACCGCTGCCTTTATAGGAGTCTCTGCTTCCATTTTATTCATATTAGGAGGCTATCTCACCTATCATCTTAGCATTAGAAAAAAACGGGCATTGCAAGACAATTATGCAAAGATCCAAGTGATTCATGTTGTACCTATTGAAGTTTTAAAAGAAGCGGTCAGAAGACAATGGGTAATAGTCGAGAAGTCTGCATGGGATCACTTGGCACAAGAGGAACCTCTTGATAAGGTCAGTTCTGAAATGGAGAGCCTTGTCCAGATTGATACTACTGATGCATTGAATATGAGATTAGGGGAAAAAGAGCGTAAGTTTCAGGTGGCAGTCTATAAATCTAGAGTGAGGCGTTCGGGTGTTGGTCCTGCAACGATAAAAAGTTTAAGCAGCTTTTCGACGTCTACGGGAAGAAGAGTGCCCATTTCCTATTTTGTACTTGAATTACAACATGCAGCTCGCGATTGTAAAGGTTTCCTTAGATTCACAGTCATCACAGCTCTTGCTTGCGCCCTTATTACTACCTTAGGGGCCTTGAGTTATTATGGAATTTTGATTGACTCTAGTTTGGCAGTAGGATTCTTAAGTTCGGGAGGAGGCTTAGCCGGTGCTTCCCTCATTTTCTTTATTTGTCTTTCTGTAAAAGGATTTTCTCTCTATCAAATGCATAATAAGGACCTTAGGAAAGATCCCTCTCATTTTAAAGAGCTCATGCAAGATGCATTGGATTGGCAGAGAGCGCAATGGGATATGCACAATCAAGCCTTTAAGTTGGATCCCGATTACAAGAAGGATGAAGCTGAGCTTCGCTTCTTTGATGGGAAATTGCGGGAGCTTATCACTTCTCACCGTCTCAATATGGACTAACAGAGAATTTTGCCATTCTCTTTAAGTAAATACTCTTCAAATTCCATTTTTCTTTTATTGAGTTCATTCATGCTGGTGAGTTCATGCACATGAATGGGCACAGCGGTTAAGAAGCCTCTTCGTAAATAGGAGATATCGCACTCCTCCTCTTCCTCCAATTCCTCGGGTTTTCCCCCAAGCCAGTAGCTTTTTCCATTTTTAGAGCTTAGGTGTAACGCCGGATCTTCCCCCCAACGCCCTTTGCCTTGGCGTGTGAATTTAAAGCCTCTCACAAGATCATCTGCAACTTTTGGGAAGTTGACATTGAGAAAGCATCCGGGCTCCATGGGATGTCTTAAAATGAATTCCACAATGCTCACAATATATTTTTGGGCAACATGGAAATTGGGGTTTCTTTCGCTTTCGCAGGAAAAGGCAATGCCCGGAATATTCCGTAACACACCTTCAATGACCGCGCCGACTGTCCCAGAGTGAAGCACATTTCGTCCTGCATTTGAGCCTGCATTGACTCCTGAGAGGATTAGATCAGGGGGGCTATCTAAAATCACCCGGATTGCCATTTTTACACAATCTGCTGGGGTCCCATCAATAGACCAAGCGGGGGTCTCATCTACCCAGTTGACCTGTTTAATAAGAAGGGGTCTATCCCAGGTGATTGATACACCGGTTCCCGAACGTTCCTGGGAGGGGGCGGCAATGACAATGTCAGCGAAATCACTTTTGCGGAGGGTTTCCCAAAGGCATTTTAAGCCGGGAGCCAAGATCCCGTCATCATTAGTGAGCAAAATTTTTGGACGTTTATTTAGCATAGCTTTTCCTCAAAATATATAGTCTCCGGCAATCTCCCGTTTATCTTTTCCCTCTAACACATGGAAGATGCGGATCTGATTTAATTGATTTGGAGAGAGGCCTCCAATGGGGATATAAAAAATTTTTTTTCCAAATCGGCTAGCGTAAGATTTGAGCCACTGTTTGGGGGGGGTTTTTGCAACATATACAATAAGGGGGTCGAGGCAATAATCGATAGAGGCCAAGAGAAGGACTTCAGCTTTGCTGCCGCACCGTTCATAGTCAGGGTCTGTCCAGACATCCCAAAGGCGTCTCGGGGGATAGGAGAGCATAAAACCTCCATATTGACAGCGGGATATTCCCGGACCCACAACATTCTGATGCATCTCGGTTGCAAAAAATGCCATATCCGATTCTTGACTGTTTTCACCAATCCAGGTTGTTTTCCAGGGAAATTTTTCTTTGGCCATTTCTGATTTATCCTCATCAAAAATGACGCAGACAGATCCAAGCGCTGCCGGTGGTTTTCTTTGGATTTTGACATAGAGTTTTTTTTCATAAAAATGGCGGAGGCTTTCTCTCACATCAATCCCATCTTCAAGGCTTGTGAAGAAGGGGAGAACGCGCCTGTTTTCATCGTTAATCAATTTAAGGCTCTTTTGCTTCAAAAATGCCCCAAAGCTTTCTATAGCTAAATCTTCGGGGGGGTAGGAGCAGATTGCAAAGGAGGCAGGCGGTTGGAATTGGGTGTGAGGAAGATCTTTTTTCCTTTTTGAAAATTGGAGACCCTTCTTCTGTTTTTGCTTTAAGTTGAAGATCACTTTTTTGGATGCTCCCCAGAGTTCATCAACAGTCAGAGGGAGCTCTTGTAGATTGTCAATATTTTTTAAATAGGGGTAAGCTGTTGCGAGTTTCCACACTTCATAGGCGTAATTATGGTCGACACAGCCTCTCGCGGCTTGAAGGATCATAAAAAGATTAGGCGTAAGCTTTTGAGAATAGAGGGCATAATTGCGTGAAAATTTCATCAGATTATTGAGATGGTAGCTGAAGGTAAAGCCTGTCTCTTTTTTGTAGTTCTCTCCGGCTTGTTTGTAGAGATCGAAGAGAATTTTTTGCCGATTGGGAAATCTGCTAGCAGGATCTTCGCGCCAATTTTCATAAACGGAGGTAAGATATCCATATTCGGCAAGGTTATCCCGACAGCTCTCTTCGGTAAGAGTTGAAAGGGTCCCTTTTTGTGGGGAGAGGTGATCTTCCGGAAAGCAGTTTTTCTCAAAATAGGAGAGGATCTTCTCAACATGAAAAAAACCGCCGATAAATAAGACTCTATCATAGCGCAAGGTAAGCTCCTTGAGCTTTTTAGCCATAAAGAGCTCTCGCTTCTCATCAAGGGGGAGACGGGTTTTTTCCGCGAGCGTATTTCTGTAGGCTCCATAGTAGGCTGAAAGCCCAATTTTTGTGATTGCATAAGGATCGGGGAGTCTCTCATCCACGAATGGATAATCGTTGACATCACAATCGATGCAGTAAGCAGGAATCTGGCATTCAAGGCTGGAGCGGAGTGCCTCGAAGATGGGATCGCAGGGTTCAGCAAGAAAATATTTTTTGTGGCTGCCGCCAAGGGTGATAACCGAGATATCTGGAAGCCTTGCAGCTGCATGGAGAAAGACCTCCTCGCAGTTACAGGGAAGTTCTACCGCCACGCAGTCGGGATTGATTGCAAGAAGAGTGCGGCGTATATAGCATGCAAGCTCTAGCGTATAGTGCAAGACCGGCATTGCAAATAAATTATCTTTTTTTAAGGGAAGCTGCAATTTCATTTTTTAAAAGGTGTGGAGGGCCGCCTCCTCTCCAAGAGTCATGACAATTGCTTGACGTATAAGGTTCTCGGGGTTTGTTTCAATGCCAAGCGAGGCATATCTTTTAGCTGCATATCTTGCAATATTGATTCCATCGCGGACGGTATAGCGCTCCTCTCTAGCATGACTTTTTTGCAAAAAATTGACGACGTAATTGAGAATCTCATCTTTAACGAAGGGGAGATTTTCTTTTAAGATGCGTCTTTCTTCTTCGGCCTCAGGAAAATCGATAGTGATCTGAGGCTGGAGCCTGCTATGGATATATTCAGGGATTTCAAAAGTCGAAGCATCCTCATTCATAGTGGCACAGACGCGAAAATCGGGATGGGCAGGGATTTTAAGCCCCGCAACGATCGATTCAACATATCTTCTGGAATCGAGAAGGGGAGCGAGCGATGCCCAGGACTTTTCACTCATGCGATTGCCCTCATCGAGAATGCAAACGCCTCCATTGATCATTGCTGTCACAAGAGAGGAGGCGACATATCGGATTCCTCCTGATTTATCCATGACGGGTGTGATTAAGAGATCTTCGGGGCGGGTATCCATGGTGCACTGGTAGATATAGACAGATCTTCCCATTTTTTTGGCGGCTGCATAGGCTAGGGTTGTTTTTCCAACTCCCGGCTTTCCAATTAAACGGGGATTGAGAGGAAGGTCTTTGCTATCAATAACTAACCAAGCGGCAAGAAGTTGATCAAAAGCATCCTCGCATCCCACCCAGTTAAATGCAAACTCATCAGGAGATCCAAGAGAGATTTCAACTCCATCAATGGTGATCCGGTTTTCGTTTTCGCTTTTTTTCATGGTATATTCCTATTTGTTCCTTTTGCTTTCTGAGATCCGTAAAGAAGGCTTGCTGAGGCAACATTTTGCCGAACGTTGGGGAAGAGATCTTCAAGATTGGTTATTAGTGTATCAACTTTTTTGCGCATTGAATTCTGCCCATAGGGACATTGGCAGGTTATTCTAGCATACTTATATTTCTGTGCAAACAGACGAATCTCGCTCTCTCCAACTAAAATAAGGGGGCGGATGATCGTTACTCCATAATCGATCATCTCGATTTTTGGAAGGAGGCCGGCAAATTCTCCCTTATGCATGAGGTTTAAAAGCAGAGTCTGCGCGTTATCGTCGCGGGTGTGGCCAAAGGCGATAACTTTTGCGCCCACCTCTTTTGCGGCGTCAAAGATCCGCTTTCTTCTATCTCGTGAGCAGGAGTAGCATTCAAGATCATCTTTTGTTATTGAGGACTTTAGGGAGATAAAGGGGATATTGAGCTCATTGCAGATGGCCTTTAAAAATCCCCCTTCTATCCCGGCGCCACAAGAAAATTCTCCTCCGACATGGATTGCTACAATCTCAAAAGGAGGAACGCCCCGTCCATTTATGGCATGCAGGAGATACAGGAGAGTTAAACTATCTTTACCTCCGCTTAAGGCAACAGCGACCTTATCCGCTCCTTCGAGCATTTCATACTCATAAAGAGCTTTCCTAAGGGCGCTTTCTATTTTTCTGCCTAGATTTTCAAATGGTGGTCTTGCAATGGGAAGCATAAGAGTGAATTATACATTTTGGCCAAGAAGTAGGCAATTTTAAATAGACAACTTGAAGAAGAGTCTATAAAATAATAGCTCTTTTGTAAAAAATTCTTATGATTTAGGGTTTAGATTATGACACAGAAAAAAGTAGGACGTAACGATCCTTGTCCTTGTGGATCTGGAAAGAAATATAAAAATTGCCACTTACCCTTAGAGCAAGAGACAAAAAAAACCTATACACCCTCTGGAAAGCGCAAATTTACAGCAAAAGTGATCTCGATGTCTGACAAGAGCCAATCGGTATTTCAGCGGGCATCAGAGAGTGTAGCGCAGCAGAGCGCTCCTGTAAATCCTGAAGAGCTGAAGTTTAAGTTTACAGATCGTGATTTTCGCGTCAAAGGCGCGGACGAGGAGAAGCCTCTTTTCAACCGTCCTGAATCTACAACTCCCACCTCGCAAGAGCCTATCAGTTCAATTCCCACAGGAGAATTTGAGCCAGCCAAAGAAGATTTTCGCAAAAAAGAGAAGAAGGAGTAGTTGAGAATTAAGTAGGTCATTTGTTATAACCTGCTCCTGCGCTTATATGCTGGTGTAGCTCAATGGTAGAGCATCCGACTTGTAATCGGACGGTTGAGGGTTCAACTCCTTTCGCCAGCAAAATTTCTTTCGGGGGTGTCGCATAGTGGCAATTGCAAGGGACTGTAAATCCCTCGACTTCGGTCTCCGGCGGTTCGAGTCCGCCCGCCCCCAGGTTTAGATAGGTCATCTTACTAAAAACAAACGGCAGCCCGTACTACATGTACTGCGCTGCCGTTTGTTTTTAGTAATCTAATCTACCTAAACCTGGGGCCAAGCCCCCACACCACTTTAAGATTTTTTTGGAGTGCGTGTGACTTGTTACCGCTTTCATACCCTCTCCTGCCAGAAATGGAAGGACATGCTCTTATTGCAAGCATTTACGTTGATATGTTCGGTCGGATTTTCGGATGCGCGCTCGGTGGGGCAACCTCTTATGAAACTAGAGCATCGATAGCTGAAGGAAGTAAAAGTTAATGTGCGACTTGTCTAAGGTGATAGAACCAGCGGCTTCGGCCTCGATTGAGCAAATTTCTCCATTGCAGGTTGCAATAGACACACCTATCGTCAGCTTAAACAATGAAAAGTCTTAATAAAGATTTCTTGAAATCTAGTAGGGGACAGAGTTACTCCTATTATCCTCTAATCCTATTTAATAGGTGATTTTCAAGTCATTTTGAACCTTCTTCAAACCTTGCTTATGAAAAAAGTAAGCGCAAACCCCTTTCCTAAAAGCTGCTATTCTTCACTTAATAGGAATAAACCTGTTAAGCCACTGCTTGATGGACGATCTTTGCGATTGTTTTGATTGTGGGGTTGCCGGTTTTTGATAAGGCTTTTTGAACAGTGGTGCGGGAAAGGAGGGTTTCTTGAGCGACTTTAGTGCGGTTGACTTGTAAGTAGGCATCTAAAATCTCCAAAAACGCTCCAGTATCATTATCTTCCAAGCTTTGCAAAAGAGCTTCCGCTACTTTTTTATGCGACTTGAAGAAAGCTTGAGGACGATGTCTTAAAGAACGCGTACTTTTTTTATTTTTTAAGATTGGCATACTTTCCAAGCAAAACTGTTGCTTTTTTGATGTCTCTCTTTTGGTCATTTTTCTTGCCTCCGATTAATAATTTTATGGCGTTAGTGCTTTCTCTATAGAAATAAACCCGCCAGCCATTTTTCCATCGCAACTCAGCAATGGGGCTGCTTATGCCTTCTATTGGACGGCAATCTCCAAAATGATCGTAAGCTTCAATTCTGTGTAGACGGGTTTCTATTTGCGCCTGCTCTTTAGAACGCAGCGAGGACAACCAGTCTGCAAATTCTTCAGTTTTGGATATTTTCACCATACTGCACATTTTATCATACGCACAGTATATTGTGCAGTTAATTTATACAGTTTTTTATAGGGGACACACATGGGACAGCAACATTCAGAAACCTTCAATTCTAAACAACAACTTACAATACAAATTGTTGTTTATTCAGCTAATTATTAGCTTGATAAGCGTTGGTAAAAGTTGAATGAGATTGAATTGAGGCGACTGTAAATCCCTCGACTTCGGTCTCCGGCGGTTCGAGTCCGCCCGCCCCCAGGTTTAGATAGGTCATCTTACTCAAAACAAACGGCAGCCCGTACTACATGTACTGCGCTGCTCTTCGTTTTGAATAATCTAACCTAGCTAAACCTGGGGGCAAGCCCCCATATCACTTTAAGATTTTTTTGGAGTGCGTGTGACTTGTCACCGCTTTCATAAGCATCGACTTGTCGATGCTTTAAGGATCTTTGGGAGTATTGTAAACAAGACACTCTTCTAACGGTTATGTTGCACAAATGGCTCTTTGAGACAATGATAATATAAAAAATCTCAACCATCAAAATAATGGACGCACGATATAAGAGAGTTGGTGATACGAATTTAAATTAGGCCCTGGCCTCGTTTCTGTGATGCGAAGGATAAACATTTACACGAGCTTTGCGATTTCGAGGTTTAGATTTAACAATAATATCTACATCTTTTCCAAGAGCATTAAGAAAATAAATTAAACGTTCGACGGAATAACCCCTAAAACGTCCTCTCAAAAGTTCGGATAATTTAGGCTGAGAGATCCCAAACATTTCAGCAGCATCAGCCTGTGTGAGCTTTTTTTTCTTAATTATTTTGCTTATCTCTATAACGAGATTGGCTTTTGTTTCCATTTCAGCAAAGTTTTTATATCCAAGATCTACATAGACGCTTCCAGAGGCTGTTTCTGCTCTAGCACCTTCTGATGCCTTTTTATTCTCTTTTTTCATAATTTCCTCTGCTTAAGCAGCCATTCTTGATACTCTTGCTCTGCTAAATTTAATCGGCTTTTGATTAAATTTACATCTTGTATAGGTGTTGCTATACCCTGTTTTGATTTCTTTTGAAAGACATGTAATACAGCTATAACCTCTTTAAATTTTACTGTATAAACAGCTCGATAAGTCCCGCCTATGTTATTTTCTACAATCTCTAAAACCGCGGCGCTTTTAAATCCCTTGAATGGCTTTGCGCTATCACTTTTAGCTCCTTTTTGAGCTTGGTAAAGCGCAAAGCCAATCTCATCCTGAACTTCATCCGGTAGAGAGATAAGATCGTCTTTAGTCGAAGCAATCCAGATAATCGGTTTAATTTGCATAATTCTGTCTCCGAATTCAATTATCCCTAATATTGGGGATAATTACAAGGAGAATTTAAAATCGAAGTTTTGTAAGGGAAAAGCTATTCCCCATTTTTACCCCACTTCCCCACAAAAAATGACCTCAAATCACCAAATAGCACCAAAATAAAATTCCACTAAACATTTAATCATCTTACCGTTATGATTGTGTGGGATAATAAGTGACTGTAAATCCCTATGCACGGCCTGAAGGCTCGCCGAAGCTAGCGCAACGGCTCGCCTTATGTCTCTTTTGAATAATTTAACCTGGCCAAGTTAGGGCAAGACCCCTATCTCTCCACATTTTAAATGATTGATATTAAGCAACAACCACCGGTTCTGTAGTCGATTCAATTTCAAAAGGCACATTGGAGTATCTGGAATTTGTCTCTCCTCCAGTAGCGATAGGCAATGAACCTCTACACAGATGTTAGCAAAACAACATCTTGATAATTGCTCTAGACATTTCTGTTGTTATGATTATTCCCTTGACTTGGGCATAGTAATTTTCGAAAGACTCTGAAAAAGCGGCTTTAAGCTCTATCTCATTGTAAGGGATTGAACATCCAGCAAAAATTTTATTAAGGGGATGACCCCAATACCACATAGAAAAAGTTTCCCACAAATTTGTAGAAAGAAAATAAGCTGCAAACTTACCCATTTTAGATGCAGAAAGAAGCCTTGTTAACTGCATAATATGTGCTAGCTCACCTATTGTGATATCAGGTTCCTCGGCCGCTAGCTTAAGCAAAATGGTTCGAATAACAAAATTCTCAATATCAATTTCTGGAACTTCATATTCTTTTAAAATTTCAATGTCTTTATTGAGATCTAAATTTAAAATATAATCCCGACATTCCTCACACAGAAGTTCATCCTTACAGGCAGGAATATACATATAAGGTAAAAACAGCATGTCATGATCAATGGGTATAAGTCTTCCTTTTTTATCCCTAAGTATGTTTTGGAAGTGTCTGTCATTATTGCCTAAACGGAAATCAAGTATGTAAATGGCTTGCCGTTCTTTAGCTTCTAAATGCGCGAATTCAGTTTCAGTTAGCTCTGTTGGTTCCGAAATCCATTTGACAAACGATCCTGATAAGAAGCACTCCCTTTTAGAAAAAGATTCGGGGAGATGAGTTAACCGGAAAGCATAAGGAACCTTTGCAAAGGAGCCATGATCCAATCTATATGCTATAACATCCCCCCACTTAGCTGTAGTTCTTGCTCCATTATTCGATTTAAATATAGCTATAGGCGTATCGGTTGAAGCGTCATATAAAATAGGAGCTTCATTAACACCGTGACCGGCTTTTTTTATTTCCAAATTTCTATTTCTTAAAAGTTCCGCAACAGATTCTTCAAACTCAAATTCATTAGAATTAAGCTCCGTATAATTTTGTTCCTGATAAAAATCAAAAGGGCATTGCGAAGCAGTATTGTTCCAGTCGTTCAATTGATTTAGAGCAAATTGGGAGACAGAGCAATTGGATAAATTGCTTTCTAATGTATAGATTGTAGGAGAATTATTATTTGTTCTAGAGATCATTTAGAGCATTATACGGAATTAAGATTAGCAAATCAATTAATTTATATAAATTTGTAAAAAGAATTACGTAGGCCTAAGACCTACGAATGCGGATTAGCTCCGTTCAATCGACTATAAATCCTCAGCTAATTCTAGCTCGATAATTGTATCAATTTCATCAACATCATCTTCAGAAAGATGCAATACGAGACTATCACCATCTTGTGCCAAAGCGACTTGCGATCCACTTGGCCAGATACTTGCCCGTATAATATTTCCTAGATTAGGAATAGATAATGGTTCTTTTTCCCACTTAAGGATATGTAGATAAATTTTATTTCTTTTTTGTGTGACAACACCCCATGACATAGGTCCAATTGGACCTCCACGTGTTTCATAGATGGATTTGCCATTTTTTCTCAGCCAGCCTCCAAGTTCCTGCAGACGTTCTACAAATTCCGATTGCACAGTGCCATCTGGACAAGGCCCTATGTTTAGGAGAAAGTTAGCATTATTTCCCGCTGCTTTCACAAGATAATGAATTAAATCCTTAGTGCTTTTAAAGCTTTTATCGTTGCTATTATAACCCCAAGAATTATTGATTGTTTCACACATTTCTAAAGGCAGCGCGCTAATAGTTGTAGATTCATTACTAAATTCTTGCGTACATTGACCCGGCAGATCTTTTTCAAACATTTGAATATCTTCTCCATCAAATGGTGTCAAATGATGATTGCTTCCAACAAGAGCTGCGGGCTGAAGCTGATGAATTAATGAATAGGTCTGCATTAAACGCCAGTCAGCTGTAGGTTTATCCCACATGCCATCAAACCAAATTCCAGCGATCTCCCCATATCCAGTTAATAATTCAGTAAGTTGTGCGTCCATATAATCAAGGTATTTACTAAAATCCCCACTCAAGGAACGACCTGAATAGTGCCCAGTTATTCCTAAAGGAAAATAATCTGAATGATGCCAGTCTAGTTGAGAGTAGTAAAAGAAGAGTTTGATACCTTGGCGATGACATTCATCTGCAAGTAATTTTAAAAGATCAGCTCCATAGGGGGAAGCATTCACAACATTCCAATCATTTTGCTTCGTTGCCCACATCGCAAATCCATCGTGATGTTTACTTGTGATGGTAATATATTTCATACCGGCCTCTTTTGCCAGGGCCACCCAGGCAGCAGGATCGAACTTTGTTGGATAAAACCTAGACGTGGCCAGGTTTTCATAGTCTTCAAGGGATAGTTTAGATTTTTCTAATACCCATTCGTCTTTTTCCAGAACACTATAGGGACCCCAGTGGATAAACAATCCAAACTTACTATCCTGAAACCATTCCCTAGATTGAAGATTTTCTTCCGTAGGTTGATATAGTCGATTCAGTTTCAAAAGGCACATTGAACCGCGCCAAAGCCCTGGGGTTGAACGATCGTAAGTTGAGCCGTTATAAGATTGTTCCCCAAAAATAAGCGCTGGGATTAAAAATAATGAAAAAATGACCCCAATCAATCGCTTCATTAATGCAACTTAGATGAGCATGTGGAAGATCAGTGTATTGAAATTTTTAATTTTCCCCAATCGAAAGTTCTGAATCTCTCCAGCCATCCCCATCCTTTCAACACACAACTTTTAAGATTATTTTGGAGTGCGTGTGACTTGCCACCGCTTTTATAAGCATCGACTTGTCGATGCTCTGAAGTTTGGACGTTTCTCTAATTATTACCGATGCATTGGCCATTGGCTAAAGCCTTTGCCAGATGCACGGCCTGAGGGCTCGTCGAAGCTGACGCAACGGCTCGCCTTATGTCTCGTTGTTGAGGTGTCTTTTCTTGATTACCATAACTTAAAGAAAACAAATGAATTATATTGTTTAAAGAAAAAATTTGAATTCCTATTTAAATTGTAAATGGTTTACAATATACATAGACAAACCGCGCGGATTGGATGACCGATAAAGGGGCTGAGATCAGAAAATTAGCTCGTGCTGGCGCTATACGATATACGCAACATGCTATCGATAGGATTAGGGAATACAAATTGACCACTGGTCAAGTTAGTGAGATGTTGGAAATTGCAGCCATAACCAGAAATTAGATGATGGAAATGGGCATCGCGTTACTGGGCGTGCACCAGCATTAGATGAGGTAGGAACAGTGGATATATCTGCGCATATCAAACTGATATCTCTTTCATTAGATAAAAAGATATTAGTTATTACGGTGATAAACAACTGAGGCATTATGGGTAAGAAAAAACTAGTCAGGGTCATTAGCGAATATCGAGCTGATGAGTTGGGATTACCAGTTATTATGAAGGATGTTCCTGTGATCGAAGTGGATGGCATGGAAGTTCTGGATATCGACTACGCAAAAATTAGCGAGTTGCTTTTTTTTGCTTTGATTATGAAGCCAGCTCCATTTACTGGATCAGAAGTGAGATTCATGAGGCTATTCATGGGTTTGACTTTAGAGAAGCTTGCCACCAGTTTGCATGTTACTCATCCAACAATAATTTCATGGGAAAAATGCGGTAATGAAGCAACAAAAATGACTGATGCAGCAGAAGCTTTGTTGAGATTGTTTGCAGCTCAACGGGGTGCAAAGGATAATGAACTCATTTCCATTTTGTTAACTAAGTATTTTCAAGGTCCAGTCAATCCTTCTGCACACTATCCACGTGCCACAGTTGTCGAATTGAATGCCAAACATGGAGAAGCATTTCCACGCATACATTTTTCTGAAAAAACAGACGATCTGCGTTTGTTGCAAGAAGCGTAGCCCTCTTACCTGGCTTAGCCCTAATAGTAGTGTCACCAGTCGCCACTTGGATAGTTGGTATACTGTTATAGAGAAGCTGCTGCCTGTTTTGAGTAATCTAACCTAGCTAAACCTGGGGGCAAGCCCCCACATCACTTTAAGATTTTTTTGGAGTGCGTGTGACTTGTCACCGCTTTCATAAGCGTCGACTTGTCGATGCTCTGAAGTTTATACTTGTAATAGTTGCCTTCATGCCACTATTGTCCATCTGAAGAATGGGACTATTTTTCTTCGTCCTGAATATGGAACCAAACCATTTGTCGAAACATGAAATTTCTTTACGGGTTGTCAAAATCAACAGACACCTAATTTAAATTCACTTCAAAAAAAATTCATTCATACGATATTTGGATCGCAAGTCGAAGAGGGTCCCTTCCAGTTCGATTATTCTCTAAAAACAGTATTCTTTTCAGATGAGATTGTAAGTCTCCTAGGGGTGTTCAACGAATATACAAATCTACCTCATGGTCATGGACATTATGAGGGAAAAACTTATTACAAGAGCAAAGGAGGATGGCAGCAACTTGCTCTGAATGATTTGTTTACAAACAATGAAGGGAAGGAATTTTTAAGGGCTTGTTGTGAAAAAGATTTAAGACAACAACAAGCATCCTATTTTTCAGATCATACGTTCCCCAAGAGAATGCTCAATTTCTCTGATATTCACACTTTCGTGATCAATCAATATTTTCTCATAGTGGTTTTTCAACCATATATTGCTGGTAGTTACGCAGATGGTCCGTTTATTGTGAAAATTCCATTTGAATCTCTCAAAAACAAATGGAAGGATTTTCATCCATTTTGCAAGGTTTTGGTTAATGTAATTGCATCAAAGAATTATGTATCTTCCTGGGATGCTCAGGATTTTGAAGACTCGGTTGAGTTGTTAGACAGTAGAGCAATGACATCTTTTGCTCAAAATTAGACCAAGAAAAATCTCCGCTTAAAGAACGACCTGAATAGTGCCCAGTTGTTCCTAAAGGAAAATAATCTGAATGATGCCAGTCTAGTACGCCATGACACTTAAATTGGGGGATTGGACCGCACCAAAGCCCGCGGCTCCAATGCATATTTTGAAATTGAATCGACTATAAAACCTTGTTTTTACAAAACATAATTTTGATTGATTTTCTCGTTCTGTTAATTCGAATTATTAGAGTTTTTTAAAATGACAAAGAGAGGAAAGAAGAACATTACCGCCGCTCGCAATGCAAATTATCGGCTTGTCCTGCTCTAACGCATCTTTATAAACCAAAGCAGCAGCAAGGGCAAGAGCTCCTGACGGCTCTACAATTAAATGGGCTTTTTCTGCATGCATTAATGTCGCTTCTATGATCTCTGCTTCACTGACCTCTACCACATCGTCCACATAATGGGAAATAAGAGGGTAGGTGACATCGCCTAGAGTTTGAACCTTAATTGCGTCAGCAACGCTATTACTTGGACCTTTTAGACTTTCTCTTTTTCCGGATTTAAAAGATTGGAACGCATCATTTTCAAGCTCCGCTTCCACACCGATAATTTTGACTAAAGGATTAGACTTTTTAATAGCTACGGCAATTCCAGAAATTAGCCCTCCACCACCGATAGGCACAAATACAGCAGCAGGATTTACATCCTGCATTATCTCAATGCCAATAGTTCCCTGTCCTATAATGATGTCAACATGATCATATGGAGGAACTAGATAGTATCCATGGGATTGCGCTAATTCTTCTGCCAATTTTCGGCGCGCTTGTGAAGAGGGCTCTGACATAACTACAGTTGCGTTGAATCCCCGAGTAGCATCGACTTTGAATTGAGGGGCTTCCGGCGACATTACAATCGTAGCTTTAATACCTAGCAATTTTGCTGCTAAAGCAACAGATTGAGCATGATTACCTGTTGAGTAGGCGATAACACCAGCTGCTTTTTGTTCCTCCGATAAAAGAGAAAGACAGTATGTAGCACCTCGAATCTTAAAAGATCCGCTGGGTTGTACATTCTCCGCCTTTAATAAAATTGAATTTCCCTGTGGCGTTTTCGCGTCAAAGCTAAGCAAAGGCGTTCTTAATCCTTTTTTTTGAACCATTATTTGAGCACTTATGAACTTTTTAAGGTCAATATCGATCAAAACGTCCTCCAAAAGATGCGCTTCTCTTTATATGGGAATCGACAATAAGATGGAGATCTTTAATTAAAAAATCTATAGCATTGTTGAAGAACCCAGCCCTAAAAGGGCAATTTCTCTGCAAGCTTGGTATTGGATTTGTTAAGGAATAATTATGTTTCTTGTTAGCTTTCTCGCAGCCTTTTTGATAATGAGTCCTTTAGCTGCTAATAAGGCAATTCAAGAGGATAGTCAATCTCTGGAACCGTTATTAATGAGAGTATTAAGCTTTCAAGGGTTTGTTTCTTCTTCCTTTTGGGAATCAATGGCTTGGAAACGAGGAGTGACAGGGCAGGAGTTTTTTGAAGACTCCGATATTAAAATTGCAGAAGAAAATTTTAAAAATTTCTGCAATAAAGTAATAGCCTTTCCTAAGCCTGATTATTCAAAGCCTCCTGAGAGCTATTCAATACCTCCCATTATTCACTTTATTTGGCTGGGCTCCCCGATACCCTCAAAAGTAAATTTAGTAATTGGATCTTGGAAAAGATGTCACCCTGAATGGGAGATAATGACTTGGACGGATAGGGAGGTAAGAAATTTTTCTTGGTCGAATCCTCGCTTACAAACGGCATTTATGCAGGCAGAAACCTGGGCGGAAAAGGCGGATATTTTGCGTTTGGAGATCTTGTACCAATTTGGTGGGATCTATAGTGATACCGATGTTATATGCTTTAAGTCTTTTCATGATCTGGTTACAAATGGGCTCACATTTTTTGCTGGTCTTGAAATGAATTATGTCAGCAACAATCATGAAGACCCTTTGTATATTGGCAATGCAATTATGGGGGCTATAAAAGGAAGCTCAATTATGAAATATAGCCTGGATCATTACAGAACTAATGAAGAAGCTCCTAGTGTAAATTTGCCTATGCGTTCCGGGCCCGGACTTGTTAGTCGAGCCTGTCACGAAGCTTTAGCATCTTCAGATAAGGAGAGTGTTCTAATATTACCTTGTAGCTACTTTTATCCACTGCCATATAAAAATAAGTGGATCTCTAGTGAAGAGGTTTTGAGCTTCATTAGTGCAGAATCGCTAGTAATTCATTTATGGGATGGATCTTGGCTGAAGTAGTTGTGCAATGGATCTCTTGCGCTAAGCCAATCATGAATTGACGAATATTATCCAAGAAATTACCAGGGAATTAGATTGAGAGAGAAATTATTAAAAATAAATCTCCCCAAAAATGTTTCAATTCAAGATTGAAGCATATCTAGGCGCTAAAAATGATAAAAGAAAATATAACCCAAACATCAAAATAATGGACGCACGCTATAAGAGAGTTGGTGAGGCGAATTTAAATTAAGCCCTAGCCTCATAAGTGTTAAATAAATCTCTTGAGATGCCGTCATGGAATTTATGAATGTGGTCATTTAAATCCCAGCAGTCGATTTTTTTATTCTTCCAATCATCAAATTTCATTGATAAGTCAAAAAGATGTTGGTCTAGTTCCTTTGCATAGGCCTTTATGAGTAGCTTTCGTAATTCCCATCGGGTCTTTTTGCTTAGTTCCACCATATGTTACCGAAATTTATGTATTTTTTGGCTAATTTTGACTTATTAATCTTATCTTTTCTTCGCAATTAACTGACGCACTTGTTTGATCGATTCCGGATTTTGTATCCATTTTGCTATATCTTTTGGAAGATAAACGCGATCTTTTTCCTCTTTTTTGGATCCTTTTGGCCTTCCAGCACCTTCTCTTTTTCCACCTTTACCTTTCGTTCTTTTTTCTACCAAAGGAGAAAGATTGTCATTCAGTCTTTCTTCAATGAAATCTTGCAGATACAACGGGTAATTCTGCATTACTTCCTCAGGGGAGTCTCCGGCATATCGCACAGGATATTTGGGATGACTAAACACCCAAGCATCAACGTCCTTCGCAAATTTGGGTTTAATTTCTCCAATTTCTTCAAGGGCTATAGCTAGGTGTTTTTTAATTTCTTTTTTGGTGGCCATTCCCAACCTCTATTCTTAAATTCTTGCATTGTTTTTTTGACACTATCGGCAACTACGCCTTTTTCGCCATTCTTACTATGAGCGATTTTGATCGTACACAGAAATTGTCCATTCTCATCTCTAAGTTTGTAGTCGATATGCCCTTTTTCTAATTCCCACTCAACCACTTTCAAATATTTTCTATAATCTTTTTCTTTTAAAGGTTTATATGCCATGCGGAAGATGTCCTTTCTCGATATTTTAGATTATTTGGGATAAAAATTCAATGGTTAATTTACAACCTGGTTGCTCTATCTTTCCAGAGAGAACCTATACGAATATATTTTCTTAAAGTGTCCGATTTCTTATGTCTTGATATTCTCGATAGAAGGGAAGAAATGGCCGAAACTTGCAATCCACTGACTAGAGAGAGGACTGTGTAGTTTTGTAAGAAATTTGTCAATCTATATTGACATCTACAAGAACATTGAATAGACTTAACGCATTAAAATTAAAAAACATATATATGTAATAATGAGATTCACAATCCCACTTCTTCTTATTATTTTTTGTTTCATATCACTATCTCTCTTTGCTTCTCCCAAGTATAAGATCGTTGATTTAGAAATTCCAAATGTTCGTAATAGCAGTGATGCTACATCAATTAACGATAAAGGTCAGATTTGCGGGACATATAATAATGAAAATGAACCAAGGATATTTTTCTGGGATCCTCATACAGGCTTTCGGGACATTGGAATAAATGCTCGTTGGGGTAATCCTATTATCAATAATAATGGCATCATCGTTGGGAACTCCTATCTCCGTAATGATAAGGGGGCTAATATAGGCAATTCCATTTTCTTATGGGACAAGAAAAATGGACTTTCTGACATGGGGTGGCAATCGGATAAATATCAATCTCTTTTAGATTTCAATAACTTAAATCATATTCTCTTTATTCATCAGAATGAAAAAAATGAAAGTTCTCTCTACGTTTGTTTTTCTTCTCTAGGCGCTCTCTTCTCAGATGCAAGAATTAATGATGACTCTAAAATTTTTGGAAGTAAGCTCACACAAAACGGGATGTTTTTGGGGTTATTTGATTTAAAGACAGGAAACTATGAAGATGTGTTCTTTTTCAAAGGTTCTTGCACCATGAGAGGGTTTAACAATCAAGGAGTAGCCATAGGAGACTTGGAAACATCGTATCAGAATCATTATGGTTTTATCTGGTCTAAAGAAAAGGGTTTGGAGCTATTTGATACATTTTTACCAATATGTATAAATGATGTTGGGCAAATTGTTGGATATGAGGTAGATATTAATCATCGTCGAATGAAAAACCCATTTCACGACCCATTATTACTTACTCTTTTGGACAAAGGTGAAAAAATCAATATTAACCAGAATCTTGAACTTGAATTCGATCCCTCAACTCCATGGTCATGCATAAGTCAAATTTTTGATATTAATAATAATGGACAGATTGTTGGAAGAGCATTTAAAGCGGGGAGTTCCCACGCTATCCTTTTAGATCCAATCAAATAAGAGTGAAGAATATAGCCACATTGTCTGTTTTCGCTTTATTCGAATACACCCTTTTTTCTTTTTCTACTGAAAGCAATCCAATTCTTTCCACCATTTATAAAGTATAATCGTCTCTTGCGCTGCCAATGCTTGAGACGTAGGCTGACCAAAACTTGGATCTTTCTTGTCGACTCACTCTTCATCGTTTTTAAGCGCGGCAGCTCACTCAAGATGGGCCGATCCAGCCTCCGGACAGCGCCAAAACCCTAAGTAGAAGATCTTGCGATACCAAAAAGTTTTATATTTTTTGCGTTCTTCTGCGGAGCACCCTAAATAATAATGGTGGGCACCTTCAACTTCAACTATTTGGATAAACTTTCCCTGTTTCTCAGCCAATTTGAATGTAGAGATATTAAAATATGCTTTGGTAATTTTCTTATAAAATATTTCGTGTGGTAACCAATGTGAAGTTTTTTTTGTTAATAGCTTGTAAGGTTGAAATCTCATCTTTTGCTGCCCTTTCTATTGTAATGTATCATTTTCAGAAGTTTGGAAGAGGGGCTTGGAGAGGGGGAGCGAAGCGAGGAGCCTTCCCCACGAAACAACTTGGTTTCTAACTAATCGAAATGCATTTTAGTAAAAAAAGAGTTATCTGCTTGGCAAAAAAGAGGACAGGAGAAATATAAATATAAAAGTTGTGGTAATGGGGCACAAGCTGCCTAAAAAAGTGATAACCAATTCGAGATTCGAGATATAGGCATTGTATGGAGAAGGTCCCTCACTTCGGTCGCCTCTCCCACCCGGATTAAAAGCGCGGTTTTAAAAAATCCTAAATATGTTTAGAGTACCTCTACCCCAAACTATTAGTGCAGGAGATTTTGTGAATTCCTATGTACCTTCATTTGTTAGAATGTAATCCATTGACTACTATGCACGATGAATAAATTTCTTCCTGAATCTGCATTTTTATTTATAAAGTCAATTTTAAATAAAATAAAAAAATCCAAACTAACAGTCTTGGCATTTCTCTCTGTTGTTGGACAGGGCCTATATATATTGTTGCCTGGCCTATTGGGTGTTTTAATCGATAAAGTTTTTGTACAAAATAAGTGGAGTGCACATTGGCTCATCTTATTTCCTGGCATTTGGCTTATTTCAATTATTTTTAATTCTTTCGGGAAGTTTTATATTTCCAGTGTTACTCAAGACGTTCGAAAAATTTCTAAGGAAATTATTTTTCAACACATCATCAATTTGCCAAATAGTGTGTATGTAGGGCGTGATGCCGGAGAAGTAGAGCATCTCATGCAAGAGCTTTCTTTTAATTCGAGATATTTTTTTAGTGAAAGCTTTCCTTTTTATCAAAGTAGTCTTGCCAGCGCCTGAATACCCAATAATTCCTATTTTTTCATTTTCTCAATCTTAATAGTAGGTTACAGTTCTTTAGAATTAATTTTTGTATTTATCGGATGGGCATGTTTATTTATTCCTATTTCTTATTTCACTGCCAAAAAATCGATAAAATATGTCTCTGAATCTTTGTTAAGCTCTGCCGAAGTGAGTGCAGCAACAGTTGAAATCATCGAAAATCATGAATTAATACCTGCGTTTGGAACTGAGAATTTTGAGACTAAGAGATTTGATCAAATCATCGACAGGGAAAGAAATTGTTACAACAGAGCTCAACATAAGATTGATGCAACCGATTTTTTTCAGAAACTTTTACAAATTACTTTACCTATTTGCATTGCTTTTTTTCTGGTTTATTTCGAAAAGTTAGTAAAAATGACACCGGGCTCCATCGCCAGCATCTTCACTTTTACACTCATTTTGACAAATCAGATCGGAGATTTTGGTAAAGGTATTTTAGGCGCAATGGAAATAAGCGAACGCATAAGAGTTGCCTTAAATAAGCTAAAATGCCCCTTTCACCTGCGAGCTGCTATAAAAAAAGAGGGGGATATCGAGCCAACTTCTTGGGAGATCCGGTTTGAGAATGTGAATTTCAGCTATAGAAAGGACCGTGGAGCTCTTGCAAATATAAATTTAGAAATAAAAGAAAATGAAAAAATAGGAATTATTGGGTATTCAGGCGCTGGCAAGACTACTTTGATAAAATTATTACGGGGTTTTTATACTCCCGATGCAGGTCAAATCTATATAGGCGGAAATAATTTAGAAAAAATTAGTCCAAGATCATTAACACAAAATATTGCAGAAGTTTCGCAAACTATTCCTCTTTTTCATCGTTCTATACGTGAAAATGTAGCTTATGGATGTGCTGATGTAAATGATGACGAAATTTGGGAAACTTTAAGAAGGGCACAAATTGCGGATTATGTAAAAAGGCTCCCTGATGGACTTGATTCTATAGTCGGAGTAAGAGGACAAAGGTTGTCTGGAGGAGAAAAAGCGCGGATTGGCATTGCAAGGGCTTTAATTCGTAAATCGAAAATTATCATCTTTGATGAAGCAACTGCCGCTCTCGATTCAGAATCTGAGTTGCTTATTCAAAAAGGATTGGAAGAATTAGTTAAAGGCAGAACACTTATTGCTATTGCACATCGATTATCTACTCTCCGAAAAATGGAAAAAATTATTGTTTTGGATAAAGGGCAAATAGTAGCTGAAGGCACTCATGATGAGCTTATAAAGCAGAACATTTTATATAGTAGATTATGGAATGCACAGGTTCTTCTTTAAATTATAGGTGGAGAATTCTTGGCTTATTTTGTAAAACTGTTATTTGAAAGAGCGTTTTGAAAAAGGTGTCTATGCTAAAAAAACTTCCTTTCCTTGTAGTTCTGGTATTGTATGGGTGTAGTTCACAGCAAAAACCTGCCAAATCTCCTTATCAAACTTTTTACGATACCCATTTGTTTTTTGACTTGGAAAAGGAGGTGGAGAGAGTTCCTTGTTCGGTTAGGGGAGAAATCCCTTCTTGGGTTTCTGGAACGCTGCTCCGCAACGGTCCTGCAAAATTTCAAGTGGGCGACAAGCGTGTCGGTTGGTTTGACGGTCTTGCCATGCTCCATGCATTTGAATTTTCCCCCGAGCAAGTCTTCTATACCAATCGTTTTTTGCGCAGTGAACAATACTACATTATGATGGAGGAAAAGAGTCTGAATTTTTCAGGTTTTGCGCAAGATCCTTGTCCTAAAGTGTTTAAAGATCAGACGTCTCGTTTTATCCCAAAGGAAATGCAAAACATTCAGAATGCCGATGTCACGATTCAAGAATATGCAGATAAAATGGTGGCACTTACAGAGTCTCCACTGCCTGTTATTTTTGATGCAAAAACGTTGGATACTTTAGGGAATTTTCAATTTCAGGATCGTCTGCCTCATGGCCAATGGGAGGCGGCCCATTCTCTGCGAGATGTAAGTGCCGGTGAAACGATTAGCTATTGTATCCAATTTGGAGAAAAAAGTTCCTATATCATTTGGAAGATGGCCGATCATCAGTCTACAAGGGAAATAATAGCTGAAATCCCCGTCGAATTTCCCGCTTATATGCATAGTTTTGCTCTCACAGAGCACTATGTTGTCCTAGTCGAATTTCCTTTTGTTGTGAATCCTTTAGATCTGATGCTGAAAAAAAAGCCCTTTATATTCAATTACAAATGGATGCCTAAAAACGGTACCAACTTTTATATTGTCAGTCGCCAAACTGGCGAAGTGTCGAAAATCAAAGGAGATCCATTTTTTGCTTTTCATCATGTCAATGCTTTTGATAAGGATGGGAAAATATTCATTGATATAGTGACCCATCCCAATGCGAATATCATCGATGTCATTACTGGGCGCATCGTTGATAAAAACGGCATCAAAGAAAGTGAAAAAACAAAGCTTGAGCGATTTACAATTTCCATGCCCAATCAAACTCTATCTCGGGAAGTTCTTTTTGATCAAACTACTGAAATGCCCCGAGTTCCCGCGGATCGGGTTGCTCATGAGTATCGCTATTCTTATCTAATTGATGCTGCTTTCCCAACATCCATCAAAGACATACGTCCTCTCTACAAAGTAGACGCGGTGACCAAAACTGGTAAAAATTGGTCTGAGGAGGGGTGTTTACCCGGTGAGCCGATTTTTGTTCCTAATCCCAATGGTCAAGCAGAAGACGATGGAGTCGTATTATCCCTCGTTTTGGACTTTGCCAATCATCGCTCTTTTCTCTTGATTCTTGATGCTAAAGACCTGTCAGAACTTGCAAGAGCAGAGACGCCTCATGCAATTCCTGTGGGCCTCCATGGTTTATGGAATTCGAAAGAGAGCACCAATAAATAAAACTAATGAGAAATAAACGCGTTTTAATCTCTATCCATCTTAAAGATTATCCCTAAATTAAGGCATTTCACATTGAAATAATCAGATTTTGCTGTTAGACTGCATGCTCTGAACAAAGAGGATTTGTATGTCTGCAGTGCCTCCAGAGCAACATTGCCCAAGATCCAGCTCTTCATCCAAGGGAGAATGCCCACATGCGTCATCAAATGGAAGCCTTGGTGCTTCTTTAAAAGCATATACGGTGAATTTTCAGCCTTTGTCAGCGAAAAATCTTTGTGGAAAGATTATTTCTTTCGCTAAAGAAATCTGTTCAAGAGTGAGTCCTTCAAGTATTAAATCTGCGTGGTATATTGGCACTCAAAATGATTTGAGCCAGCCTTTGTTACACTCCTGGAAGCCGGGAAGCTACGTTTCTGAATTCGCAACCCCGGAAGGCACAGTCTATATCACAGCCGATCCTATTGTAATGCGAGCTATTTTTGCCAATTCAAGAAAAACGCCAACAGGAATATTTTACGATTATGAAAATCAGAGACTCTTTGTCGAAGGAATTCTCAAAGATCTTTATCCTGACGATATTCAAGAGATCGGCGTAGAAAAGGCTGTTGATATGTTAGTCATTTCGGCAGCAACTCCTCATGCGGCTATGTTGCGAGCGCCGATGATTAAAGCTCTAGGACCTTCTGTAATTTCAGCTCACTCTACGGCTCTAAGTGATATTGCAGATGACATTTTGAAAGATTTGACTGAGGATGAAAAGAAAAATTGTGATGCCGCCCAAATTTCTTTTGAATACGCTATAACACTCATTTCAAAGCTTTTTACAAATTACGAAACGACTCGAGAAGGTTATCAAAAACTTGTAAAAGCCCTAGATGCATTCAGTAAGAGAATGACAAGAATTGTTTCTCATCGGTCTGCAACTGTAGAAGAGGAAAAAGAATATGCAGCAGCATTATCAGAGATGAAGGCTGTGATCGAAGGATGTTTGTCATCTCCTTCTCCCTATGTACAAGGCCTGAAGGATGCAGGATGGAATGATTTTCAAATCAAGTCTAACCTCTTTTTCTTTTATTTTGCTGGAACCGAAACGACTGCTTCATCAATGAATTATTTGATTTGGCAATTAGGGAGAGAGGAAAATAGTGCCCTTCAACAAGAAATAAGAGATTCTGAAAATGGGCAAAAAGTTTTGTTAAAGGCAGTAGCCGAAACTCTCCGCCTTCATCCTCCCGCATTTATTCAGGGCAGGCAGCTGCGCGAGGATACCTTGATGACCATAAAGGATAGGAGCCATAATCTTCTTTGGAGAAAAAAGCTGCGCAAGGGCCATTCGATCGTATGCCTTACTCAAGCGGCAGGACGTGATCCCAATCTCTATCCAGAGCCGGAGCAATTTAATCCCTATCGATTCCAAGATGAAGATCCTACTATTGCTGCCCTCTCTTTCTTGCCTTTTGGAAGCGGTCCGCATATGTGTCCTGGGCAACATCTCGCATTGGCTGAACTACAGACATTTGCTTATCGTATTTTGACTCATTTTTCTATCCGTACGCTCTCTCCTGAAAAAATTGATCAGAAAGGTTTTTTCACCCTGAGAGCTACTCCAGCAAGTGTGCGGCTAAGAAATAGACCTGAATTATGATTAGATACCTATTTATTGTTACTCTTGTGAGTGGGATTTTGCTTACAGAAGATGCGTCAGCTCGCTTATTTTGGGAGATGCAACCGCATGAGGTGCGAGATTTGATTAATGAAAAGGCTTTAGCAATTCTTGCGGAAAGGCCCGAGGTCCGAAATGTAAATGATATAACGATAACACACTGTGAGCGGACAACTTCCTTACGAATTTATGCACCAGAAAAATCAGAAAATCTTCCTATTATTCTTTTAATTCATGGAGGAGCATGGGTGGCTGGCAACTTAGACACTCATGACAACATGGCTCGTTACCTTTGCAGGGAAGTAGAAGCATTGGT
>Ga0207088_1047_pt1 | contig 26710 bp, 28 predicted proteins | sample Alteio_BWMinHeat_52_FD_153564 | JGI IMG/M metagenome (GOLD analysis project Ga0207088, IMG submission 153564) | Enriched cells from forest soil in Barre Woods Harvard Forest LTER site, Petersham, Massachusetts, United States -... | ecosystem: Environmental > Terrestrial > Soil > Temperate forest >... | reverse complement strand
TCGTAGTTGCGCTCGAGGAGGCGCAGCTTGGCTCCGGGGCGGATGCCGCGGTGTTCGAGGAATTCGAGGAGGCGGCGGTCGCGTTCGTAGATTCCGCTGACGGAGTAGGTGGTGGCGAGGTCGGCGTCGGCGAGCAGGACCAGGCCGCGGCGGCGGCGGCTGGCGGGGCCTTCGAGTTCGCTGAGATTTCCGTGCGGGCATTTGCCATCGGAACCTAGTTTCGCCAGAAGTTTGGCTTCGAAGTCGGGAGAGACGGCGTGCTCGAGGCGTTCGGCCTCGTCGTGGACTTTCCACCACTCCATGCCGAAGAGTTCAGAGAGCATGCGCTCGATCAGGTGATGGCGGAGGGTGAGCTTGCGGGCGATTTTGCGGCCTTCGGGGGTGAGGCTGACCTCGCCGCTGGATTCGACGCGGACGAGGCCGTCTTTTTTCAGGCGGCGCAGAGCCATGGTGACCGCGGGCGGAGAGACTTTCAGAAGGTCGGCGAGGCGGGCGGAGATGACGGCTTCGCCGTCGGCTTCCGCTTCGAGGATCGACTTGAGGTAGTCTTCTTTGGAAACGGTGATCACTGAGGGTGATTATACGATGGGGGGTTAATTATGGTTAATAGCGGCCAGGGGGAGCGAGAAAAACCGGCACCGCAGGCCTCATCGTTTCCCACCCTTTCGCAAAGGACGCGAAAGGATGGGGCACCCTCATTTCTGCGGCAAAAGTAAAAAGGACAGTCCGGAGCCCCCGAGACTGTCCCATCAAACCCTCCCGGTTAGAAGGGCAACTTGATGACTTGAGGGTACTGGTGGGATGTTGCAAGGGGGTTGCGGAACGATGAATATCTGATGAATTCGGATTGCGGGCGGCGATGAGTGCGCTGCTATAGTAATCGGTTGTTTTCGTTCAATCCTGGTGAGGAGGCGGACGAATGCGTTCGCCTCTGCGTGGTTTTTTCTGGTCAAGGGGATTCGATGGCGTCCACTACATCGCGTAAGACGGAGCAGTCGCGGCGGCTGCAACTCCGGGCGGAGAGCATGATTCCGGGAGGAGTGAATTCTCCGGTGCGGGCGTTTCGCTCGGTGGGAGGAGATCCGCCGTTTATTTTGCGGGGCAAGGGGTCGCACATTTGGGACGCGGACGAAAACGAATACATCGACTACATAGGATCGTGGGGGCCGCTGATTTTGGGGCACGCGGAGCCGAATGTGCTGGACGCGATTTTGGGCGCGGCTTGCAACGGGACCAGCTTTGGGGCGTCGACGCCTTCGGAGGCGGATCTGGCGGAACTGGTGATCGGGGCGTTTCCGCATGTGGAGAAAGTGCGGTTCGTGAGTTCGGGGACGGAAGCGACGATGTCGGCGATCCGGCTGGCGCGGGCTTATACGAAACGGAAATACATTGTGAAGTTTGAAGGGTGCTATCACGGGCATGCGGATGCGCTGCTGGTGAAGGCCGGGTCGGGGGTGGCGACGCTGGGGATTCCGGGATCGGCGGGGGTGCCGGAGGAGTTTACGCAGTTCACGCTGGCGCTGCCGTTCAATAATCTTTCGGTGGTCGAACACGCGTTTCAGAAATACAAACATCAGATTGCGTGCGTGATTGTGGAGCCGGTGGTGGGGAACATGGGATGTGTGCCGGCGGCGGACGATTATCTGGTGGGGCTGCGGATGTTGACCGAGCGGGAGCGGTCGGTGCTGATTTTTGATGAGGTAATGACGGGGTTTCGCGTGGCGTTTGGCGGTGCGCAGGAACTTTACAACATTCGTCCGGACCTGACGACGATGGGGAAGATTATTGGAGGAGGACTGCCGGTGGGCGCGTACGGCGGGCCGAAGGAGATCATGGATCTGGTGGCGCCGCTGGGGCCGATGTACCAGGCGGGGACGCTGTCGGGGAATCCGCTGGCGATGGCGGCGGGGTGCGCGATGTTGAAACAGTTGCGGGATCGCAAGGGAGAGATTTATCCGCGGCTGGAAAAACTGAGCGCAGAGTTAGTGGAGGGCGTGGCGGCGGCGGCGAAGGAAGCGGGAGTGGCGCTGTGTTACAACCGCGTGGGGTCGATGTTTACGTGGTTCTTCCATCCGGGGCCGGTGACGGATTGGGATTCGGCGTCGAAGTCGAAGACGGAGGCGTTTGGGAAATTCTTTCGCAGCATGCTCGATAGTGGGGTGTATCTGCCGCCCTCGCAGTATGAGGCGGCGTTTCTGGGGGCGACGCACACGGAGGAGGATGTGCAGCGGACGGTGGCGGCGGCGAAGGTGGCGTTTGCGGCGATGCGAGGGTAGGCATTCTTTTTCTTCGGTTCGATCAGGGAGAAGCCCACTTCTCGCGCAAAGAGCGCGCGAGAAATGGGGCACCCGGAAGAGTGCATAGGTCCTTCGCGAGACAAAGAGCGTCTCGCTCAGGATGACAGAGTGTTATTGTTCAACAACATTTGTGAGATCGTCACGAATTCGTAGGCTTCTGCTTTGTACTTTGCAATCAGGTGATCGGTGGCTTGGACAGTTTGGGAGCGGTCGGCGCCCATTTGTTTATGGCCGCCGTCGTGTAAGAGGATTACGTCGCCGCCGCGAATTTGCTTTGCGACTTTTTTTTCGATTACGGCGGACAGAGGGGCGTTCCAGTCGAAACCGGTCACGCTCCACATAATTGGGGCGAGGCCCAGTTCGCGGGCGATGCGCAGGACCGCGGGGCGGCGTCCTCCAAAAGGCGGACGGAAGAGATTGGAATGCTCGCCGATCGCGTCTTGCAAGGCGGATCGGCAGTCGGAGAGTTCATCTCGAATTTCAGAGGCGCGCTTGAAGGTCAGCAAGGGATGCCCGAAGGTGTGGTTGCCGACGATATGGCCGGCCTTGACGATCTCGCGGGCGATTTCGGGATGTTGGCGCACATAGCGTCCGATCAGGAAAAAAGTTGCGCGTACTTCATGCTTGGCGAGGACTTCCAGCAGGCGCAGGGTGTGTGGATCGTTGGGGCCGTCGTCGTAGGTGAGGGCGAGCTGCCTTGTACCGCGAGGCAGGCCGGTGAAGGTGCGGCCGTACCACTGTCCGGTGGGCGCCATCGACTGATAGCCGGCGGTCAGCGCGGCTGCGGCGGCGGCCGTTGCGGCGAGCAGGGGTCCGAGCATGGGAGGGATTGTAAAGGATTTTAGATTGAAGATTTTAGATTGCAGATTTGAGCCGCGTATGAGTTGTCTTTCAATCTGAGATCTCAAGTCTGCAATCTAGCATCGCTTTTTTGCTGTTAACTCATCCCGCAATTGCAAGTCGGCGTTATCCGAGATATCCTGCTGATTCCGAACCAGCGCACGAAGCTTCCCACGAAAACATGGCCAATCTCTTTGAACTGCCCCGGTACATTGCTGTGGAAGGGCCCATCCGAGTGGGCAAGAGCACGCTGGCGCGCATTCTGGCGGAGCGGCTGAATGCGCAACGGGTGATGGAGGCAGAGGCGAACCCGTTCCTGGACTCCTTTTATGAAGGCGACCGCGGGGCGGCGTTTCAGGCGCAGTTCACGTTTCTGGTGCGACGGTTCGAGCAACTGCAAGGGCTCGACCTGGGGGCGAGGTCGCAGAAGGCCGTGGTCGCGGATTTTATTTTTGAAAAAGACAAGCTGTTTGCGTGCCTGAATCTTACCGATGCGGAACTCGATACCTATAACCGTTACTACAACCACTTCCGGGAGCAGTTGCCCACGCCTGACCTGGTGATTTATTTGCAGGCTACGCCCGAGGTGTTGAAGAAGCGGCTCAAGAAAAAGAATGCTCCGGGAGAGCGGGCGGTGAGCGACGAGTATCTGGAGGAAGTGGTGAAGGCGTACGAACACTTCTTTTTTCACTACACGTCGTCGGATTTACTGATCGTGAATACGTCAGAGATCGATTTTGTCGATCGTAATGAGGACTTGCAGGAGTTGCTGCGCAAAGTCACCGAGCCGATCAAGGGGACGCAGTACTTCTTGCCGCTGGGGGGGGCAGGACGCGGTGGGGGCGTGAGAGGCAGTGGTCAGTGGCTAGTGGCCAGAGGCCAGCTCCACGATGAGCTTCGTGGTCGGGCAACCTCCCAACCTCTTGAAAAGACAGTGCCTTACATGGGACGGCAATTCCGGGCAGCGACTGCCCTTAATCTCTAGCGCCCTTGGCTCGTTTGCCGCTACAATAAACATCAGCGTCATCCAAAGCTGCAGACGCCACGATGCGTGCACAGGCTCTATCCGCCAGAGGCGGAGGGGCACTGGAGGACATCATGAGCATCACCCCGATTGGCCGTCCCGGATTTTCTGGGGAAGACGGCTCCGGCCATAAGATTACGACCGCGTCTCTGCGGGAACAGAAACTCCGCCACGAACCTATTACTTGCCTGACTGCTTACGACTACTCCGCCGCGCGCCTGGTGGACGAGGCTGGCATCGACATGGTGCTGGTGGGGGATTCGCTGGCCCAAACCATGCTGGGCTACGAGAACACGCTCTCGGTCACGATGGACGAGATGCTGCACCATGTGAAGGCGGTGCGGCGCGGGGTGAAGAACGCGCTGCTGGTGGCGGACATGCCTTACGGGTCTTATCAGATTGACCCCAAGACCGCTGTGAGCAATGCGGCGCGCTTTGTGAAAGAAGGCGGCGCCGAAGTGGTGAAGATTGAGGGTGGGGAGAAGCGCGCGGAGTTGATCCGGCAGATTATTGACGCGGAGATTCCGGTGGCGGGACACATTGGTTTGACGCCGCAGTCGGTGAACGTGATGGGCGGGTACAAGGTGCAGGGCAAGAGTTTGAGCGGGATCGAGCAGTTGATGCGGGATGCGGTGGCGCTGGATCGAGTTGGCGTGGCGTGTCTCTATCTGGAGGGAATTCCGCGGGAAGTGGCGGCGATGATTACGGCGGAGGTCAGTACGCCGACCATCGGGATTGGCGCTGGGCCGGAGTGCGACGGGCAGGTGCTGGTGTTTCATGACATCTTGAATTTGACGTTTGGGGCTCCTGCGAAGTTTGTGCGGCGGTATGGCGATGCGGCGGCGCTGATCACGAATGCGGCGCAGGCGTTTCGCGCGGACGTGCGGGCGCGGCAGTATCCGGCGGACGAGGAGTCGTACCATCTGCCGAAAGAGACCAGGGCGGGGCTGGATACGGTGTTGGCGCGGAAGCGGGCGATGGGCCGCTGATTGCGCTGATCAACGCAGATAGATCTAAGGGAACGAGATTGGGCTGGATTGCGTACTTTTGAGAGACGCACCGCTGTGCTCGCAAGCGAAAAGGGAGGACTCCATGATTCTTTCGACATCGATTCTCTCGACACCGATTCTGTCAACGTTTTTCTTCTTTCATTTCTTCGGCTTTGGGTTCGTGATGTATTTTCTGCCGTCGATCATTGCGTTGGCCCGCAGCAAACGCGACTTGCTGGCGATCTTCCTGCTCAACTTTTTTCTGGGATGGAGCGTGGTGGGGTGGATTGTCGCGCTGGTTTGGGCGGCGAAGAACGATGTTCCGGCGATGGTGAGGTAAACTTCGGGAGGTTACTGCGGCCCTGTGATCTGCAAGTATCCTGGCATCCGGGCGGTGGCGGGGTTGCTGTTGAGCGTCTTTCTGGTTGCGTGTTCGTCGCAACCGGACGCGCCCCCGGCGCCTGATCCAAGCACCGTGTTGCAGGCCATTCCTCCGGCGGATGCGGCGCGGTACGAACGCATTCAAGATATGAAAAACTGGCGCAACCCTTACCTTATTGTGCGCAAGGACGGGGTGTCTCTGCTCGATTCTGCCGACAACGCGGAGATTCATTTGAAGACCGACGAGTTGCTGGCGGCGCTGGCGCGTCTGCCGGCTTCGAACTGGCCTTACGGGCGGGTGGTGGCTGCGGTGGAGAATGGCTTGCGGAGTTCGGAGCAGGACGGCGTAGCGATTCGGCGCAACCGAGGGATTGTGGGTGGGATGCTGGCGGGCGCGCACGTGGCGGTGAAGTGGGTGCCGTCGGCGTGAAGCTCAGGGAATTCTCAGTGTATTCCGACCAAGAGTCGAGCTACGCTCGACGCTTCGGCTTCGCTCAGGGCAAGCTAGCCGAAAGCCCGCCCTGAGCTTGTCGAAGGGGCGGCTGTCCCCACATTCAAGGCTTGAGCATTCCTTTCTGAAAATCTTAACGACCATTGACGAAATGCGGAGTGCCTCACGCGCGCTGCGGCGCGCGGGCAGGCGGCTGGGGTTTGTGCCGACCATGGGGGCGCTGCATGAGGGGCATTTGTCACTGGTGCGTGCGGGCCGGGCGGCGTGCGATTTCGTGGCGGCGTCGATTTTTGTTAATCCCACACAGTTTGGGCCGTCGGAAGATTTGGCGAAGTACCCGCGATCGTTTGAGCGCGATTGCGAACTGCTGGAGCGCGAGGGTGTGGAACTGCTGTTCACGCCTTCGGTGGAAGAGATGTATCCAACGGCGGCGGACAGGAGTGTCCGCCCCACACAGATCACCTGGGTTACGGTGGAGGGGTTGAGCGACAAGCTGGACGGGCGGTCGCGGCCGGGACATTTTCGAGGGGTCACGACTGTGGTCGCGAAGTTGTTTCACATCGTTGAACCGGATGCGGCGTTTTTCGGGCAGAAGGATGCGGCGCAGGTGGCGATCATCCGGCGCATGGTGCGCGATCTGAATCTGGCGGTGGAGGTTTTGGTTTGCCCCATCGTGCGCGAGGCCGATGGGTTGGCCATGAGTTCACGGAATGCTTATCTGGATGCCGAGCAGAGGAAGCGGGCGCCGGTGTTGCATCGCTCGCTGATGAGGGTGCAGCGGCTGGTGGAGGCGGGCGAACGAGATGCGGCTAAGTTGGTGAGCGCGGGGCGCGAGGTTGTGGCCTCGGAGAGTTCGGTGCGCCTCGACTACTTCGAGATCGTGGACCCGGACACGCTGGATTCCGTGGAGGATGTTTCCGACGGCGCGCTGGTGGCGGTTGCGGGGTTTGTAGGGAACACGCGGCTGATCGACAACGTCTTGCTGGAGAAGATTCGCGGCTAGGGCGGGTTTCGAGCGAAAAAGCTTGAACCGCAGAGAACGCAAAGAAGACCTGGTGCATGATGGAGGCGACGAGGCGGCTCTGCGGTCGTCGACTACCGCGACGTTCTGACATTGCGGAATTGGTGCTAGGATGGGCGTCCTTCTTCGACCTTCAACCTTCAACCTCGCGATGAGACACTGGCTGACCGTAACTGCGATTTCGGCGGGGGTTGGGCTCAGATTTCTGGGGTATTTCAGGAACAGGTCTCTGTGGTTTGACGAAGCCGCGCTGGCGGTCAATATCGTCGAACGCCCGCTGGCAGGGCTGTTCAGGCCGCTGGAATTTCATCAGGGCGCTCCGGTGGGATTTCTTGTGGTCGAGAAAATTCTGAGCTCTCTTCTGGGGCCGAGTGAATTTGCGCTCCGGCTGTTCCCGCTCGTCTGCGGATTGTTAACGGTACTTCTGGTGTTTGTGGTGACGCGGCTCTGTGTGAGCTGGAGTGCGGTTCCGTTAGCGGTTGCGCTGGTGGCCTTGAATCCCTCGCTGATTTACTACTCGTCGGAGGTGAAGCAATATTCGTCCGATGCTTTGGTGACGCTGGTGCTTTTGTGGGCGTTGGTCAGGCTGGCGGAATCGGACTTGAACGGATGGCGGATGGCGGCGGTTGCGGGGATCGGATCCGCGGCGATCTGGTTCTCTCATCCTGCGGTGTTCTTGCTGGCGGGTGCGGGAATCGTGTTCCTGGTTTCAGCGCGATCGGATCGGCGGAGGATGGTTCGACTGGTTTTGGTCCTGACGGTGTGGGCAGCCAGCTTTGGGGTTTTATACGCTGTATCGCTGCGCCACTTGGCCGACGATCACGCGCTGCTTGATTTCTGGGGGCAATACTTTCCGCCACATCCGATCTGGAGGGCGCAGACTCTGGGGTGGCTGTTCGATGCGTTTTCCGCCGCCTTCCACGATCCGGCCGGGCTCGCAATCTTGCCGGGAATGGCCTTTTTTATTGTGGGATGGGCAGGGGTGTTCAGGCGCAACCGGACGCTGGGCTGGATCCTCTTGGCGGCGTGGGGTGCGTTGCTGCTGGCTGGGTTGACGCACAGGTATCCGTTGGGAAGCAGGCTGCTGATCTTCGCGATTCCGATCATGCTGTTGCTGGTGGCCGAGGGCGTGGCTGCGGCGTGCGTTCGATTGCCGCAGGGAAAGCTGGTAGAGGTTGTTGTTGCCTGCCTGGTGCTTTCTCTGCCAATTCTAAACGCGATCCGCGGCGGAGTGAGCAGCGTTTCAGGGATTCAGCGTGACGACATTCGTCCGGTGATCCAGTCCGTCAACGCGCGCGCAGAGCCATCCGATGCTTGGTACGTTTATTTTCAGGCGCAGCCGCAGATGCGGTACTACTCCGATGTCTTCGGAAGGCCGGTGAAGTGGAAGCTGGGCTCGGACTGCGGGGGTGATACTGCGTGCTATGCCTGGGATGTGGATTCGCTCGCTGGCGCCAGCCGCGCGTGGATTGTGTTTTCCCATGAGCTCGTCAGGAACGGGACTAACGACCGCGCAATTCTGGTCGCGCAACTTAACCAGAAAGGGAGATGCGTGGAGGAATTCAGCAGCGGGAGTGCGCACGCGTATCTCTACGACTTGAGTGCGGCCAAAAAAGAGGGACCGTGATGGCGAGGTGCGTTACGGCTGCGGAAGAGCGGCGACGGTAGCGGGTTGCGGTTCCATGCGTTGGCGCACGAGACTCTCGACCTGTGTCCAGAGGCGGGGATCGCATTGGCTTTGCATGTGGCTGGGCGTGAATGTGCGCTGGAACCAGGACGCTCCCTGACACGGTACGGGCGTTTGCTGGTAATCGAACCGGTAGTTTCCAAGGATCTGCGTTTTGGAATCGTCGGCGGCGGTGATCTGGGCGCGGCCGTGGACCAGGCCGTGTGGCTGGTAGAAGTTCGCGGCTGCCGCGACATTTTCCGGGATGACTCCGTCGCTTTGCCAGGGCTTGGCGATGCTGTCGACCTGCACGGTTAGCAGCACGGGGATTCCGGCACGATTCAATTCACGGGAGAGCATCACGACGGCCGACGCTCCCCAACTGTGGCCGAAGAGGATTATGCGCGCCTGCGATTTTTCCTGGTCGCTGAGGATGCCGTCATGATTGGTGTCGAGCAGGCGAAGGATGGTGTGGTACGCGGTTTTTCTGTGGCGGTTCTCGAAGACCTGGATCGAGGCGCCTTTGGGCAGGTCTTGCCGAATTCGCTGCGCGAGTTGCACGGGACCATGATGGGGATCGTCGTGGCGCACGAAGCCGCCCGCAAAACCGATGAGGATATAACCGGCTGTGGCGGGGCGGCGGCTGGCCATGGCGCCGTCAGCGGCGGTAAGTAAGGGGGCGGTCGCGGCGAAGGCTGCGAAAAGGGCGAGGATCCGGAATGGCGCGAGGCGGGACACGCGGGCTCCTGAGGGATGAGATGATGCGCGCCTTGCCTGGGTTGCGGCGGAATTATGCGAGCGGGAAGGCTTATCCATCAAGGCTTTTGGCTTACTTGAACCCGGAGGCAAGTCTACACCTGAGTGTCAAGGGCTGACATCTCGGATGTGGTCTTCGGATGCGGTCTTCGGTTATGGTCTAGGAAAACCAGCGGCCCTGCGGGCCGCGACCGGGTCAAGGGACCCGGTCCCATACTTTTCGTCCGGAGACGAAGGGGTTGCCGTCGATGATGTAGCGGAGGAGTTTGTCGGCGGCATGGGTGATGCCGATGCGGGGAGTGGTGCGGATTCGTGGGGGGGCGGAATCCGTCGTCGCCGATCCAGAGGCGGCTGGCTGGGGAGGTGAGATCGGAGGCGTTGTCACGGGCACGGGTGATGCCGAAGGCTTCGGATAGCCGTCCGGGGCCGCTGGTGAGTTTTGGCAGGTCCTTGGGACCATGGATTTCGATGCCGCGAGCTTGGGCCATTTCGTCGACGCCGGAGAGCGGTTCGAGGGCGCGGAAGAGAACGCCGCCGGCGCGGCCTTCGGGTTCGCAGGAAACGTTGAGGCAGTAGTGGGTGCCGTAAATGAAGTAAACGTAGGCATGGCCGGGCGGGCCGAACAGGACGGCATTGCGCGGAGTTTGACCGGCGGCGGCGTGGGAGGCGGGATCATTTTCGCCGAGATAGGCTTCGACTTCGACGATGCGGGCGGTCAGGCGGGGGCTGCCCCGTCCTGCTTCTTTCTCTCGTGCTACTTCTCGAACCAGCACCTTGCCGAGAAGTTCGCGGGCTACGCGACGGGGATCGCGGTTGAAGAATTTGCGATCCAAGGGACGGATCGGGGTCGCGCGGGTCGTGGGTTCTAACTTCGGCATGCAGCGAAATCTTAAACCCTGCAAGCGGCCGGAGTCAGTGGCGCGACTTCAGTTGTGCGACCAGGGAAAGAACTCCACCCGGCTGCATCCGGCAGGGGCCGCGGTGTCGGGGAGAAGCAGAAAAAGAGGGGGGCCGGTGGTGTCGGAAGCTCGTTTGAACGGGTGCTCCTCGAAGTCCAGGAAATGCAGCTCTTCTCCGTCGGCCGTCAGGTTCATGCGAAGGCGAAAACGGCGGTCTGCCGGCGCAAGGTAGTCCACCCACAGTTCCCGCTTATCCGGAAGGAACTGGCCGAGACCAGGAGGGACGCGGGTCACGGAAGGGCTGATCGACATCTGCGCGCGAAGCGCTTGAAGCTTCCCGGTTTCAATGGCGGTCACACTGGTTGTGCCGAGAGTGGCTGCGTTCGCGCCAAGGAGGGGGAAGGGCGCGCGCTCAGGTAGCTCCATGTGGAACGTTTTCCACCTTCCGGCGTTGGTCCGAACGAAGACGATGGAGCCGTCGGTTCTGGTGACGACAACGAGTTTCCCCACCGGGCAGGCCAGGACGTCACCACTGTATAGGCTGATCTGACCCTCCACCATCCAATCGTCGACTTTTTCCCAGCCGGAGGTTTCGCGATACAGGAGTTCCCAGGTCGGATCGCTGGCCCCGAACCGCATGGTGGCGTGAATGCGCAGAAGTGCGGAATTGGAGAGCGGGACAGTTTTGTCCAGGTAGGGCGGATTGGTTTCGTTCTTGTAAGACTTCAATGCGAATGCAATAAAGATCGCGAGCAGGACGATTGCCGATGCCGAACCGGCAAGGATGGCGATTTTGGAGGCGCGGTGCATCGGAACGAACGATTCGATTCAGCGGTGCTCTGCGGTCAAATAAGAAAAACGGAGACCACAATATCACGCAGGCAAACCTATGGTATGACGCTTCACACGTCCATGGACACAAACGTGATTGATCTAGATTGGCCGGGGATGCATGTTTCTCGCGGCGGTTACGTTGGAGGGGGTGTCGTCGAAGGAAGTGCCGGGTCCGTGGGCACGTTTCTCGTAGCGGCTGCCCACCTTGCAGATGACATCTTGCCAGCCGTCGTCCCAACTGATGCGAGCTTGGCCATCGACGAAGGTCCAGGTGCCGTGCGGGGAGCCGAGGGTCTTGCGGGCGGATCCGTCGGCGTCGAGGGTGATGATGAACTTGCCGCCGTTGCCCTCACCGACTTCCCACTTGCCGACGAAGTGAGGCCGCCCGGGCATCGTAGCGGCTTCCGCTGGGGCGAATTCAATGCGGTCGATGTCGGCGGAGAGCTTTTCGCGGCGGCCGTCTTTATAGACGATCGCGGCGGGGGCTTTCAGGTCGATGCGGGCGATCTCGGCGGAGGTGAAGCTCTGGTGGTGGCCGTCTTTGAAGACCACCACGATTGAGGTGCGGTCGTCGGCAGGGGAGGGGTTCGGACTAGCGAGTACGCTGGCAGAAGCGAGTAGCAGGACTCCAAAGATTTTAGCGACTTTGACGAGACTCCGCATGACTTCCTCCGGTGCAACAAACATGCCCCCGATGATTGGTACGGATGGGAATGGGTATAGTTCCTTCGGGCGCTTTGTGGCTCAGACAAGCGTACCTCAGGGGCTGAAGACTGTGCTGAAAAACTCGTTCCTGCGCCCACCGCAGCGGCTAAAGCCGGTATTCATTCGGAGCGACTTAGGGCGCGGCTTGAAGCCGCGCCCTTTCAAGACAAGAACACCCAAAATCAGCATTCCCAGCACCCTAAAATCAGGCCGATCCCTTTAGATAGGCCAGGACTTCTTCGGCATGACCGTCGGGCTTGACCTTCTCGAAAATGTGCTGGATTCGGCCGTCGGGGCCGATGACGAACGTGGTGCGCGCGACTCCCCAGACCTTCTTGCCATACATATTCTTTTCTTTCATGACGCCGAACGCTTCGGCGACTTTCTTGTCGGCGTCGGCGAGCAAGGTGAAAGGCAGGTCGAACTTCTCCTGGAATTTCTTTTGCGCTTTCGGAGTATCCGGCGAGATGCCGAGCAGCACGGCGCCGGTCTTCTGCATCTTCTTGTATATGTCGCGGAACCCGCGAGCCTCGATGGTTCAACCCGGGGTATCGGCGCGAGGATAAAAGTAGAGCACAATCGTCTTGCCGAGCAGGTTTTTCAGCGCGACTTCTTTTCCGTTCTCGTCCTGCAAAGTGAAGTCGGGAGCTTTATCATTGATGTTCATGGGAATTTCTCCGGAGAAATCGAAGTCCGATGTATTGCGTGCCGGGACCGCGGCGGGCGTCCAGGCAGGATTCGTAAAAAGTTCACATCGCAAGATTTTATACCGCGGACTGGTTTTGGTCGCGCTGCTCGCTGGTTTTGGTTTCTGGGCCAGGGTGGCGGCGGCGCAGGAAGAGCGGCCGGAGATCACGCCCGGAGAGCGGAAGGCCCCACGGAAGAAAGAAGCCGGGCCGCGAGCGGTGGGCGTGTTGCAGTTCGCGGCGAATGGCAAGACATCGCTGGTGCCGGTGGCGATTCTGATCTCCGGCAAGTTCTGGGACGCGACGGCCTACAAGGCGGACCCGATCCCGATGGCGTTGGAGACGGGCACGGTGTACGAGGCGGAACGGGCCGGCAATTCGTTGGGCCTGTTCACAGTCAGCAGCGCGCTGCACAGCAAGGCCGTGAATGTGCCGAGTCCGTGGATTGGGACCGGGGAGTGGCTTGCCGCCGGTGCCGAGGAGGCAAACAAGGCGCTCAAGGCGGAGCCGGTGCCACTGGGAATCGACACGGGTGACGGGCCTCCGCGGCTGACTCGGAATCCGCAGCCGGCGGCAGCGCCTGCTACCGCTCCCGCACCTCCTTCCGCATCTCCTGCCACCCCGGCCGGGCCGACTTCGGGGGACGAACCGCCGCGTCTGACCAAAGGCGTGCCGGCCCCCGCTCCTGCCCCATCAACGGGCTCAGCAGCACCCACGGCGTCAGGCGATTCCAAGTTACCAGACGCCAAACCAGAGGACGCTAAAGCGGCCGAGCGCGCGAAAGTGCCGGAATCCGACAGTGGAGCCAGCGAATCCGGCCGGCCGACACTGAGGCGCGGGAAGCCGACCGAGGCACTGCCCGAGGATGAAGTGCCGGGCTATAGCAAGGTGGGCGCGGCGGCTGCCGGTGCACCAGCATCGGCGACACCGGCCGCGAATGCAGGCAAGAGCGCTGAGGCCACGCCCGACATGGGGCCGGTGCAGCTGGTTCCGGCGATTTCGGATGCGGCTGTGGCCGTGCCTCGGTCGTTCACGTTCGAGTGGCTCAAGGACGAAGAAGGAGAGCGCCGCCAGCAGATGGTGACGCTGGCCAAAGAACAGGTGCGCGCGTATGTGGACGCGCGGGCGAGGGCGAAGATCACGCCGAAGCCGGCGGGGCCACAGACCGCGCGGCACGCACCGGCGGCGAAAACGAAGGATCCCGTTCTCGACAAGGTGCAGATGACCGCGTACGACTTGTGGGGCAATAACCAACCTGTACTGGTGTTCAGCGCCGAGGCGCACCTGCCGCCTCCGCCCGCGGGCGCCGCGTTTTCGGCCGTCGATGCTGAGCTGCAGTATTCAATCCTCCTAGTGGCCTACCCCGACACTTACAACAACCTGCACAAGATCTATGTGGGAGTGACCGACAAGTACCATCTGGACCTGACGCCGCGTCTGGAATTGATTGACGCGCTGGACGCCGATGGCGACCTGCGCGGGGAATTGTTGTTTCGAGAAACATCCGACAACGGCACGGGCTGGGTGATTTATCGCGCCAGCGCCGACAAGCTGTCGAAGATGTTTGACAGTTTGCATCCGGAGTAGAGGTACTGGGGGAACGAGAGCGGATTCGCTAGTTCAGTTTCCCAATAATTTGAATGTGATTGGGGTAGGTAAAAACGCCCCTGGGAACGCTAAATCTCGCGGCCTTGAGTACTGGAATCGCTTCGTCCGAGTCATGAGAAACGGTTGAGACCACACGTACGTCACGCAAAGGCGAGGTGTACATCTTCTCGGGATTTGTCCCTCGCCCACATTCTGCGGGCGTGCCTTCGACAAAGCCAGCACCCAAGATCTCGATCTCGGGCAACTCCCCCGCATCTCTCAATTCCAGGTTGCGCCTATACGGGATGTTGAACGCGCTGAACCCCATATCGTCGCCCCGGTAAGCCGCGGCGGGATCGCCAGGATCATTCATTTCTTGCGGCGGTGGCGGGGGCTTGTAAGCGTAGGGAGAGTCTCCAGAGTACGTAGTCTTCTCCCAAAGTTCCTGGGCCTCGACCTCGATGGAGGTTGTGCCCACGGCGCAGAAAAGGAATGGATCGGGGAATGTTTGGTCATTGTCCGACCAATAGAAGGGCTGCCCCGGGATAACGAGGATGTGCCTCCCTACTGAAAGATCTGGCAGGGAAAAATTCACTGCCGGTTCGCCCTTGTTGAAGACATCGGCGCGTCCTTCAGAGAGACTCTGTTTCAGCTCATAGATGGCTTCGAGAGGGCGGAGCTCACGTCGACCGGTTAGGTCGTCGTCGACACTCGCAGAAGGCGGGAAGACCATGATGGTTGCGATGTCATCCGTCAGGAGGGCTGCCGCTATTGGTCTTTGCGGCGAGGTCGCCTGGGCTGCGGGCTCGCTTGCAGGCTGGGGAGGTGGTTGAGGGCCCGGCTTCTGCTCCGCTGGCGGTGGGCTCTGCGAGGAATGACACGTCCGCAACAGCAAACTTAAGAGCAACAGGACGGTCGCGGTCCTCGGCATGATCAGTACTCTATTTCGGTTTGCTCCTCCTGTAAAATGTAATTGGGGAACAACAACTGGCAAGACAACTCGCTCACAGGGCACGGAGACCGGAGGTTGATCAATCTTAGTCCGGCCTTGGCTGTCCAAATTCTTGAAGGAGCCCAGGTCTAGTTGCGTCTGACACGCCGCAGGTTTGTGCAATCGATGCTCGGGGCCGCTGCGGCGGCAGGGCTGCCCGCTGTCTTCTCGGCATGCAGCGGATCTTCCAAAGGGATCAGCGCGCCCCCGGCCAGCGCTCGACCGCAGTTCGGCGCATCCTCGGGGACTGCGTTTCCGAAAGGCTTCTTCTGGGGAACGGCAACGGCCGCCTATCAGATCGAAGGCGCGTGGAATGAAGACGGCAAGGGCGAATCCATTTGGGACCGCTTCGCCCACACTGCTGGAAAAATCAAGAACGGCGACACGGGCGATGTGGCTTGCGATTCCTATCATCGCTGGCGCGAAGATATCGCGCTGATGCGGGCGATGAATCTGAACAGCTACCGGTTTTCGATCTCGTGGCCGCGCATTCAGCCTTCGGGATCCGGGACGGCGAACGCGAAAGGGGTCGATTATTACAGTCGCATGGTGGACGCACTGCTTGAGGCGCGCATCCGGCCGCTGGTTACGCTTTATCACTGGGACCTGCCGCAGGCGCTCGAAGATTCCGGAGGATGGCCCAACCGCGACACCGCAGGCCGGTTTGCGGATTATGCGCAACTGGTCGCGCACGCGCTGGGCGACCGCGTTTCTGACTGGATGATTTTCAACGAGCCCGATGCGTTTGTGGACCTGGGACATCTCGAAGGGACGCACGCTCCCGGACGCAAAAGCCTGCTGGACTTTCTGCGGGCAACGCACGTAGTGAATCTGGCGCAGGGAGAGGGGTTTCGCGCGCTGAAGGCGGTTCGTCCGTCGGCGCGGGTGGGTACGGCGTTCAGCATGTCGGCGTGCGAGCCTGCAACCGATTCCGCGGAAGACAAGCTGGCGGCCGAGCGCGCGCATGCCATCACCAATACCTGGTTTCTGGAGCCTGCGCTGCGCGGGCGTTATCCCGAGGCGCTTACGTTCTTGCCGGAGACGGCGATGAGGATTCAGCCGGGCGACATGGAGAAAATTCGCGCGCCGCTGGATTTCGTTGGCATCAATCTCTACTACCGGACCATCGCTTCCGCGCCGGGCACGATGGAGCGTTTTTCGCATGCGCAGGAGTGGCTGTTCCCAGTGAAGATGGATGGCGGGCAGCAGGGGCCGAAGACCGACTTCGGCTGGGAGGTTTGGCCGAAAGCGCTGTATGACATGGTCATGCGCATCACGCACGATTACGACCGGCCTGCGATCGAGATTACCGAGAGTGGATGCTCATACAAAGATGGGCCGGATGCGAGCGGCCTGATTCACGACAGCCGGCGGGTGGAGTATCACCGCGAGTATCTGGCGGCGCTGGGGCGGTCGATTGCGGATGGCGCTGATGTTCGCGGATATCACGCGTGGAGTTTGCTGGATAACTTCGAGTGGGCGGAAGGGTACAGCCAGCGCTTCGGATTGGCCTATGTGGACTTCAAAACTCAGCAGCGGACGATGAAGGACTCGGGGCGCTGGTACGGGAAGGTGGCCGCGGAGAATCGTGTGGGACCGGGTGGATAAGAGATTGTAGATTGTAGATGTCAGATTGTAGATTTGAGAAAGTGTCTCCAGTCTGAAATCTCAAGACCTAAATCTGCAATTCCCTTTCCTATTTCTGCTGCATTACCAGTTCGCCGTTCTCCACCTTCATGGCGCCGACGTTGTTGGGAAGTTTCAGGCGGTCGCGCTGCTCGGCTAGTTTTTTCTGCAACGCGGGATTCACCAGTGAAACCGGGACGCTGAGGTCGCCGACTTTGAATTCCGTGGGCTCGAAGGTCGCGTAGCCATCCTTCTCGCCGAGGTGGCCGGAGATTGTCACCCAGACGTCTTTGCCTGCAATTTCCGTGAGGAACTGGCCGTGCACTACGTCTCCATCGAGGCTGACCTGTTGATCTTTGATGGTGGGGGCGGCGCTGCCGATATTGGAGTCGGGCGTGAGCGCCGCTCCACCGGCGTTGCCCAGCGATTGCGCGAGCACGGCGCTGATCTCGTCGGAATTGATGTGGACTTCAGCTTTGGGGGCGGCCGCGGTGGAGTCGGGTTTCGGCTCGGAGGATGCGGCCGGCTGCGACGGTTGCGTGGCCTGCTGGAAGTCGGCCATCTTTTGGTCGAACGACTGGGCGTGCTCGGCAATCGCGGCGGGAGCCTGCGACTGCGCCACCGGCGCCGGCTTCTTCAGCACCAGGATGATGGCGATCAACGACGCCACCAGGGTTGCGATGCTGATAATGCGGTCGAGCTTGAGTTTCTTCATAGCGCCTCGGGGCGGTCGGCCCGGGACAGGCAGGCCCAGTGTTATGGTAGCGGCTGAACGAGGGAAAAATTAGATGACCAAAGGGCTGGACCGGAGGATGACTGTGTGGGGCGGACACTCCTGTCCGCCGCGGCCGAAAAATCAAAGTCAACGTCAAAGGCAGCGGACAGGAGTGTCCGCCCCACAGAGGCTAACTCAGCTTCTTGGCCAGAAGCTCATTCACTAACTGCGGGCTGGCTTGGCCTTTGGAGGCTTTCATGACTTGCCCCACGAAAAAGCCGAGCATGGTCGTCTTTCCGGCACGGTACTGCTCGAGCTGCTTGGGATTGGCGGCCAGGACTTCATCGATCATCTTCTCCAGGGCCGAGGTATCGGTGGATTGTTGCGGGCGGCCTTCTTCGTCGTAGACGGCGGGGAAATCTTTGCCGCGCTCGAAGGCTAGGTCGTAGAGATCCTTGAGCATTTTGCCGGAGATGGTGCCGGCTTCAACCAGGTCGGCGGATACAGCCACACCTTTCATCGAGATCGGCGATTGCTCGATTGCGATTCCCTTGGCCTTGAGGCGGCCCATCAGCTCGCTTTGCACCAGGTTGGCGACGCGCTTGGGATTCTTCGCGGCCTTGGCTGCCTCCTCGAACTGATCGGCCAGCGATTTCGGAGAGGTCAGCACCTGCGCGTCGTATTCGGTGATGCCGTAATCCTTCACCATGCGGGCGCGGCGGGCTTCTGGGAGTTCGGGCATCGCGCGGGCGATCTCGGCTTTCCACTTTTCGTCGACCACCAGCGGTAGCAGGTCGGGCTCGGGGAAGTAACGGTAGTCGTGCGCCTGCTCTTTCGAGCGCATGCTGTAAGTCTTGCATTCGTTCGAGTTGTAGAGGCGCGTCTCCTGCGCGATTTTTCCGCCCGATTCGAGGACGTCGATCTGGCGACCGATTTCGTATTCGATCGCTTCGCGAATGAAGCGGAAGGAATTCACGTTCTTGATTTCCGCTTTGGTGCCGAATTCTTTCTGGCCGCGGGGGCGCACGCTGACGTTGGCATCGCAGCGCAGCGAGCCTTCCTCCATGTTGCAGTCGCTGACCCCGGTATAGAGGATGATTTCTTTTAGCCGCGTCAGGTATTCGTAGGCCTCGTCGGGCGAGGCGATGTCGGGCTCGCTGACGATCTCGATCAGCGGCACGCCGGTGCGGTTGAGGTCGATGGCGGTTTTTTCGTCGGAGTCGGGAAAGCCTTCGTGCAGACTCTTGCCGGCGTCTTCTTCGAGATGGACGCGGGTGATGCCGATTTTTTTGGTAGTTCTCGGTTCTCGGTTCTCAGTTCTCAGTTCGTGGCTTCCCGCGCCGGTTTTCGACACGGGGATTTCGATGTAGCCAAACTCGGCCAGCGGCTTGTCGTACTGCGAAATCTGGTAGCCCTTGGGCAGGTCGGGATAGAAATAATTCTTGCGAGCGAAAATGGAAGTCTCGTTGATGCGGCACTGCAGCGCCATCGCCGCCAGCGTGGCGAACTCTACGACTTTCTTGTTGAGCACGGGCAGCGCACCCGGCATCCCCAGGCACACCGGGCACACGTTCGAGTTCGGCGGCGCTCCGAATCGCGTCGAGCAGGAGCAGAAAATCTTGGTCGCAGTCAGCAGCTGAACGTGGACTTCCAGGCCAATGACCGGCTCATAGGTGGCGTGGGCGGCAATGGAGTCGGCCGTCGTGGTGACCATAGGGAGTGATTATAAAGGGCAAGCAAAGGGCGCGGAACCCACCTTGCTCCATCAGTTCGGCTCAGATCGGATGTGCCGAGGCTTCCCGTACGCCGAAGTGGAAGCAAGCTGAATCAAGCAGAGCACTATTATTCCTGCGACGAAAGGCAGATTAGAGTCGCACACCGTCGCAAAGCTCAGCGCAATGACCAGCCCCACCAACCCCGCTGCTTCAACTTTGCGCGGGGCATGACTCAGATATCGGAAACAAAGCGCCGCAGCAACCGCCGCCAGCACAAGAAGTTGCAGGAACAAGGGGAGCGGACGAACAAGAGGAGGGACAGGGGGACTGAACCCCAAGAGAAGAGCGATTGCTGCCTTGAGGGCTACGTACACCAGCGCGCCAAAGAACCATTTCACCCAATGCCGGACGGTAAGGAACATCACCACCGAGGTAGCTATCAGCCCGCACGCCCCGATGAATCGTAAATTGGTTGAGTAAAGTCGCTCTTGCCGACGACGAAGGTTGTACTGCCGAGAACTAAGAGAGCGAACACCAACGTGAGCAGTATCCAGCCTGTCAGGCGAAAGCCCGATCTAACCTGCTCACCAATCGTCCGCTTATCCTTTATGTTCACAAGTTGGTCTCCCCTGCGCTCCGACTTACGCCCGCTCGTAAAACCGGAAGAACAACGACTGCTTAGCCACCGGCTGTGCCTTCTCGGTGAGCCCGGCCATTTGCTGCTGGTTGAGTGGGGTGAACTCGCGCGCCAGTTGCACGTTTTGCTCGAGCTGCGGAATCGAATCGCAACCGATGATGACCGTGCTGACCGGCAGCGACAGCGAATAATACATCGCCTGCCGCATATCCAGCGTGCCACCGGTCGTCGCCTGGATTGCCATGCCTTCCCAGGAATGTTTCTGTTGTTCGATGGGCGGCGGGGTCCACGAGGAAAGTAATCGTCCACGGGCCGGGACCTTCATTCCGATGATTCCCATCTGCTTCTCGACCGCCAGCGGCAGCAGTTGTTCGCTGAAGCTGTAGTGGTGCGGGTCGGCGGCGTTGACGGCCATCAGGATCGTATCGAAGGGATGGCGGTGAATCGCCTCGATCAGCGCGTCCGGGCGGTAGTGGCCGGTGATGCCGAGATAGCGGACGATTTTCTGGTCGCGGGCTTCGAGCAGGGCTTCCATGGCTCCGCCCTTGGCGAAGATTTCGTTGATGTCGGTCATCGTGCCGATGTCGTGCAACTGCCACAGGTCGACGTGGTCGGTCTGCAGCAGTTGCAGCGACTTCTCGATCATGCGCATGGAGGCGTCACGGGTGCGTTCTTTTGTTTTGGTCGCGAGAAAGGCGTCGCTGCGGCGGTGCTTCATCACCTTGCCGACGTATTGTTCGCTCCAGCGCTCGGGGCCACCGTAGATCGAAGAGGTGTCGATGTAGTTCACGCCCAGATCGAGAGCCTTTTCGATGATGGGGACGGCGACGGCTTCGTTGTTGGGCCTCTCGAGAGCGGCCTGGCCGCCGAGGCTGAAGATGCCGACTTTGTATCCGGTCTTGCCGAGATTGCGAGTGGGCATGGAGTTCGTGGTGGCGGGATTGAAAGGCAGAGGACTCGGGGCCGGGTTTGCCTGCCCGCGCGCAAGATCGGGAATAGCGGCCGAGCTGAACGCGGCCGCAGTGATGAGGCCGCCAGCTTTCAGAAAAGATCGTCGATTGGTGGATGATTTGTGCGAGGCAGGTTTGCTCATGAGGACCTCCGGCTGGTGCTGACGCAACTACAATAACGCCAATAGGAAACGGAATCCACGGTTAATTCGAAATTCGAAACCGGTGTGCCTTGCTGAGATCTCGCGGGCATCAAAGCCGACAGACCTCAGGGGCTGAAAGCCCAGATTCTTTGCGGCTTTCTACGGCACGGCTGAAGAGGTTGCGGAAAAACGCAGTCTCCCGAAGGAGCAACCACCACAGGGGCTGAAGCCCGAGTTGATTTCACGCGGGTTACGCTGCCCTGAAGGGCCGCTCTTCCACGGTACCGCATTTGTGAGTTTTTCCGCAGCCACTGAAGCCGTGCCCTTCCCAACCCATCTATGCGGGTCAGTTTGGGTTCTGCGGGGCGTTCAGATAGTTGTCCACCGAGATTTCGAAGTACAGCAACTCGATTCCCTTGGCGTCGGTGACGCCGGTGATGTCGATGGTCGCGCCCGGCAGGGGCGACGAGATGCCTCCGACGTCGAAGAAGAGGAATCCGGACTGCGTGGTATGCGGCTCGACCGCGCGGGCGGCGAATTGCGAGGACTCGATCTCGTCCATTTCTTTCTTGCTGATGCCGCTCTTGGCTTTGTGCGGCAGGGGAATCGGGTTGGGGCGCGTGGTGGCCTGCGGATTGGAAAGGCGCCGATACAGGTCGTCGATGGTGATGGGAGTGAGCTTGGAATGATGGGCAGTCAGCAGCGTAATTGCCATTTTGGCGATGGAGATGGGCTGGTCGCCGTCATTGGTGATGATGAAGAAAATGGGGAGGAAGTCGTGCGCCGCAAAATCGGTGGAGAAGATCTTCGCTTTCTCCGGAGTGTCGTAGGGATCGGCGGCGATGGCGGCTTTCTCGTCGCGATGGAAATCGTGCGCGGGATAGTTGATGGCGGTCTTGGCTACCGGCTTGACGAAGTTCTTGGAGGCGAGCATCGGCAGGGAAAATAACAGAGCAGCGCACACGGTCGCGAAGACGGAGCGGGGCGAATTGCCTGGACGGCATGAATTCGATTATAAGGCGAGCGGCTTGGACTCTCCCGCCCTTTCGCAAAGAACGCGAAAGAACGGGGCACCCCCCGCGAAGGATTCAGGCGTTCCGACGAAAGGTTGGGGCACATCCGAAAGAGTGGGGCGCCTGGTGCTCGGAGGCGGTTTAGAATGGCTCAGCTTGAGCTATTTTCTCTACAGTCTGGTGCTGGCGCTGGGAATGATGGTGAGCCTGCCCTATTGGCTTTACCAGATTCTGCGGCACGGCAAATACCGCAGCGGATTTGCCGAACGCCTAGGACGGGTTCCGGGGCGGCTGGCTGCGGGCCCGCAGGCGCGGCGTGTGATCTGGGTGCATGCGGTTTCGGTCGGCGAGGTGCTGGCCGTGAGCGGGCTGGTGGAGCGGATGCTGCGGAGCTTTCCGCAGCATCGCGTTGTGGTGTCGACTACGACCGACACTGGACAAGAGCTCGCGCGCAAGCGTTTTGGCGAAGAAAGCGTCTTCTATTTCCCGATGGACTTTGGGTTCGCGATCCGGCCGTATCTGCAGGCCTTGCAGCCGGAGTTGGTGGTGCTGGCGGAGACCGAGTTCTGGCCGAACTTCCTGCGGCTGGCGCATACCAGCGGAGCGCGCATCGCGGTGGTGAATGCGCGCATCTCTGATCGCTCGTGGCCGCGGTACAAGCGCTTTCGCTGGGCGCTGCGGAGGATGCTGGTGCATGTCGACGTGTTTCTGGCGCAGACGCCAGAAGATAGCGCGAGGCTGCAGTCGATCGGTGCCGAAGCGGGACGCGTGCAGGTTACGGGGAATCTTAAGTTCGACGTGAGTTTGCCGTCGCCCCCGCCCATCGTGGAAAGCCTGCGCCGCTCGCTGTCGGCGGAGGGCGCGGGGCCTGTGCTGGTTTGCGGCAGCACGGTGGAGGATGAGGAACCGCCGTTGCTGAAGGCGTTTGAGAATCTCCGGGTGGCGCATCCGCGCGCGGTGATGATTCTGGCGCCGCGGCATCCCGAGCGCTTCGACGACGTCGCGATCCTGCTGCGGCAGTTAGGCATTCCGTCGTTCCGGCGTTCGCAATGGCACGGAGAAGGGCTGGCGGGCGGAGTGCTGCTGGTGGATACCATTGGAGAGTTAGCCGCACTCTATGCGCTGGCCGATGTTGCGTTCGTGGGGGGAAGCCTGGTGCCGCGCGGGGGGCACAATATTATCGAGCCCGCGCAACACGGTGTCGCCATTGTGACGGGGAACCATACGGAGAATTTCCGCGACATTGTGGCGCTGTTTCAAAGTCGAGATGCAGTGCGGATCGTCACCCTGGCGGAGTTGCCTCTGACTCTAATGCAACTGCTTGCCGACGATGCCGAACGGCGTGCTTTGGGGCGATGCGCGTTGGAGACGATCCGGTCGCAGATGGGTGCGACCTCGCGAGCGCTGGAAGCGCTGCAGACTTTGATTGTTGCCGACAGTGATGCTCGCGCAGTTTCGGCACACGCCGCTCATACAGATTGAATCCCCTCTCAGCTATCTACGGCGGCGTGGTCGCGGCGCGGAATGCGCTGTATGACAGTGGCGCTCTGCGGGCGCGACGATTGCAGGGTGCCGTGATCAGCGTGGGGAACCTTTCAGCTGGCGGGTCGGGGAAGACGCCGTTCGTGATGCTGTTGGGCGAGTTGCTAAAGGCGCGCGGGATCGAGTTTGATGTGCTGTCGCGCGGCTACGGGCGCAGATCGAAGGGCGTGCGCCTGGTCGATTCCGCGGGCTTGCCGCAGGAGTTCGGCGACGAGCCGCTCCTGATTGCGCGCAAGCTGCAGGTGCCGGTGATTGTGGGGGAGGATCGGTGCGAGGCCGGGCTCTTCGCCGAATCGAAATTCGGAGTGCAACTGCATTTGCTCGACGACGGATTTCAGCACCGCGCGCTGGCTCGCGATTTCGATATTGTTCTGGTTACGCCGCAGGACGCGGGCGACCGGTTGCTTCCAGCCGGACGCTTGCGGGAACCGCTGGTCTCGTTGCGACGTGCAGATGCTGTTGTGCTCGCAAGCGGCGCTTCGGCGGAGTCATTTCCGGTGGAAGGGAACATGGTTTGGCGCGTGCGGCGCGGAATTGTTCCCGTGAATGTTCCGCCGCGGCCGGTCGTGTTCTGCGGCATAGCGCGGCCCCAGAATTTTGTGCTGCAACTGCGGGCGGCAAACATTGAGCCGGTCGCCGAAGCGTTTTATCGGGACCATCATGCCTACGACGAGACGGACATCCGCGAGTTGCTCGAACTCAAGCAGCGCAGTGAGGCTGGCGGCTTCGTGACCACCGAGAAAGACGCGGTAAACCTGGGAGGCTATCTGTCTAGTCTCGCGCCGCTCGCGATTGTGCCGGTGAAAATGGAACTGGCCGATGCGGCTAACGCCGTCGATACCATGCTGCAGAAGATCGAAGGACGAAAGCGCGGCGCATGAGAGAATCGGTTTTGTAGCGCAGCGGGACCGAGCAAATCCCCACTTCTCGCAAAGAACGCGAGAAATGGGGCACCCGAAGGCGGCATGATGCATGATAAAGACGCGACAAGTTTGAACTCATCTCGACCATGATCAAACATCCTAAAGAGGCAGATCGGCTGAAGAAGATCGTTGAGGCATTTCCCAAGATCACCGTGACGGTGCTGGGGGATCTGGTCGCGGACGAATTTGTGTTCGGGGAAATTTCACGCGTTTCGCGCGAGGCTCCGGTGCTGATCCTGAAACACCGAGAGCGCACTGTGTTGCCGGGCGGCGCGGCCAACGCCGCGAATAATCTGGCGGATCTGGGAGTGAATGTTCTTCCCGTTGGCATTGTGGGGGACGATGAGCCGGGGCGGATGTTGTTGAAGTATTTCCGCCACAAACGGATCGCGGTCAGCGGCGTGCTCAAGGACAAGAGTTACACCACGGTCACGAAAACCCGCATTCTGGCAGGCATGACGCACACGGCACGGCAACAGGTGGTGCGCGTGGACCGCGAGCCGCAGGAGGCGCCGAATGCGCACTTAACGCGCGAACTGTACCTGGCGGCGAGGAATTATGCGCATGCTTCGGACGCGCTTCTCGTTTCCGACTATGGATACGGCGCCGCCACTCCGGCGATCGTTGCCACTCTGCAGGAAAAGGGAAAGCTGGGGGCGGTGCCCATCGTCGTCGATTCACGCTATCGGCTGGTGCAGTATTCCGGCGTGACGGCGGCGACGCCGAACGAGCCGGAAGTCGAAGAGGCGCTCGGCGTTCGCATCGGACAAGACTGGAACAAGGTTATCGCCGCAGGCGAGCAGGTGATGCAGCGCATGAAACTGCAGTCGCTGGTAATCACGCGCGGGCGCGACGGCATGGTGGCGTTCGATCACAAGCACAAGCCGGTGGACATCCCGATTTTCGGCTCCGACCAGGTGGCAGACGTGACCGGCGCGGGCGATACCGTGATCGCGGCGTTCACGGCTGCGCTCGCCGCGGGAGCGACGACGGAAGAGGCGGCGCAACTGGCCAACTACGCGGGCGGAATTGTGGTGATGAAGCGCGGCACGGCCACGGTTTCGCGGGAAGAGTTGCTGCACGCGATCGAGCTGACGCCGCCGGCGACACGACCTCATTGAGCTGACACAATCTTGAGCACACACGAAAAAATCCTGAGCCGCGAAGAACTCCGCGAACGCGTGGCGGCATGGCGAAGTGCGGGCGAGCGCATCACGCTGGCCAATGGCGGATTCGATTTGCTGCACGTGGGCCACGTGCGCTACCTGCGCGGAGCCAAGGCGCTGGGCGGACGGCTGGTGGTGGCGATCAATTCCGATGAATCGGTGCGCGCGCTCAAGGGCGCGGGCCGGCCCATCATGCCCGCCGACGATCGCGCTGAAATTGTGGCTGCGCTGGCTGACGTGGATGCTGTCGTGATTTTTCCTGAGCTTGACGTGCGGGCGATTATCCGAGAGATTCGCCCGGATGTTCAGGCCAAGGGCACCGACTATACCGCCGACTCTGTTCCAGAGCGCGACGTGGTGGCCGAATATGGCGGGCGCGTTGAGATTGTCGGCGACGCGAAAGATCACTCCTCCAGCGAGATCATCCGCTCGCGGCTCTCGCCGAGGAAACCTTGATTGCCCCGGCTGACGGTTCGAAGATCGAGCGCCTTCTGATTGTTCGCCTGAGTGCGATGGGGGACGTGATTCACACTCTGCCCGCGGCGCAGGCTCTGCGCGAGGCGTTCCCCAAGTCGATGATTGGCTGGGTGATTGAAGAGCGCTGGGCCGAACTTCTGTGCGCACCCGGAACGCCGCTGCGGGGGCCCCGATCCGCACAGCGGCCGCTAGTGGATTGGGTTCATCCCGTCAGCCTGACCCGGTGGAGGAAGTCGCTGTTTACGATCTCGACCGCGCAGCAGATCGCGAAAGTGTGGAACGACGTTCGCAGCTCACGTTACGACGTTGCGGTCGATCTGCAGGGAGCGATCCGGTCGGCGGTGCTGGCGCGCTGGTCGGGTGCGCGCGTGGTGTATGGGGCGGCGGAGCCACGCGAGTCTCCCGCCAGCCTGTGGTACACGCGACGGGCAATCGCACGTGGAGCGCACGTGGTCGAGCAGTACCTCTCGGTCGCGGAAGCCGTCGCGCAGAGGAAGCTGACTGTGACCCGCGTAGAGTTTCCTCATGATCTTGCGGCCGAGCGGCGGATGGACCAGCGATTGGCGGAACAAGGAGTCGGCGACTTCGCGATTCTCAATCCGGGAGCGGGTTGGGGGGCGAAACGCTGGCCGCCGGAACGCTACGGTCGCGTGGCTCGCGCTTTGGCCGAGGACGG
>Ga0207088_1046_pt1 | contig 26897 bp, 21 predicted proteins | sample Alteio_BWMinHeat_52_FD_153564 | JGI IMG/M metagenome (GOLD analysis project Ga0207088, IMG submission 153564) | Enriched cells from forest soil in Barre Woods Harvard Forest LTER site, Petersham, Massachusetts, United States -... | ecosystem: Environmental > Terrestrial > Soil > Temperate forest >... | reverse complement strand
ATGGTTCCGGTGGAAGGTCTGGGGGTCGAGCAGGGCTTTCTGTCAGGGGAGGCCGCAACCAGCCTCAGTTTGCCGGAAACCGGCAACCAACCCTCCAAGTTGCAGTTGCAACTCCTATGGATTGACGGGATCCGCCTGATCGGCACGGTACGGACGGAATCGACAAGCGACCTGCCGCGGTTCGGCTTGCCGGTGTACATTTCGCTTTCCAGACAAAAGTAGTTTGCAGTGTGGCCAATCCTTTTCGCGAACTCCGCAAAAAGGGTAGGCGATCGGAATCGGCGGCGCACTCCATGGACGAGGGCACATCAGGAGCCAGCAAGAGATCCCAGGTGTTCTATCTTCCCGTGGCAAGCCGCGTAGCCAGCCGCTGCGGCAAATTCGCAGCCAAGATTTTCTCCTGCGCCACCCGCAGGTTGTAGGGCACGCGATAGTAGGTAACGATCCAGGCTTCGCTGTCGAACACGGCAAACGCCGCCCGCCAGTCGCCATCGCGAGGCTGTCCGACGGAGCCGGGGTTGATGAGATAGCGGCGATCCTTTCTTAGCGGCCAGTCGGAGGACTCGGGCGTGCCTACAGTGCGATATCCGGGATGGTAGGCTTCGCTGATTTCGCCCGTGAGCACGAAACCGCCCTGGAGGTGAGTGTGTCCGAAGAATGTGACGGGGACGGGAATGGTGATGAGCGGTTCGATAGCGTCACGGGCGCTGACCATGTATTCATCTTCGTCGAGCGGGGAGCCGTGCACAAACTGGAGGCCGGGAAGCTCGTCGACGTGGATGGGACCTTGAGGGAGCGCGCGGAGCCAGTCGAGATTTTTGGGGGTGAGCTGTTCGCGGGTCCAGAGCGTGGCGAGGCCGGCGACGGGGTTGAAGTCCTCGAGGTTCATAAGGCCGCAGACGGCTTTGTCGTGATTGCCGCGGACGAAGACGTGTCCTAGAGCTTGCGCTTTGACAATGACTTCGTTCGGATTGCCGCCGTAGCCCACCGTGTCTCCGAGATTGACCACGAGGTCGTAGGCAGGAGCGGCGGCCAGACACGAGTCCAGCGCTTCGAGGTTGCTGTGTATGTCGCTGAGAAGAAGGATACGCACAAAGGGAGGATTATAGCTTTTCTGGAGGGGATACGCTGGAATAGGCATCTTGAGCGAAGCGAACGTAGGACAGCCGCCACCGGCTGTCCGCGGGGCGAAGCCCGGCCACGCGCTTGAGTACTGAGGATCGGCGAACAAACATCCGGGCAAGCTTCGCTCGCCTGGACAGCCGAGGGCGGCTGTCTCCACGCTAGCTGTTTTCCGCGAGCTTGCGTTCGGGAAGGAAATAGGACAGCGCGACGAATACAAAGATGAAAAACGAGATGCGAACATCGAGAAACGCGAGCGGCACCGAGGCCAGGTAGAGGAACAACGAGTAGAGATTTTTGAATTGGATGCCGCGATGGTAGTGGACCACGTCAGGATTGTCGCGGTGGTGCTGAATGATGGCCGAGCGCAGCAGGACGAACGACAAAGAGCACAGCGTCAGCACAATTCCATAGAGAGCTACGGCGCGGGGATCGCGCGGATGGTTGCCCATGAAAGCGGTGACGAAGGGGACGAGCGACATCCAGAACAGGAGCGTGTTGTTCGACCAGAGCAGGCGGGCATCGGCGCGGCGAGCGGAGTGCAACATGTGATGATGATTCACCCACATGATGGCGACGACGAGAAAGCTTAGGAGATAGCTGAGAAACTGTGGGAGAACGCCGCGCAGCGAGGAAAGCGCAGTGTCGCGCGGAACCTTCAACTCGAGCACCATGATGGTGATGATGACGGCGATGACGCCGTCGCTGAAAGCTTCGAGCCGGTTGGTACCGATGCCGTCCATGTTTATCAGATCGCGTTTATCAGATCGTTATCAGAATATGTCTATCAGATTTGCTGCGGATTCACGACTGGGCAGCGCGCCCAATGTTCTGGGCTCACTTCAACAAGCGCCGGAAGCTCGACGGCGCAAGGAGCGACGCGGTGCGGGCAGCGGGGTTCGAAGGGGCATCCGGGAGGAAGTTGAGCGATTGGCGGGACGGTGCCTTCGATGGTGGCGAGCGGAAGGGAGCGGTCGGTCGCTAGCGTAGGAATGGCACGCAGCAGGCCTTGCGTGTAAGGATGGGCAGGCGCGTGGAAAATGTCGGCCTTCGTGCCGAGCTCGACCAGGTTGCCGGCGTACATGACGGCCACGCGATCGGCGACGTGCGAGACGACGGCGAGATCGTGCGAGATGAAGAGCATCGCCAATCCGAATTTGTGGCGGAGATCGTTGAGCAGATCGAGGATTTGCTGCTGGATCGTGACGTCGAGCGCGGTCGTGGGCTCGTCCGCGATGAGCAGTTGCGGGCGGTTGACGATGGCCATGGCAATCATGACGCGCTGGCGCATGCCTCCCGAGAGCTGGTGAGGATAGCTACGAGCGCGCTGCCCGGGGTCGGAAATGGCGACGTCGCGCATGCCTTCGAGCGCTCGTCCCCATGCTTCCGATTTGGAAACGCGGTGGTGAGCGAGGACGGCTTCCGCGATCTGTTCGCCGACGCGCATGACCGGGTTGAGGGCGGTCATCGGTTCCTGGAAAATCATGGCAATGCGCGAGCCACGAAGTTGGCGCAGTTGATCGGAGGGCAGTTTGGTCAGATGCGCGGGCAGGCCGTTGCCATTCTGAAAAGTAATTTCGCCGGTGACGATGGCGGCGGGCGGGAGCAATCCCATGATGGCAAGCGAGGTGATGGATTTTCCTGAGCCGGATTCGCCGACTAGCCCGAGGACTTCGCCCGGCGCGATGGAGAACGAAAGGCTGCGAACGGCGGCCACAGGTGCAGCCGTCCCGCCCGGCTGAGTGGACGAAAGCGCCCGCCCAGCGCGGGATTGTGGGAACTCGATGGTCAGGTCGCGGACGTCAAGCAGCGGGCGCACGAAGAGTATGTTATCAGCGCCGAGACTACTTCTTCGGCCGCGACTCCGGCGGCACCAACCCAGTAACGCGGTAATACACGACGAGTTGCCCGTAGTGCTCTCCAGAGTGCTCAAGGAGGCCCCACGCCATATCGGAAACCCGTGTCTGCTGATTCGCGAATGGGTCGACGATTAGATCGTTCATCCCTTGATCGCCCTTCAGTTTGATTGCCGCCGCGCCGTCGGCAAAGGCTCCCTTCACAAACGTGACCACGGCGGCCTTCGTTTTGTACTGGTCGCGCTTGGGATCTTCTCCGGCCGGCGGCTTCAGTCCCATCACCGGGTTCGTAAAAAAATAATTTGCATTCGCGGCGTGCAACAGTTGCTCCGCAAAACTACGCTGCGCCGGCACTGGCTTGAAGTCGTATTTGTCCTCGGGAAAATCTTCCGCCATCGCAATCAACTTCCGCCCGACATCATTCCAGTTGTCCAGCAGAGCCTGCGACGGCCCGACCGCCGGCTTCGGCGGCGCATCTTTCTTCATCGTGTCTTGCGCGGCCGCGAGCACTGCAAGGATCCCTACCGCAAGAACTACACTAACCATTCCCTTCTTCATTTTGAAATTCCTCCAAAATCACAATTTCCCGTAGAGACGGGGAAAGCCGCGTCTCTACTCCAATCCAGCCTTGCCCAGCATCTCCAGAAACTGCTTCTGCGTGCGCATATCGATCGACTGCGCCACCAGCTTTCCTTCGCGGTCGTAGACAAAACTTTTCGGAATCCCCTCCACCACAAACATTTCGTTTACCTTCCGCCCGGGATCGAGTAATACAGGAAACGAAACCTCGCGCTCGCGGATGAACGGCTCCACCTTCTCCGCCTCTTCATCGGAAATGCCGAGCACCACCAGCCCCTTCGATCCGAAGCGTCCGTAAAGCGTCTCCAGATCGGGCATCTCCTTGCGGCATGGCGGACACCAGGTCGCCCAGAAATTTACCAGCACAACCTTGCCGCGCAGTTCCGCAAACGTCCAGGTCTTGCCGGAAAGATCTTTCAGCGCAAACTCCGGATGCTCCCGCTTGCGGTCATCCGCCTCCAGCCCGGCCATTGCCGCCCGAAACTGCTCGTCACTATTAAAGTAAAGCAGCGCCTCCACATGTTCGTAGCGCACCAGCGTGGCAAGTTCAATATATGGATACGCCGGCGCACGCGGGGCGGCGGCGCTGCTGCCCGCGTCGGAATTCTTTTTCTCGGCCGGCTTCGCCCACGGCACCGGCCGCTCGCGTAGAGTCTCGGCCAGCGTCGTCGCTACTTCCTGCAGCGTGTCGTGTCCGAAATCGCCTTCGGTGGAAAGGCCCGCCAAATTCACCGCGAGCCGCAGCTTGTTGTCGGTCGCCGGCAGCTTCCGGATCTTCAGCGCCAGATCTTTAGTAGTCTCCACCCGGACGTCGTCTGCGAGCGCGCGCAGTCCGTGGATCTGGTCCGCGAGCGGCTTCTCGTCCGCGCTCCAGACAACTTCTTTCTTCTGCCCCGAGGCCAGCTGCAACGCGATGATCACGAATGCTGCCAACACCGCGACCGAGACAAAAAATATCTCTATCCGATGAAGCGAGGTCTTGGGTTTCATAGCCCACCAAGCTTAACAACAGAGCGCCTCCCGCACCAGCGCTGGGACTAATTCCGCGTGCTCTTTTCTGCTATCTTCCGAATGAAACGGCTGGGCTGGTTCAAGTCAAAGGACGGATCGCCGATGAACCGCCCTATGGAGGATTGCAAATGAAATCGATTCGCCGTTCGATCGCCACGCGTTGGATCGCCGCGCGTTGGATCGCCGCTCTTTCGATCGTCACGCTTTGGACTCTCGCACCCGCCGTGCTCGTTCAGGCGCAAGACTACGATGCCGCCGCCCGCGATCAGGTCATCGCCCTGGAAAAGGCATGGAACCAGGCTTATAAGGCCGGCGACACCAAGGCCCTCGCCGCAATCCTCGACAATTCGCTCATCCTGGTCGAAGATGACGGCTCCCTCAAAACCAAGTCCGAGTTCCTCGCGAGCGTCAAGGCGTCCAGCGGCAACCAGGAGCAGGTCGCACCAGAATCGCTCACCGTGCGTGTCTTCGCAAACACTGCCATCGCGATCGGAGTTATCGCCGTCAAGGGAACCAAGGGAGGCAAGTCCGTAGTTCTTCGCGAACGCTTTATTGATACCTGGATCAACAAGAACGGGTCCTGGATCTGCATCGCCACCAACGCTACTCCGATCACGCACGGCGGCTCTTGAGACCTGTTCTTCTCCGAACAACTCCGGTTTCTCGGTTATTTACTAGTTGTATTGGTAGGTCGCGTACTTCTATTGCTATGGCAAAAGCCATCGAAATTTCAAGCAGCTCTAGCGTATTGGTTATCGGCGTAGGCTACAAGGGACATCATCTCTTCGAACGTAATAATGTCAAAGCGGAGCATCGCGTTGTTGTGTTCCAGCCGATCCCTTACTGAGTGGATGGGGTTGTAAAGCTTGAACTGAATGTCATGGTCGTCTGTCCAGCGCTGCAGAAACCACAACATTCCCAGACCACCACCTTCGATTGCTCCGACTTTCGTCAAATCGAGCAACACGATTCGGACATTTTGCTGCGCCGTGACAGCTTCGCGCAACTTCACAGTTGCATCGCGCCGCACAATTCTTCCCTTACACTCGACAATCGCCATGTCACCAATGTGTTCAATACGCAAGGTCAGCATGATGCTCCTAAGCCTTGGTCAACCGCTGTGAAGAACGCGATACCGATTTGAAAATGATGTCAAACAACCACAAGAGCACAATTGCATCAACAAACCGTTCGATAGGCTCGATCCATTTCACTGTATGTCTCCCGTAGATCAACCAAACTGGCAGCAAGAGCGTTGCCAAAAGGTAAATTGCTTTGTTTACCTCGCGATAGGGCGGAGGAGGTGGAAGAAGTTGCCGTGACTCGGGAAGACTTGCACTAGGGGGAATCGGGTATCCGCATAGCCTGGAAACAAGAGGTTTTCTGGGCAAACGTGCCACCCGTCTCCGAAAGATCGTAGAAGTCCGACGGGAATTCCCATGATGCATAAGGTCGGGGAATCCTCACCCTTGCGAACGCCGCTTCTCTCACCTCCGAGTCCAGAAGAATCATGTCGAAGCCATGGTTTCCGTTCGACCCTATGATAGTTTGACCAGCGCAGACTTGAGTTGCCGCGACAAAGAGCACTGCTGCGAACAGAACCGCGGTTATTCCTGACAGGCGCGATGACACCGAAGACGCGACCTGGCGTTCGGACTCAATCGACATGTTCGCCTTCTCCAAAAAATCCGGTCTCTGGCGGCGGGAGTGTGTCGCCAGGGCGCGCCCAGAACACGTACAACGCCGGTAACAAAACGATGCTGACCAGCAGTTCCACAATCAGTCCGCCTACGATCACTATGGCAAACGGCCGCTGTGAGTCTGAGCCAATATCGTGGGAGAGAGCTGCGGGTAAGAGGCCGAGGGTTGCGACCAGCATGGTCATCATGATCGGGCGGAGACGAAGTTCCGCGCCTTCTCTGGCCGCTTGCCGCGGGTCCATGCCGCGGGTGCGCAACTGGTTGATGTATTCGATCATGATCACGCCGATTTCCACGGAGACGCCGGTCAGCGCAAGGAAACCGAGGCCGGACGATACAGAAAAGTGCGTGCCGGTTGCGAGCAGTGAGAGCACGCCGCCCAACGGCGAAAGCGCGACTACGCCAAAGATGAGGCCAACCCATTTCCAGGAGCCGAACATCGAGTACAGAATGAAAGCCATGAGCAGCAACGTAATCGGCACGATGAATGCCAGCCTACGGTTCGCGCGCTGCTGGCTTTCGTATTCGCCCGTCCAGTCGAGGTGGTAACCCTCTGGAAGTTTTACTTTTTGGTGGACCTGCTCGATGGCATCACGAACCGTGCTGCCGAGGTCGCGACCGCGAACACTGTATTTGATGGCGATGTAGCGGGAGTTGCCTTCGCGGTAGATGGTGGAAGCGCCATCTTCGAGCTTAACATCGCAGAGCTGGCCGAGCGAAACGCGCTCGCCGGAGGGAGCGAGTATCCGGATGTTCTCGATGTCTTCGACGGTTTTGCGAAATGGTTCCTGGTAGCGAACGGTGAGATCGTAACGCTGCTCGCCGATCAGAATCTGGCTGACGGCCTTGCCGCCGACCGCGGTTTCGACCGCATCCTGCACGTCGCTGACGTTGATACCAAAACGATCGGCAGTGGCGCGATTGACCGCCAGATTGACGTTGGGCTGGCCCCGGACCTGGAAAGTGCCGAGATCGGCAATGCCGGTAATCTGGCTCATGATGTTCTGCATTTCGTCGGCTTTCTGCTCCAGCGTCTTGAGATCGCGGCCAAAGAGTTTGACGGCAAGTTCACCCTTCACGCCGCTGACCGCTTCTTCGACGTTGTCGGAGATGGGCTGGGAGAAGTTCCAGTCCACGCCGGGAATCTGGCTGAGAGACTTGTCCATCGCGTCAATGAGTTGTTCTTTTGTGCGGAACTCAGCGCGCCACTCGGAGCGGGGCAGGAGATCGACGAAGAATTCTGTGTTGTAGAAACCGCTGGCATCGCTGCCGTCGTCGGGCCGGCCGACCTGGCTGACGATCTGCTTCACTTCTGGAAATTGCGCGAGAATGGAACGGCCGCGCTTGGTGACCGCGATTCCAGTCGTCGGGCCAGTGCTCGGGGGAAGGGTGCCGCGGACCCAGATCGCGCCTTCATCGAGGTGGGGGAGAAACTCGGAGCCGACGATTCCGCTGAAGAAAAGGAGCAACATGAACACCAGTGCGGCCACTCCCAGGCCAAGCGTGAACTTTATGTGGTCGAAGCACCAGTCAAGCAGGCGGCGGTAGGCGTTCTGCAGGATGCGCATCAGCGGGTTCTGCCACTCCTTGATTTTTCCGTCGCGGAAGACCAAGTGACAGAGCACGGGCGCGATTAGCAGCGCGAACAGAAGCGCGCCGAGGAGGGCGAAAGCTACGGTCCAGGCCATGGGGCGGAAGAGGCGGCCTTCGACGCGCTGCAGCGTGAAGATGGGGAGATAGGAAACGATGATGATGATGCGGGCGAAGAAGACCGGCTTCTGAACCTCGTGTGCGGCGGAAGCGATCAGCTGTAAAAACGTTTTCTTCCCATGAGAAAACTCGACGTGGCGCATGATGTTTTCCACCATGACCACGGAGCCGTCCACAACCATGCCGAAATCGAGTGCGCCAAGCGAAAGAAGATTCGCCGGAATGTGACTGAGATCCAAAAGAATGGCGGCGAAAAGAAGTGCGAAGGGAATCGTGATGGTGACAATCAGCGCGCTGCGAACGTTCCCCAGGAAAATAAAAAGGACCAGCGTAACCAGGACCACGCCGTCAGTGAGATTTCGCAGAACCGTGTGCGTCGTGTAGTGCACCAGGTCGCTACGATCGAGATGGGGAATGAATTTTACGCCCGGCGGTAATAGTTGTGTGTTGAGTTCGTTGATCTTGACGTGGAGCGCGTCAAGGGTGGCGTCGGCTTCCGCAGCTTTGCGAAGCAGAACGATGCCTTCGACCACGTCCTCGTCATCGATGACAGTGCCGTCTTCGCGGCGGATGGTTTTTCCGAGCTGCCCCAGACGAATCTTGGGCGCTTGCGCGACGATGGCGATGTCACGGACGCGGACAGGCGTTCCATTCACGCTCTTGATGACGGTGGCGGCGATGTCGTCGGTGGTCTGCATCAGGCCGACGGCGCGCACGTTAAGCGCCTGCTGGCCGCGTTCGATAAATCCGCCTCCGGCGTTGGTGTTGTTGTTGGTAAGCGCCTGCTCGACTTGGGCAAGCGACAATCCGTAAGCAACCAGTTTGCCCGGATCGACCTGTACCTGATATTCACGGGTCGGCCCGCCGAAGATGTTGACGTCGACTACGTTGGGAACGGATTTAAGCTGGTTCAGAACGAACCAGTCGTTGAGAGTTTTCAGCTCCATCGCGTCATAGCGCGGATTCGTGCTCTTGAGCGTGAAGAACATGATCTGCCCGGTCGGACTGTAGTCGGGACCCAGACCGGCGTTCACGTTGGTTGGGAGGATAACTTGCTGGAGGCGGTCCAGCACTTCCTGACGAGCGTTAAAGGTGGAGATTTCGTCGTCGTAAATGATGGTCACGACCGAAAGCCCGGCGAGCGAGACCGAGCGCAGATGGGTCTTGTGTGGAACGCCGTTCAGAGTGACTTCGAGCGGGACGGTGATCTGCTGTTCGACTTCTTCAGCGGCATGACCGGGCCACTGCGTAATGATCTGCGTGTAAGTGTCGGCGACGTCAGGATAGGCTTCGATGGGCAGATTGCGAAACGAGATGATGCCCCAGATGAACAGCACCAGCGCCACGCTAAGTATCAGGATGCGATTGCGCAGCGCGAAATCGATGAGCAGACGAATCATTTACCCTGCTCCGAAGCGGCGGCGGAGAACGCCAGCGCGTCAGCCACGAGTTCATCTCCCACCTTCGCCCCCTGGCGGATTTGCTGCAGGCCGTCGGACAGCCCGGCAGTGTGCACTTCGAGGCGACGGAAGGAGTTGGCGGTCTCCTTGCGGAAGATCCAGTCTTTATCCTGCAGCCGCATGATGGCAGTCGCAGGCACAACGAGGTGCGGCTTCTTTTTGCGCGAGCGGAAAGTGACAACGGCGAACATGCCGGGGCGGAAAACGCCATCGCGATTGGCGAGCACGATGCGGACTTTGGCGGCGCGCGTGTTGGGATCGAGCACCCGCGAGACGTCGCTGACGCTGCCTTTGAACACACCGTCAGGCAAAGCGTTCAGGCGAATCTCGGCAGGATCGCCGATGTGAACGTCGCCAACATCGTTTTCGTAGACATCACAGACAACCCAGACATTCGAGAGATCGGCGATCGTAAACAGGTTGGGCGTGTTGTCCAGACTCTTGATGCCCTCGAATCCGGCAACATTCTGCTCGACGATGGTCCCGGCTACTGGGGCGCGCAGTTCGATCATGGTGCTGGGGTGAGCGGGATCTCCGCCAAGAATGCGCAGGCGGGTCTCCGCGGTCTTCTCATCGGATATAGCTTTGGCATCGGCGTTCTCGGCGGCTTCCAAATCTTTCTGGGCGAGGGCGCCTCGCGAGTAAAGCAGTTGGGCACGTTCGAGCGCCTTTCGGGCGAGCGCCTCGTCGGCGGAAGCCTTGTGATAGTCGCCCATGGCGGCGGCAAGATCAGGGCTGGAAATCACAAGCAGCACCTGACCCTTTTTCACGTAGTCGCCGAGCCGGACTTTGAGATCGGCAACGCGGCCCGAACCAAGCGAAGTGACGCGGATCGTTTTGTTCACGTCAGGCTGGACAGTCCCGTTGGCGTTGAGTTCCGTGGGCAGGTCGCGACTCTCCACCTTGACGGTCTGGAAAAGCTCCGGGTGGTCGACAGTCATTAGGTTAGGGTCGACTGTGATTTCCTGTTTTGTGGGTGCTGCTTTGGTGTTGTTGGAACAGGCCACGAAGAGAGTGGTCAGAGCCAGGCCCAGCAGGAATACCAAGGACCGGCGGATGCGAGCCGCAGAGAGTTTCGGCGCGGCAACAGGGGGAAGGGCTGCTGCGGCCGCGCCGCAAGAGTCCGCCGACTGCACAGCTTTGGCGGCTCTTGAACGCAATCTTGAACTCAAGAAGTATATCGCTTGCGATGTCATGGGATCACCTCGCGGCCCACGGCCAGATTTAATTGGCTGGCGGCGGACAAATAGGAACCCACCAGGTTCACGTAGGCTAGTTGCACGATGCGGTATTCCGCCTGCACGTTCAGGAAATCCAGCAGCGAGGCTCCGCCGTGTTGATAAGAAAAGAAAATCGTGTCCCGCACGCGAACAGACTGCTGCAGGTACTTGGCCTTGTAAGGGCGCAGCAGAATCAGGTCGCTTTCGAGCGTGGCGTAGCTGGAATCGACGTCACTCAGCACGGTTGCTTCGGCGGCGTCGCGCAATCTCTCATTGCGCGTGATATCGAGTTGCGTGCGCAGCTTCTCTCCCTGGTTGCGGTCGAAGATGCGCAAGGGAAGGCCGACACTGACGCCGAGCGTATTTATGCCAAACGGGTTATTGTTCGACGAGTTGTGCGTATACCACGCGCCGAAGGTCGGATCGGTTGAGCCGTTCGCAATCGCTAGCTTGTGGTCGGTTTGGGCTTTGTCTATGGCTTCGACTGCGGCCTTGAAGTCTGGCCGCGTGTCAAAGGCAATCTTCCGGAACTCGTCACGCGGCATGAGCTGGTCGCTGAAATCGAACGGTCCGGTGACGTCAAACTGCTCAATCCGAGTTCGGTCGTTGAGCAGCGTGAGGAGTTGGATCTTTGCGTTTTCCAGGCTCTCCTCGGCAGCTTGCAAATCCGATTCATACTGGACGCGCTGCAGTTCCAGCCGATCGAGATCAATCTGAGCAATGTCGCCGGCGTCGAAGCGAGTTCTGCTGATTTCGAGCACGCGGTCGTAGTAGGCAAGGTTGTCCTTTGCCAATTGGAGCACCGCTTTTGCCTGCAGGGTTGCGACAAATGCGCCGCGCAAGTTGAATAGCAGCGTTCTCTGCAAGTTGGCATGACTCGATTCGGCGATCAGAGTTGCCTTTTCCGCACTCTCGAGGCGTAACTCCCGCTTGTGCTGTCGCTCATGCAGATAGCTAATGCTGGGTGACTCAAACGTCCCGGCAAACGGTCGCCAGACGCCTTTCTCAGGAGCGATTTGCGTCCCATCCGCCGACAGCGTGAACGTCGGATTCGGGCGCAGGAAAGCGGTGATCTCCTGTGCCCTTGATTCGTCGACACTGAGCTTGTCTGCCAGCAGAGTCGGATTGCTCTGCTCGAACCGCGCGCGCACCTGTTCCCAGGTGAGAGCCTGCTGCGCTCGGCCGCTGGCCGCTGCGAACATTATCCATAGCCATAGCCATAACCATAGCCATGCGGTCAGACTGAAATTGTGAAACTTGAACATCGCGCGCTCCGTGCGCATCAGGAAAAGCGGATTGCCCGATGCGCGTGCATGCGAAATTTTCCGGACAAATTAAGACTGACTTCGGATTTACAGCGAGGTTGGGTTTTCGAAAGGAGGAGCGCGGCCTGCGGTCGCAGAGGCAGAAAAAGTTCTTCGCGATTGCGGCGTGAACGGCAGAACCGTACCGATCTGCTCGAACTCGGGTGTGAGAGCGAAACTGGGCAGAATGGGTTGCGAGGAATGCGCCAGCGCATGAGGTGTGCAAGCGCCCGTGCCGGCGCGGCGGAAGCCGCGTTCCGACTCTTCCATCGCAGGACGCACGACGTGCAGGTCGTCGGTCGCCGAGATCACGGGGAACAGCAGAATGAGTGCACAGCCAAGAGCGCAGAGGAAGATGAGCGGGGGCGCTGCCGGACGATCGGAAGAAGTCCGTTGCCGCCATAGCAGATAGGCGGGCAGCAACAGAGAGAGCCAGCAGAGATTGAGAAAAAGCTCCATACAAAAAACGCCCAGGTCTCTCGCGGGAAATACAACCGCCTAACCTGGTTCGGTCTGCTAAGGATAATCAAGATAGCACAGACCCGGCAAGCGACTGGAGCACATCGAAGGGAGCCGAGGAAAAAGCGGGCGTCCCACTCATCGCGCACCTTGGCGTTGAGTGGGATTCTACACCGCAGCGTCATTCTAGCTGCAGCCGCTGGTACTCCCGCAGCTCATGCACTTGTAGCAACTGCCGTTGCGCACCATGATGGAGCCGCAGACGTGGCAACTGGGAGCGTCGCCCATGTCGATGAGTTCGGACAGGGCGTCGGCCGCGTGGATGGAACCTGTTCTGGGACCGGCGGTGCCGTTGAGATCGCCGATCGCGTCTCCGGCGGACGAGGACGCCCCCCCTACATCAACCTGCGGCTTAGGGCGCAGGTTTTCGAAGAGGAACTGCTGCTGTCCGCTTAGGAAGCGCATTTGCAGCCAGCGGAAGATGTAGTCCATGATCGACTTGGCGAATCCGATGTCGGGATTGCTTGACCATCCGCTCGGCTCGAAGCGCGTGTGCGCGAATTTTTCGCAGAAGAGCTTCAGCGGCACTCCGTGCTGCAACGAGATTGAGACCGCCAGCGCGAAGCTGTCCATCAGGCCCGACACGGTCGAGCCTTCTTTTGCCATCTTGATGAAGATTTCGCCGGGCTCGCCGTCGGGATACAGGCCGACGATGATGTAGCCTTCGTGGCCTCCGACATTGAACTTGTGGGTTACCGACATGCGCTCTTCTTTTAGCTTGTGACGGAGGGCTCGTGGGGGAGCGTCCAGGTTGTCCTCTTGGAGCGCAGGCGAGGACGCCGGCGCGACAGCCGGCGCGACGCCGCCACTACTTAGGGCCGTCTTGCTGCCGGCGGCGGAGAGTGGCTGACTCTGCTTGCATCCATCGCGATAGACGGCTACCGCTTTCAGGCCCAGCTTCCAGGCTTGGATGTAGGCTTCGGAAATATCGTCGACCGCGGCGGCGTTTGGCAGGTTCACGGTCTTCGAGATCGCTCCGGAGATGAAGGGCTGGGCGGCGGCCATCATCTTCAGATGTCCCATGTAGTGGATGGAACGCGTGCCTTTCGACGGCTTGAATGAGCAATCGAAGACGGAGAGGTGCTCGTCTTTGACGTGCGGCGCGCCTTCGATGGTGCCGGTGGCGTCTATGTAGCTCACGATGGCGTCCGTCTGCTCATGGGTGTATCCGAGTTTGAAGAGAGCGCCGGGGACGGTGTTGTTAACGATCTTGATCATGCCGCCGCCTACCAGCTTCTTGTACTTGATGAGGGCCAGATCGGGCTCGATGCCGGTGGTGTCGCAGTCCATCATGAAGCCGATCGTGCCGGTGGGAGCCAGGACTGTTACCTGGGAGTTGCGGTAGCCGTGCTTTTCGCCGTGGGCCAGGGCTTCGTCCCAGCAGGCTTTCGAAGCATCGATTAGCTCGGACAGTTGGGCGGCTGCGGAGCTTCGCTCCGCTTGGACGGGCCAGGCGCCCGTCCCCACACAAGCACCGCCTATGTTGTTTACGCTGGCCCTATGCATTCTTATTACGTCCAGGAACGGCTCTCTGTTTATGTACCAGCCGGGGCAGGCTGCTCCGGGCATGGCTTCCGCGACGGTTACTCCCAGGCGCGTTTGGACAGGGTCGGTGATTGGCGCTAGCGGCTCGCATTGTTCGGCTATGCGCGAGGATTGGAGATACGCTTCGCCGCACATGATGGCGGTTACGCAGGCGGCGTAGTCGCGTCCGGCATCGCTGTCGTAGGGGAGTCCGGCGGCCATTAAGAGCGCGCCTAGGTTTGCGTAGCCTAGACCCAGCGGGCGATAGTCGTGCGAATTCTTGCCTATGATTTCGGTGGGATATCCGGCGTTGTCTACCAGGATTTCCTGCGCGGTGATTACTACGTCCACTGCGTGCCGGTAGGCTTCCACGTCGAAGGTGCCGTTGGGCGCGAACTTCAGCAGATTCAGGCTGGCCAGGTTGCAGGCGGAATCGTCCAGGAACATGTACTCGCTGCAGGGATTGCTCGCGTTGATGCGGGCTGTGTTTTTCGACGTGTGCCAGCGGTTGACGGTGGAATCGTATTGCATGCCGGGATCGCCGCATTGCCAGGTGGCTTCGGAGATCTTGGCTAGCAGTTCTTTGGCTGGATAGGTCTTGACCACTCGGCCGTCTACGATTGCTCTTGTCGAAAAATCGGTGTCGCGCATGACGGCTACCATGAAGTCGTCGGTGACGCGGACGGAGTTGTTGGCGTTCTGGAAGAAGATAGAGCTGTAGGCATCGGAGTCGGGATGCGATCCATCGTATCCCTGCAATACCAGCGCGTGCGCTTTGGCTTCTTCTTTACTCTTGCACTCGATGAAGTCGACGATGTCGGGATGGTCGATGTTCAGGATTACCATCTTGGCGGCGCGGCGAGTTTTGCCTCCGGACTTGATTACTCCGGCGAAGGCGTCGAAGCCTTTCATGAAGCTGAGCGGGCCGCTGGCGGTACCGCCTCCGCTGAGAACTTCGGTGGAGGAGCGCAGCGTGGACAGATTGGTGCCGGTGCCGGATCCCCACTTAAAAAGCATGCCTTCGGTCTTGGCGAGGGTGAGGATGGAATCGAGCGAATCGCGAACCGAGTTGATGAAGCAGGCGGAGCACTGCGGGCGGGTGTATCCGGTGACGCCGAATTCGACCTGGTTGGTGGTTGCGTTCCAGTGCCAGTTGGTGGCGTCGGACTTAGGCTCGATGCGGTCGCAGCCTACGTTGAACCAGACGGGCGAATTGAAGGCGACGTGCTGGCGGATTAGCAGGTGTACGAGTTCGTCATGGAACGTGGCGGCGTCTTCGGAGGAGCGGAAGTATCCGTCTTTCATGCCCCAGTCGCGAATGGTTTCGGCGACTCTTGCGACTAGTTGGCGCACTCCGGTTTCGCGCTCGTCGGTGCCGATCGGTCCGTGAAGATATTTCGAGGCGACGATGTTGGTCGCGGTCATGGACCAGTCTTTGGGGACTTCGACATTTTTCTGCTCGAAGATCATGCCTCCCTGGGAGTCGGTGATCTGAGCGTTGCGGAGTTCCCACTCGACTTCGGAGTAGGGGGAGACACCGGGCTTGGTGAACAAGCGGCGGAAGGTTAGGCCCTGGGCCTTCGTTTTCTTGTTGACGGCCGTATTGCTGGCAGCGGATTGAGTATTGATCTGGTCGCGCACTTCGGGCATTTCCTTCTCCTAATTAGATGATGGCAAAGAACAGTTGATCTAGACAGCAGACTGCAAAGATCATGGTCTCAAAGTTGACGAACCCTGGCCAAAAACGCGCTTTCGACCAGATTTCGCGCGGCTGGGCGCGGCTTCTGGCGCAGAGCGAGACGGGGCAAGCCCCGTCTCTAGGGACAGATTTCTGGCGAGCCTTTTCGGAAGTTGTGTTCTGGGAGCGCGGTGGTAAGAGCTGGCTCAGATGGGCGGGCCGTTTGGACTGAATTCGGTCGGGCCGGCTGAGGATCGTCGGCTGGGCATTCGATGCCATGACGGGCAAAGGAGGCGGCTACGAGTTCGATCAAGTCTTCCATCGGGGCTCCTAATGGCTCGCAGGACGCTGGACCGGTCGGGAGCAGCTTCAGCCGCGAGATTCTAATTCTGCTGATGAATCCCCCCCGAGGGGATTGCCTGGCAGGGCCAGACCCGAGGGGAAGTCACCGCCAGTTTCCATCCACTCCGGAGGGATGGTTTCCCGTGAAGGGGAAGACGCGAAGTCAGCTCAACGAAGTCAGCTCAACTCGGAATCTCGCCCCTGCGTTTACGGTCTTAGTCCCCTTTAAGAGGATCTGCAGAAAGTGCCCTGGGATGCTTAACGTACTCCCGTATATGGTGCCTGTCAAGAGGGAAACACAACATCTTGTAGCCCAAAAGTGGTAAAGGGTGCCGAGTTGGGAAAGTGAGGTGAAGCCAGGTCTCAAAATTTCAAGGTTTCAGGGCTTCAAAGCCACAGCGCCATCTTTTGATGCTCTGAAACCTTGAAACCTGGCGTTATCGGGTTCCGCCGCTTCAGGCGGTGGCGCGGACGCGATTTTCTGGCGAGGCGCGGGCCACGGGCCGGTTTAGGACAGTGGCCGCTCCGTCGCTGTGAACTCCGGTTTGATGTCTTGTTTGAAATTCGGGAACTGGGGAGTGAAGCTGCGTGGCCGCGAGAGGCACGTAGATGTCTTCGAAGAGGGCTTGAGTGGTGATCCGTCTTATTCCGGCAGAGGTCTCGACGAGGTAATCGCCGGGCTGGCCGGATTGTTCGCGGCCGAGAGCGTCGGTAAAAACGAGGGGTTCGATAAGTTGACGAGCGCGCACCAAAAAACGGGTGCAGTAGACGGTCCATTGCTGTTCCACATTCATAGTGCTTTTCTTTCACCCCACCCGATACTTGTTCTCGTTGTGACCGAGCGCGGCTGTCGCTCGGCGGATGATTGTTTCAAGTGGAGCGACTGTACTCGCAGAAAAGTGGCCGGTCAATTACATAAGAATTGTGCAACCGTGGAATTTCGGTTCGCGAGTTCGATGGGATGAATCCGGATCAAGCATGGGTCGAGAGTAACCGCGGTTGGTGCACAAGCGGCGGAGTTTGAGCGGCGGGCGGGAAAAGGCGGTGGACGCTTTTGTGCTCGGCAGCTTGAATTTGCACAAGGGGTGCACAGGTTAAGAACAGTTGTGAGTTCTCCGTTTCTCAGATCTCAGTTCTCGGTTCTCAGTGGGTTCATTGCAATTCTCGAAACGAAGAGCTTCTTTTAGCGCGGAGGCGTTGTGATTCGCTCGCAAGCAAGCTGCCGGAAAAAACAACAAACCCGCTTCTGAGCGTAGACGCCCCAAGTGGGATAATGTTTCCGTGCAAGGAGGTTCTTCCATGGGCAGTGTGGCTCTTCTGCAATCCCTGAAGGAAAGTATTCTTGGGCAAGCGAGTGTGAAGACGATCTACGGCGAACCGATCTCGGCACACGGAAAGACGATCATTCCAGTGGCAAAAATAATGTATGGCTACGGTGCCGGTGCGGGCACGGGAGGCGTGGGCGATACCAGCGCTCGAGGCGAAGGCGGTGGCGGTGGCGGCGGGGTGCGGGCCGTCCCCGTGGGCGTGATCGAGGTGAGCGAGCAGCAGACCCGGTTTGTTCCGATTACGGATCGAAAAAAGCTGACTGGGGCTGTGCTGGCGGGGATTGGATTTGGTATGTGGGTGGGGTGGCGCAGACTACGCCGACATTGATCTGTGGTGCAGTAGTAGATAATGGCGCAAGGCGCGCCTGTGGCGCTGAAGCGGAGACACATTTCAATGCCTCTAGCGGCACGACTGAAGCCGTGCCCTTCCGCATCCCATTTTGGCGAGCTTCGCTTCGCTGGACAGCCGAGGGCGGCTCGGCAGACGGCCGGTGTTCAAGCTCTGGGTTCGTTATATGCGCCTGCCCGCCACGCCAGTGTCTGTCGCCAAGCGTACCAGCTAGAATCGGCAATTGGAGTAAGCTTGCAGGCGCCAGCTTCCGGCAGAGAGAAAAAGCAACTTCTTGTCGGTTTCCAACGTCTGAAAGGGGTCTGAAAGTGCGAAGAAGCTCACGGGTTCCCACCACGGCGTAAGAAGTCTTGCGTGAGGTCAAAACAATGAAGAAATCACTGCTCGCAGTTCTTGCTTTCCCACTGATTTTCTCGATGGTGGCTCTCGCCAGTCCCACCGCCCAGAACAACCAACCCGCTGGCGCGATCAGTCAGAAGAGCCTCGATCGCATCTACAAGGAAGTCCGTCACGAACTTGTGATGCTTCCGTTTTACGGCGTCTTCGACAACCTATCGTACAAGGTCGATCCTGATGGCACCGTGACCTTGCTCGGCCAAGTCTCGCGTCCCACTCTCAAGTCCGACGCCGAAAACGCCGTCAAGCACATTGAAGGCGTCGAAAGAGTCGTCAACAATCTCGAGGTCCTGCCCACCTCCATCGAGGACGACCGAATCCGCCGCGCCGCCTACCGCGCCATCTTCGGCAATGAGGTCCTAAGCCAGTACCAGTTGCGTGCCGTTCCCCCCATTCACATCATCGTCAAAAACGGGCACATCACGCTCGAAGGCGTAGTCGCCCGCCAGATGGATAAGCAAATCGCCGGCATACAGGTCAACAGCATTCCCGGCGTATTCTCGGTCACCAATAACCTTGTAGTGGAAGAAGAAGACAAGAAAAAGTAGTTCGCAAGCCTGCGGTGGAGAGCCGGGTATCCCCGCCCGGCTGGACGGGCGACGCTCGTTACTCCACCGCATGAATATAACGCGATTGCAGTACCTTTCTTCACTTACCATACGCCCGCCCCTGTGCTCCCCTGTGTTCCTCGGAGCCTGCCCTGCGCGAAGCCGCGGCGGCCCTCCGTGGTTAGGGTTTTGATTTCTGCAATCTGCACCACGACCTCCGCAATCTACAATCGCTTATGCCCCACTCCGCCGATCCCGGCAAAATTGACCACGCCGCCCGGCTCCTCCGCGCCGGCCGCCTCGTCGCCTTCCCCACCGAAACCGTCTACGGTCTCGGCGCCAACGCCCTGGACGCCGAAGCCGTAGCCCGCATCTACGCTGTCAAACGCCGGCCCGCTACCAGTCCCCTCATCGTCCACGTGGCTTCGATCGAAATGGCGCAGTCACTAGTTTCGAACTGGCCAGAAATCGCTGCCCGCGTGGCCCTCCGATTCTGGCCCGGCCCGCTGACTTTAGTCCTGGAAAAGCAGCTCCAAAAGCCTCCTGTCATCCCCGCCATAGTGACCGCGGGCCTCCCCTCGGTCGGTCTTCGCATGCCCGCGCATCCGATCGCCCTGGCTCTCATCCGCGCCGCGGGCGTTCCACTCGCCGCGCCCAGCGCCAATCGCTTCACCGAACTCTCCCCCACCACCGCCGACCACGTCCGCCTCAGCCTCGGTAGCGACATCGATTACATCCTCGACGGCGGCCCCTGCAGCGTAGGTATCGAATCTACGGTCCTGTCATTAGGCGGGCCTCGGCCGATCCTGCTTCGTCCTGGCGGAATTTCGCGGACAGAACTGGAAGCGATAGCTGGGCCAGTCGCCTCGGCGTTCGAGGTTCAAACCGGAGCCCCAGCCGGAGCCCATCCCTCGCCCGGAATGCACCCGCGCCACTACAGCCCGCGCACACCTTTATTGTTGGTGAAAGACGGGAAATTGCCCGATCAAGGCCAGGGAATCTATCTCCAGCACCAGCATCCGCCGTCGCAGGAGTCCGTCCAGACGATCCAAATGCCTGCACCCGCCCCAGACTATGCCGCCGCGCTCTACGAAATTCTGCACCAGGCCGATGCCGGAAACTACAACTGGATCGTCGTCGACCTTCCGCCCAACACGCCCGAGTGGGAAGCCGTCCACGACCGCCTCCGCCGCGCTGCCTCGAATGCCTGACCGGTCTGCCCGAAACGCACCAATTTCTCAGAAGTTACTTGTGTCACTTGGGTTATCCCGCATAACACGTTGTAATTCCTAAGAATGGGGAAATAGTGCGTCTTCGATCAAACTCGAAGATTTGGGCTGGCGCCGTCGTCTGCCTGGTGATCGCGCAAGCGGTCGCGTCCCTGCTCCTCCCGAAATCCTATCGGCTCACCGCGATCACCGATTCGATCAGCTTCGCCTTGATGGTCTCCGCTTCCGTTGCCTTTGCCAGGAACGCGTTCAGCGGCCCCCGCCGGCAACGCCTGGTGTGGATCCTTCTGGCCGGCGGGTACGCCATCGAATCCTGTAGCCAGATCTTGTGGATGCATTGGGAACTGGTGGTCAAGCAAACGCCCGCCATGAGTCTTGGCGATGCCGGCATCTTTCTCGCCTGGACCATCCTTATTCTAGGCTTTGCTCTGCGACCTCACGTGGAGCCGACCCCGCAACATCAGCGCCTGGGAACACTTGATCTGCTCTTACTTCTAATGGCCGGTCTGTACCTGTATCTGTTTCTCGTCATTCCATGGCAGTACCTGGCCCCTGAACCCAATTCGTATGGTCCGGCGTACAAGTTTCTCGCATTAGCCCAGGACGTGGTCTTACTTTCAATCGTCGCCCACGGCTGGTTGCACAGCTCCGGCCGATGGCGGCATTTCTATGCCCTGCTCACGGTCATCGTCGCCTTCGATACGGTCATGGAATACGTCGTGGATACGCTCTTCGAAGCCGGAATTTACTTTAGCGGCAGTTGGTACGATTCCGCGACGGCGGCCTGCCTCGCGGGCATGACGTTTGCCGCGCTCATGACACATCGTCTGGAGCCCGTTTCGGAATACGGCGATCCCAATACTGAACGATACTGGCGGTGGGCTTCGCGTCTCGCCGCTCCTGTTACCCTCATCCTGCCCCTACTGGCGGCGTGGTCGTTCCTCGACCGAAGTCTGCCAAACTCGGTTTGGAAATTCCGCGTTGTGCTGTCGCTGGCCGCCGTTGTGGTCTTCGCTTTTGTCGGCATTGTGAAACAGGCCCGCCTCGAAAAGGAACTGGCCAACGCCAATCATGAGTTGCTTGACGCTTCGCTGACCGACCTGCTCACCGGCGTTCGCAACCGGCGGTTCTTCACCAATTCGATTGAGGCCGATGTGCAACAGGTGCTGCGCTCCTTTGTCAGCAATCCATCCGCTGACCTTCACAATCGCGATCTTGTTTTCTACCTGATCGACATCGACCATTTCAAGAAGGTCAACGACCAGTTCGGGCACAAGATTGGAGATCAGGTCTTGACCGAGGTCGCCCGTCGCATCAACTCTGCCGCCCGGCTTTCCGATGCGGTGATCCGCTGGGGCGGCGAGGAATTTCTCCTTCTGTCGCGCTACACCGACCGTAAAGAAGCCCACACTCTCGGCAACCGCATTCTCGATTCGGTCGGGTCCAAGGCTTATCGGGTGGAAGGCGCCAAAGCGGATCTGCGCATCACCTGTTCGATCGGCTGGGCGGTTTTTCCGTGGTTGGCAATGGAGCCGAAGCTTGTGGCTCACGAGCAGGTACTCGTCTTATCCGACTATGCGCTCTACCAAGCCAAGGGTTCGGGAAGAAACCGGGCGGTTGGCCTTCTGCCTGCCGGCGAAACCGTGCGCGGCGGAACCGTCGCTCCCGCCATCTACATCAATGGAATCCCCGCCTCCCCGGTAACCACTCCGGGCCCCCACATCGAGGAAGTCTCCACCGCTGACGAAACCACAACTCCAGGTCCAGCTAAGACCAGCGCCGCCTCCGCCTCCAGCTGATTTTCGTCACCCCCCGCGCTAGTCGGATCCAAGTGTCGGATCCAGGTGTCGGATCCAGGTGTTCCCTGTGTATCCCCGTGCTTCGCCCTGTGTCCTCTGTGGTGATGTTTTTCTCCACTCTTCGAACCTACCCAACCACTCCAGGCACCCGCACCCGAATCGTATGCGGAACAGCCCGCAGCTTAGCCAGCAACTGCTCGTCGCAAGCCCGGTTGATGTCGTAAATCGCATATCCAAGCGTCCCGCGAGTATCCAGCACTTGCCGCTCCACATTGATCTCCTCATCCGCGAGAATATGATTAATCGCTCGCAAAATTCCGGGCACATTATGGTGGATATGCATCAGGCGGTGCGATCCCGGCTCATAGTCCAGATGACAATGCGGCAGGTTCACGCTCAGCAGCGAATTCCCGCTCGTGAAATAATCGATCATCCGCGCCGAAACAAACTGCCCAATATTCTGCTGCGCCTCCTCCGTGCTGCCGCCGATGTGAGGAGTCAAAATCACATTGGGCAGCCCTTTCAGCGGGCTCGAAAACGCGCCGCCGCTTTCCGGCTCCTTGGGAAACACATCCACCGCCGCTCCTCCCAGCTTTCCGCTCTTCAAATGCCAGGCCAGCGCCTCATGATCCACCACAAACCCGCGGCTCAAATTGATCAGGCACGCTCCATCTTTCATGGCGCGGATCTCGTCTTCCCCAAACAAATCCTGGTTCTGCGCCTTCCCATCCACATGCAAAGTGATCACGTCGGAAGTTTCCAGCAACTCGCGAAAGCTAACAGCGCGAGCATTTCCGCGCGCCAGCACATGCGCCACATCGTGGAACACCACCCGCATGCCCAGCGCCTCAGCCAGTTCCGACACCTGCGACCCGATCTTCCCGTAGCCGACAACGCCCAGCGTCAGTCCGCGCACTTCGTGCGATCCCGCCGACGATTTATTCCACACCCCGCTATGCAGTTGCGTGCTCGCCTCAAACGTCCGCCGCATTAGCAGGATGATCTCTCCCATCGCCAACTCAGCCACTGACCGGCTGTTCGAGTGCGGATCGTTAAACACCGCAATCCCCCGTTCGCTCGATGCCGCGCGATCGATCTTGTCCACGCCGATGCAGAACGCCCCCACCGAGACCAGGTCCGGCGCCGCATCGAGCACCGCCGCTGTGACGCATGTCTTCGACCGCGCCCCCAGAATCGAAGCCCCGCGCACCTTCTCGATCAGCTCAACCTCGTCGAGCGCTCCCTTCAACGATTCCACCTCGAACCCCGCCTCCTCAAACTGCGAAACCGCCACCCCGCTGATGTTCTCCAGCAATAGAACTCTCAAATACCCTCCCGGGAAACGAGTCACAATAGATGGAACGAGAATTATAACGGTGTAGGTTTCGTATCAGACGCCCCTTAAGGGGTCGGGTGCTGGGCGAAGACTTCCTTCGCAGCCTGCCCGGGGTTTATTCACCCTCCGCCGCCACTATCCAAAATGCAAACATGCACACTGCGGAAACTGGGACGTGCCAGCGCGGTGAAGTCCGTTTTCCAATGCCGCCGGTTCCAAGAACGATCCCGCCAAGAGAAAGAAAGGTTCCCCAGCGGAATATTCTCATGAGGCGAGGATCGTAATACGGGAAGCCGCGAATCGCGACGGCGTAGCCTATCGAGGAGACTGCAAGCGCGGCCGAGGCCGTGGCAAGAATGAGGCCAATCAAAGACAGGACTGAGCCAACAGTGCCCAATCTTGGTAGCTTCGCGAACCGAATCCAACCCCAGGCCAGCATTATGGGCGAGGCGAGAAATCCGATGGCCATCAGAGTTCCAAACGTCACCTGCATCCATGTGATCAACGCGAAGATTTCCTCGGAAAGATTGTACGCTCGCGCCGCGCGTTCTATTTACCCCTCCAAAGTGTTACAAATATAAGGCGTCTCCGCGGCAACCAAGTCCGCCCCACATGAATCTTTCAATCACACCCCGTCATCTTTAAGACTTTGGAGGAAAAAAAATGGCACAAACTTTGGAGGAAGTCAAAATGGCGCATGAACTGCCCAACCTGCCGTACGATTACACGGCGCTCGAGCCCATCATCGACGAAAAGACGATGCACCTGCATCACGACATGCATCACGCCGCCTACGTCAAGAACCTCAACGCGGCGCTCGACAAGCATCCCGAGCTGCACAAGAAAACTGTGGAAGATCTCATCCGCGACCTGAACGCCGTCCCCGAAGACATCCGCGGCGCCGTCCGCAACAACGCCGGCGGCCACGTGAACCACACCATGTTCTGGAAGATCATGAAGCCCAAGGGCGGAGGCGATCCCAGCGGTCCTATCGCCGACGTGATCAAGAAGACTTTTGGCGACTTCAAGACCTTCCAGGAAAAATTCAACGCCGCCGGTGTAGGCCAGTTTGGCAGCGGATGGGTATGGCTGGCAGGCGACGCAAAAGGCGAAGTGAAAATCGTATCCACTCCCAATCAGGACAACCCCATCTCGCAAGGCCTCTTTCCCATCTTCGGCAACGATGTTTGGGAGCATGCCTACTATCTCAAATACAACAACCGTCGTCCCGAATACCTGCAAGCCTGGTGGAGCGTAGTCAACTGGGAAGAAATCAACAAGCGCTACCAGTCGTCGCTGAAGAAGTAGATCGTGGGGTGACGGGGCTCCCGCCCCGTCCGGTCGCTCGCGTAGGGGCGGACGCATTCGTCCGCCCCCGCTTCATAACTCCTGAATCGGCGAGTCCTGAACACCTGCCCTAGTACACTCCTAAATCGCGAGCCGACACCCACTCCCCCGAATACTCCGTCCCGATCTGCTCCACCAGATCCGCCTCGGGCAATTTCTCCAGCACCTGGTGATACACCACCAGCAATTTCGGCCGCGCCCGCCGCGCAATCTCTCCTAACTCTGCCGGAGAAGTATGAAACGTCCGAAAATATTGCTTCCAGTGCTCTTCCTTCAACTCCTCTCCATGCGGGTTATAAACCTCGTGCAGCAACACATCGCAACCGTCGCAAGCCTTCACCACTTCGTCCGTAGGCGCGGTATCGCCCGAAATCACAATCTTCCGATCGCGAGTCTCGAACTTATATCCATACGCCTCTTTCCATATCCCATGCTTCACCGGAAACGCAGTCACCGTAACGTTTTCGTTGCGATACACCACTCCCGGCCCGATCTCATGCACGTTGACTTTGTATCCCGTAGCGTTCGCCTGCTCCAGTCCCCGCCGCCGAATCCGCACATCCTCTTCCCAAGCCTTCTCGATGCGCGAAGTCATATTCTTCAGCCCATGCGGACCATAAGCCTCCAGCCGCTCCGTCCGCCCCAGCACCCAAGGCGAAAAAATCAGGTCCGGATAGCCCAGCGTGTGATCCGAATGGAGATGCGTTATAAAAACCATCTTCAATCCTTTTGTCTTCAGAGCCGCAATCCCATTCGCCTCCGCCGCCGCTGCCCTCCGCACGACTCCCGGACCGCAGTCGATCAGATACGCCCGATCATTCACCACCACCGCCACCGCCGGCCCCCACCGATCCGGATCCGCGCTAGGATTCCCGGTCCCCAATACAACCACGCGAGTAGCCGGAGCGGCATTATCCCCAGCGAATCCGCTAGCGCAACAAGCAACCGCCGCCAAGAATACAAAAAAAATCTTCACTCCAAACCTCCGTGCCCTCGACTCCAGCTTGGCATGTCTGTCCTGAGCGTAACGTTACGGTCTCGGTCTTCCCCTGTGTTTCCCCCTGCCCCCTGTGGTTATGATCTTCGCTTCCGCCAGAAGTTCATCAAAGAGTTCAACCGAACCCGGCCTCCCCGCCTTGACAGCTCACTCGCTCCCTCACTAGACTCCCTTACCAGCACGGCTTCTCACCGCGCAACCACTCTCTAACTCTGCAATTTTTGCACCAATATTCGGAGGCTCCCAGTGACCACTTCCCCCGTTTCGAAATTCGCCGCCACGCTTTTTTCGCTGCTCGTGTTGCTTTCCGCCATCGCCGGCGCTCAGAATCTCCAGATCGGCTCCGGCAACACCGCCTTCGCCGATCCGCCCGTGCCGCGCCCGCACACGACACCCTGCAAAGTTACTCTCTATAAGGGATTCGTTTTCGCCGACTTCAATCCCAAGAGCTTCACCTACACTCCGCCCGCCGCCTGCCCCGGCCCCTGGGCCAAAGTCATTCTCCAGGCCAACTTCTCGATCAACCAGGGACGCCAATTCGACCGTACCGCCAACATCTGGATCGGCCCCACCAACATCTACTTCGGCACCACCGCCGAACCCTCGCACACCGTCGCCCGCCACTGGCACGTCGAGCGCGACCTCACCGACTACAGTTCAATCTTCACCGTCACGCAAGCCGGCACCGTCGATCTTGGCAACCTGGTCAACCAAACCTACACCAGCGTTCTCCATGGCAATGCCGACATCCTTTTCTACCCGCTGGAACCGAATCAAGTCCCGCCCCGTGCCGCCGATCAAGTCATCGCCTTCTCTTCCGGCCCCACCGGCGGCACCGTTGCACTCAACACCAGCACCGACCTGCTCGAACAAACTCTGACGCTTCCAACCAACATCACGGATGTTTATTTCGACGTCTTCGCCCAAAGCCAGTCGAACGACGAATTCTGGTACAGTTGCGTCCCCAGCGACGTTGCCGGTGAACTCCAAAGTTGCGGTGGCACCGCCTTCCGCGAATCCGAAGTCACCATCGACGGCACTCCCGCCGGAGTCGCCCCCGTCTATCCCTGGATCTATACCGGCGGCATCGATCCTTATCTGTGGCGTCCCATCCCCGGAGTTCAGACCATGAACTTCCTGCCCTACCGCGTCAACCTGACGCCATTCGCCTCCCTGCTCGACGACGGCCAGCCCCATACCGTAGCCCTCAGCGTCTTCAACGCCGACAGTTACTTTTCCGCCACTGCCTCGCTCCTGCTCTATCTCGATTCTGGCTCTACTCAAATCACCGGAGCCCTTACCGAAAACACGCTCGCCGTCCCCGCGCCCAATATCACTGAGAATATTCACACCGCGAACAACGGGAATATCCAGGGCACGGTTAACACGCGTTCAGGCCACAACTTCCAGATCTCTGGATACATCAACACCGCTACCGGCCCGGTCAGCACAACCGTCGCCTAAACTATCAACTTCGCGAATCTGCAGTATTTCAAAATTCAGTCCGCGATCTACGAGCAGAACATCAACCAGACCACGACTA
>Ga0207088_1045_pt1 | contig 26899 bp, 19 predicted proteins | sample Alteio_BWMinHeat_52_FD_153564 | JGI IMG/M metagenome (GOLD analysis project Ga0207088, IMG submission 153564) | Enriched cells from forest soil in Barre Woods Harvard Forest LTER site, Petersham, Massachusetts, United States -... | ecosystem: Environmental > Terrestrial > Soil > Temperate forest >... | reverse complement strand
ATTCTCTCGGAAGTCGAACAGATTTGCGATCGCGTGATTATCATCGACCGCGGCCACATGGTTCGCGCCGGCACGATGCAAGAGATGCTGGCGGAAGACAATCGCGTTGAAATTGTCGTGGACCATCTGCCGGAAGAAATGGAGCTGACGATAAAGGAGCAGGGAGCGACGGTGGAGCGGGAGGCGCACCGGGTGCGGATCGCCGTCGACGCCGCGAAGAAGCGGGCCCTGGCGGAAATGTTATGGGCTGGGGGTTGTGACGTAATCAGCCTCACGCCGATGAAAAGTTCGCTCGAAGATACGTTTCTCAAGCTGGTGGCCGAGGGAGGCTCGCAGTGAAGACGCGCTTCATCCTCATCCGCACCATCGCGCTCAGCACGTTTGGGAGCTTTCTGCGCAACAAGGTGATCCTGCTTTTCGGCAGCTTGTTTGTTTGCATCGTGCTGCTGATGATGACTCCGTTGCTGGGTTTTAAAGCGATGACCAACGCCGACAACGCGCAGCAGATGCAAGGATTCATTTTGAACGAAGTGGCGATGGTGATTTCGATGGTCAGCGGTTTCGGAAGCCTGCTGGCGGCGTGGGCCGCCGCTGACTCGGTGGCCGGCGAAATGAAGTCAGGAACAATTCTCGCCGTCATGGCGCGCCCGCTGCGCCGCTGGGAGTTTCTGGCGGGAAAATATCTGGGCGTGCTCATGCTGATGGCGGTCTATGTGGTGGCCATGCTCGGCGTCACGTTTCTTCTAGCCTGGCTGGGGGGCCAGAGTTTCCACACTTCGGTGTGGACGTTGATCGCCTATCCGCTGGTGCGCTACGCCATTTGGGCGGCGATCTCGATGTTCCTGGTCACGATGGTGCATCCGATTCTGGTCATGGCCATGGTGGTGATCTTGATGACACTGATCGAGGTGTTTGCTTCGACATCCAGCCACATGCCGGCCTGGTTGCGGCTGCCGGTGCACGTGATTCTGCCATTGACCAGTCTGGTTTCGGAAGAGAAGTTTCTGATTATCACGCGCGCGTCGCTGCGGCCCTTTCCGTGGACCAACCACCTGACGGCTCTGGCTTACGGGCTGGATTACGCACTCGTGTTTTTTCTTCTGGCCGTCTTCGTGTTTCAGAGGCGCAGCCTGGCGCGCGACTAGGAATCAGGCCTGATGGCCGACGTACCAGGGCGCGCTTACGGTGAAGATGCGTTCATTGCCGCGGGCCAGAAGCACCCATTCCAGCAGGCGGCCGCGCTGGTTGTGCAGGAAGTATTCATACCACCGGTCCTCCACCAGTTCCGGTATGACCACGACAATGTTGCGAGTTGGATTCTTCTTCGAAAGATCGAGAACGAATTGAACCACCGGAATGATGACAAAGCGGTAGGGTGAAGGCAGGATCTGGAGCTGGGGTGGTTCCTTGCCCTCCGCACGGAAGGGGCGGTCTACATATTGTTCCCAGTCGTCGCACAACAATTCGGAATGCTCGTTGGGCTCGACGTGCAAGGCGATTACCTCCGGCGAAAGCCGGGCGGCAAACTCAATTCCCTGGCGGGTGATGTTGCTCCAGCGGTCGATGGGAATGACTGCAATCGGATGTTGCCTAAGACCGGCCGCGTCGACGGGAATCTTGCAGGTGGTCAGCACTTTCACCGAGTGGTAGTGGCGGCGGACAATGGCGAAGAAAACAATCGTTAAAGGAATGAAGAGCAACGTGATCCATGCGCCCTCAGCGAACTTCGCAACCAGCACCACGGCGGTCGTGATGCCGGTGACCAGAGCGCCGAGTCCATTGACCATCGCGCTCTTCACCCAGCCTGGGCCGCGATGGGTCCTCCAATGCATGACCATGCCGGCCTGGGAGAGTGTAAAGGCGAGAAACGCGCCCACGGCGTAAAGCGGGATCAGCCGGTCGGTAATACCGCCGAAAAGGATGAGTACTCCACCACACAGCAGCGCCAGAACGACAATTCCATAGGTGTAGACCAGGCGACGCCCGCGATAGCCAAAGACGTGCGGCAGGTAGTTGTTTTGCGCGATGGCGCGACAGAGACGCGGAAAATCGGCAAACGCGGTGTTGGCCGACAGAGAGAGAACCACAAGAATTGATCCGATGGTCAGGTAGTAGAAGAATCCTTTGCCGAAAACCGCGGCGGTCAGCATGGAGAGCACGCTCTGATAGCCGGGCTGGCCCGGGTCGGTGGCGGCAATCCCGTAGGTCTTCACCAGATAGGAGATTCCCGCCAGCAGGACCGCCAAAAGAAAAATAATTACCGTGAGCGTGCGCTGAGCGTTCTTCACCGTGGGCTCGCGGAAAGCCTTCACGCCATTGCTGACCGCCTCTACGCCAGTCAAAGCCGTGCACCCGCTGGCAAAAACCTTCAGCAGCAACCAGAAGCTGACGGCCTCGGTCATCCGCAACGGAGGGGCAAAGGCAACCGCAGGGGTGGGATGGCGGCCGCTGAGAAAGACGCGGACAATACCCGCAACAATAGTGATGAGAAGCGTGCCCACAAACAAATAAGTGGGAATCGCGAACGCCGAGCCCGCTTCGCGCACTCCGCGGAGATTGAGAATGGTGATGACGATCAGAATGCCCACGCAAAGCGAGACGGTGTGCGGCAGCAAGGACGGAACGGCCGAGATCAAGGCGCCGACTCCCGCGGAAATACCTACGGCGGCAGTCAGGATGTAATCGGCGAGCAGCGCGGATGCCGCCAGCAGCCCGGCAGGTGCTCCAAGATTGAAACGCGCAACCGTGTAGGAGCCTCCGCCGGAGGGATAGGCCGCGATGGTTTGACGATAGGAGAAGTACACGATCACCAGCAGGATGATGATGGCGGCGCTGATGGGAACGATATAGTGCACGCCGAGCAGGCCAAGTGGGATAAGCAGGCTCAGGGCCGCTTCCGGGCCATAAGCCGCCGAGCTGAGTGCATCGAGACCGAAGATCGGGATGCCCTGTGCAGGGCCGATCTGTTCGGCGCGTTCGTCGCTGGTTTTGATGGGCTTGCCGACTACGACATCAAGTATGTTCATGAGGGATGGGTACCCAATAAAACCTTCACGCCGGGGAAACAATCTACAGAATCAATCGTCCAACGATGTATGAGCACTGACACCATAACATTGCCGGGAGTTGCAATCAAAAGCCGCGGCGTCGAACGCGTAGAATATGAGGTGGAAGATGCCGTAATGATTGAACGATACAAGGGAGCGAGTGCCATGGAAACACCGAGCGAACGCAATCCCGAGGAAAATTCAGCCCGAGCGGAAGCGCACATCGCAGGCGCTCAGCAGATTCTAAAGGCGCTGCAAGTGAAGATCGGGGAGCATCCGGAAATCGGCGCGGCCATCACGAAGCTGGAGATGGCGTTGAATGATCTGGCGGTACGGACTGGCGGACTGTTGTAGCCATTGTGCGGACAGCGCCAAAATCTGAAGGAACTTTCCCGGAAGCGAGCGCGTAGTATCGGAGGGAGTTCTCTGCCCATGCGAATCCTGGGTCTCTTCATCGTTCTGCTGGCAGCGGCGCTGGCGGCTGCGCAAGACTCGCAACCCCAACCGGCAAATGCGCCGTCGACCGCCGATGCCATTATGGCCCGCGTGGCGGCGAATCAGGATCGCAGCGAAGAACTGCGCAAGCAATACGTCTACCGGCAGCACACCCACATCCTCACCCACAAACCCAAGGGAAGGCTGCTGCGCGAGGAGACGGCCGACTATGACGTGGTTCCAACGCCGGATGGAACTCAGAAGGAACTCAAGCTGCTGACGGGCCGCTATTGGAACAAGGGGAAGTACGAGACATTTCAGGGGGAGCCCGCGCCCGAGGCCGACAGTCTTGATGGCAGTATGATCCACGGCTTCCGCGAGGATCTCTTGAATGAGAAGACCAAGGACGGCCTGGGAAAAGACCTGTTTCCGCTGACCACCGAAGGGCAAAAGGATTATCAATTTGCGCTGCTCGGGCAGGAGATGGAACAGGGGCGAAGCGTTTACCACATCGGTTTTCGACCCAAGGACAAGAATGACATCAGCTGGGCCGGTGAGGCGTACATCGATGCGGCGGAGTTTCAGCCGGTGCGCGTGTTCACCAAATTATCGCGGCGCATTCCGTTTGGAGTGCGCACGTTCCTGGGAACCGATCTGCCAGGCGTTGGGTTCAACGTAGTCTACAAGCGGCAGGAAGATGGAGTCTGGTTTCCTTCCACCCTGGGGACGGAGTTCCGGCTGCACGTGTTGTTCTTCATCAACCGGGAAGTGACGGTGTCGCTGGAGAATACCGGCTTTCAACACACGCAGGTGCAGAGCAAGATAAAGATGGTGGGGCCGGCGGAGTAGTTATTGGTCGACTGCGCGACGAAGGATCTGGATTTCCATTGGGCGCAGGTTCACGCGAACCACGTGCAGCGGCCCTTGTCCGGTTGAGCCGTCCACTTCCTGCACCGTTGCAGCGCCCTGGGGAACTACGCGGACTGGCTGTGGAGCGAGCGGGCCCGCCTGATTGCTATAAAGAATGGTGAAGACATCCCCTGGGGAACTGAGCAGAATCTCCACGATGGCGTCGAGTTGCTGCGCCTGCGTAGGGTTGGTGTTGGCGGCTACGAGCACCTCCTGATCGTTGAGAATCCGCGAAAAGGCGACCACGCCTTGAGGGAATCCGGAGACGCCGAAGCTTACCCCGTCTCCTGAGAGCGGACGAAAATAAAAGCGCCCGTAACGTAACGCCGACTGCTGCGCTCGCACGGCGGCGATCTGCTGGATGTGCTGATAGAAATCGCTCTGCTGATCAAAGCCGGGGCCTCCCCAAAGCGCTTCGCGCACCGCGGGATCGCTGCCGGCGCCGTGCAAGCCCTGCTCCGTGCCGTAATAGAGACAGGGAATTCCGGGCAGGGAGTAAAGGCAGGCCAGTCCCAGCGTCACTTGATTGTCAAACTGCGTGGGGTTTGCGGGATCGACATAACGGATGCGCTCCTTCACGTCGTGATTGTCGAGGAACGTGACGAAGTAGCGCGTGGCGTCGCCGTGGGAACTGAGCACATCCCTCTCAACGTTCTTCCGGTTCTGATACATTCCGACGACGGCGTTGGGGGCGGAAAACCCTTTTACGACGGGCTTGAGACTGTTGAACAACGGGTAATCGAGCGCGGCGTCGACGCCGACGAGATCGCTCTGATCACTTGTGTTTCGTCCGATGAAAGCCGCGATATCCTGCTCGGCACTAGCGTCGAAAACTTCTCCGAAGGTGAAAAAATTCTTCTTGCCGATGCTCAGGGCGAACTCGCGCATGGAGTTTCCGAAAAGGCGGGGGAGATCGCCCTTGAGGTAGCGAAGCGTATCGATGCGGAAACCGTCGATGTCGAAGCGCGCGATTACGTACTGGTAGGCGCGAATCAGAAAACGTTGCAGATCCGGGTCCGCCGTCATCAGTTGTTTTAAAACGCTGAAATCGCCAACAGTGTCGTCGCCACTACCGCCGGGAGTTCCCTGGCGGCGAAAGAATTTATTCTGTTGCAGTTCCGACGGCCACACCACCGAGTCTGGGGAAGGATTGGGAATGGCCGCGACGTCGGGGAAGTCTGGACGTGCAGCGCCGCTTTGATCGCGCCACTGTATAGGTTGCGGCGACGCATGAAAGCTGGCCTGCGCTCCCTGGTTGCCGATGCAGAACTGATCTGCTGGATCGCATTGATACGCAAACGCGTTGCCAGTGTGGTTCAGCACGATGTCGAAAATGACGAGCAGGTCTTGCTGGTGAGCCGCGTCCACGAGCTGGCGCAGTTCGTTGTCGGCGGTGGCGGGATTGTCGGCGAAACGAGGTTCTGCGCTGATGAAGTTGTGGATGCCGTAACCGTGATAAGTATTGGGATCGAAAGAAAAATTCTTGAGCACCGGGCTGAGCCAGACTGCCCCCGCCCCGAGTTGCTTGATGTACGGAAGCTGCTGCCGCACGCCGGAGAATTTTCCGCTCTGGAAGCCGAAGAAATTCGGATCGTCGAAGGGCGGATGGGCGGGAGCGGCGGTCGAGTTATTGAAGCGATCGAGCATCAGGAAATAGATCCAGCGGTCGCGCCAGTCTTCCGGTGAGGGGAACGGAGCGGCGGCTGCGTTGGGCGGAGTAACGGCCTGGTCGAGGATGGCTTGGAAATCTGCGGCGAACAGCGAGGTTGGCACAACACACCTCCAGGGTGGCTGCCGGCGAGAAGAGTTGCTGAAGGGGCCCACCCGCATACTAGCGCAGCGCAGGGTGGTGGCGCAGGGCAAACGTAGAACGTTCGGAATTTGGAACAGGCCTGCGCAAAAAACGGAACTCAAAGTCTTCGGCTAATCGCGGGCGGGAACGTAGGCGAGGCGGTGTCGCAGTCGCACCTTGTGCTGCTTCTTCGCGGCATCGGACAACGTTACCAGGAGCTTGTGACGTTTGCCGTCCAGGACTTCCGGCTTGAATCCCAATTCGTAGCGGCCATGGAGTTGGCGTAGGATTTCTTCCAGGCCGGTTGCGTAGGTCTCGGACGTGACCCTCAGATATTCTCCCCCGGTCTGGGTTGCAATGTAGTTCGCAATCGCTCCCTGTTCGCCTAATGACCATATCCGCGGAGATCGGCGGTCCCGCAGGCCATATGCTACGGCCGAGGTTTCCAGCAATTCGCCGATGAAGTGGTCGGCCTCCGCTCTGGGCATTGCGCTGTAATCCCCGTAGAGGAAGATCATGACAGGTACTGGCTCAGGCACCAGCGAGCGAGTTGCGTCAACGATGAGCTGCAGAGTCCCCTGCAGCGCCAGTTCTCCCGGCCTGTCGTGACCGTCTGTCTTTAGCGGGGTCGCGAGCACCTGCTCTAGCGAGGCGATGGCCTGGTCGACGTTGGGCGTGGGCAGCAGGTCTACCTTGGATTGACCGTCGTCGCACCAGTGCGCGACTGCCACCGTGTCTTGCTTTTCCAGATCCTGCAAAGCGGGCTTGAAGACGCTGATCTGCCCGGCAAACAGACCCGAGCCCTCCCTCTCCCAGCCGGGCATCGCGCATTGCACAACAAGCCAGAGGGCGAGGGGTCGTGTCGTAAAGTTTGCTCCGCTGTCGAAGGTCTTGAGCGAAACAAGACGACCGTTGTCGAAGACTTGAAAATCCTCCCGCTTCAATGTTTTGTCGGGAAGACCATTCTTGGCGTTCAGGGCGACCACATCCACCAGGACCAGGTGGGATGAGCTGTGGAACGTGATGTCGGGATGAGGGGCGGGCGGGGCATCCTGGGCTGCCGCTGAGATCGCCGGGAACAAAAACAGCACGAACGCTGTGGCGAACTTCGATGGTCCAACGCTCAGGGCGCCTCCCACGATCCTCTTCATAGGATTAAAGACGTGCGATAGAAGCGATTGTTACAGCTGGGCCAGGAAAAGGCGTCGTGCCCTTTGGCAATCAAGTCAAAACCGACCGAGCTGCCCTCCGTGGACAGCAGGGGACGGCTGTCCCCACATTCACGGTGGCTGGGCCTGCGGGAACTAGTCGCCGCTGGCGTGGTTTTGCGTGGGAACCAGGACCAGGCGCGGGCGGCCCGATTCCGGCTGCTGCTGCGACTTGGGGCCGAACGCGTTCAGGACGCAGATGACGGCGGCGTAGGCGGCGAAAACGCCGAGGCTAACCGATGCGATGACGGTAACGAAGAGAATGATGGGCATGAAAAGCGAGATCACGGTCGACCAACCTTAAGAAATCCTAGAATTTGTTGCAGCGCCTCTGCCATCCTTACTTATTGCCTGCCGCGCGAAGCTTCCAGCCTTGTCAAATCTAAACCGCGTTGACGCTCTGCGCTGTTGACGACTAAGATACGGAGTAGAGCTGTGCAATTCCACTTTCCAACAATTCTGCAACCCTGTCGACATTACGGAAGGGGCATGAACCCCGGCGAATGATGGCGATTACCAAGATTTCCGTCCGCGGGGCCCGGCAGCACAACCTCAAGAACATTGACGTTGAGATTCCGCGTAACACGCTGACGGTGGTTACCGGGCTGAGCGGGTCGGGAAAATCGTCGCTCGCCTTCGACACGATTTATGCCGAGGGGCAGCGCCGCTACGTGGAGACTTTGTCGGCCTACGCGCGGCAGTTTCTCGACCAGATGGAACGCCCGGATGTAGATGCAATTGATGGACTTAGCCCGTCCATCTCGATCGAGCAGAAGACCACCAGCCGTAGCCCGCGCTCGACCGTCGGGACCATCACCGAGATCTACGATTATCTTCGCCTGCTCTTCGCTTCTATCGGGGTGCCGCATTGTCCCAAGTGCGGCCGGGCCATCAGCCGCCAGTCCGCCGACCAGATTGTGCAGCGGGTGATGGCGCTGAGTCCGGAGGATCGCGTCATGGTGATGGCGCCCATCGTCCGCGGACGCAAGGGCGAGTTCAAGAAGGAGATGGAGACGCTCATCAAGCATGGCTACACCCGGGCGCGCATCGACGGCGAACTGGTCAGCCTGGACGACGAGACGTTAATCGATCTCGACAAGCGCAAAAATCACACGATTGAAGTTGTGATCGACCGTCTGCTGGTGAAGCCGGGAATCGAGCATCGCCTGGAAATGTCGGTCGGACTGGCGATGAAGCTGGCAGGCGGGCTGGTGCAGGTTGCGGTGGTCGGCGGCGACGAGCAGCTTTATTCGGAGAAGCTGGCATGTCCGGATTGCGGCATCAACGTGCCGCAATTGGAGCCGCGGTCGTTTTCGTTTAACAGCATGTATGGGGCGTGTCCGGAGTGCCACGGACTGGGCAGTAAATATGATTTCGATCCGGCGAAGGTGATCACCGACTGGTCAAAGCCTCTGCTCGAAGGCGGGCTTGGGCCAGGGTCGGCATCGCAGAATCTGATTCACATGCTGCAGATTTCATCGGCGGCTTATGGCATCGATCTCAACACTCCGTTTGAGAAGTTCCCGGAGAAGACCCAGGATTTTCTGCTGAATGGCGAGCCGGGACGCGGCGGCAAGACCGGCTTCCACGGCATCTTCGGATATCTGAAGCAGAATCTGGAAGAGTCGACTTCCGAAGGTTATCGCGACTGGTTGATGGATCACATGTCGGCGACGGAGTGTCCGGCATGTCATGGGAAACGTCTGCGGGCGGAGAGTCTGGCCGTCAAGGTGAATGGGATGTCGATTGGCGACTTTACGGCGATGCCGGTGGCGCGGTCACAGGCAGTGGCCGAGGGCATCAAGTTGGCAGGACGCGAGCTGGCGATTGCCGGGCGCGTCATGCATGAAGTGGTGGAGCGGCTGCAGTTCCTGAATGCCGTCGGGTTGGGATATATTTCGCTCGATCGCTCGGCGGCGAGTTTGTCGGGCGGCGAAGGGCAGCGCATTCGGCTGGCCACGCAGATTGGATCGAAGCTGCGCGGGGTGCTGTATGTGTTGGACGAGCCGTCGATCGGATTGCATCATCGCGACAATGGCCGGCTGTTGACCGCGCTCGAAAATCTGCGCGACTTGGGAAATACCGTGCTCGTCGTGGAGCACGATGAAGAGACGATCCGGCGCGCGGATTATGTCGTCGATCTGGGGCCAGGTGCGGGACGGCACGGCGGCAGCCTGGTGGCGCACGGAACGCCGGAAGAGATCATGCGCGATCCGAACTCGCTCACCGGGGCCTACATCTCGGGGCGGACGTCGATTGCGATGCGGTCGGAGCGGCGGCATGCCAACGGCGCGGCGCTGACGATTCTGGGCGCGAAAGAAAATAATCTCAAGAATCTGGATGTAACGTTTCCGCTGGGCGTGATGACCGTGGTGACGGGAGTTTCCGGTTCGGGCAAGTCGACGCTGGTGAATGACATTCTGTATCGCGCGCTGGCACGGCAGCTTTACCGGTCGCGCGAGAAGGCGGGCGAGCACAAGGCGATTTCGGGGGCGGAGCATATCGACAAAGTCATCCGCATCGACCAATCGCCGATCGGGCGCACGCCGCGGTCGAATCCGGCGACCTATACCGGGGTGTTCACGCAGATCCGCGATTTTTACGCCATGCTGCCCGAATCGCGCGAGCGCGGCTACAAAGCAGGACGGTTTTCGTTCAACGTCTCTGGCGGACGCTGCGAGGCCTGCCAGGGCGAGGGGCAGCGGCGCATCGAGATGAATTTCTTGCCCGACGTGTACGTGCTGTGCGAAGTCTGCGGCGGGCGCCGCTACAACCACGAAACGCTGGCTGTGAAATACAACGGGAATTCGATTGCCGACTTGCTGGAGATGCCGGTGTCGGACTCGCTGCCGATTCTCGAAAACATTCCGCAGGTAAAACAGAAGCTGCAGACGCTGGTCGACGTTGGCCTGGGGTACATTCATCTGGGCCAGTCAGCGGTCACGCTTTCGGGCGGCGAGGCGCAGCGCATCAAGCTGGCCCGCGAGTTGAGCAAGCGGCAGACCGGCAAGACGCTCTACCTGCTGGATGAGCCAACCACGGGTCTCCACTTCGACGATGTAAAGAAGCTTCTCGACGTTCTGCATCGTCTAACCGATCTGGGAAACTCGATCATCATCATCGAACACAATCTGGACGTGATTCGCAACGCAGATTGGATTATCGATCTTGGGCCCGAGGGCGGCGAAGAAGGCGGCCGCATCGTGGCCCAAGGCACGCCGGAGACGGTGGCGCGAGTGAAGAAGTCGTATACGGGACAGGCGCTGGCGGGGTATTTTGGGAAGGCGGTTGCCGACAAACCAGTTCTCAGTTTTCGATCCCCAGTGCTCAGTTGAAGGATTTTTCTTGTCATCTTCCGACAATCCGCAGTTTGAGCCGCAGCCAATGGTGACCGTCGAACCGCAGGCGCCGATGCCGATCACGCCTGATCCGTTCGTTCCCGTGGGTCTCGCTCCCGGTCCAACTGCTCCTCCGCCGGTGGAGAATCCCGTCTGGAGCGGGTGGGACGTTCTACTGATCGCCGTCCTGACGTTCTTGACTATGCTGGTGCTGCAGATGCTCGTGATTGTAGGAGCGCTGTGGCTTGTCTATCCGCACTCAAACCTGGCGGCGGTGGCGCAGAAGCCCATTCTGCTTTTGCTTTCGCAGTTTCTCATCTACGCCGCTGTGGCTGCCTGCATGGTCATGCTGGTCGAGGGCAAATACCACGTGGCGTTCTGGCGGGCGATCCGATGGAACTGGCCGCGGTCGGAATGGAAACTGCTCGGGATCGGGGCCGCGATGATGATCGTGCTCGGCTTGCTGCAGAGCCTGTTGCCCATGCCAAAAGACACGCCGTTCGAGCATCTGTTCGATCGTCCCCGCGACGCCTACCTGTTGGCGATTATCGCCGTGAGCCTGGGACCGCTGATGGAGGAACTGTTCTTCCGCGGGTTTATGTATCCAGTGCTGGCGCGGCGCATGGGCGCGGCATGGGCCATCGCGCTCACGGCGTTGCCCTTCGGCCTGATTCATCTGCCGCAATACGGGTGGGCCTGGGGAGCCGCGCTGGTCATTGTTCTGGTCGGTGTGGTGTGTGGCATCGTGCGGGCTCAGACCGGTTCGGTGGGGGCCAGCTTTCTGGTCCATGTGGGCTACAACGGAACCCAGATGCTCATCGCCGTCGTGGTGACTCAGGGTTTCCGGCACATGCCGAAGGCGCTGGCCCAGCTTTCGCTATTCTGATATTCCCGAATTTGTAAGCTCATACCTCAGGCCCGAACTCCTAAAGTTTTCACGTATAGTATGCAGACCATTTCCGAATCGGATGAAGTATGAGTCAACCTGCTTTCCCCGACCAACGTCGAGATTCCGTGCCAGCAAGAACTGTAGCCGAGACCCTGTTGTCGCCCAGCATCCTGGAAGCGATTCCCGATGCGGTGGCCGCCGTGAACCAGCAGGGCGTCATCATTCAAGTCAATTCGCAGACGGAAGCCTTGTTCGGCTACACGCGCGACGAGTTGATCGGCCAGAGGGTCGAGATGCTGGTGCCGGACCGGCAGCGGCCGCAACACCATCTGCATCGCGAGCACTTCCACCATCAACCCAAGATTCGCCGCATGGGATCAGGGCTGGATTTGTGTGGCAGACGTCGGGACGGGTCGGAGTTTCCGGTTGAGATCAGCCTCAGCCCGGTCGCAACCGCGGACGGAACGATGGTGCTGAGCGTCATCCGCGACATCAGCGATCGCAAGCGGATTGAGGAAGAGCTACGCCGCGCGAACGAAGAACTCGACCGGCGAAAAAGCCGGGAGCTGCGCGATTCTCAGAACCGGCTCTCGTTGATCGTCGATTCCTCGCAGGATGCCATCATCGGCAAGAATCTGGACGGCATCATCACCCACTGGAACAAAGGCGCGGAGCGCATCTACGGCTACACGGCGCAGGAGATGATCGGAAGATCAATCGCGGTGCTCGCTCCCCAGGAGCGCGTGGACGAGATTCCCGCCATCCTGCAGAAGATCCGCCAGGGGCAGCGCGTCGAATACTTTGAGTCCATTCGCGTCACCAAAGATAAGCGGAATCTGCACGTCTCGATTTCGGTTTCGCCCATTCATGATGCGGAGGGCAACGTGGTCGGCGCGTCCACCATTGCGCGCGATATTACTGCCCAGAAAAAGATCGAGGATCAGCTCCGGCAATCGCAAAAAATGGAGGCCGTGGGGCGATTGGCGGGCGGAGTCGCCCACGACTTCAACAACATATTGGGAATCGTGACCGCCTGTACCGAACTGCTGCGAGCCGAAGTGGACGACGATAGTGTGGAGTACATCGACAACATTCGCGAGGCCGTGAAGCGCGGCTCATCCTTAACCCGGCAACTGCTGGCTTTTGGCCGGAGGCAGCCTGTGCAGACTCACTTGCTGGATCTGAACGAGCGGCTCAAAGAAGTGACGAAGCTCTTGCGTCCGCTGATGGGCGATGATGTGGAGGTCGTGCTGGCGCCGCGACCGTCGACAGCCATAGTCGAAGCCGATCCCGGCCAACTAGATCAGATTGTCATGAATCTCGCGGTGAACGCGCGCGACGCCATGCCGCGCGGCGGAAAACTGATTCTCGAGACCGCCGTGCTCGATCTCGATGAATCCTTTGTCCGGGAGCACCCGGAGACCACAGTGGGACGCTATGTGATGCTGGCCGTGAGCGACAACGGAACCGGCATGGACGAGGCGACGCGATCCCGCATCTTCGAGCCGTTCTTCACCACCAAAGAAATCGGCAAGGGCAGCGGCCTCGGCCTGGCTACCGTCTACGGCATCGTCAAGCAGTATGGCGGACAGGTCTGGGTCTACAGCGAGCCGGGACACGGAACGACGTTCAAGATTTACCTGCCCAGCGCCGACCACAAACTGGGCACGGCGACTGAAGTCCGGGCGGAGACTCTGCCTCCAAGGCGAGAGGGCAAGACGATTCTGCTGGCGGAAGACGACGCCATCATGCGTCGCCTGACGCGGAAGATGCTGGAACAGCACGGTTACAAGGTGCTGGAGGCCCAGGACGGGAAGTCCGCGCTGGATGTGATTGGCGAACATGGAGCATCGATTGACCTGATCCTCACCGATGTCGTCATGAAGGGAATGAACGGGCCCGAACTGGTTCTGCGGCTCATCGACTCCCACCCGGAGATGAAAGTTATCTACATGTCAGGCTACACACGAGAGCTTGTCGCGAACCATGGGATCGGCAGCGGCATTCCGTTGCTGGAAAAGCCGTTCACGCGGGCCGATCTGCTCAAAACGGTCGATGGGGTGCTGGGATAGACGAGGACGAGGAATGTGATGCCTCTGCCACACAATCTATTCGGCGCGCAATCTACTTCACTGTGATCGTCAGCAACTGGGCGCCACTCACTACGTAGTCGAGCGGCGGGGTCTTGGTTTCGTCGACGCTGGATTCTCCGCTGACAATCATTTCCTGATTGCCGCGCATGCCGTCCATCACGTTCATCACGGAAATCGGCAATGTGGGCATGACTTTGTCCGCGACGCGGGCTTCGGGATCGGCCTCCAGCAGAGAAACGTAGAGGCGATTGTTGGCGTGCTCTTTGTTGAGCAGGGCGATCGTCGAAGCAAGATCGAGTTTGCGGCCGAAGGCCGGATTGGTGCGGCCCACGCGGTCGAGCGTGTCGCCGTCGCTCACCAGAATGCGCAGCGTTCCTTTGCTGGCCGAGGTGGGAATCTTGACCGAGATCTGGCGTACTACGCGCTCGCCGCGATAGGGAGCGAGCACGGTTTCGACAATGATCTCATCGCCGGGCCGGGCTTCAGTTACGTTGGTGCGCGCGCTCTCGAGGCGCGCCCAGCGGCGCTCGCGGACCAGGTCGAAGTCGAGCTTAACGCTCTTCACCGCGGGCGCGTTGTAGGGATTGTCGTAGATGCGTCCGAAGCGCTCGCCCAGAGAAAGCGCGGCGGCCATGGCGGCGGGCTGCCCGTTCTCCGCGGGAGCGAACATGTTCTTCAGTCCAACTTCCGGGAAGCCTTTGACGTTGATGCTGCCGCTGAGGCGGTAGGTGATTTCCTCGCCATATTCGTTCACGCCATGCAGCGCGTTGAAAACGGTAGCCATAATCGCCACGGGACTCAGGCGCGGGTTGTTCAAGACTTCGTAGTGGAAATCTTTTTGCGGCGCGCCGTTTCCGCCGCGGATGGTCAACGTCACCGGAATCATGTCGGGCTGTTTGTTGAACACGCCCAAGATGCCGGTGTGGCGATCCTGCACGAATACGCCCGCCTGTTCGGTGGTGTTGACGATCTTGAAAGCGTTGAGCGGCGAGGGCAGAGTGGCCAGCACCTGCGCCTTATTCATGGGCAGATCGACGGAACCGAACTGCAGAAGGGGATGTCCGCAAGCCAGCAGGCGCTGGGGATCGATGTAAGTCACGGTGCAGGTGGCCGCGATGTCCATATCGCCGCGAACCAGAATCGCGCTTACCGCCGAACCCGCTTCGAGCGGTTCGGGCTGCTTGTCTTCGCTCACCGATCCCGCTCCCATTACCGGGACGACCCCGGCCGAGGCAAACTGTCCAGCGAAGCGGCGCACCGTGTCTTCGGAGAATCCGTTAAAGACGAGAGGAGTGTCGATGGGTTTGAGGTAGTTGTCGAAATCCTGGATCGAAGTCGAGAATGTGCCGGCGTCCCCAGGAGCCGCGGTTTTTCCCGCGGTGTTCGCTATGCCCGGCTTGCTGGCAGCAGCCTCTTCGGCCGGCGACTTGTCGAGCGCGTTGATCTCCAGCATGTCGGCGATCGGCGTGACTCCGGCAATGGGCTCCTTCGAAAATTCGCCGATGCGGAAGGCGAGTGCGCCCGCCAGTTTGCCGTTGAGATATACCGGACTGCCACTCATGCCCGCGACCACGCCCGTATATTCCACTTTCGTCCCGTGCAGTCGGATTAGAATAATGTCGCCCTTCGGTCCGTTCACGTTGTGCAGAACGCCGAGAACTTCCACGTCCATGGATTCCGGCTTTACGCCCTCAAACACGGTGAGCGCGTAGCCGCGCATGCCGGCGTGGATCTGGTCCACGGGAATGGTCGGCTGCGAAGTTTGGGCGGACAGGATGATTGCGGGTAGGGATAGGCATAGGCCCAGGACGAGAAGCACAAGAACGACTTTTCTCATGGAATGCCCCGACTTAATTGCATCGACGCCGAACCCGCCAACAGGTCCCACCACAGATTAGACTCAGACCAACTGCGACTCGTTGCACGGAAGGGGGAAAATCTGGGACCGGGCAAAACATCCCAATTGCGAATCCTTGCGTCTATACTAGCACAGAGACTTTTTCGGGGTTTACCATGTTTAATCGATACAAAGACAAGACTTTACAGTCCGGCAGCGCGAATTGGACGCGCGCAATTCCAGCCACGGTGATCTGCCTGGCACTCCTCGGCGGTTCGCTTCCAGTCACAGCGCAGGACCAGCCGGGTCAGACTCCCGCCACCCAGACTCCCGACAACGGCAAGCCCAAGCAGGACGTCCCCACCGAAGCGGGTGGTCCCACCGACAGCGTGGGCCCCTACGCGATTCCGAAGAAGAAGGCCGAGGACGCACCCCCACCACCTCCGCCGCTCGCGCCGAAAAAGCTCGAAGACATTCCCGACTATTCGCTGAAGGTGAACGTGCCCCTGGTCAATGTGGACGTGCTGGTCACGACCAAAGACGGGCAGTTCATTCCCGGCCTGAAGCAGGGCAATTTCCGCATTCTCGAGGATGGCGTACCCCAGCAGGTCAGCCACTTCAATGTGTCGCAGGCGCCGATTACGGCCGTCCTGCTCGTGGAGTTTGCCTCGACGAACTATGTGTTCATGATTCAGGCGCTCCAGGCTTCCTATTCATTCGCCAATACACTGAAGAAGGATGACTGGATCGCGGTGGCGTACTACGACATGCAGCCGCACATCCTCGTCGACTTCACGCAAGACAAGAAGGCGGTTTTCGGAGCGCTGAACCAGTTACGCATCCCGGGCTTCATGGAGACGAACCTTTTCGACGCTCTCTACGACACGCTGGATCGCCTCGACCGCGTGGAAGGGAAGAAGTACGTCATCCTGGTGACCACCGGCATCGACACCTTTAGCAAGCTGACGCTGGATAAGATCACGAAGAAGATCAAGGACACAAAAGACGTGACCATCTTTCCCGTCAGTGTCGGGTTCCTGGTGCGCGAGTGCTTTGAGACGGGTCGCTGCAGAGGTTACTCGCACGGCATCGGGATCCCCGTCGGGCACATGGATTACCTGCAAGGCGACAACGAAATGCGGACCTTCGCCGCCATGACCGGAGGCCGCGCCTACTTCCCGCGCTTCGAAGGAGAGCTGCCGGAACTGTTCGGCGATATTTCCAACGACATTCGCAACCAGTACACGATCTCGTATGCACCGACCAACTCAAAACTTGACGGTACCTACCGCAAGCTGAAAGTTCAAGTCGTCGGACCCGACGGCGCCCCGTTGAAAGTGAAAGACCAGAAGGGCAAAGACGTGAAGATCGACGTCGTCGCCCGCGACGGATATACCGCGAAACACACGGTGGACTAGGTCAAGTATTCCGCCCCGGTTAATGGTTCAGTGCGCGTGGAACAAGTGATCGAGCAGCAGGAAAACTCCCGCCCCCACGAAGACCAGCAGAGCCATCTTCATCGCAGGCTCTTTGTTGACCTCGGGAATCAGGTCCGATGCCGCCACGTAGATAGTGACGCCCGCCGCCAGCGGTAGCCCCGCGCCTACATGATGGCGGAACAGCGCCATGGTCAGCACACCCGCCAGCGTAGACCCGCCCAGCACGACCGACGCGCCCCAGGCCGCGCCCCGGCTGCGTCCACTGGCCAGCATCACAGAACTCACGGTGAAGCCCTCGGGAATTTTATGCAGAAAAATCGCGAGAAAGATCAGCCAGCCCAGCCAGTTCGATACCAGAAATCCCGACGCGATCGCGATCCCGTCGAAGAACGTGTGAATGATCAGGCCGAACAGCACCGAGTAGCTTTTGTGCGAGTGCATGAACTCGTCGCGATGGGTTTCCTCGCCGAAGTGAAAGTGCGGTGTAACCGTGTGCTCGAAGAAGTGGATGGTCAGGTAGCCCAGCAGCACCAGAAATGCCGCAGACCGTCCGCGCAGCTCGAGGCTTTCCGGAACCATCTCGACCAGCGCGGTGGCCAGCATGAATCCCGCGCCCAGCGCGACAAAGTAGCGGAGATACCGCCGCTCCCAGTGCCGCTGCACGATGATCGCGCCCCCGAAGACATTGGCGGCGGCGGCTGTCAGGCCGAGTAAGACGCTGGTCGCGATAGGGTGCATGCGTTGAGTGCCGGGTACCGAGTACCCAGTACCGAGCCGAACCTCTTAAAGAGTCTTCTCCTTCAGAGAGTTAATCAGGCCGCTCAGGATGCGGCTTACTTCTTCGGCCCGTTTCAACAAATCAGCCGCCTGGGTTTCGGACAGATAGTTTCTTCGTTGTGCGATCAACACTTGAGTTTCGAGCTCGGCGAGCGAACCGCGAGAATGACGAAGAAAGTGAAGGAACTCACGATTGCTGTAATGCGCTTGCCCCTCCGCGATGTTGCTAGGGATTGAGACCGCCGCCCGTCGAATCTGGTCCGTCAGGCTATAAGTCTCTCGCTTCGGGAACTCCTCGGTCGCGTCGTATACCGTGTTGACCAAGTCCATCGCTTTCTGCCAGGCGATCAGGTCTTTAAAATGCTGAGCCATCGCATCTCAGAGTATACCCATCGGCTGGGTACTCGGTACTCGCACCTCGGGACTCAGCCTGAATGCCGGATGTGCATCACGTCGCCATCCTGCACGATGTAGTCTTTGCCTTCCAGGCGCAACGTGCCCTTGGCGCGGGCATTGGCCTCCGAGCCGGCTTCGAGCAGTTGGTCCCAGCGGATAGTTTCGGCGCGAATGAAGTGCTTTTCCAGATCGGAGTGGATCGCACCCGCACCTTCCTGGGCACGCGTGTTGGCAGGAATCTGCCAGGCGCGGCACTCGTCTTCACCGGCAGTGAAGAATGAAATCAGGCCCAGCAGTTTGTAGGTCGTGCGGATGAGCCGGACCAGCCCGCTTTCCTTCAAGCCATAGCTCGACAGAAACTCCGCGGCATCGGCGTCGCTCATTTCGGCAAGCTCGGCCTCCACTTTTCCGCAGATGGCCGTAGCCGCCGCGTTGGGGCGGGCCGCACTCTCCGTCAGTTTGTACTTGCTCACCGCTTCGTCGAGTTCCTTGCCCAGTTCGGTCGACTCGCCAATATTGAGCACATAGAAAATCGGTTTCTCGCTCAGGAACATGAAGCCGCGCAGGCGCTTCTTGTCCTCGGGCGTCATCTGCATTTCGCGCAACGGCTTCTCCGAACCCAGATGCGCATTGGCGCGCTTCAGCAGTTCAAATTCTTTTTCGAGCTCGGGCGTCTTCATCTTCTTGAGATCTTTCTCCAGACGCTCAAGCCGTTTCTCGATCTGCCCCAGATCGCTGACCATCAGGTCGAACTCGACATTCTTGATGTCGCGCAGCGGATCGATCTCCGCCACCAGCGGAACCGCGGGATCTTCAAACACGCGCACGACGTGAGCCAGCGCGTCCACCTGCCGCAGGTGTCCAATGTAGGCCGTTTCCTTCAGGGCGTCCTGGCCAATCGCGCCAACGTCGACATATTCCACCGAGGTGTGCGTCAGCTTCTTCGGGTTGTAGAGCGCGGCCAGCCGGTCGAGGCGGTCGTCGGGAACTTTGGCGACGCCAATGTGCGCTTCGCGCGGGTTGCTGGCTTGCGCGGAAAGATGCGCCTTGGTCAGGATGCGAAACAGCGATGTCTTGCCTACCTGGGGCAGGCCGATAATGCCGGTTTTCATAAGTAAGCTTCTAGCTACTAGCTCCTAGCTTTTAGCTGGTTCTTCGTTGAATTAAGGATAGGGTTGACGGCGATCTCGGCGAGCGTCGGTCAACCTTTGAGGATAAATGATGGAGTCGAGATTGCCCAAACGAAGGACACCAAGGTTCACGAGGGAAACGCCCCCAAAGGGTTTCCTTCGCGAACCTTCGTGTCCTTCGTGGTAAAGGGTTTACTTCCCGGCCGCCTGCGCCGCCGCTGCTGCGGGGACCGCGATCTTCACCGAATCGGGCTGCGTCCAGACTGCCTTGCCGCTGGTCAGGTCGATCCGGTTCATCGTGACTTTCATCTGCTGCTTGTCAACCTCGACCAGAAGGTAGTGATAATTAATTTCCTTGCTCTGGAAAGGATCGTCCGCGGCGCGCTCGATGGGATAGGCGTGAGCCGCTCCGCCACCGGAGACAAAATAAGTCACGCCGCCGTGCTCATGGCGCTCGTAGTTGTGAACGTGTCCGGAAAACACGACGATGCGGTAACGGGCATGTGCCTGGCGTTGCTCCAGCTTCTTCGCCAACGCCTGCTCGGTCGCGCGGGCCGAGTGCCCGCCGCCCATAGCCTTGAGGTCGGAAGAACTGGTGTAGGGCGGATGGTGGAACATGAGAAACACAAAGTCCACGTCCGGGGGGACGTGATCGAGTTTGTCCGCCAGCCACTGGTCCTGCGGGCCGCCGGCCTCGTCCAAAGAACTGTCGAGTACCAGCGCCAGCGTATTCGCGGCCCGCACGGAGTAGTATCGGCTGTTCTTCAAATCCGGGAAGCGCTGAAAGTAGTTGCCCATCGCGATGGTGACATCTCCATGCAACTCATGGTTTCCCACCGCCGGATACACAGGGATCTTCTTGTCGCGCCAAATGCTGGTCTCGCTGTCCCACACTTTCCAGTCGTTGACGTCGTATCCGTTGTAGACGATGTCGCCAGTGAAGCAGATGAATGCCGGATTGACGTCGGCTATCGCCTTCACCAGCGCGACCCGCACCGGAGGATTCGCCGCTTCCGTATCTTTGGGATCGTGGAAGCGCGTGTCTCCGTAAGCCACGAAGCGAAATGGAGCCTGCACCTCGAGTTTCAAATCAACGGTGGATGTCTGCGCGCTCGACTTCTTCGTGCAGCAGGTCAACGCGAGCAGCGTCGCGGCCGCGAACATCACGACCACGGCCTGCGCGAGCGGTGTACGTCGTGAACTCATAGGTAAAGGCCTCGCTTCGAAGTCAGAGTCCTATTTTCCCACGACTAGCACTTCGAACTGGCCATTTTCTGCAGTGGAGAGGAACAGCCGGTGAGTTTTCGGATCCAGCGCCATGGTCTTGGCCCGCGGCGCGGTCTTCACGGTCTCGACGATCGTGTATTTGTCGGGACTGTCCTGGTGAATGACGGTGATGGTGCCCTCGCCATTGGAGTTGAAAATCAGCTTTGTCTCCGCATCGAAAGCCGTCGCGTCGACGTGGTCTCCAATCGGCAGCGTGGTGATGACTTTTCCCGAGTCGGCATCGACCACCGCCATGACCTTGCTGCGGCAACCCAGGAAGAGCCGCCGGTTGGCCCGGTCCATCGCCATGCTGCTCGGAGAAGAGCAGGGAGCAGTGGGCCAGCGCTGCTCGACCTTGAGCTCGCGGGAATTGATCTTGAGCACCAGGCTCTCGTCTTCCAGGTTGTTATAGACGAAACCTTTGCCGTCGGCTGCGGCGAACTCCGGTCCACCGCCCAGATCGACCGTGCCCGCGACTTTGCCGCTCGCGGCATCAATCGCAGTTGCACTATTGCCCCCGCCGTTGAACGCGAACACTCGCGACGTCGCCGGATCATAAATGATCGCGTCCGGCTTCTGCCCCGTCGGCACATCCGCGATCGCCTTCAGCGTCTTCAAATCGAAAATCGTCACGGTCGAGGCCTGCCCGTTGCTGACGAATCCACGGCCCAATTCGGGCGCAATGGCAATTCCATGCACGCCAGGCGTCTTCGGAATGCTACCCACCACCGCGAGCGAATCGATATCGAGAACTTCCACCTGCGTCCCATGCGAGACATACAAACGCCGCGCCGCTTCATCGACCGAGAGATAATCCCAACTGCCCGTACCGGCAATCGGAATTATCTTGATAACAGAGTAGCCGCCGGACTGCGCCGGCGCGGCGGACAAGGCACAACTTAAGAACAAGACAGTTGCCAGACAGAATTTGCCATTCACAATGATTGATCCTCAACGCAACGTTAAACGCCGTGCCTGAAATTTGCCTGAAGGCACAAATTCCGCAAGTTAGAACTTGAAGCGAACCATAAATTGCAGCTGCCGCGGCAGACCGGTGCCGGTGTTCGGGGAAGCCTTGTTGTCGTTGTTGTTGTTGAGGTTCACCGTCGAACTGACGGTCCCGAAGCCGTTCTGAGGTGTCAGGTATCCTGCCGTTGAATTAAGTGGGGTATTGTAGACGACATTCAGCGCCCCTGGATCGCCTAGTTGAACATGGTTGAAGATATTAAATGCCTGCACTGCGAATTCCATTGCGACGCGCTCGGTAAGTTTCGTCTCCTTGGTAAGAGCGAAATCGATTTGCCAGTAATTCAGGGCACGAATGGCCCCGTTGGGCTCATTGCCATAGCGCGTGAAATTTCCGTTTGCGTCAGTCGGTGGAGGCGCGAACGCAGCAAAGTTGATTAACGGGCTTCCCTGGGAAACCGCCGTGAGCGGGGCTTGGTGCGGCAGAGTCAACGGCACTCCAGGGATGATGTCAGGCCGCTGGGTCGTCTGGTCGTTGCCGTCGGGAAGGAGGAAAGTAAACGCCTTGCCATTGAAGGCAGAATTCGGGTTTGAGGCTGGGACGCTTATGCCGCTATTTACACCGCCGCCCAGATCCATGAAGACAGTCAATGGATGCCCGGTGTGCCAGAGGCCAATACTGCTCAATTGCCAGCCTCCCACTATTTGGCCTAGCGCCCCGGGAGAATTGAGGAAGGTCTTTCCGGGTCCAAACGGGAGCTCATAAACTGCATTCACCGCAACGTTGTGCCGAACATCGAAAACGCTCGGCCCTTTGTCGCAATGCAGACAGTTGACGTTTTCTGGCCCACTCGACTCGCCGCCTCCAACCGAGCCATCGTTGATGGAATGGGACCAGGTGTAGCGGCCTTGGAACGACAACCCCTGGCTGAAGCGGCGCTCAAGAGATAACCCCAGCGCGTTGTACGTACTGGCGCCAATATCGCTCTTGCTATCGACAGAACCGAAGGGGTTTCCGCCTGGATAGAACTGATCCAGGTAGCGAGCGCAATCGCCGTCGATCGCGTTGAAGGTGACCGGCGTGGTGCACAGATTTACCCCTCCGCGCGAGAACAACCGCACGCCGCGGCTACCCAAATACTGGGCCGAGACCGTGAAGTTGGACGGTAATTCATGCTCCACGGTCAATCCCCATGACTCTGAATACAAGTCCCGGCGGCCCTGCCGCTGCAAGGCGCGAGGGTGCTGAGCCTGTTTCGTGGGGCTTGTTCCCTGAGGAAGATTCGAGAGGTCGGGTTCTGTTTGCTGGTACGCGGGCTCCAGGGGGAACGGGAGGGTGTTGCCCTGGTTATCCGTCGGAGGACCGACGCTTACTCGAAACGTGTCGCTCTCAAGTCCGGCATTCAAATCATCGTTCTGCGCCGCACCGTGATAAATGCCAAAACCGGAGCGGAAAACGGTCTTCCCATGAAGCGCGCTGGGCGCCCATGCCACTGCGAGGCGTGGATCAAAATTCCTGTAGTTCGGATTGTAAAGAGCCGGATTCGCTGGACAGGGCGCAGTGTCGATCGGGCCGGGACTCGGCGCGACATTAAACGAGCCCGTCCCAAGGCAGACGCCGTGAAATAGGTTGAGATCGAAGACGGTCGTCCGGTTGGTCGCTTCGTGGGCGACTCCGTAATAGTCCCAACGCAGCCCCGCCGACAGGGTGAAGGTGGGTGTAACTTTCCACTCATCCTGGAAATACGGCATAATGAAGTTGCGACGCAGCCCATGGCAGCACCAAGGAGCGATGAAGGAAATCTGTGAGAGATTTGCATTGACCATGTCTTGGTCGCTGTTGAAGCTGAGGTTATTGTCGGCAGTTTGTCCCTGATTGAGCCGGACGCGGCGGTACTCTATGCCCATCTTGAATGCGTGCCGACCATGGACCCAAGTCAGGTTGTCGACCAGACCGTACGTCGTGCCTACCTCGATATCAGCCGTGTTGTCGTTTAGCCCGACGAAACTACTCGGTGTACTTACCGCGTAGGTGAGGATGCTCGATTGAGGATTATGGAAGGGCGCACGGTTCACGTAAAACTTGCCTTCATTAAATAGACTGGGAGTGAATGTGTGCTCCAGCGCCAAAAGATAGTTCGCCGGATGGTTAATAGTCTGGACTTTGTCCCCCGGCAGAGCGCTTCCGTTGGGGGCATCTACCAGACTTATGTCGCGCTGGGCGCGACCGTAGAGCAAGGTCTTTTCACTGATTTGATGGTCGATTCGGACCAGCCAGCTGTCCTCGTGAACGGTGGTGGGGGTGGTGGCTGTGAGAACGTCAGAATCGGCGTTGTAGTTCGACGAGGTCGGATCCGTCCCCAGATATTGGAAAGCCGAGTCCGGGTATGTAAACCGCGGTGTACACCCATTGATCGAACCCACCGAGGCTCGCCAGGGGTAAGCCTGCATGATGGAGCACATCTGCGGTGATTGGTTCAAGACCGCTTGCTGATAGGAAACGGTGAGAGGCGTTCCCTGAGTCGGATCGGTTGGACTGGTCGGATTGGCGCAACAGATGCCCGACGGCACAAAGAATGTGTTCGCGATCGACTGTAACTGGCGGATACCTTCATAACTCAGGAAAAAGAACGTCTTGTTTTTCTTGATGGGGCCGCCAATGGTCATTCCGTACTGCCCGAGGCGAAATGGGGGAATAGCAGGATTGGCGTTGATATCGTAGTCATTGAAGTTGCGCGCATCAAAAACCGAGTTTCTGAAATATCCAAACACCGATCCGTGGTAGTCGTTGGTGCCGTGCTTGGTTTCGACGTCAATTTGGCCGCCGGCTTGGGTTCCGTATTCCGCGTCATACAAGGCGCTGTTAACGCGATACTCTTCGACCGCGTCCTGAGAGATCTGCAGACGAGTCTGTGATTTCTGGGCCTGCTCCTGAATGCCGCCGGCATCGACGCCATCGATTGAAAAATTGTTGTCGTCGCGGGCCCGGCCGGCGAAGCGGATCGTCCGCTGGTCACCGCCGCCATCATCTTGCGCGAAGGGCGCTAGCAGGGTGAAGCTGGCCCAATCGCGTCCGTTGTTGGGGAGATTGGTGATCTGATTCGTGTCGATGACCGTCGCCGCCTCGGCCGAACTTCTGTCGGCGGGTCCGGTCGAGGCCTTGACTTCAACATGCTCGTTAATCGCTCCCACGGCCAACTGGATGTCTAACGTGCGGGTTTGGCCCACACGCAGGATGACATCCTGAACTACCTTTGTCTTGAAGCCCGCGTTCGTAACCGTTACCGTATAGTCCCCCACCGCAAGTCCGGGGAAACGGTAGTAGCCCTTCGAATTCGTCGGCAGTTCCTCGCTCAGGCCCGTGTCGGCCGCGACCACCTTCACACCGGCACCAGCAATTACTCCTCCCGAGGGATCGCTTACCGTACCCTCAAGCGAGGCGCGATCCACCTGGGCGTATGCCGCCGGAATTCCCGCCAGGAGAAACAGCGCGCCGACCACCAGCACAGATGTGAATCTCAGCAAAAGGGAGAGTGTCGAACGGCAGTGATTCAATCTCATGTCAGCTCCTTGCGGTACAAGAAAATGCTGAATCAGCAGAGGCCCGTGCCGCGACCCGACGGCCACAGCGACAGAGATAGCCTCTCCGGCTCTGTTGGAATGCAATGGACTAGATGATTCGGAATCCTAGAGTCGCGGTGTGACACTGGTATGAACGCCAAGTTAATATTTCTTCAGGTTGCCGAGCGCCGCCCCGGCTTCGGCTCTAAACTGTAGGGGATTTGGGGGTCTCCGCGACGACCCCCCGGCGAACATATCCGATGAAGCTGCTGATCGTGGAAGACGAAGCGCGCATGGCCGACCTTCTCCGCAAAGGCCTGACCGAGGAGGGCCACACCGCGACTTGCGCCGCCGACGGCGCCGAGGGCCTGGCCCTGGCCAAGTCCTACGAGTTTGACGTGATCATTCTCGACGTGATGATGCCCAAGCTCAGCGGATATGAGCTCGCCAGGCGTCTGCGCGCGGAAAAAGTTCGGACCCCCATCCTGATGCTCACCGCCCGCGACTCCGTGCCCGACATTGTCCGCGGCCTCGACCTGGGTGCCGACGATTACATGACCAAGCCGTTTTCGTTTGACGAACTGGTGGCCCGCCTGCGCGCGGTCAAGCGGCGCGCGCTAATAGCGCAGGACACGAATTTGCGGGTGGCTGACTTGGTCCTCGATCCTGCCAGCCGGGAAGTGCTGCGCGGCGAAGAGCGGGTCTCGCTCACCCGCACGGAATATAATCTGCTGGAACGCCTTATGTACCGCGCTGGCAAGGTGGTTTCCCGCCGCTCCCTCATCGAATCGGTCTGGGGCTTTGACCGCGAAATCGAAGAGAATACCCTCGACGCTTTCATGCACCTCCTGCGCAACAAGGTCGATCCGCCCGGTCGCCCCAAATTGATTCACACCGTGCGCGGCGTCGGCTACACCATTCGTCAGGATGGGCTTGCATGAGAAGACTCTCCATCGGCGTGCGCCTCACACTCTGGTACCTGTCGATTTTTGCGCTCGCGCAAGTCATCTTCGGCGCGGGCATGTGGCTCATCCTGCGGCACAATCTGTACGACCTGGTTGACGACGGCCTCGAAACCCAGGTCGACGACCTAAAGAACTTCCTGCAGTCTCAGCCCAAAGACAGTCCCCTGGCCAAGCTGCAGGAGGAAGTGAACGAAACCTACGCCATCGAGCATTCCGGCGATTACCTTGCGCTCTATGCGGAGAACGGCCAGCTGATGTATCGTTCCGCATTCCTGCAGGCGCACCAGGCGGCGCTGTTGCCACCCGATCAAATCAAGCGCCCCATCATGAAAAACCGCCGCATCGATGGCCGCCCTTTCCGTTTCTCCCTGCAGAAGTTGGATATCAACGGGCACTCCTACACCGTTGAGATGGGCATCCCGGCCGACGACGTGGTTGAGACCCTCAATTTGTTCCGTTTCTATCTGCTGATGTTCGCTCCCATGCTGTTGCTGGTGGCCGCCGGCGGAGGCTACTGGCTGAGCCGGCGGGCTTTGTCTCCCGTGGACGCGCTGGTGCGTACCGCGCGCGAGGTCAGCGGAACCAATCTTCACAGCCGTCTGCAGAAATTAGACACCGGGGATGAACTGCAGCGCCTGTCCGATACCTTGAATGAAATGCTCGACCGGATTGAATCCGCCTTTCTGCGCATCACACAATTCACCGCCGACGCCTCCCACGAACTCCGGACGCCTGTGTCGCTGATCCGCACCGAGGCCGAGCTGGCGCTACGCCGCTCGCGCGATGAAGCCGAATACAAAGAATCGCTGCGCCACATTCTGTTGGAGGCCGAACGCACCTCTGTTCTGATT
>Ga0207088_1044_pt1 | contig 27117 bp, 22 predicted proteins | sample Alteio_BWMinHeat_52_FD_153564 | JGI IMG/M metagenome (GOLD analysis project Ga0207088, IMG submission 153564) | Enriched cells from forest soil in Barre Woods Harvard Forest LTER site, Petersham, Massachusetts, United States -... | ecosystem: Environmental > Terrestrial > Soil > Temperate forest >... | reverse complement strand
AAAAAGAAAATTGAATGGGGTTCTCAAATTAGATCGTATGTGCTGCATCCTTATAAAATGGTTAAAGACCATCGTACCGATTTTGAATCGCCTCAACCGGATGTGGTACTGGATGGCGATTTGATGCCATTTATTGAGAGCTATTTATTGATGGAATCTGGGGCCAAGTGACCAACATCGCAACTCACACCCAACAACTCATCACCGCCGCCACACCACATCCAAAACCAACCATCATCCTCGGGCTTTCCGGCGGGCCAGATTCTGTTTTTTTGCTACACATCTTAAACAACCTACGCAACGACGGAGCCATTGACCTCATCGCAGCCCACCTTGACCATCAATGGCGACCAGATTCTGTAAAAGATGTTGAGTTCTGCGCACAACTATGCCAAAAGCTCAACGTTAACTTTATCAGTGCACAAGCATCTAGTTTGGCGACTATCAAAAACAATGGATCCAAAGAAGAGCTGGGCAGAAAATTACGTCGAGCATTTTTTGAACAAACCAGAATTAGTCATAATGCTGACCTTATAGCCCTCGCACATCATCGAGATGACCAGCAAGAAACATTTTTTTTGCGCATGCTGCGAGGTGCAACGCTTTCCGGTCTCACCGGCATGAATGCGATTGAACGGCTCTACGTACGACCCTTGTTGCATGTAAGCAAACAAGAAATTGTGGCTTATCTTGATACAAACAAAATTGCTTACGTAACCGATCCAACCAATATCTCTGATCAATATTTACGCAATAGGATTCGCAATTCTCTGATCCCCGCCATCAAACAATGTGATACCCGCTTTGATCAAAATTTTAAAAAAACGCTAGACCACCTCCAAGCAGAAGATGAATATTTACAACAGCAAACAACTGCTAACTTTCAGACTATTTTTTCTCTCAATGACACCCTTGGTCATTTTGTTGGCAAAACCAAGTTACTTGCTGACCAACATCCCGTCATGCAGCGACGCATAATACTCTATTGGCTTATCCAAGAAAAAGTACCTTTTACACCAAGTGCCGATTTTATCAATGAAATCCTGCGCTTTTTACTATCTGAACGTGGAGGCACCCACCAAATTGGACAAACTATAATGCTCCATAAAAAACAGCAGCGTTGCTGGATAGAAAAGGGCAATTGACACTCTCTATCAAAATCGAGTACCTTTAATGGAACAAAGAAAAGGACCCGCCGTCGCTTTTCAAGCTATGGCGCGGCTAAGAAGGGGCTCTGATGGAAAAAGAAAAGGTTGAAGGCGAGCAGTCAAACCGCAGAAAAACACTCTGCTATCTCTTATACTTTTTTTTCATTTCGGTACTCATCCATCTCATCATTGTTTGTGGCGTTTTTCGCTATAGTTTTCAGCGCCGCATCGTTTCATTTTTTGAAACACTTACCCAGCATTCAACTCCACAAGAAAAAATTATGCAGGAACAACAGCGGGCTGAAAAGCGTAAAGCGCTCATGCAGGCGCTACAGGCTTTGGCTGATGCTAAACGTACACGCCCCGCAAAGCTTGTAGCCCCAAAATCAAACTTCGGATGGGTAATGTTTGATTCATCGCGCCATAGCGAAGCGACGGGGGATAACCCGATGCAACACAAACCAACAGAAATTCCCACCACCGATGGAGCTGTTATTGAAGCTGGGGCGCACGTAGCAACTGAAATGACACCAAAAAAAGTTATTGCCCAGCAAGAAGAAAAAATAGTTGAGCATGTTAAAACAATCGAAGCAATCGAAAAAACAGAAGCAAAAGTAGTCCAGGAATCTAAGGTCATAGAGCAAAAATCAATTCCAGAAGGCGTAACTGACCGAATTGAAGAGATAAAAGCATTTCAAGAAAAAATTGATGCTTTTGATCCCAATGAACAAAAAACCGTTGCAACACCAGCAACAAAAGCGGCATCGGTAACTATCGAAGATGGCCAAGATGATGGTCAAGAAGGTGTGCGCGTTCGCGGGGCATTTTCTGATAAGCCAAAGCGTAATCTGATAGCATTAACCAAAGGATATATAGAAAAACTGGACGGCGAAGATGGCACCGACCTGGTTGACCGCGATGGCGATCCAAACCTAAGACCGTCACTTGAAGAGTATAAATATCTTATGTATGAATCAAAGCTGAGCTGGTGCATTCAAGCCGCCTGGAAGCAGAACTTTCACTATAAACCAACAAAACAATATGAAGGAGATGCCGTAGTCGAGTTTTCTCTCGATCATCATGGCAATTTAATACACTGTAATTTATTGCAATCAACAGGGCACAAAGAGCTTGATGAAATGATTTTAAAAAATATGAAATTTGCAAGTCCGTATCCTCCCATACCAAAACATTTCAACACAAAAACCTACACTACTGGCCGTCATATTACCGTTCGCACTGATCGGCTGGGATTCTAAATTACCTCATCCACGGCCCTTTTCAAGCATCCCTTGATCTAATTACTTTATTTTAATACCAGACAGCGTATAGAATAAAACTAATGTAACGGAGCCTTTACCATAGTTAAGAAATGAAATCTATTAGAAAGGCGCTCGCCCTGAGGAGCATGCGGTTAGCATGCGTCTCGAAGGATAGGAGCGCCATTTAGCACCTATCAGGTGATACGAGGTCTGATCTATGGAAATGGTAAAAAAACAAGCCTGAGGCAGCCATGAAAAAAATAGTATGGTGCATCTTTCTATCCCTGTTTTTAGTTCAAACTGCAGCTGCCAAGCTTCCATTTTCTAAACAACCTGACTTCTTTTCACTAAGTGCAACAACCACATGGAGAGAATACAAACTCGCCATTCCTAAACTCCAGTTCGCCAAAGAAAAGTGGGCTTGGGCCTGCTCTTTGACTTTAAAAAGTAAACAGCCGCTTAAACTCACCAACCTTGTTTTACAATGGCGAGGAGAAAAGATTGATAAGATCTGCGCAGCATTGTATCAAAAGAAAGAGCGGGAAAAGCTGGTCATTCCCATTCAAAAAAATCTTATTAGCGACGGAACGTGGAATCCAGAAAAACAACAATTAATCTTTTCACTCAACGAAAAGGTTATCGCAGTTAATAAATACCATCTCTTTTTAAGCTTTCCCAAACAAGTAGAAAAAAAGATTAGAAAAGGAAAGTTTGTCATTCTTGATTCTCACGCCCTCACCATTTGCAAAAAAGATACGTGATTACATATTGCCAACATTACGCTTCTTGTTATCATAATGAATAAAAACAGCATGTTAAAAAGGAGCGTGCGTGGCAGAAGTAATCATTATTGGCGCAGGCCTTACGGGACTGAGTGCGGCATATCACCTAGAAAAGCAGCAATTTTTTGATTATAAAATTTTTGACAAGCAAGATCGCCCAGGCGGGCTCTTGCGATCTGTAGAACAAGATGGATTCACCTTTGATCACACTGGCCATCTTCTCCACATCAGCGACGCATACTTTCGTGAGTTTCTCAGCACCATTACCAGCATCGACAATCTTGATCTCATTGCCCGCAAGGCAGGTATTTATTCTCATAATGTTATTACTGATTATCCATTTCAGATTAACCTGCATGGCTTGCCCGTCGAAGTCGCTGTTGAATGTATTGAAGGGTATGTAACTCGTTCAAAGCATCTAAAAAAGCCCCATAACTTTCATCAATGGGTACTCAAACATTTTGGCAAAGGCCTTGGCAAGCATTTTCTCTTTCCCTACAACACCAAAATATATGCTTACGACCTTAGAAAAGTGCATCCAGCGCAAGGTGGCAGGTTTGTTCCTTCTACCAATCTTGCGGCCATTATCAAAGGTACCATCGAAAAAAAACCACCAACCGTGGGTTACAACAGCAGCTTTTATTACCCAAAAAAAGGCGGAATCGAATTTATTATCCGACAAATTATCAACCAATTAATAAGCAAGATTCACACTAATCACTGCGTTGAACATATCGATACAATTAATAAGATTGTCTACTTTTCCAACGGACATAAAGAACATTACCGTAGACTGATTACCACCATACCCCTTAACCAACTTCTCACCTCACTAACTCCCTCATCACGCAATACACTGCATCAACAATCACCCAAGCTTATTCACAATTCTGTCGTAAACATCAATATGGGCTTTGCAGCTGATACATTGCCGTCCCTTCATTGGCTCTATTTTCCTGAAAAATCATTCCCTCTTTACCGACTTGGTTTTTGGCATAATATTTCACCAAGCTCAGTGCCAGAGGGAAAAACCGCAACATACGGCGAATTTTCTTATCGGCCTAGCACAACCTCAAAAAAACAGCTTGAACATAAAATAGATGATGCTATCAAGCAAACGCTTGCTTTTTTAAAGCTGGGCAACCACCATGTAGTTACCCAAAAAATTCTTCATATCGACCATGCCTATGTAATTTATAATGATTGGAGAGAAAAAAATGTACCCAAAGTTCTTGCACAGCTGCAAGAGTTGGGCATTTATTCAACTGGTCGTTATGGAGAATGGAAGTATTCAAGTATGCAAGAAGCTGTTCTTGATGGAAAACAGGCTGCAGAAAAAGTTGGTACTAAAGGCTCAAGAAATCTAAAAGAGATCATGCCGGCTATAAGGGATCATGAAACCGAAACAATAATTCTTAAAAAAAAGCAAAAAAGCTCTACTGTATAAAAAGGCAGTGCCTACAAATAAGGACTAAAGGAGTAAGTGGTAATGGAACAATTTCAAAAGTTTTATGAAAAAAAACGGGTCTTAGTAACTGGGGGAGCTGGGTTTATCGGTTCTCACCTTGTTGAAAAGCTTGTCTCGCTGCGAGCCCAGGTGACCGTGCTGGACAATTTTTCGACAGGCTGCTTAAATAACTTAAAAAATGTAGCCAATGCCATAACCATTTTGTACAGCGATGTCCGCTCGGCTTATGCCTGCACTAAAGCAACTGTAGGTCATGACATAGTTTTTCATCTTGCATCATTCATTTCAGTCCCCGACTCAATCAAACAACCTGAACTCTGTCATAATATTAATGTTGCTGGTACTGTTAATATGCTTGAAGCATGTTCGAAGAACAAAGCCAAAACCCTTATTTTTTCATCATCATCAGCTGTCTATGGACAAACCAATAAAGTAGTCAGTGAAGATGACCCTCTCAATCCAATGTCCCCCTATGCAACCTCCAAGCTTGAGGCAGAAACTGCCTGCAAACAGTATGCCGCTCTTTTTGGCGTTGACACAGCAATTTTACGTTATTTTAATGTTTATGGTGAGCGGCAAAACCCCCAGGGACCTTATGCAGCAGTTGTCGCCAAATTTACCCAGCAACTTTTAAATGGCCAGCCTTTGACTATTTTTGGGGATGGCACTCAAACACGAGATTTTATCAATGTTTCCGACGTTGTGCAGGCAAACCTTGCTCTTGGTATGAGAGAAAACCAGAAGGGCGAAGTTTTTAATATTGGTTCAGGAAAGAGTATTACGTTACTGGAATTGATTGACCAGCTAGAACAAGAGCTTAAAGTTAAGCGAACAACCCTTGACTTCCAACCACCCCGATATGGCGATATTCTCAATTCCAAAGCCAACTGCGCAAAATATAAAAATTTTATGCGTAGCCACTAAAAACCCTTATTAAGTTTCATTTTGATATTGGCCAACATAAAAAAAAATGTTAAGATTATGTTGGTTTTCCTGTAACAATTGGCCGAGGTGGTGAAATTGGCAGACACGCTAGATTCAGGTTCTAGTCCCTGAAAAGGGATAGGGGTTCGAGTCCCCTCCTCGGCATACTTTGTCCCCCCTTTCACAACACAAATATGCAACCTTTTAACATTCCAACGGTACTAGATCAACTATGGCAACAAAAAGAGATTTTTACGAAATACTTGGCATCGCAAAAACAGCGACTGCCGATGATATTAAAAAAGCATATCGCAAACTGGCATTAAAATATCACCCAGACCGTAATCCTGGTAATAAAGAAGCTGAAGTTAAATTCCGCGAGGCAACCTCTGCCTATGAAATACTTTCAGATGCTGAAAAACGTCGTATGTATGACCAATTTGGTCATGAAGGAGTTCAAGGATCTCACGGTCATGCTGACAACATGAACATGGAAGATATTTTTGAGAGCTTTGGCGATATCTTTGAAAATATTTTTCATGGCCAAACCCAATCACGTCGTGGCAAAAAAGCATCCGGGCCATCGGCTCAACGCGGTCACGACCTCTCTCAAAAAGTTGAAATTACCCTTAAAGAGTCCTATACAGGCTGCACTAAAGAGGTCAAAGTTTATCATTTCCAACCATGTGAACGTTGCAAAGCAACTGGCTGCAAAGAAGGCACTATTGCTACCGCCTGTTCCACCTGCAAAGGCACCGGCACCGTACTCCATCGCCAAGGCTTCTTTACACTGAGCCAGCTCTGCTCTTCATGCCATGGCCAAGGCTTTATTATTCCAAGCCCATGCCCAGAATGTCGCGGCCAGTCACGCGTACAAAAGTACGAACGTCTCAACGTCACCATTCCCGCCGGTATTTATGATAGCGCCGAACTGCGCCTACCCAGCAAGGGTGATGCTGGTATTTTTGGTGGCCCAAGTGGCGACCTATACCTGACCATAGAAGTTAGTACAGACAAAGTGTTTCATCGTAGAGACCACAATTTGGTCACTACTCTCTTGCTTACCTACCCTCAATTGGTTCTTGGGTGTCAGATCGAAATTGAAAATATCGATGGCACTAAGGAAACTATCAAAGTCCCTAAAGGCTGTCCTGTCCATAAAGAGATCATTGTCGAAGGCAAAGGCTTTGCTAAGCTGCGCGGCAGCGGACGTGGCAATTTAGTAATTATCACCAACTGCGACATCCCAACAAAACTGCCTGAAGATGCTAAAACTGCGCTGCTTGGATATGCGGAAAAGCTTGGTAATGCTGGCCAACAATCAAGTGGCGGGATCTCGGGATTTTTTAAGAAATTTTTGGGCTGATATAGACCGGCATTTAAATACCGGTCTAACTGCGGCCTACCGATTGAATTTGAGCGCTCCTTGCATACCCCCACAACTTTTGCTATCTTCACTCTCCCAAGTGCTCAAATAACTACGTATTTTACTGGAGTTTTTCATGAATCCACTCTCCCCCCTGCGCACCAAAAAAGCCTTCATCGCGCTTCTCGTTTTCACTGCTTTTCATGTAAGTATGTGTGCCCCACTTCTCGCTGAAGAGCAAAAAGCAACCGAGGCTGCTAACCCAAAAACCAAAACGGTCTATGGAAATCTTTCTGATCTCCACCTACCTTCCATCGCCACACAATTGATGAGAGAGGCGAAAGAATCCGAAGAGCTTGCAAAACAGAATGAAGAAAATGCCCAAAGTCCATTCAAACTTGGCCAAGTAAAAATACCAACCGTTGGCAATGCAGAAAAGTTACAAATTGCTTACAGAATTCTTGATACGTACGCTTCTCAAAACCCTATACCATACCAGCCACTGGCTAATGACAACGTAGTAAACGATCTCGACATTTTCTGTGGCGGCAAAGGCAGAGAACATGTGCATGTTTTTGGAGCTATTGATCAGACCCAAACAACATTCGGCAAAATCCAGCTTCAAAAAATGCTTTATCAACCGCTCAAGGACATAGCTACCCTTAAGCATCGCCAAGAGATCGTAAAGCTCTTAGTCGCAGATCAAACATTACTTGATAGCTTAACTGAACAATTAAAGAAAATAAAAGATGCTGAAGCTGATGTCATTTGGTTTTGGAAATCAATCGACGGCATCTCCGCACGCCTTGTGCAAGGGCTCTGCTATCCTGACTTTTGGAAATTTGCAGAACTCAATAAAAGCCCCATAATGCTTGAACTATTACGACAATTGGTAACTGTACTTTTCCCCTCCGCAATCGGTTTGACTGCAGCATCATTTACTTATTTGTCTTTAAATCCGCGACAGTTTGGCGGTTATCACAATCAGGAAATTTTTATCATCAATGCCATTCTCTACACTCTTCTCTTTGTCCTATACTTGAATACCTCTTCTTTGCTCAATCAACGTGTCGCCGAAAAACATACAAAAATAAACAACGTGGCTACCTGCACCTTAGCAAGTATAAATCTTGCATCAATAATTGAAGGCAATGCACAATTAAAGGCGCTTTTCCCCGTTCAAAAAATGCTCAAAGATGTATGCTCTCCTGCAACTGATGATGCAAAATATCTCGTCGAACTTTTGCAAAAAGGTACCTTTCAATCAGATCCATCGTTCTTTAGCTACCATGGACGCATCATGGCGGCAAGCAACCTGATGCATCAAGTGAAAGAGTCATTTGTTAAATCACTGATTACCATTGGTCAGCTTGATGCTTACGTCTCCATCGCCCATCTGTACAAAAAGCAAGCTAGCCACAAAAAGTCAAAATACTGCTTTGTTGAGTATGCTCAAACAGACAAACCGTATTTAAAAATCGACAACTTCTGGCATGCAGGACTCAACCCAGACGTTGTTGCGCCAAACAGCATCGATTTAGGCAAAGACAACTGTGCGCGCGACATGATGGTCACCGGCCCTAACGCTGGAGGAAAGTCAACATCGCTCAAAGGCATCAGCCTGTGTGTGTTAATGGCACAAAGCTTTGGTATTGCACCAGCGCAAGCCATGACGCTTTCCCCTTTCACCTTGATTAATACCTACATGAATATTACTGATACCACAGGCTCAGAGTCCCTCTTCCAAGCAGAAATGCGTCGAACCAGCAAGTTACTCCAAATGCTCAAGGGGCTTGGAAAAAATGAATTTGCCTTTGTGATAATGGATGAAATCTTTACCGGAACTAACCCGAAAGAAGGGCAAGCTGGTGCTTATGGCGTTGCTAAAAAGCTTTCAACACTAGACAATACCATTGCCATCTTTGCCACCCACTTTAAAGTCCTAACTGAACTAGAACAGGTTACCAATGGAGTGGTAGAAAACCGTAAAGTTACCGTTTTCAAAAATGAAGATGGCACCTTTACCTACCCTTACAAACTTGAAAAAGGCATTACCGATCAAGCTATTGCCCTTGATCTTCTGGAGCTTGAAGGCTTTGATGCTGATATTTTGCAAGCAGCGCACGAAGTGCTGAATAAGCGCGGTGATAAGCACCCGGGCGCCTTAGCAGCTGCATAGTTAATTGAAGGGTGGGATTTTTCAGAAATTCTCACCCTTTTTTTGCCTCTTTGATAATTTAAAAACCGTTCAAAAGCACCTCCTGTTCGGCAAACCCCCCACCCCATTTGCACCCTTTTTTCCCCACTGCTATTGTAGTAGCTGTTCTACGCCATTTGTAGGCGATTTGTTATTTTTTGGGGTTACATTTTATCTGGGGGATGTTCTATGAATTTTCATATTTTCTTTCGCAAGACAGCACTCGCTCTTTTTGTGGGAATTGGATTACTACAAACGCCAGTCGTTGCCGAAGCTGAAGCACAAAAACCGGAGGCTAAGCCAGAAACTATCTATCAAAAGCTCGCTCAATTACATTTACCAGCGCTCGTTAAGCAATCAACTGAAGAAGAAAAAAAAGAGAGCGAATTAATTAAAGAAAATGAAAAAAATGCTCAAGGCATTACCACGCTTCATAAAATACAAATTCCTGAAGTTTCTGAAGTTGAAAAGTTAAAAATTATCTACCGCATTTTTGATGAACACACTGCCAACCAACCTCTTGCGGCTTATACTCCCATACTCAATGAAAACGTTATCTCCGACCTTGAGATGTTTTGCAGTGGGGACAAAGAAAATCTTGACCGCTACGTCTTTAAACATATCGATTATACAACAACGATGTTTGGACGCGTCCAATTGCAAAAAATGCTCGCGCAGCCAACTACTAATATTGATCTTCTAACCCATCGCCAAAACATTATCAAAGAGCTCATTAACAACCCAGGACTCATCAATGACCTAATAAAGCACCTGGAAAAGATAAAAGAAGCAACTGCTGGAGCTCTCTGGTTTTGGAAGCTTTTTGGTGGCCGTAATTTAGAAAAAGCTAATTCATTTCCTAACTTTTGGCTTTTTAAACACCTCAATAAATCGCCATTTTGTATGGAACTTTCAAGGATTTCGCTGCCCCTAAGCGTACTAGGCTGGTGCGCCTATGGCACCACAGTTATGGCTCTTGGAATTGCCAACAATAACCCAAGCGTGGCCGCATGCGGTACACTCCTGGATTTCTATGGGTTCGTAGGCATAGGCGGCGTATTCTTACACAATGAGTTCAACAAAAAATTACATGCCAAGATGAATGATTTTGCAACCTTTACCAATGAATCAGTATCGTTAGGGCACTTGATCAACATGACAGGTTCGCTTAAGAATTTTCTTCCTGAACATGAGCTCATGCAAACTGTTGTAAACCCATCTGCGCAAGAAGCAGCGCATCTTGTTCAGATGCTTAGAGAAGAAACTTTTGACCAAACCCCATCATTTTTTAGTTATCAAGGACGTGCTCTAGCTGCTTACAACAAGCTCGTAGATGAGAAAAATCATTTTCTACAAGCAATGATGGCAGTAGGCGAACTTGATGCCTACCTCTCAATCGCCCAACTCTATCTCAAGCATCAACACAACTCTACCGCTCGCTATTGCTTTGCACAGTATCGGACGGCAGATAAACCGATGATTGCAATCGACCAAGTTTGGCATCCATCACTTGATCCCAAAAAAGTTGTTGCCAGCAACGTATCATTAGGTGGTGATAATAATCCTACCAGCTTGATTGTTACCGGGGTAAACGCTGGTGGTAAATCAACTGTACTTAAGGCAACGACCTTTGCTGTATGGCTTGCACAAACCATTGGTATCGTTCCAGCGTCATCAATAATCTTGACTCCTCTCAGCAAGATCAATACCTACATGAACGTTGCAGATTCAACAGGGTATAAATCGCTCTTCCAAGCTGAAATGCATCGCGCGGGTAAGCTTTTGCAGTCACTTAAAGAGATGCCTAAAAATCAGTTTGCACTAATAATCATGGACGAAATCTTTACGGGTACCAATCCCAGCGAAGGTTCTGCTGGTGCCTTTGGTGTTGCAGAAAAGTTGATTAGCTTTGACAACGCCTTAAACATCTTTGCAACCCACTACATGGTACTAACTGAACTTGAACAAGAAAGCAAAGGCCGCGCTGAAAACAATAAAGTTTCAGTCATCGAACATGCCGATGGCAGCCTAACCTTCCCTTACAAGCTAGAAAAAGGTATCGCCAATCAAGCCATTGCCCTCAAGCTTATGAAGCAAGAAGAAGGCTTTGATAACGATATAATGCAGTCTGCTTACAGAATTATGCATAAAAATGAAAAGCGTGCCGCTGCCGTTGCAGCTGTCGCCGCGTAGTCTCTTCCGCTTCCCCGAGGAGAAGCCCGCTTCGGGCGACGTCTGGGGGCATGCTAAAATTCCACAGGAGACGGTACATGGGTACCGTCTCCACACTCTTTCCTTCACATCCCCCCTTACTCCTTGCTACTCTGATCCTGTAACTATTAACCAGATACGCAAGGGGAGAATGTGCATGTCAACGCCAACATATATTTCAAGTCGTCTCAAAAAGGTGCTTTGTTCCGGGCTCTTTTGTGCGGGCCTTTCATACGATGCCTATAATACTGCTCTAGTCCAACGTCATGACATACAACACACTATTCGTACAACCGTTGAACAGTACTTAGCCCAACAAGGCTTTGGACCTCACAACATTCCTGACAAATTCAGAGATGAATTCCAACAAAAAATAAACGCTATCTCTACAGATCTTACCACCATGTTTTATCACCAAAACATCGCTTATGTTGATGTCGAACGCACCGTGCGTAAAAATCTAGATAGCTTTGTAAACAACCTACGTACCACCATCCCCGCATCTGAGCTTGAAGCAAACGTTCAAGCAGCAGTAAGCAGCTACATACACTACAAAGGCCTTAGCATCGACCAAATCCCCTCACACGCAAAAACCGAATATCATAATCGCATTTCATCAATCATCAAAAATTTGCGCACCATTATGCGCAATGATTTTCGTGACTATGTACGTACGTATGAAGTTGAAAAAGCTATTAAAACTGAACTTGACGTCTTAATTAAACGTCTCACCAATACTGGCCCAGTAACAAGTGTTGATTGGTGGAGTTATTTCTTTGGCAGCAACAATAACAACCAAGCACAACAACAGCACCATAACGTACCAGCTGCACAAGTAGCTCGTTATGACCTTGAACAAAAAGCCATGACCATTGCATATGAGGTCCTTAAACCTCTTGCAATTAACGCAGACAACATCCCAGCACGCGTCATCTCTGACTTTGGTGATGCAATCCAAAAGGTGCTTAGTCGCATGCGCGATATTATGGGACGGTCAGGGAGTAATTATGTTTGGAAGAGTGACTTAGAGGCAGCCATGCGCCAAGAGCTGCAACCAGTCATTGATAAGATTCAGTACAAAGGTGAGCTGTGTACCATCTGCCAAGATGATTTTAGGCATGCGCAGCGCGTAGGCATTTTGTCTTGCGGCCATATTTACCACAAAGAGTGTATTTATAGTTGGCTAGAGCGCCAACAGAGCTGTCCGTTGTGTCGGGAGCAGGGTGTGATTGTGGCGCAGCAGGAGACGGTGCCGTAACCCGGCATTAAAATACCGGGCTAATATAACGCCAGGCCTACGGCCTTTCATAAATATAATATTTTAGCAGAATGAAAATGCTGGTTCGGAGGTTTAAGCAAGTGACCTAATTGTTGAATGCCGTAGGCATGCCTGCCCTTCGTAGCCTTGGCGTAGTAGGGTAGCAATAATAGCCCCGGGTGTAATCTCATGGAACCCGGGGTGTATCGTAAAAAATTGGTTAAGCCCCGGTAGGGGCGTAGTATATTTGAAAGTATCAGAGTTTATTCCCCCACCATCAACCTCAACCCCAACAACCCCTCGTCCAACAAATCTTTGTCCCCAACATCATGGCCATAAAGTACATTTGTTAACGTCGTATGATAAATTGCCCTAAAAAGCGCTACCTGTCGCGTCCCCTCATCAATCGGTCCATAAACATCAAAAAAGTCTCTATGCGCAGACCGCGGCAAAAAACTATAAACAATTTGTAGATCGATTGCAGGTCCAACGTGAACATCGCCCCAATCGATTACCCCACAAAGTTCCCGCTCATGATTGACGAGCAAATGTCGTGCATACAAATCACCATGCACAAGCCTATGAGGTCCGTACTCTTTCACGTTTTTTAAGCTCTCTAACAGAGCAAACAGCTTATCGCACTGAGCAAAGAGCCCAAGGGCCTGAATCTTTTTCACATTTTCAAATGCGATAGGCCAGCGGCCTTGAATGTCGCAACGTTTAAGCCCACTAGGCCCCGGACTCATGTCTGGTCGAACTCCAAATTCAGTAGCCTGCCCAACAGGAATTGCATGCAATGCCTTTAAAAAATGAGCCAATGGAACAGCAAGACGAGCTCGCTCTTCAAGACTTAAGCGAGCTTTGCATGCTGTCTGCCCTTCCACAAAACGGTAACCCAAAAATTGCCAGGGGAACTCCGGCCCCGGCTGGCCAAAGAACAAAGGCTCAGGAATTGAGAGCGGTAGGCGAGGAACTAAATGTGGGAGCACGCGCCCTTCAGTTTCTAAAAGCGCAACCGCAATCTGACGGCGTGGAAAGCGAAAAGCATAATCATTATTAACGCGATAAACAATGTTATCCCACCCCTCACCAATGAGTTTAAGACTGACCGGTGTAAGCGCTGGAAACTGACTTTCAATTAAACGTTTTGCCAGCTCTGGCTCGACGCTTAATTCTGCTGTCCATTGTTTGGTCATAAAAGGGCCTTTGGGTGGAAAAATATGGATAAGATGATGCTCACTCATCATACCGCAGAGAGCGGTAAAAGAAAACGAGGGGGCATAGATAGCCCCCTCAAGATACTTATATCAGAAGTTGTATTGATCTATTTTATGGAATATAACCACCAATTTTACTCAATACTGAACTAACACCGTTGTATGCAAAAGCCATGTTATCAGCTACTGCACCATAGATGGCCCCAACTCTATCATTGAACCATTCTTGCTTTTCAGACTGAAATGCACCAACCCAACCTGGATTATTAACGTCATAAAGAAAATTAACGATTTTATTAAACAAGCCTGTGCAAGATGTAAACAGAGCCCCAGAAGTAAGATAATCTGCATATACTAAAACGCCGCCGGTTAAAGCAATAAATGTGCCACACAGAACAAGGCTCTTAGTGACTGCTGTCAAATTTGCTCGAACGTCCTTCAAAAGACCACTCAACCTGTCTTCGGTTGCCTTATACAACAGCTTTGCTCTATCTTCAACACCTAAATATAATCCAGCAACTCTTGATTCAGCCCCATGATAAATAGACTTAAGGCCTGCTACCCAACCACGTTCATTTAACATTTTTGTTAATTCAGCTTCTTGCTGTCTCAGCTTCAATTGCTGCTCTTGTAATTCAATTTTGCGTTGCTCTAAATCAAGTTTAATTTTCTCGATTTTTATCTTTTCACCTTCAACTTGTTGCAACTGCAACGACTGTAAGTTGATTTGACCTTCCTGAAGCGCTTGTTCTTTTTGCAAAATATCAAAAGATACTTTTAGCTGCTGCTCTTGTGCTGAAAGGTCAGACAAAGACTCTCGCTTAAGCAACGTCTTCCCTTGTTCCATTGCACTAACGTTCTGCATGCCAGCTGCAAGACAAAGACCTGCTGCAAGAACCATCAAACGTTTTGAATACGTCATCATAAGAAATCCCCCAAAATAGGTTAATAAAATAAAACATCTATTTTTGCCAAACACCGCGGCCTAAACTACTTCACTCTCTCTTTTTTTAGCATCTTCACGTTCATACGCTCTAGCATCCTCCTCCAGCGCCGTAGCCCCCCCAACACTCACAATAAAAGCAAGCACCCCCGAATAAAAAGCAGACTTTTTAGCATATATCGGTGGAGAAACCCTAAGCAAATAGCAATACCCTGCCATTGGCAACACTGCTACAATCAGTGCTAACGCCCTTAGCGACCCAATTTTTGCTTGGGTAACTATTGAATCAAATAAACCCTGCTTGCTACTCTTTGCCTTCACATCAGCAACAAAAGAATCGTTATTTTTTTGTTCCATTGCCGCTATATTCTGCGTGCTTGCTGCAAGACAAAGGCCTGCAGCTAACACCATTATACGTTTTGAATACGTCATCATAAGAAATCCCCCAAAATAGTTTTATAAATAAAACATAATCCCATAAATTTTACATCTCAGATCAATACTAAAGACTGATCTAGCATTTGCCCTAGTCCTAGTGTAATATCGTAATCCAGCTTAGGTTTCCTGATAATGGTTGTCAAAAGCCCCCTCCCACGAGGTAGCAAAATCCGCGATGGACAGGCAAAAATAAGCATAAATGTACAGACTGATAATGTTAGACTTTAACGAAAATTAATTATTCATTTTTTGTCATGGAGCAGCGATGATCGATCTAGCCCGTCTACGTGAACAACCCGCCCTCATTAAAGAGCTTATTTTACGCAAAGAGCCGTCCTACAAGGTCGATCAACTCATTGATCTTGACATGCAAGTACGCCATGTGCGCACGCAGGTGGAAGAGTTGCGCAAAGAAAAAAATAATTTGGCATCTGCCGGGGCAAAGGGCATCACCCCTGAACTTCGAGAAAAATCAATTCAATTAGGCAAAGATCTCAAAGCAAAAGAAGTCGAATTAGAAACAATAGAAAAAGATCTAGCGACACTTTATCTTTCTTGCCCAAACATTCCCCAAGAGGATTTGCCTATTGGCGGAAAAGAAGCAAATAAAGACATTAAAGTTGTTGGCAGCAAGCCGAACTTTGACTTTGCATCAAAAAACCACCTTGAGCTCAACGAAAAGCTTCAGTGGTTTGACTTGCACGCAGCAGCAACCATGACCGGCTCCCAGTTTGTACTTTATCGCAATGACGGTGTGAAGCTCATTTACGCACTGACACGCATGATGTTACGTAACAACGCCAAGCATGGGTTTCAACCTGTTCTTCCCCCCTACCTGGTCACTGAAAAAGCGCTTTATAATGCAGGCGAGCTACCTAAATTTCAAGGCGCTTACTACAAACTTGATGCCGACGATCTCTGCTTGATCCCGACATCTGAAGTCAGCTTAACCAATATTTATGCAGACAAAATTCTAGCAGCTGAACAGCTTCCGCTCCGCATGACCTCCTGGACCAGCTGTTTTAGACGCGAAGCAGGCGGGTATGGCGCAACGGAGCGTGGACTCATCCGCATTCACCAATTTGAAAAAGTTGAACTGTACTGCATTACTACTCCCGAAGAGTCTGAAAAAGAGCAGCAAGCAATGCTTGCGTGCGCCGAAAATATCTTACAACAGCTGGGCCTGCATTACCGCGTTAGCCTACTGGCCACCCAAGACTGCTCGTTTCAGTCTGCAAAAACCTATGACCTCGAGGTTTGGCTGCCAGGACAAGATCGATACTATGAAGTTTCTTCGTGCAGCAACTGCACCGACTTTCAGGCGCGCAGAGCACAAATTAGATATCGTAAAACTGCTGAGGCAAAACCAACACTTGTCCATACACTTAATGCCTCTGCTCTGGCGCTGCCACGATTAATGATTGCATTGATGGAAAATTATCAGCAAGCTGATGGGAGTATTAAACTTCCTGAGGTATTGCAGAGGGAAATGGACTTATTGTGGTAACAGAGGATTTGCCCCTCGATCCTCCTACGCCAAGGCTACGGAGGACAAGGACGTCGAGCTCTGGGAGACGGTTTTATGATTAACCAAGAAATTCGCCAAAAAATAAAAAAGATCAAAATTCACACCAAGCGCATCATGCAAAATACCCTGACCGGCGACTATTTGTCCGCCTTCAAGGGTTCGGGGCTTGAATTTGATCAGATTCGTGAATACCAAATGGGCGATGACGTCCGCGCCATTGATTGGAACAGTTCGACCAAAATAAACAAAATTATGGTCAAACAGTTCATCGAAGAGCGCGACCGAACCGTCATTTTAGCCATCGATGTTTCAGGATCAACTTATTTTTCATCACAAAAAGAGCTCCGACAAGAGTATATTGCCCAGCTAGCCGGCACTTTGGCTTTTATTGCCAGTGCTAATAAAGATAAAGTCGGAGCTCTCTTTTTTTCTGATGTAATCGAAGCTTGGATCCCACCTAGCAGGGGCAACACACACATAGGTAAAATTATCGAAACCATCTTTTCGATAAAGCCTAAAAAGCGTGGAACCAACATCGCCGACGCACTGCGCTTTTTAATTGGCCTTAAAAAACGCAACGCCGTTGTTTTTATGCTTTCTGACTGGATTGAACAGTCATATGACTATACCAAACTGCTCAAAGTTGCTGGTTGCGAATACGACTTTGTAGGGGTTAGAATGATTGATGCAACAGAACAGCAGATGCCCGATATCGGAATATTTGACCTTCAAGATAGTGAGACTGGCGCTACACTAACTATCGATACACGCGGGGCCCTACTACGCTCTCCGAGCTACGAAGGGCAGGCAGGTGGCTTCCCCCTACGCCCAGGTGGCTACGGAGGACAGGACGAAGGGCAGGCTGCCAAGGCAACTAACCCACTCAACCTTTTCTTGCACACACGCCTGGCAGAACAAAAAAAGCAATTTGAAAAATACAAAATAGACTTACTCGACTTGGTGGTTGACCGACCGTTTATTAACCCACTGATCCAATTCTTCCACCAGCGCATTAGGAGGCAAATACGATGAACGAGATGGACAAAATAATAGATTTTTATGACATTTATGACTACTATTACCCACCCTTTTGGCAAACCACCTGGTTTTGGGTAACCTGTGTACTTGTTTTGCTTGCAGTGGTTGGATTGACAATTTTTCTGATCAAGCGCAGGCGCACGCCAAACATCAGTGCCTGGGACTGGGCGCGAGGGCAACTCATCAAGCTAAACCTAGCACAATGTAACAGCAAAGATGACTATAAAAAGTTTTATTTTGGACTGACCAGCATTATCAAAACGTACTTGCATAAACGCTATGGCTGGAAAACCGAAGATAAAACTGATGATGAAATAATTAGCTTTTTAGAACAACAAAAATTTGACCCCGAGATCATCAAGATGCTTTCTAAGGTTGGCGAGGGCGCTTTGTGGATTAAATTTGCAAATATGGGCGCGCTCAAATCGCAGGCTGAGACCGATTTGCAGATGATCCAGAGTATGATTGAACGGACTAGAGAGCAAGTAAAATAGTTCTGTCAAAACGGTGCAAGAAATAAATTCTGATAAATCCGTTCGTGGTGAGTATTTTTTGCGCAGCAAAAAATGTATCGAACCATGAACTCAAAAAATAAAATGATGGAATATTTTTACGTTTATATTCTCGAATGCAAAAAAGAATTTTAACAAGAGATCACAGAACTTATAAGGTGTTCATGGTTCGATACGTTTTGCTTACGCAAAACACTCACCACGAACGGATATTAACTGAATCTTTTGCTTAATCGGATGGTCAATAATCAAATAATTAATTAATAAAAAAGTTTAACAATGTACCCGAAGCACCTCTACATCCACTGGCCATTTTGCACCTTCAAATGCCACTACTGCGACTTCGTTGCCTTCGAGCAACATGCCCAGTTTCAAGAGTCATATCACAAAGTACTACTGCAAGAAATTGATGCGTTTGCAATACAGAATGATCAAGCAAAAAGCACGCCCATTAACACCATTTTTATCGGCGGCGGCACGCCAAGCCTTTACCATCTACCCTGGATAACAGAGCTGTTTGCAACACTTAATCAAAAATTCAATCTCACAACGACCACAGAAATTACCATCGAAACAAATCCAGCCGACATCGATGAAGAAAGGCTGGAGACCTGGCGCGAAATTGGCATCAACCGCCTGAGCGTGGGCGTGCAAAGCCTGAATGACGATGTTTTACTGAAATTAAACCGCCGGCAACGGGCTAGTGACGTGCAGCGCGTTATGCGCATTGCACCTAAATACTTTGATAATATTTCTGTCGATATGATTCTAGGCTTACCAGACATAACATCTGATGAATGGTTTGCAACGCTTAAACAAATAGTCACCTGGCCCATCAAACATATTTCTGTCTATTTTTTGACCATCCATGAAAAAACTCCTCTTTACTTTAAGGTACAACGTGGCGACACCAAGCTCATCGACGATGAAGCCATGGTCACTTTGTATGAAAAAACAGTAAACCTGTTGGAACAAAGCGGCTTTGAGCAGTATGAAATATCCAATTTTGCAAAACAGGGTTATCAGTCAACACACAACCAAGCTTATTGGGATCGCAAGCCCTACAAAGGGTTTGGCGTTGGTGCCGCCTCATTTGATGGACAGATGCGTATAACCAATGACAATAACCTATCGCGCTATCTGGATGCAGAGGCACGACCAACAATACAAGAAAAACTAACCCGCCAGCAAGAGATAATCGAGCTCCTGATGCTCGGTTTGCGCCAAAAAAAGGGACTAGACTTGCATCATATGGTATACTTTTTAAATGAGTCGGAAAAAAAGCAGTTTGAGCACAACGTTTCTACTATGGCACAGGCCGAACTCATTGAAAAAGCGGGGGAAAATATTAGATTAACGCTTAAGGGCATGGCACTTGAAAATGAAGTTATTGTGCGATTGCTCTGAATGCGGTATTCTAGGGACCCTCATACGATAAAATCAAACCTGATAATCACAACCCCATTTCAAAAGGATGCAAAAGAATGGCAAAACATGTTGGCGTAAAATTACCTGATGATCTTATAGAGTTTCTGCAAAAAGAGCGTTGCTTAGGCATTTTAGCAACGTTTTCTGAAAAAGGGATTCCTAATACATCCCCCATTCAATGCATCTATCCTAAAGGCCAAGAAAGTCTTCTTTTAAGCATTCATAAAGAACATACTGGTTATCACAACATGGTATGGCAAAAAAAAGTTATGGTTTGTTTTATAGGCGAAAATAACATTGCCTATAGCGTTTTGGGCAGAGCCGGTGTTGTCCGTGCGCCATCGTCAGTTCATCCGCTGATGAACATTGTGCGCATTGACATCATTGACATTAAATCTGACCGTTCTATCTTGACAAAGGTAGAGCAAGGCGTTACCTGGAGCTATACTTCAGTTGAAGCTGAAGAGCTTGTAAAAAGCCTTAATAGTGAGCTAAAAGACCTTGCCAAATCCTTATAGTCGTCAACCCCATTTGTAATCATCAAGGGTGCAGTAATGAAAGCTTTGGTATATGGAGCAACTATTTTGTTGTCAGTAAATCTTTGTGGGCAAACAAATTCAGGTCCAGACACAGTAGATGATGTGGAAAAAATTGGCCGTCAAGGCAACTGGATGAAAAAACGTGAGTGGCTTATGCAGGCCAACGAGGTCAACAAGCAAATTCAGGAACTTGCAGCGCAAGCAGAAACTATTCGTGAAAAGTTCATCAAAAAGCATCAACAAATTGATGCTGAACTCGATACATTTTACAAGGGAATTGGGCTTGAGCAAGGTAAAATTCTTGAACTTTTTGATAGCATTTACCGCTATCTTGAGAAAAAAAGAAAAAAAGAAATCGCTGCTATAGGAACCCCAGTTGCAGGAGAAAAGCCCGACCCTGAGATGCAAGCAAAGATAGATGTAATTGAGGCTAAAACCAAAGAAGAGACACAAAAGCTAGAACAGCTAAACTTGGATATGAAGTCAGTTGGTGACCTTGGTCAATCGCTTATTGACCGGATCAGACGGCTTAATGAATTTTTAAATAACATCCAAGAGTCATCAAACAAAGCAAAAAATATAATTAATGATCTCTGGGATATTATTGATCACAACATGGCCCGTGACCGTTATTACGAGCTCAATAATGTCATTTTAGAAAATATCAAATCGTCTGAGTCTTATTTACAAGATGACCTTATGAAGGATTTTGATCTGGTCATCGGCACCATTCGTACCCAGATTGCTAAAAGCAATGACACCATCAAGAAGCTGGAAGGCGATGGTTATTTTATTAAAGATCGTGCTCAACGCGTCAAAGAGCTTAAGCTGAAAGAGCTCAAAGAAAAAATGGAGGCTGAAAAAACCCCTGCCCAGCCAGTAAAAGAAAAGAAAACCACTGTAGAAGTTGCGTGGTACACGCATGTACTGCAAGTAGTAGGCTCTTTCTTTTCCACGATCTATGATAGCATCATATGGGTTAAAGATAGTCTCTTTTCACTTTTTAGTAGTAGCAAGGCACCAGCTAAACCCGCAGCTAAAAAACCAGATGCTTCTACAGCCCCTGAACAAACAGCACAAACAGTTATGCCAACAAGTGAGCCCGTAATGCCGACTACGGCGCAACCAACTCCACCGCCCGCTGATCAACAACAAGTATTGCCGCCCCAGCCGTCCGCCGACGCTCAAGCGAAGACTACCCCAAGCTCTGTCGAAGGTGCGAACAAGCCCGCACCAACAGATCAGCAACAAATATTGTCACCACAGCCGGACACAAAAGAGCAGGTGGCTGTGCCAACTGCATGAATTTACTTAGACGATTTGCCTTCTGACTACTCAACATGCTAGGCTGCCTTTAATGCGTTGCAAGCCTTAATGGTTAGAAAAATCAGAAGGTGAATCGAATGATCAATCAAAGAACAATCTTTCCAGTCATCACACTTATCACGCTACAAACCTGCACTATTCATGCCGAAGTTCCACCTCCGCCTGCACCAGATGCTGCTGTGGCCCCGGCACCAATACCCGACCAATCACAGATGCCAGGTGCACTACCTGGTGCAATTCCTGCAGCAGGTCCTGCTGCGCCTGCAGCTGAAATACCATCAACGCAACTAAAATGGCCTGAAACGGTCGAAGTTACTGAAGATAAGCCAGCGCTCTTGCAAATAGCAAATCCACAAATCGCCTCCATTTTTAAACAAGCAGAAAAGTTAAGAGAACAGATGTCAGATGACCTTGCCAAAATGCTTACGCTAAGAGCAGATCTTTATAATAGTTTTTATGACCTGGATGCAACTCTGGATGAATTTTTGCAAACCGCCAGTTTTAGCGAAGGTCAACTCGACGCATCTGAAACATCAGATGAGGCTCTCACCTTACCAAAAGGATCAAAGCTTCCAGTAAAAGCTCACTCACAAGACATTGAAAAAGTTATTCAGTCATTACAAGCAATGACTACCGCTAAGGAGGGGCTAAAAAAACAGCTTATCGGTATTGATGAAAGCATTAAACAAGGGAAGGTACTTATCAACGAAGTAATGCAAAAAAATCTAACCATTTTGAAACAACCTACTGAAGAAGCTGCCAAGGCAATAGTTGCACAAGTTACTCAATCATCCGAATCACTCAAAAATACAAGTACCAATGCACAAGCAAACATTGCCACCCAATTCAAAACAGCTGTCGATCAACTTCAAGCAAATATCAAACAGGTACAAGAGTTAATCAAAAACTTGCAAGCCAAGGGATTTGCATTAAAAGTTGCGCAAGCACAACAACAACATCAAGAACAAGTGCAGGAAGCACAAACAAAAGCCCAGCGAGCATCTGCTTTTTCATCTTGGCTCATTCCCATTCAGCAAGATGGTAAACCGGGTGAGCAGGCAACCTTTGTCCATTACTTTTTCAAACGCATGGCTGACCTTATTACCGGCGGAATCAATGTACTCTATAAAACGTACCAACAAGTAAAAAGTAAAATAAGTGGCAAACCTGCGCCCGAAATGCAAAAATCTGCTTCTGAGCAAACCGAACAAAAAAAACAAGCTGCAACCGCTGCCGAACCACAAGAGATCCCAATGATGCCAACATCAACACCACAACCTGCTCCCATACAACCAACAACCTCCCCTACACCTGCCCAACCAACCACCATTCCCGCTGCAAATCCATAAATTCTGACCTTTTTTAACACTCCAAGGGGTTGATTTCAAACAACCCCTTGAAAAAATCATCAACCTGAAGGAGACTAGTGCAGCATAACGTATGCATTTGTCCCCTTTTTCGGTACTGAAAGGTCCCTAATGAAAAGCAATATCTTTCGTGAATATGATATTCGCGGCATAGTTGGCGAAGAACTATTTGTAGAAAATGCCTACGATCTGGCAAAAGCAATTGTTACCTATTTGTCCGCAAAACATCCTGAAAGCCGACAGTTTATTGTTGGACGTGATGGCAGACCGCACTCTCCCGCCATCCACCAGGCTTTTGTTGACGCCATTTTGGATCTGGGTTTTGATGTTGTTGATATTGGCATCTGCCCAACACCTACCGTCTACTTTGCTGTTCATCATCTAAAAACACCCACTGCATTAATCATAACTGCATCACACAATCCTAAAGAGTACAATGGGATAAAAATGTGGGGGGTATGGGGATCGCAAATTCAAGCTATCAAAAAAATTTATGAAGAAAAAACCTTTGCATCTATAGCAACTACTAAGGGCAATTATACAACAGCACCAACACTCAACGACTACATCGATTATTTAGTCAATCACTTTGCCCATCTTAAAGATCTACCAATCCGTGCCATTGTTGATTGCGGCAACGGAACAGGCGGAACAGTCATGCCAGAACTAATCAAACGGATGAACTGGCCCAATGTAAAACTACTCTTCGAAACCGTTGACGGCACCTTTCCTTACCACGAAGCTGACCCTACTGTGCCGGAAAATATGACCTATGTTAAGGAAGCGCTCGAACAAGATCCAATGCTTGAAGTTGGGCTAGGGCTTGATGGAGATTGTGATAGGATGAACCCTATGACTGCAAGCGGCCTTCTGGTACCTGGTGACCATATGTTGGCTTTGTATGCTCAGCAAATATTGCTCAACCACCCCGGCGCAAAAGTAGTATGTGATATTAAAAGCTCTGGCGGTCTGATTGACTTGATGGCTCAACTGGGCGGAAAAGCAATTCTGGCACCCTCGGGTTATTCGTTTATTAAGCAAGCAATGGCGCAACATGGTGCCCTGCTTGGTGGCGAGCTGAGCTGCCACTTTACTTTCAATGACCGCTACCTTGGTTATGATGACGGCATCTATGCGGGACTGCGAACTATTGAAATACTCCATCAAACCGGAAAATCATTAGATGAGCTTTTAACTATAATCCCCCATAAAATCAGTTCACCTGAGATTAGGCTTGCTTGCAGCTCGGATGCACAAAAAGCAACAATTGTAACGCATGTAACGGGCATTCTTGCAGCTCGCACCGATCTTGACCTAATCACCATCGATGGCATTCGCGCTCAAATGAGTTATGGCTGGGGCTTGGTTAGAGCTTCAAATACTCAACCAGTTATTTGCTTACGTTTTGAATCAGACACAACTGCAGGACTTACACGCATCAAAGAAGAGTTTTTTCAAGCACTGACCCCTTTCTTTGACAATGATTTGCTAAGGAGAAAAATTGAGCTCTAAACATCAGATTGGCTTGCATCTCAGGATTAATGATACTTTATCAAACATGGTACAAGAGGCGCTGGAATTCCAGCTCAAAATATTTCAATTCTTTCTTGTAACCCAAGGAAATGCGCAGTACTTACGACTAACGCGTAAAGAACGAGATGAATTTGTTAAAGCACGACGAGAACATTTTGCTGAACTTTTTGTACATAGCTCCTACTGGATCAACCCGGCATCAAATAGCAAAGAGACTTTTGATCTTTCAAAATACCTTCTAAAAAAAGAGATAGCTCAAGCAAAATCACTTGAGGTGCAGTACATTGTACTGCATGCGGGGTCGGCCAAGGGGCACCGACCCGAAGCCGATGATAAAAATGGGAAGAAGAAGGGCATTGCTACTCTTGCCAGCATGCTTAATAGCATTCTAAAAAAAGAATCTGATGTGCAGATACTGCTAGAGAACAGTGCCCATGGACAAAAATCAATTGGCAATGACTTCCAGGATTTTATTATGCTCAAAGAGCTTTTAGATGAGCCTGAAAAAATTGGCTTTTGCGTCGATACTGCCCATGCCTATTCTTATGGATACCCCCTGGACCCAATTGAAGATTTTATAACCATGCTCGATCGTTGCATGGGACTTGCCAACATCAAGCTCATTCACTTTAATGATACCCAAGATGTCTTTGGCAGTATGCAAGACCGCCATGAATTTCCAGGCAAAGGAACTATTGGGCGCAAGACTTTAGAGCAACTACTCAACAATGACAAACTGAAATCAGTACCAAAGATCATTGAAGGGCCCGACGTCGACCATGTCAGTACGCAAAATGCTCTTACAGACATCATATCATGGTAAATAAACCCCATTATTAAAATATTCTATTTGATTATTTTCAAGGCGTTTGCGATTACGTATCCGACGTTTATACTTGTTAGTAATCTAAAACACGGTTTCCATAATTTTAGAAGTTGAAATCAATTAGTGTTCTTCTTGAGACGGATTCTGATTAATCCGTTCGTGGTGAGTGTTTTTTGCTTTGCAAAAAAATGTATCGAACCATGAACACATAAAAATTGATGAGATAGCGTAAAAAAATATTTAGCGGAGTTCATGGTTCGATACGATTGCTCCCAGCCTACGCCAAGCCCTTCGACAAGGCTCAGGACTAAAGGCGTGGTTCCGGTCATGGTGAGGAGCAGACTCTGTCTGCGTCTCGAACCACGGCGGGCAGGCCGCAATCACTCACCACGAACGGGTTCTGATAAGATTTTAAATTATCGAACTCACGTTAATTTATGGGAATATTATTTTTAATGGGGGTAACACTATGAAATCATTTATCAAGAGATCATTAATGGTAGCCATAATCATGAGCTTACCATATGCAACAGCTGCTTTAGATCATAAAGCACTACAAACATCATACACTAAGGCAGAAAAAATAGTCACTGCCGAACTTGCCGTCAACCAAAATCTTACCAGCAACCTGACGAACAAGGTAACCGCCTGGTTAAGTAGCTTTTGTACTGGTTGGGACTACAGCCGTATTTATAGCGTTCGCAACCTCGTCGGAAAACTAGGACAAGCGACGGTAGAATCACTCAATGAGTTCTTTAAAGTTATCTCCGAAAATATACCTACGCTACAAGCTGTTCAGCCAACAGTTAATAAAGCGCTTAATAATCTTAAAGATATGCTTGAGACTAAGGGCAATAAAGGGCCTGCATACAACTCTTATACCACGAGCTATGATGCTAAAGCGCAAGCATTGTTTAAACGCGCATTGCCAGAGATCGTTGCTATGGGTAACTATCTACAATCCTGTGTTAATAAAGTGAGTAATCGTTGTACCGAGGGCATTAGCAAGCTGGTCAATACCATAGAAGATTATGATAACCAATTTGAAACTATCTTTAAAAACACGATGCCACAATACCTTTCTGAAGGTGACTTGGTCACACTTACCAAGTTCTTAGAAAGCCCAACTTTTACCAGCTGTAAGGCAAAATTGCCTAAATTAATGGAGTCGGTAGTTAGCTCGGTATCAACTGACACAAAAGCCAAAATTGAGGCGTTAGTGCCACAGTTACTCGGTCAGATGTTTGATTCGATAGATAAACTGCTGAGCTAATTTTGATGTTGATATTAAAAAAGCGATCGTGGATGTGTTTATGTCCACGATCGCTTTTTGATTTATTGGGCCAAAGTTACTAATTTTTCTTATCGTCTTTAATGTCTTTTTTCTCAGCTGCTTTATACTTTTCAAGCAGCTCTTCTAGGTCTTCTGCAAAACGAGGTTTATTCATACCTTTCGCCATATCAATAAACTTACGCGCTTCATCAAATCCTTTTCCCTTCGCAACGAGAGCTTTTAATAATTTCTCGACCGCAAATAAGTCACGCTCATCATCGGATATCATGAGCTTGACCACTTGGATAGCATCATTGTAAGCTTGGCCCTTTTTCACAAGATGTGCACATAAGTCTGCTGCCCAACCCAATTTGCCCATCTCTTCCAACTTTTTGGTCGCTTGAATGACTTCATTGTATGCCAGACCTTTTTCTATGAGAGCCCCAAAGATACTAACCGCGTAATACTCGCAACCATCCTTATCCGCAAGCATTACAGCCGCTTTAGCTGCCTGGTCGGATCCTTGGCCTTTT